>WNFQ01002629.1_pt1 | contig 12972 bp, 11 predicted proteins | sample 5400171 | NCBI WGS metagenome assembly WNFQ01 (sample SAMN13153356, study PRJNA577476) | soil metagenome | isolation source: 20 cm soil under Madrone tree | place: USA:California | collected 2016-06-14
CATGAGGGCAGTATTGGGCCCGAAATCGCTGTACTCGGGGTTGGAGATCTTTAGCTTGCCAGCACTGGAATTAAACGAAGCAAACATCATCCATGATACAAGGACGACGTACCCAATAATGAGTAGCCAGTCAGCGATACCTGAGCCATTAGGGCGTGGAACATATGTTTCGGCTGTTTGGGAAAGGTGAGCATCTGGAGCGGCTTTAACAATTCTGTGCTTCCACTTGGGCCAGCTCAGCAGCGCGAGCACTGCCAGAAAGAACAACAGATTAGCCCATAAGAGCGGCCTCGCCGTCCATGCAAATGCGAGTCCAGCCAAATAGGTGAACCACGTACTGATTAGTAGCCCTACGAGTAATGCTGCCGCGCACCGATGCGCAACCGACACGAAGCGATAAAAACGTCGGCAAAAAAAGTCACCGACACAAATGGCCAACGCGAAATAAATCAGAGCCAGCATACAGAAATCATCGGCTATTTGGCAGCAGACATTTTGTGACGTTTTAACCGCGAAAGACGCGGATAACTCGGAGCATGTTGGAGCCGACCGGAATCGACAGCGTCACAGTTCTAGACTTCGATGTATTCGGCGACGGACGCGGGGGAAAGGAATTTCCACTCCGTCCGCCCTCATCCCCTCGAGGTGAAATTCGATCGCCTCTTTAATTAATGTTTCTGTCTCTCCGATGGATTCGCCGACGGCGACACAGCCCGGAAGATCCGGAACAAAAGCGCCGTATCCTGTTTCACTTTTCTCGATAATGACCGCGTAGCGCATGTAGGTTCACTTCCAACCAGCTTGTTTGCGAATACTGTTCAGCGTTCCCTTTGGAATGTCCAGTCCTGTGTTGCCAGACACGGTGACTCGCATTCCCGGCTTCATTGGATGGACAAATTGACGATGACTGCCGTTCTGTCGAGCAAGAACCGACCCTTCTTTCTCAAGACGCTGCAGGATCTCTCCGGATCTTCACCGGCCGATAATTGCATCCTTAATTAAACCGTCAATGAAAGCGCGGCGACGCCCGCTGGAGCACGCCCGCGAATGTTCGACGAATCACCGATCACCGATGCGAATCACTATTCGCTATGGCTGGATTTGATCGGTCCAAAGAAATTGCCAAGTAGCCATTGCATTAATCGCAATCGAAACCACGAAAAGCGAGACTTCGCTGACGCTGATTTTCGCTTGGCCGTTGCCTGTCAGCACAAGAAACATCCAGGGAAGGAGAATGATGGCGTAGCGATACGAAAATTGCCAGCTTCCGGGGTTTCCGTGACACCAAAGAACGAGCGTCAAGACGGCTATCGCCATCCATGCGGTGACCTTGTATCTTCCGCCCTCGCGAAAAAGTAGGCATAGAAATGGGCTGGCAAGCAAGATTGAGCATCCAAATCCGTTTGGTTGGATGTAAGGAAAGTAAGAGATATTCTCAAACCCTTGAAAGAGCATCGTGTAGATATTCCACGGAATGGCATGGATCGAAAACAGCCCGTGCTCGTACCAAGGTTCTTGGCGCACTTCCGGGATGTGGAGGTAGCCAAAATCAAAAATTGAATGGAATCGCGCGAAGTTATAAGCGGCGGTCAGGAGCGCGAGGGCTGCTGGCACACTTAGAAAACGGATCGCCATGGGCCTATTTCCCCAAAGCTCTTGTTTAAAATTCTTCCAGTTGAGCGCGGTTGGGCTTGAGCGGCGCCAGAGAAAGTAAAGAAAAAGGGGTAACGTGATGAGCAGCTCGGTGCGATTGCCAAAAGCCAGTGCGAAGAACGCTCCCGCGACAAAAGGGGACGGTCGCACCAACGTGAAATAGAGCGCTGCAGTTTCTCCCAGTAAGGCGAGACCGAGAGCGATTTGCCATGCTCCGCCGAACCCGAGATTACACCACGTCCACGTCCCGAAAATGGGGAACAAGGCCAGCAAAATCCGCCGAACCAGTGAAGTTCCTTCGAGCTTGGAATAATCGGCTCCGAATGCCTTTGCGAGTTGAAAGAAGAAATAAACACAAGAACCGGCGATCAACGCGGCTAACACGCGTCCGGGAAAATTCTGGATTAGTCCTGCTTTCTGCAGAAGTGCGATCGGGACCATGCTAAGCACTGCTCCGAGGGGAAATGCTGAATAGTACCTCTCTCCGTGTGGAATCATCTCGTTAAGCCAGTCGGGCGGCTTGTCCGTCAAACCCAGGTGGCCACGCAACAAGGCCGAAGCAATCTGGCTCGTGTAATCCAGATCGCGCAGCTTGGCGTTGGTCGAAAAGAAAAAAGCGAGCGCGGCAAACAGCGATAGACTGGCTACGATCCAAAATTGCCGGGCAGTGTCATGCTTTTCGTGAGTCGTCATGATTTCCTACTTCCGCTTTTCTAATGAGTGTCGCCCCAAGAGTTTTTCCCAGGCCGCTTTCGTCGTCGTCGGCACGTTTTGATCAGCGTCGATTAGCCAGGAAATTGTCGCAAGCGAGTTCACAAGGATCGAGACAGCGATAAGCCCGATTATTAAATGACGCGACCGTGGCAAGGCCAGTCCACCCGAACAGAGAAAGATGACAAGACAGAAGATCAGGAAAGGATAGAGATCGGCGGCGTAACGCTGGGCGAGCAAAAAATATGATAAAATGCAGAGGCATTGGCCAAAGAGGGCCACGGCCGCAACTCGCTCGAAGGCGTCGGCGCAGCTGCGGCGAACCAAACATATGATTCCCATGATTGAACCGAAAACGAGCCAGCCAGAACACCACGGCAGTGGAAGATATACTTCGCTGAAGTCATTGGAATAGAGCGAGGGGTAATCATAGGAGTGGCGACCCGCCGCTAAAAAAGGCGGATCACTCTGGAGAGCAGGAAAACGCAGGCTGAAATAATCAGCGAAACTGTAAGGAATTCGGAGCGGGCTGAATACGCCAAATTTGTGGGCGAACTCGGCATGAACCGGGTTAATGTAGTAGTCGAAGTTTACTCCGAAGGGGCTGCCGAATCTTGCGTAGCTCAACCAAATATAAAAGGCAAGCGCAGCGCCGAGCGGGAGGAGGAGCGCCGCGAGATTAGTGATTCGATTCTCCGGCCGAATTGCTAGAGCAAGAAACGGGGCGATCAGGATGAAAGGGGCGCCAAAGGTGACTCGGGAGAGCAAAGCACAGCCGGCACAGAGCGAGAATCCCAGCAACGCGCCCGTCAGGGCAATACCCTCGGCCTTTCGCGATCGGAAGGCGAAAAAAATCGCGCCTAGCGATAAGGCCAGTCCCCAGATTATGGCCTCATCGTAAATGGAAAGATTCCCAAGCAGCAAGAGCAAGGGGGACCCGAGCGCGAACCCAATTACACACGCGTTGCCGAGCCAGTCACGCGCGCGCGGTGAAAGCGGCGACGAACACAGCGCCGTGCGCATGAGACCGGCAAAGGCAAACACCGCAATGACTCCAGCACAAAATCCTGAAATCCGGGACCATTTTCCGTATCCCGCAGGGTAGATGAAATTGAGCGGAAGACGGAGGAGCGCTGGGAACGGCCCGAAGTACATGCGCACTTTGCCGTTCACGATCATTGCTTCGTGCCCGATCGCGGCCGCATCGACGTCCACGTCTCCGCGCAGAAAATGTTCTGCCTGTGAATCGTAGGCGCCGCCCAGCACCTCCTTGACAAAAATCTGCTGTCCGCCCGTTGTCGTAAAAACCCATAGAAGCACGCTCAACAGCAACGTGAGCGGCAGAAGAAATCGGGGAGCCGCGGAAGAACTCAGAGGAAGCTGGTTACTTTTTGAAATCCAGCGCGCCTTTTTTGAGGGCGTAAACGTAACCTACCATCAGGATCGCGATGAAACTGAGCATACTCCAGAAGATGACGCTGCTTTCTTTGATGGCGTCCCGATATACGACCGCCCACGGATACATGAACACGATCTCGATGTCGAACAGGATAAAAAGCATTGCCACGATGTAGAACTTAACGTTGAATCGCGGTAGCCGTTCCCCCTCCGGAACCATCCCGCATTCATAGGGCAGATCTTTGGCGCGGGTGCGCTTTCCGCGTTTGCCTACCAATACACTGACGAGCAAAGCGGAAACGGCAAACAGCATTGCAACAAGTATTTGCAGGAGAACCGGCAAATATTCGCGCAGCATCCGGGAATCTGGCCTGAACCCAATTCGTCGTGAAATAGCAGGCTTATCTTACCCCTGCGAGATGACCATTCTGCTGGGCAATCGCATTCGCCAAAGCCGCTGGCAAGCCCTTGTATTTCTTGCCGTTTTTCTTGACCGCTCCGCGCGCCACGAGATTCTGTAATTTCTCGTAAGCTCGCAGCCGCAGCATCTCTTCGCCGCCGCTTGCAGCATTCCGGGCACGCAGATTTTCGTGCACGATGTCGAAAAGCTGCTTAAACTCAAAAGAAGAGCGCCGGGAGAGGACAGCAACCAGCTCCTCAGTTACCAAGTCGGGAACACGACGGGAGAATGCATTTTTCTTTAGAATAGCCATAGGGCGAGAAAGCTAACACGTTTTCCGAAAACTGCAGCAGTTTTCTTCGCTCAACGGCCCGGAAGGGTAAAAAGTGCCGAAATGACACAGCGGGCACCCCGCGCACCCAGCTTGCCGTCCTGCCTGGCACAAACCGAGCGGTCCCACGCCGGCCTAGGGAGTCGGGGATGGGCTGGGTGTCAGCTGCGTGGCCCCTGGAGAAGTGCTCCAGCCGCCTACCCCGGTACCGATTTTCTGTCGTGCCGTGCCAAGGCTGCTAAGAATAGCCACGGCAATTGCCGATTGATCAAGCGTGATTGGCCCGATTGACTCAGCAACGTAGCCGTCATGATCGTATCGTTGCGAAGTAACGATAGGGCTTAAGTGCTTCGTAATCACCTCCGGCGACGGAAGCTTAGCAGCATCGATGGAACCAGCTACAGCCGGCACAAAAGCCGCAGCCATTAACAACATTGGACGCAGCGAAGCGTCCAGACGGGAATACAGCAGTGCCGTGTCGACGTAGGCAAAAAAATTCGTTGGCGCCGGCAGCAATCGCTCGGCTGCTTTATAAGTCGAGGAATCGGAAAGACCAGCCGAGCCGGTCCCGCTGCGTTTCATTGCTTCTTCAACCGAGACTGGGTTAAGACCAGCTACAAGAATCCGATTGGACACGGCGATCGTCGGGGTGATCGCCACGAGGCTCGCAGCCGATTGTTTCGAAAAATAGCGCACGCCATCCTTCTCTGTTTGCGTCCAAATCGCATCTTCATCAGCGCGTATGAGGGCATCAGTGATCTTCCCGGCTTTGGCCGCGTCCGTGACTGGCAGTGTCAGGAGCAAGGATGGCCAATGCGCACTCGACGGCCAGTCTGCCAGCGATGCCAGCTCGAGGCCAAATGCAGCCTTCCAATCGTCAGCGGTGATCCCGCTATCGACGAGCGCCTGAAAAACTTTCGTGCCAGCAAAGGCCGCCGCCTGGTTCAGTGTGTCGATTTTCTCCCCCAGATTGAGAAGCATCGATAGATAAAAAAATGTCTCTGTCGTACCGAGCGAGACGGAAGACCGAGTGACCGTAGCTTCGTGCTCCAGCTTCGGCATGCCGAGAAAAAGGACGTCGTGTATTTTCCCATTATCGAACCGTATCGAACCGGCGATGCAGCGCATTTTCTCGAGCATCGTGGTCTCGCTCGGCGTCGGCGTTGATCGAACAGCAGCGCGCAACGCTGCAAGCCGTTCGGAGAATATTTTTGGCTGCAGGTAAAAGAACGCCGCGTAGTTCGAGGGTCGGTGCGAGAGGGCTTCGCGATATGCTTCGTCTTTGTCGAGTGTGGCCTGCGAATTCTTAGCTCGGTAATCAGCGCGATCGAGCAGCGCCTTTAATTCGGTCAGGTCCGTTGCCGCAAAAAACCACGGCCGATCGTAAGTGGTCGCGAGAGTAAACGGAGCCGCGGTGACCAGCTCGATTTCATGGCGCTGATATTGCAGTTTCTCGCGTTTCGCTGCCGGAGTTTGTCCTAAAAACCCCGAGCGCCATCTGCTGATGATTCGCTCAGCTTCCTCCTGGCTGCCACGAAAACGAAAACCGCCGACAAATCGTGGATTATTGTTATCCATGGAGGTCAACGCGAGGAAGGCTTGCTTCGGGTCGAGCTGTTCCACCTCCTCCAGCGTTTGAGCCCCGAAAGCTTTCGGGGTTGAAAGGTTGCCCAGCGGCTTGCGCAGAAAATCCTGGACCGCAGGTTCACGGTATAGCTGATAAATATCGCTGCGATACCAATCATCGCGGGTTCGCTTGAAGTCAGGCATGTGTGCCAGAAAAATTGTTTCCCGAGGCAGAAGCGCGCTTACTGGCGCGCTCGAAATTTGTTGGGAAAGATTCCAGTAGTACCACCCAGCGAATGCCGCGGCGAGCGCGATGAATAGGAACATCAGGCGTCTCATGGAAGCGGAACTGTAGCGGCAGGAATCTCGCTGCGAAATTTAAATAATCGGCGCTCGAAGGATTTTGCGGCTGGACCGCGTCTCCGTAAAGAAATGAAAATTACGCCCGGGGATGAAATTGCCGATGCACAGCTTTAAGCCGCTGTTGATCGACATGCGTATAGACTTGCGTCGTCGAAATATCGGCGTGGCCGAGCATCTCTTGAATAATCCGCAAATCGGCCCCGTTCCCGAGCAGATGCGTCGCGAAACTATGGCGGAGAAGGTGAGGGTAAACGTTCTTCTCCAGCCTGGCGCGCCGCGCGTGTTTCTTCACGATCTGCCAGATACGCGCCGTCGTTAACTTGCTACCTCGTTCAGAAAGAAAGATTTCGCTGCTGCTACGCGGTTTTACCAGTTTGGGCCGCTCCACCGACAGATAGGCCGCCAGCGCTTCGCATGCTTTTCGACCCACCGGCACGAGGCGGGTTTTGTTTCCTTTTCCAGTCACACGCACAACGCGCTCTTCGAAATTGAAATTCTCAAGCCGTGCGTTTGCCAATTCGGAAATGCGCAAGCCACTTGCGTAAAGCAGCTCGATCATCGCACGATCGCGCAATCCGTGAACAGCTTTCAGGTCGATGCTTTCCAGGAACTGCTCCACTTGCAATTCATTTAGTGTTTCGGGGAGATAACGCTCGATCCGTGGCAGGGCCAACGCCTCAGCCGGATCCCGTTCAATCGTTCCTTTTGCGGCCAAAAACCGAAAAAAAATCTTCAATGCCACCACGATTAGCTTGATCGACGACGCAGAAAGGCCGCCTCGTTTGCGATCGGCGAGATATTCGCTGATGACCGGCAGAGTCACACCACGCGGATTATCGATTTTTTTACTGGTAGCGCACCAATGCGTGAAGTCGCTCAGCGACCTTTGGGTGGAGAATTGGTAATTTTCAGAAAGACCGCGCTCGACTGCGAGGAAACGGATAAACGAGTCGATTGCGTCTTCCACGACGCAAAGCTAAGTGAGGAGTGATTGGTGACTAGTGAAAAGTTGAGAAGACGTCCGGCCGCGACATTATTGACAAGCGAAGGTTAAATGCTGGATGTTTCTATTGCTATGAGCCTCGACTTAAACACTATCTTGAAAGATTGGCCACATGAGAGCGGCAGCATCAAAGTGCGCAAGATCGCCGGGCTCGATGGCCGCGAGAAATTGCAACTCCGAGTCGATCTCGGCGTGTTGCAAATGGAGATGACCGGCCGGCCAGATGGCCGGCGTCCGCACAATTGCGAATCGCTCCTGGAATATTATCAAAAACGAGCGGCGCGCGCCGGACAGAAACACGAGGCATACGAGCTTACACCTGAGCAATGCGCGGAGCTTCAACAGGAAGGCATTCAATATTATCATCGTTACCTGAGCCTCTTTCAGATCAACGATTTCGAAGGCGTGGTGCGCGACACACAACGCAATCTCGATCTTTTTACTTTTGTCGCCGAGCACACAGATCGCGAGGAATTTTCCTGGGCTCTGCAGCAGTTCCGGCCTTACGTGCTTATGATGAATACGCGAGCCAAGGCATCCATTCTGCTTGGTCAGGGAAAATTTGCAGAGGCCATAGCCGAAATTGAACGCGGCCGCGAGGTGATTGTAGATTTCTTGCAACAATCAAATTTTCCGGAGTTGGTGTCGAAAAGCTCGGAGATCGCGTTTCTCGACGAATGGCTCGAGGAAGTGAAGTCAAAACGGCCGCGTTCGAAATTGGAGATCATGCAACGCGAGATGGAAACGGCGATTGCAAAGGAACTCTACGAGCGCGCTGCGGAGTTACGCGACGCAATCAAACTGCTGAAGACGCAGAAGCCCGCGTAAACGGCTGCTCGGAGCAGCCATCTTGATCGACAGCAGCGATCTGTATCTGAGATATGAAGACTGAATTCTATTCGCTAATCCTGACAGCTTTAGTCATCCTTCCGCTCCGCGCGGATCTCACGATCGTTTATTCGACAACAATGCAACCCGCCAGCCACAGTCAAAAGGCGCAGGCAACTCCTAGCACAGTCGCCGCCGCTACTAACATGTCCATCAAGGTCAAGGGCGACAAAGCGCGTATTGACGCTCCGCCGCAAGTCACCGCCATTTTCGACGGAACAACGGGTGAGTTGATCAATCTGTTGAATGACCAGAAAACTGTTGTTCGCATTTCGCCGGACAAAATGAGAGCCATCGCGGATATGTTGAACAAGTACAGCAGCAACAAAGCAGGCGCCGATAAGCCCAAGCTAACACCCACTGGCCAGAGAGAGATGATCGACGGTTACGATGCCGAGCAATACACCTGCGTCGGATCAGATTTTAAGGCGACCTACTGGATCGCACCGAACTATCCAAACGGCGCCGCCGTCCTGGCGCAACTCCAATCAATTAAATCTGAGCTATGGGACGCGGCCAATACGAAAATGCCTGACTTTCGCGATTTCCCCGGGCTGCCGATCCGGATGTGCATAACTGTCGGCAAAAATAACCCGGCAGATGAGCACGGTGCCAAGGACAACCGAGGCGGCGCGCACGGTGCCAGCGCCTCAGGACACCCGATAGAAATTACGAGCACGCTGACAGGTGTAAGTCTTGACTCGATTGCCGATAGCGAGTTTACCGTGCCGGCCAATTTTAAAGAGGCAAAGCTGCCGGACATCTTTAACAAAAACGCGGATCCATCGGTGTCGCCGAATCCATAACGCAAGCACTTTCGGTCAAGGAGTGTAGACGTTTTCTGTAGAGGCAGCCGCGTCCGCTGCGCCTACCGCATTTTGCAGGCGACACGCCTGCCGCTACAGTTACCGAGCCATGCCTTCACTTGTGCTGGCATCGAGTTCACCAAGGCGAGCTGCATTGCTTTCCGGCGCTGGATTTGAATTTGAAATCGCGCCACCGCGGCTGGCCGAAAAATTTGATGCTGCTTTTACATTACGCGAGCTCACGCTCTGGAATGCCATTCGCAAGGGAATGTCCATCGCCCAAACGCGGCCCGATGCCGTTGTCATTGCAGCGGATACGCTCGTCGCGCTTGGAAATGAAATCATCGGTAAGCCGTCGGACTTGGAGGAGGCCACGCAGATGCTCCAGCGCTTGAGCGGTCAAACCCACGAAGTTTGTTCGGCCGTTTTAATTTACCACCAGACATCGGGAAGGTCGTCGCTTTTTCATGATATCTCGCGTGTTCGCTTTCAACGGCTGAACCGCGCAATGATTAAGCGGTATGTTGTGAAAGTGAATCCGCTCGACAAGGCTGGCGCCTACGCCGCGCAAGGAACCGGTGCAGCGATCATCGCAAAAATCGAAGGCTCATTCACCAACGTCGTTGGCCTTCCAATGGAGAAGACAATCGCTGCGCTGGCCAAATTCGGCATACGGCCAAAGGCGAACAAGGAACGACGGCTTCCCAACCGTCGCGTTTGAGTCGACGGCTGCCCAAGCCGTCGTTCCTTGAAATTCAAATAATATGTTCGCGATTATCCGACCGGAGCCGGATCGTTTTTGTCTGCAGATTGTGTCGGGCGCGGATGAAACGAACTGTCTTGCTCTTGACCCGCATCAGGATTGAATGGGTTACTGCCGTGACGCCACCCCGCGCCCGCACACCTGGCAGGAGCGCGCTGTCGCTGATTCCGGTCGCGCAGAAAATGATGTTCTGGCCGTGGGCCAGATCGTCGGCCGAATAAACGCGATCGAGATCTTTTTCGTAGCCGTCGGCGATCAATCTTTTTCGCTCCTTTTCGTCGCGTGGCCACATTTTGCTTTGCATGTCGCCGCCGAGAGATTTGATCCCGGCAGCCGCCAGCACCGCTTCGGGAGAACCGCCGATGCCCATGTAAAGATCAACATCGGAGTCGGGCAACGACGGCGCGATGGCCGCCGCGATGTCGCCGTCCCCGATCATGCGCAAAGACGCGCCTGCCGCGCGAATTTGTTCGACGATCTCCTTGTGTCGCGGTCGATCCAGCATCATCACCGCCACGTCCTGGACGCGCTTGTCCACCGCGTGCGCGACGATTGCCAGCATCTCGGCGATCGGCATGTCGATGTGAAGCGAGTCGCCGCGCTTTTTCATGTAATCGATGACTCGCGCCCCGTAGGCCAGCTTCGACATGTAGAATGAGGGAATATCTCGCAACGCAACCTTCACTCCTTCCTCCGGGCTCGCCGCCGCAATACAACTGATAGAGTTTGGCGCGCCTTTCGAAATATTCGTCGTGCCGTCGATCGGATCGATCGCGATATCGAACTGCGGCGAACCTGGAATCCACGTGCCGAGCTGTTCGCCTTTGAAAATTCCGGGCGCGTTATCCTTAATTCCCTCGCCGATGACGACTTCGCCACAGATGTTCATCAGATCGAACATGCCGCGCATTGCGTCACAGGCAGCTGCGTCCGCTGCTTCTTTGTCGCCGCGCCCCAGCCAGCGCAACGCATTCAGTGCAGCCGCTTCTGTCGCGCGAACAAAATCGAACTCGATGATGCGCTCGATGTCTCGATAATCCTGTTTTGGCAGTCGCAGAGCCACGAAGCGTCAATTTTCACGCATGTCGCGCGCGATGACAAGATATCAAGGAGCAGCTGCTGCCGAGCTCGAAAAATGTTGTGCGCTGTCCAAAGTCGTTTCGGCCGTTGTCCCGTCGATTCGCGGAAGTCCCGCTTCAAGAATCAGCGGGATTAGGGACGCTGACGAAACTTTCATATTTTCGTTTAAACCGATCTCGAGTAACGCGCCGTGATTCCACGACGCGATCGACGGGGCGCCATCGAAGACGAGATTACCCAGCGAATACGCGATTGGGCAGCCGTGATAAGAGTCGAGCGGCTGGACACAATGCGGATGCGAGCCAACCACAAGATCAACTCCATGCTCCACTAGCCATCGGGCGAGTTCGCGCTGTTTGTCAGTGATATTCGCCGTGTTTTCAATTCCCCAGTGGACCATGCAAACCACGAGGCTTGCCCGCGAACGAGCACTGGCGATCGCGTCGCTCAGGCGGATTCGATCGGATGCTGCTGCGATCTTAGATCCTGCGGCAGGGCCAACATCACTGATCGCTAGAAGCGCGATTTTTCTTCCATCGCGCACAGAGAAGAAGCTCGGCGCGTAAGCGTTGCCGGTTGGTGTTCCAAGTCCGACTGGCTCAATCTTTTCACGAGATAAAGACGCTGCGCAGTCGCGCAATGCCGCGGTCCCGAAATCGAGCGCGTGATTATTTGCCAATCCCATGGCGTGAAATCCCGCGCGGCGGAGCAATTGCGCCGAGCGCGCAGGAGCGCGGAATGCATAGCGTTGCACGGAGCAGCCGCGATTCGAAATCGTACATTCCAAATTCGCAGCCGCGAATGAAGCACCTTGGAGGACAGCCTCGATTCCGGCAAAGGGATCTATTCCGCTTTCGATCTTCGCTGCGCAACTGCGGCCGAGCATTACGTCGCCGCCAAAAACAAGAGTCGCTGCGGGTTTTGCGAGCGGCACCCGAAGCAAATCGAAGCGATTTTTTCTGCGTTCCTTCAGTAATTGGCCGAGCGTCACCATTTTCGGAGTGCCTGCGAGTTGGTGCGCGACAAGATCGCTTTCATCAAGAATCCCGACAGGCTGCCGATCCTCCATTACTGCCGCGACATGCGTGCCGAGATCGATGATCATACCGCGCTGTAGATCTTCGGCGTCAATTTTTGCCGTGCCGGACGTGGCTGAATCGGTGATCAGATCGAGATGGTCGCGTAGTCGCTTGGGATCTGACCACGGAACGCGCAGGCCTTGACGGCGTAAGGCGTACACCATCAAATTCGCACAATCGGCACCGAGATTGGTTTCCGGTCCGGTATCTGAATCTTTTGACAATTCGCCGCTACCGAAAAGATACGGGAGACCGAATTGCTCGCTGATCGCCGCGCGGAAGCCGCTGTCGACGAATCGCCGCAATTCCAGAACGGGCGTTTCGCGAATTTTCCCATCGACGAGCGCGCGGGCTCGCAACCGAAGTGAGCCGCAATGCAACTGTCGATCAAAGAGGTTGTCGATCCTGGTCATTGGCAGAACGGAGTCGTGATGATCAATCTCAACTTCGTTCCAGGCAGGGCGTGCCGCTGCGTTCGCGACAAAGCCCACCTGATCGATCGATAGATCCGTCACGTTGCAGCGCCGATATTTCGGCGTCTGCGCGAACCACTCGATCTTCTCCGGCTTGCTTGTCCAGGGCTCGATGACCAGTTCGATTTCGGCCGGCTCGTCCGCCGGGATGCGCCAGACATTGTCTGTGGAGGGCTGGCGATCTTTAATCTCAAGATGCAATTGCGGCGCTTCGTCACTCCAGACGCGCAAGAGTTGTTGCCAGCATGCTGCATCGTGCCGCACGCTGATGCGGTTAGATTTGGACAAGATTCGCGCCCGAAGCTCCTGCGGCGCTTGCGCGACATCGAATGCCGGTAATTTCTCTCCCTTGGCCATTAATTTCTTGGCGAGATCGGAGTGATCGTTGGCAACTGTGAGGAAGGGCTCGAATTCGATTTGCGCGGTCGGCAGCGAGAGCGCGGAAGCCAACGCCAGCT
>WNFQ01015739.1_pt1 | contig 12971 bp, 16 predicted proteins | sample 5400171 | NCBI WGS metagenome assembly WNFQ01 (sample SAMN13153356, study PRJNA577476) | soil metagenome | isolation source: 20 cm soil under Madrone tree | place: USA:California | collected 2016-06-14
TGATGTTTGGAACACCAGTACGTCCATGTTGCCACGTTCCCATTCCCTGTCCGCCGGCGTTGCCCCGTACTCGCGATGGGACGGATGAGAGGGTGGTAAGATGCTCGTCAGGGAGAATGTAGACATCGCCTCCCCGCCCCCCATTACCCCCAGAAGGAGGACCATGTGGCTTGAACTTCTCCCGGTGAAATGCGACACAGCCATCGCCGCCTCGCCCTGGGTATGCTCATGAATTGAGACCAAGGTAGAGCTGTGTATCATACATACCTGCGCGCACATGTACAATAAGATGATCTAGGAAGGTCTCACCCTAAAAGTCGCGTGTGAATGCTGCTTTAGTAGAGACGAGATTGTGACGCACTCCTTGCCTTCGCTTCCACTCCGTCTTTCGTTTTCGGAAAGCATCATCCCGTTCTTTCCGCTGCTCTAGCGTTAGAGTTTTGTTGTTGGTAATCAGTCGGGAAGATTTTGGGCCGGGGTGCGACGTAACAGTAGAGTATAGTCGTAGATAAGAGGCGGCACGGAAGTCGAGAGCGGATGAGATTGTTTGCATGCGCATTTCGCGAATAAAAAAAATTGGTTGACCATCCGCACGGGGTCACGTGGTAATCGATATACAGTAATCTACATTTTACTTGACCGTATCTATCTTCTAAACTATCTTCTAACAACGCCCTATCCCCCGTTTAATGCTCTGGCCAGAAATAAGGAATTCCTGGGCCATCCATCTTTGTAGGAAACGGGTCCTTACCCTGCAGTACTCCATTTGCCCAATTCCTGACGGCCGTCGGCCTGAGGTCCACCTGCTGTATTTTATTCTCGAACAAACGTTCGCGTGACCCATGTTCGGGCTGACCTCCCATCTCGTCGTGAAAAACGCGTCGCAGAAGCATATGCTCGAACCTCTCCCGCAGCTCCGTGTGAAACTCGCTCGTGCCTTCTTCGGAGTCGGGTTCAGGCATCGGCGAACTATCATCGACCTCGGGTCCTTCGAACAATTGCGGAACCCGGACAACTTCCCAGGACGGTTGCAAGGAGACGCATTCCCAGTCTACAATTCCCGTGATGTGGTGGGTGGCCGGATCAACGAGGATATTGTTGGAGGATATATCGTCGTGAAAAAGGGAAAAAGTTTCAGCGTCGCTGGCCTCCGGAGGGAAAAAAATTGGGAGAACGGAGAGTAGAGACTCGTAGGCGGAGATCGCATCTTCAAATTCGGAAATGTCATCTTCGTCGCACTCGTCGTTTGTGCTCGCAGCAATCTTCTGATTCGTGGTGGAGGAAATGTGGAGATGGAGGAGGGCGGTCAGGTAACTGGAGGAAGTTCCGAACGCGCCGCGGCCATTGCGTAGACCGAGGCGATCACCGTAAAAGAAGGGAATGGTCGTCACGGGGCCTATTGCAAATTCTGGGTCATCCGGGAGTGGAACGAATCGTGTTTTTGATGAAAGATGCTTGAGCCAAGCGATTCGCTCGAACTCAGGTCGACTTGACGGATACAAGTTTCCAATGAGGGGGAACTTGAAGCTCGTTAGCTGCTTCACATATCCGGCTAGCGCCTTTGTTAACCGGACCTTCGACTCCCACACGAATTCCGGAGATTCCCATAGTGATGTCAAAGCGACTCCTGGGAGTTTGGTCATCAAGATCCATTCAAAGCCTAGTTCGTTATTAGCAGATGAGTCGAAGGCAATAACCCGCGGGACAGGGATAGTCGTGTTTTTCCTGACAAACTTGAGTGTCGCGACTTCACTGGCGGTCTTGAAGTATGGATCGACGGGGAGACTGACACGCATTATAAAGGACTCGAAAGTACCATCGGTATCATCCAGCGGATGTAACAAAAATAGTTTGTTAAAAGCGCCAGTGGAAAAGAGTTTGATCTCGTAACTCGAGGGGGTGACGGCCAAGTGACGAACAGCGATAGCCTTTGCGACAGCCATGTCAGGTTCGACAGTCCAGCTAGGGATAACGTCGAACAGTTCATACTTCCATTCGAGCCCGTGCTGAGGGGGTTTGGAGGACATAACGTATGACGATGGATGAAGCTGGAAAGAACCGCGGCAGTCGACCAGAGCTTATGCCTTAAATAGAGGTCACGTGTTTTCGGGAAGGTCCGTATCTCACGTTTGATCAAGCCTTTTGACCATTTATACAGAGTGTTCTTTGAGACCGATGGCTGCGTTGCTTCGAGCTGTAGTAAGATAAAATTGCATTTTTCGAGCATGGTGGTGATAACTTCTTTCGATGTTGCCTTCTGTTAGTAATGATTTGGAGTTTTTGGTGGTTCGGTGATAGTGGGCCCTGTGGCGTTGTTGTCTTGTCGAGCGCGAGGTCGATATAGCACTTGATTCCCACGGTCGAGACCTCGGAATTCGGTCACGATGGACACGGGGATTTCTAAAAACTGAGAAAATTTGCGCCAGCGTTGCAAAAGTCTCCGAAAAAATATTGGCCTGTATGGGACCAGAGGTTGGTATTGGCCTATATAGGTTATGGTGAGTTGGTGGAGTAAATGATATACTTCACCAACTCATCACGAACGTGATAGGGCAAGGGGCGTAATAGGGAATGGTTGTTGGTCATCTTCATGGTTCCAATTGCGCTTGGAGCCACACGAGAAATCAAGTGGGGGTAGGAGTGGATAGTGATTCTTCCATAGGGTGGGGGAGGACAGCAAGGGTGTCGATGCAGGGGAATCTGGGGAGATCGGCAGTATGGGAGACAAGGTTAGAGTGGTACTTGCGAAGGGGACGAATGAATGGTAGCGGGGTCAGACCGCCCTTTGCCCCAGGGGCATGGGACCCTGGCTACGAGTCAAAAGATAAGGAGAGGTGGTGAAGCCGGAGGGTAGAAGATTTGTTGAGCATTTGGAGGCCTACGTCGATGCGCATGATGGGTGTGATTTGGTGGAGGTGGGTCGATGGTGGGATGCGAAAGACGGTTGAGGTGTGTCGAATTGCGGCGTCTAGGGTCGTGCGCAAGGCCCGAAGAAGGCGTGCCCCACCTGTGCATCACATCGGGGCTATGTCGGTTAGGACAGGCAGGATGATATCGTTATCTATAGTGTTTCCGAGGAATTGCAGTGCTTTGTGAATGGAACGTGCCCGGCAGGTCATAAAGCGGACGTGATCGCGATGCCGGAAGTTCATCTATAAGTCGACAAAACTGCCGAGGTAGCGATCGGTACTCGAGTGCACGAGGTGACCGACTAGCCAGAATGCAGCCCAGGCGTTGATGTCCTGCGGATCTAGAGCTGCTGGCGCATAATATAGTTTGTAGCTTCGAGCCGAATAACGCGGTAAGTCACATTGCACGGAGCCTAGTACGGTAGCTGGCGTTGAGAAGTTGTATTGCTTCGAGCCCTAGTAAGGTAGACCGTGATGAAGAATCGCACCTAGGAAGGGTGATAACAAGCGGTGGCTTGATCGGAACTTCCCGGAGATTTGATAAATATCAAGTAGATCACTGAAGCCTTCTTGTGGCGCACTGTACATATCCGGGTCGCTTCTTACATCCTCCGCTTGTGCCAATGAACCGGAGGCTATGATTTGGGCAACTTGACAAATGGAGTCTTCTCGAGACAAACTGCATATAAGAGGAAGTCAGCCAACGTACCAGCCTACAACACTTCCAACATCGACCCAGCATGTCTTCCACTGCCAAAAAGGCACTGAATGGTTTAAAGAAAAGCATTCCAGACAGTTCACTCAATGTGCAGGGGGTAAGCACCGATCTCCTCAGAATCTTTTCTCGGAGCTAAAACTTCTGCATAGCTCACCAAAACCGCACGAAATATGACAAGTCAGGTCAATAACGGCTTGCAGAACACTCCCGTCCGAGAAGTCGTGCCGAAGAGTCTGTCTGCCCTTAAGGCCTTCGGGAAGCCTTTCAAAAGTAGTTACTTGCGTCTGCGGCGGATGGTGGGTTGAAGGAAATTTGGGGTGCTGAGTTTCTGCATGGGGCACGACTGTCAGTAGTTTGGGAATTGAATGTCGGGTTTACGTCTATCGCTTTCTGGAGTTGCTACTAGTTCTCATTTCTGACCCGCATAATGTGGATGATATTGCAAACGAGACTTGACGGCAGAAAGTTGGTATAACACAAGAACAAACCGGGCATTTATTCGCGTTGTACCAGAGCTAACAGCCCGAGTCCGCCCAGAAGTGCATATTTCAACTGGGGGAAGTCATTCTATGAAGACGGACTCGTGAGACTCGCACTGAAAAGATATACCACAACATACCATGGCAATAGTCACATAGCCGATATAGGGTAAGAATCTGTGAAAAAAGTGAATGAGTAACTGAATGATGCGTCGATATAACTTGGGCACTCACCCGCGCACTTTCCCTACTATGTGCTTTCGCTCCAACCAATCGAGGCCCTGGTATAATTCCACGTCGTCTAGGTAGTTATTGTCTCCCTTCGTGAGTAACAGCTGATTTTCAGGTCGGGGCGTGGCCTCGCGAACACTGCATTTGAGCGTCAATGGTGAGTTTGTAACCGTTCACAAGGTCACTCTGGTAGAAACAGACCCATTGACCACCTTCACGACGTCGTGTGTTTCGAGGACTCGGTGCACGATGGGGATGTCTTGTCCTGGGATCTTGTAGACCGTGATGTCGCCGTTTTCATAGCGCGTGTTTGGCGGGTTGACGAGGAAAAGGATGTCCCCGCGGTAAAACGCTGGCTCCATTGAGCCACTAGAAATTGAAAACGCGCTCAGCACACGTAGAACAACAACATCGAACGGAAAGGTCGACACACCTGAGGACAACAACAATCGGCGACTCGGTATTCGTGATGAGCCCGAGGCCCTTATAGATCATAAGGCCAGATGATAGGACGGAAGCGAAGTTGAGGACCTGAAGTAGTACCTATAGACAGGCAGGTCGACGGTCGATCAGAACTCAGATGAAGGGATACGCACATGGCGAAAGCCAAGCTTTCGAAGGGTTTTGAGCTCTTCGGAGAACATCTTCTCCGACTTCAGAAATGTGAAAGAGGTGCAGTCGCAGGTGGAGAGCTCTCGTAGTAGGTGGTGATGCGGTGATGGGCAGTTGAAAGAGTGAGTTCCGTGATGACCTCTTACCCCCATATACACCTGTTTAACGGAGAACATAAAACAGTGGCTATCTTAGGTCCTCACATCCAGGTCCTGCATTCAAAGTAAGCCTCGGGAACTCCCTACACTGACCTGTCTTTGAACTGAACCTCCAGCACAGGAGAGCTGCTTCGCTCTACCACGTCTCTTGAGAGTGCGAAACTAGATGCGTTGCTAAAAGCAGGGCCTATACGTTGTGCCGCTGTCGACTTTGAGTATGCGCATCTGGCCACGGTCGGGGACGACAAACAATTAAAAGTCTGGGCAGTCGATAGCCTGCAGCTTTTGAGCGAACGGTACGTGTTCATTTGTCCTTAATTATGAGTTCCGTCCATTTACGACTGAGCAATACGCGTAGAGAGATTCCGAAAAAAGCGACCCAGATCCTGTTTACCCGTCCGGGTCGGACAATCGTTGTTGCAGACAAGTTCGGGGACGTCTTCAGGTGCGCCGTCCTTGCACCCGCCTCTCTCCTTTCGATCTCCTTGCTCATACCCCCTGAGTTACCCTCTCGTACCGCAGCCTATACCTACGCCAGCGCCCCCGCAGAATGCGGAAGATGACACTCTCACCTCACACGAAAACCCATCGGGCGGCACATTGATCTTAGGACATACGTCCCTCCTTACTGCATTCGCCCTTACGCCCGATCAGTCGCACGTCATTACCGCGGACCGGGACGAGCATATTCGCGTGAGCTGGTTCCCACAAGGGCACACGATTGAAAGCTTCTGCCTTGGGCACAAAAAGTAAAGTATTTCTTCCTACTCCCTGCATATTGCTTAGACGCTCACGCGTCTCGTTCTCCATACAGATTCATCTCGGCAATACACATCCCACGAGACCCTGCCGCCCATGATATCCTGATATCTGGTGGCGGTGATCCCGTGATCAAAGTGTGGCAATGGCACGTAGGAAGACGCCTGTACGACGTTACGATCGAGGAAGTTGTGCGTCCCTTTATCGCCATACACCGTGCGCGGCCCAAGCGTGGTTACGATAGTGATGGGGAGCCCAAGCCGCCTACTCGGAGATGGCTTGCGAGGCAGAGGCGGAGGCAAGCGAAGGCTGCCGCCGGTTCGACAAAGCTTTCCAAAGAGGACGTCGATACGGTTCCGGAGGCCGAGGCAGAAATTGATGCCGAGAACGTGGACGTGGACGCGGACGCGGACGATGATGAGAGAAATGAGAGCGAAGACGAAACAGTCGATGTGAGCGCAACTCCCGCTCCTGCTTCTGGTGATCCCGAAGAGTCACTGCCAACACCCGTGCTTGTCGTGCAGAAGATTGAAACGTTGAAAATAGACGGACAACTGGTGGTTGTGTTCAGTGCAGTCGGGTACGTCTCTCGTCGAGGATGGGTTTGCCTTCCTGAATTCTTCTACGGATAATTTATCGCCTCCCAGTGCCACTGCATTGTTCTGGTTCGCATTGCCCCCAGATCCCGCAGCCGCCTCAGAAAGGGTGCTTGTGCATACTTACGACTTTGGTCGCTCTGTCGTCACCTTCACGCCAGTCGCTGGGAGCCCTGACTGCGTATGGGTGTCTTTACATGCACATCGGAAAGGCGAGGGTCCGTCGCCCGATGTTTCCTCACATGTGAGGCTAGTCCGACTTGGACCTGACTCGGTGGGTAGAACGTTCGCATACACTGTAATATTCTCATTATTATCGCTCAGGCGAGTGAAGTTTATCCTGCACCGCCATTACTATCAATGTTAAACAGCGCGTCCGTTATCCCAGGTGGGCACATTTGCTCCTCTTCCATTATCTTTTACATACATGCTAGGATAACAGCTACCGAGCGCGAATTCGCTGCGCTGCAATTATACGAACCCCTCACAAGTCTTCCGAAGAATATTGATGCCTCGCATAATCCGATGATTCGTGATGAACCCAATTCTGCTGACGTGGCAAACACTGCTAAGGGGAAAAGTAGTGCTAAGGCAGCAGGAAAGATGCGCACACGCATGGCGTTGCTCGCACGCGGCGTACAAGAGGAGCCACCGGTGAAAAAGGCCAAAGGAGAGGAGACAGAGAATGATGGTGATGTGATGGACGAATCGTAGCTGGTAGACAGACCGTGTAGTCGTGATAAAGCGATTTATGTGTAAGGTGTGAGGAGTGTTAGTCCAAACTATGGCTGCGGCCAGTAAGCAAGTATGTCCGCTACCTCAAACAAGGACTATCGATCTTCCAGATCCTGCATATCGCTGGTGCGTGGCAATACGCAAAGCAGCATGTCAAAAAGGTCGTGGTTGAAGCGAAAGAGATTGGTCCGCTTCTGGTCCTTTGTTGTGTCAGGCGGGCCGAGTTGCCGTATAATACCGTTCCGTTCGACTTACGGACTCTCGAACATCCGGTTCTAGTACACCTTGCCATGAAGTTCATACGCTGCCTCCGCCCAAGGTGTAACATTTCTCGCAGAACTGCCAAATTTTCTCCATATGGCATCAGCTTTCGGCGAATGGCGTCCTTTTACAATGTTGATATTGCCGGTCTGACGGATGAGCAAGTTGAAGTGCGTAAACCCTCTGTGTCAGATGATGAGATTCTAATTATACTATATGACACAAGTTCAGAAACTCTGTTAGTGAATTCGCCCAGCGTGAGGTTGCTCCACTGGCAGCAGAGATAGATAGGACTAATAACTGTCCTATGGTATATTGTTCCGTACAATCATTGACGCCCAGTGACCCACCATCACCTTGCAGCATATCTGGGAAAAACTAGGCGACATGGGCCTACTCGGAATCACCGTTTCTCCGGATTATGGAGGCTTAGGGCTGGGGTATTTCGAGCATCTCATCGCCATGGAGGAGTTATCGCGTGCTTCGGGTTCAGTGGCACTTTCGTACGGCGCACACTCCAATCTCTGTGTGAACCAGATTCATCGGCATGGGACAGGGGAGCAGAAGGCAAAGTACCTGCCTGACTTGGTTTCGGGAAAGAAGGTGGGCAGCTTGGCGATGAGTGAGCCTGGATCTGGGAGCGACGTCATTAGTATGCGGCTGAGGGCGGACAAGCACAGTCGAGGTTGGAGATTGAACGGGAATAAGTTTTGGTGTGTAGATGCTCTCCATCAAAGTCGTGTTTTGAGTATTTATTCTTCAAATGTCAGGATTACAAACGGTCCCATTGCATCGACGCTGGTTGTATACGCGAAAACGGACCCCGAGAAGGGATCTAAAGGCATAACGACGTTCATCGTTGAGAGTGGTTTCAAAGGAATTTCGACACATCAAAAGCTTGACAAGCTCGGCATGCGTGGAAGTGACACGTGCGAACTAGTTTTTGAAGACTGCGAAGTACCAAATGGTTGGTCGACCCGCATTCATTTCCCTATAGCGTGCACTGAAAACCATTTGCGCAGAGAATGTCATAGGGAATGTCAATAAGGGCGCATCTGTCCTCATGTCCGGCCTAGATCTAGAAAGACTAGTTCTCAGTGGTGGTCCTCTTGGGTAACCCTGTTCGTGTCTCTGAATGACTGATAACCTTCTGACACGTCGACTTTAGGCTCATGCAAGCGGCATTTGACTTTGCGGTAGAGTACATACACGACCGTAAACAATTTGGCAAGCCGGTGGGAACCTTCCAGCTGATGCAAGGTAAGTAGCATCGAATGGCTGCCAAAATGATATGACTAGATCGGTATTGGCAGGCAAGATCGCGGATATGTACACCAAGCTGAATGCAAGTAGGTCCTATGTCTACGCCGTTGCTAGAGCGTGTGACCAAGGCCGTATCAGCCGTAAGGTGAGCATCGGCGCATATGAATCGCGATAAGAGCAAATAGTAATCGCAACACTTACTGTAAGGACTGTGCCGGAGCGATTCTATATTCCACCGAGAAAGCCGTTGAAGTTGCATTAGAAGCAATGCAATGTCTCGGAGGAAATGGATATATAAATGGTAAGGAAGTCTTCGACAGCGTGTGATAAAGCAGCAGCGGGTGACACGGAAACTTTAGATTATCCCACGGGTAGGATTCTGCGAGATTCCCGGCTGTATACTGTCGGGGCTGGCACACAGGAGATCAGACGGATGCTAATTGGACGAGAGTTCAATGAGGAACTACTTGGATGATGTTGTACCTAGAAGAGTTCTTGTGTTGTACATCCGTGAACATGTGCGTCGATCGTGTGAGGCCATCAGGCCATGCCAAGAGGTTATGACGTAACGAGACTGTTTGCAACCTTCCTTTTTTGTATTTTGCTCGCTAATGCCAGCCCAATCATTAGTTGCCTGGGGTACAGTACCGAGCACTGTGACTGTATCGAAGCCTCGATATCACTTACTCGGCAAGCGCATCTTTGCCACTGGCATCCGATCCCGACGCGTGATGTTTGCCAGGGCGATCAATCGACTCGACCGAGTTGGGAGATCAACTAGTCCACACATGGCCTTTATCAGGGCGGGTCTCGGCCTTGGCAGTTGGCAACAACGACACCGCCTGTCTATGTTCTCTCTCCGCTCCTTCATGTACGCACTCTTTCCAACGAATTGGCCCTTCGCTGGTGTCCTCCACCGTCCTCACCTCCGCGCCCTCGTTTTCCTCTTTATCTTCGGCACCTTCTTTATCGTCTTTCTCCCGCCTACCCATGTCCCGAGTCTCGTGAATGCACCCCATTTCCCAGGACATTATCGCCCCGTGTCATTCGAGCCACCTCGATCAAACCGCCATCGCATCAACGTTCAGCGCCCAGTAACGAGGCCTGACCCTCACCGAAAAAAGGACATCTGGGCTCGACGTGCGGATGCTGTGCGCGACGCGTTCCTACAGGCCTACAACAGCTACGTTGACTATGCTTCGCCGTATGATGAGCTGTTACCGCTCAGCAAGGCTCCTGTCAATACGTGCGCCATCTTTATGTCGCGGTACGGGTGCAGTTGACTTGACGTTAACGGTTCGCGCATAGCTTCAATGGTTGGGCCCTATCGCATATAGAGGCCCTTGATACCCTGTGGCTCATGGGACTCTATGAAGAGTTTGACGGCTCACTCGCTGTCATAGCAAACACCACTTTCTCTCTGCCACCCGTAAGTCCCCCTGACAGTTGATCCGCCCGCCACTGGGCGCTGAGCGCCCATATTTCTGACGGGATACGTATGTGCGCCCAGACTCAACACGCACGATTTTTTGAGACTGTCATTCGCTATCTCGGTGGACTGCTATCCGCATATGCGCTCTCTCACGACCCTATCCTCCTCTCACGCGCCGATGAATTGGGCATGGCACTTCTTCCCGTGTTCAACACCACCTCGGGCTTGCCAGCATATTCGGTCAACACAGTTAGTGGAGAAATTGCAGTAGGATATGCTGGCTCGTCCTCGCTTTGGTCCGAGATACTCACCTGCCAGCTCGAATACAAATATCTCGCATATTTGACTGGCCGTACACCTTATTATACTGCCGTGGAGAGCGTCATGGAAATCATGTACGCAACAAACCTCACGTTATTTGGGGATCTGTTTCCAGTGATGTTTTCCATGGAGACAGGCCTACCAAATGCTCGTATGTATCTCCCAGGCTCTAGACTTGGTCAGCGTGCATACTGATGGGACTCATAGGAAAAGTCTCCGTTGGCGCGTTTGCGGACAGCGGGTATGAGTATATGCTTAAGCAGTGGCTCCTCTCTGGTCGCACAGACACCAAAGCTCGTGACCTGTGTATGTTTTTGTTTTTGTTCTCTCCGGTTCTTTCGATCCTGACTCAAGGAATCCATAGACCTTCGCTCGGCCAATGCGATCCTCGATCGGCTCACATACATATCGCCTAGGCGCCATCTCCTGTACGTCACCGATGCCAACGTAGGCCAAGACGGAGATTTTTCCCCCTCACACATCTTCGAACATCTTACTTGTTTCCTCCCCGGCGTGCTCGCGCTCGGCGCCGCAACGATTCCAGATACGCCGCCTACCCATATGTTGGCCGCACAAGGGCTCGCACAAACATGCTGGACTCTTTACGCCGATTCACCTACAGGGCTTTCGCCAGACGAGGTCATCATCTCCACGAAATCTGCACCCGGTGATGATGGGTCAGAGTGGGATGGCCTATGGTCCACACACCTCGCACAGTGGGAGCTAAACGGTGCACACGGCGATCCCCCGGGCCTGCGACTGGCAGAACCGGTGCTAGATCCAAACGAGCGGGAGTACCAGCCAACCAAGGCAAACTATCTTTTACGGCCCGAGACTGTAGAAAGCTTTTTCCTCCTTTGGCGCACTACGGGGGATGTTGTGTGGCGCGAGCGTGGCTGGGCTGTTTTTGAAGCCCTGTTGAACGAGACGCATGTTGAGGATAGCGGGTTCGCGAGTATTAGGAATGTTTATCAGATTGGTGGCCAGAAGCTCGACGAGATGCCGAGGTAGGTGATCATCGGGTTCCTCGTGTCGTGTGTTATGTTGACAGTATTCGCCCGTCTCATAGTTGGTTCCTTGCAGAGACGTAAGTACCTTGACCTCTACTCCTCGCGTGTGATGTCATATTGACGATCCGCTTAGGCTGAAATACCTCTTCTTACTGTTTACGGACGATGATCTCATCCCGCTCGACCAGTGGGTATTCAACACGGAGGCGCACCCACTCCCAGTGATCCACTGGTCGGAATGGGAAATGGAACGGTACGGAATCGCGCATGCAGTCACTTAGACTTTGGGGCCAACCCAAAGGGCAGTAGGTTACAGCTCGTACACTCACATTCACACCGTGATATCACGCGCACATAATGCAAGCGCTTACCGGTTAGGCACGTTTTCTATTTGTGGGGACGATGAGTGTATGATGTTTTGGTTTTATATTCATGATGGAGTTGTTGTATCTTCTACTTATTTTCTTGGGAACATTAGGTTTTTGGGATATGTCATATACTGTCATCATATGGAATAGTCACTCTGGCTAACTACTATCTACTATCCTTGTATGCTAGATTGGTGGAGGAGACTCGGAGGACTCTGCAACCCACTGAGAGATCTTGCCAGGCTTGCTAGCCACACCAATCGCGACACGGCACTTGAGCCCATATACAGCATTAATTTTGGGCTTATAAATCTGTTACTGATGCTTTCTGGAAAAGCATATCGAGTTTTCTCACGCGAGGCCCAGCGTGCACGCGCATGTGATTACTATATGGCTGTATCCGACTATCCGCTCCCCCACTACCCGTGCTCTCCTTCTTAATTTCATTATTGCGCCGCTGCATATTACCAGTTGTTTGAATAATAAAAAAAGAGCCGAGTGGCGAATAACTGCAACGATTGCTAAACTACCACCAAGCGTAATGAATCAGATAAAAAGAAAGCTCCAAAGCCGCGGACCACGGGCCCGGCGCGCGCCGGTCTTCCCCTCACTATACTATATGACGGTGATTTATGACGGTGAACCTGACCGGACGCTAATGTCTGACCAAGAGAACGCAGGAAATCGAGCGAGGAACGACGGACAACGGGATGAGATGGATATTGTATTGACGCCCGTAAAATTCTCAGAAACAACACAACAATGCGAATATCAGTTGCCAGTGACGCGAGCGACTCAGAAGCTTTTATTACTGTAGTTTGCCCGGATCCGATTCTCTAGTTACTGTCGGGACCCATGACTCATGGAGTACAACTAGGATGTCAGTAGCCCAACCACCGAACGGGCACCGACTGACTGGTGAATGAATTCTTCTTACTATGTAAATTATCAAGCTACCCCTCATTCATCGCTTGCCGACTTATGCTTAGATGGAAATCCACTACATTGAAACCCGTTTTATTTTTGTAAAACGTACGCCCAAATGATACAAATGATAGAAAGACAGTGTTATCAACGACTTGATAGAGATAGACGTGAGTAATTCCTGATTACCGTAAG
>WNFQ01003332.1_pt1 | contig 12968 bp, 17 predicted proteins | sample 5400171 | NCBI WGS metagenome assembly WNFQ01 (sample SAMN13153356, study PRJNA577476) | soil metagenome | isolation source: 20 cm soil under Madrone tree | place: USA:California | collected 2016-06-14
AAGAGCCGCATCCTGGAGGTGACCGCTGCGCGCAAGGGCGTCACCGAGCGCCAGCCGCGCGGTGCCGCTATTCGAATTCGCCGCCACAGCCCGCCGAAGGGAAGGCGTCGCTTCGTCAGGTCGGTCGAGTTCAAGGTAGGCAAGGCCTCTTACCAGCCATGCTTGTGCCTCAGCCGATGAAGAACCCGGGTTCGAGCGGCCGCCTTTCTCATCCGCGAATGCCTTTAGTACCTCCAGGGATTCAGCATATTGGTGCAACATGAAATAGGCGGTGGCCAGATCAGTTCGTACCTTCGCCAAGGTAGAACGGGGGGTTTCCTTTGGAGGGTGGGCGAGAAACGCTTTGTACCGGGCGATCGCTAACTCGTATTCCTGGGATTTGTCCGCGGAATCGCGCGGGAATTGTGCCGAGAACGATGCAGCCACCACCATCGGAGCGCAAGCAAGCAGAAAGCGAATCGAGAACTGGAACCAAATGCCTAGCAAAATCGCCCTCTGGTGAGGCACAAGTCACCCTTCACCGATCCTCCGATACTGCCGCTGAGACCCTGAGAGGCTGCCCATACAAAACTAAAGCTAATGCAGAGCGGGTCCACGGTCAATTGGGGACGGTTTATCAAAAAAGAAAAAGGGACACGGAGGAGAAAATCCGCGCCCCATGGGGCTCTAGAACGTGAGCCGCAACGCAAACTGGATTTCACGTGGGTCGTTCGCGCCGGTCGGAACTCCAAAGCTGCTGTCTCCGAGCGCGTTGTTCTGGCTACCATCAACGCAGCCACCGCAATTGAAAGATGGGTGGTTGAACACGTTAAAAAATTCGGTCCGGAACTGATACTTCAGCCGGTCTGTGATGGGGCCGTTCTTGTAGAGCGCAAAGTCCAAATTCCATGAGCTTGGCCCCCACACGCTGTTTCTCCCGGCATTGCCGAACGTGCCACCCGTGGGAGTTGTGAAGCAGTTCTGGGTAAACCACTGGGTTCGGGAATGCGGGCCCTTGTTGGGATCGCAACCGGAGACCAGTTCGGCATTTTGATTGAAGTTGTCTCCCACCGCAGCAGCATCGCTGGGAACGATTACGTTGTAAGGGCGACCGCTGCCGTAGGCGAAGAAACCGGCGACTTCCCAGCCTCCCAAGGCCTTGCCGGCAAACGAATGCGATGTCCGCAGGAAAGGCAGTTCGTATACGTAGTTGATCCCCAGGATGTGGTTTTGCTGCCAGTCTGGTGGACCCCAATTCAAGCCGACATCATAGGTGTCGATGGCATTTGCATAGCGGTTAGAGCCCTCATCATATGCGTGGGAGTAGGTGTATGACACTCCGAACTGCAGTCCATGTTGCAGTCGGCGTTGCGCACTCACTTGCAGGCTATCGTACTGCGAGGTGGCGTTATTCAGCCCCACCATAGTCTGACCAAAGCCCGGGTAGGGAGCATTCGCCGCCGGTAAGTTCGGTGGCGCGTTGGCCTGTCCGCCCGCGGCCGCAAACAATGCAGGGAGCACCCCTAGTCGATATTGGTTAAAGTCGGCATTCACTGCCAGATGCCGCGCTCGCGTTCCAACATAACCGGCTTCGATGAGCGTTTCGGCGGGAAACATGTGCTGGACATTAGCACTCCATTGATACACAACCGGGATCGGCGAAACCGGATCCCCACCACTGATCGGGATCGGCAACTGGGGCAAAGCTCCAGTGGAGGCGAGACAAGTTCTACTGCTATCTAACGCTGCACCTGGGCAATCAGCTTTGCCGCCAAAGATTTGAGCCGCGGTCTGGAATGGTACGTTCTTGCCCAGCAGCGTGGAGTCACTGAGAGTGATGTGAGCGTAGAAGATGCCAGCGCTGGCGCGGATCGAAGTCTTGCTGCTACCCGTGGGATCCCAGGCAAAGCCCAGTCGTGGTTGGAAGTTGCGATAGTGTTGCTGGAAGATTCCGTCAGGCAATCCCCGCATGATCCCCGCGTCCACGAGCTGCTGGTTAATGGAGCTAATGTTGCTGGAGGTAAGCGGCTGTCCGAAAACACCCTTTAAATGTCCTACGGCGGAGGTTGGCAGCCGATCGCAAGGGGCAGCGATCCCGTTATACGGATTACCACTGACCACAAACCCGCTTTTAGGATCTACGACTTGCTTGATGCCTAATGTTTGCGAATAAAAGAACTGATTGAAGGTCGACCAGTTGCAATATTTGCTCGCATAAGGCGCATAGTAGTCCCAGCGCAGGCCACCGGAAATGGTTAACCGAGGGCTTACCTTCCAGGTATCCTGCGCGAACAGGCCATACTGCATTCCATTCCAGGGGGTTCGGTTGCGAAAGCCAAGTTCCTGGTAATCGTCGTAATTGCCTAAAAGGACGTCCGCCAGAGGCGCACCCGTGGTGGCAGGATTGACCGACGAGGACGCTGCAAAACGGAATGCACCGTTCAGGTTCGGAGGCTCGTTTACCGAGCCGCCGCCAATTGCCAATTGGTCGTTGTCGTCTTCGCCATCTCTCTCCACCCACACACCGAACTTGATCAAGTGGGGTCCCCGAACTTTGGTCACGATGTCCTGCCACTGCCAAACGTGACCGATGCTGCCAGAAGGGTAAGCGTTCGTAGATCCGTTCACCGTATCGAAACCCGAGACGGTGATGGTCGGAGTCTTGCCTGCAATGTCTTTGCTGGGATCGCCGAAAAGGAAGGGGAAGTTGATGCCCAGAGATTTGCGATCAAGCCCCGGTCCGCTCGGCAAGTTTACATGAACAATGTCCTCGGTAGAGGTGAACAAGAAGTCATTCAACAGGGTGGGACTGAACGTAGTGGTCAAATCGATTGTCGCCCCACGCTCGGGCAACTGAATCTGCCAGTTCATGAGGCGGCTGCTTCCCGCGAAACCGCCGTCGAAGTTGTCGGCAGTGTAATGACGGAGAGCCACGGACAAGTGCGACTTGATTCTGTCAAATTGGCTGTCGACCTTGACTGTCTCCGTACGCACAGTATTCGGCTGCGGAATCTGTTGAATGCTGTTGTTGGATAGTCCGGGCTGATTGGGTACGGCCATCACGCCAACAAACGCTCCGCCGTTAGCACTCCACAGGCCTTGTGGGATGGTGTCGTTAGGAAACGGCTGGCCGCCAACCAAACCACCCGTACCATTCAGATAGGCAGGCACTGTCGGACAGGGCAAGCTGGCAGCGCAGTATTCAGAGAAATTTCCCTGGCGCGCCAAAGCCGATGGCACACTGGCCGTGAGGGTGTACGATGAGGCAATTCGGGTCCATTCCTGCGACCAATAGAAGAATAGCTTCTTCTTGTGGGGAACTACCGGCCCGCCGAACGAGTAGCCGAAGTTGTTGTACTTCAATATGCTCTTGGGGGTAGGGGTATTCGCAAAATAGTTCCTGGCATCTAGTGCGTCATTGCGCAAATACTCGTATGCGCTTCCGTGGTACTGCTCGGTGCCCGACTTCATTTGAATGAGGACTTGGCCACCCCCCGCCCGAGCATACTCTGGCAAATAACCTGTAGTCACAATATTCACTTCGCCAATCGCATCCATGCTGGGGGGAGCAGTCACCGCGCCATTGCCGCGGGTTCGCGTCGAGGGCGCACCTTCAATTTGAATATTGTTCTGGTCCCCTCGAAGGCCGTTCACGTGTGTATTCTCTGTGGCAAATATACTGAACCCGCTGCCTTGAAAGCTATTGAACGCAAACTCCTGCTCCACACCCGGCTGTAGTGCGAGCAGACTGGCAAAATTTCGGCCATTGACAGGGATTTCCGTCATTTGGGTGTCGGTAATGACACGGGCGACTTTAGAGTCTTCGCTCTGCACGGTTAATGTCTGGGCCTGAACTTCCACCTTTTCGCTGACCGCCCCTACTCTAAGGCTGCAGTTCACTTCCAAAGTACCGGCCGGATCAAGGACAACTCTGTGGTTCACGCACTGAGCGAAGCCTTCTTTTTGCGCCGAGATATCATAAGTTCCAAACGGCAGGTTTGCGAATACATATCGGCCAGTGTCGTTCGTCGGTGAGGTTCGGGTTAGGCCGCTGCCTGTGGTTGTGGCAGTGACGTCGACCCCAGGGATAACACCGCCCGACGAGTCGGTAATGGTGCCACTAATTGTCCCTTGGGTTTGGGTCTGGCCGAAGGAGAGACTGGTTAGAAAAAACATCACACTGGCAAAAGAAATGGCAAAGAAACCCAGACTGCTCAAGTTGTTTTTCATGATGCTTCTCCGCTTTTCCGGCATTCTTCAGCCTGCGGCGGTGGCAAGTGATTTTCCCCGGGAAAAGATGGGTGGCCACGAAGTGGTGAGCGACACATTAGGACACTCCCGAAACGAGCGCGCCCTCTTTGGGAAGGTGATTCGGGCGAAGTATGGCGCCGAGAAGGGGCTGGAGTCAACAGAAATATAAAAAGCCCCGATGGCCACAGACTGTTACGAAACTCCGGGGCTAATGGGATAATTGGTAAGTAGGTGAGAGGTGAAAGTCCTCTACACACCCGGCAAGGGGAAGTGTTAGCCGAACAGCAAGGGTGCCCGCCGCGAGGCGGGATCTGGAGGAAGCTGAAGGCAAAACGCTGGCCTGACGAACAGGAAGCGGATAGAGAGGCGGTGCAGCGGGGTAAGCAGGCCCATAGATGCAAAGCCCGATTCTTGCACGGAACGCTGCGACGTAGATCCGACAGGCATAAGCGGGAAGGTGAGTGCGCAATACCCGGGGAGATCTGGCGGTTTGCCATTAGTGCTACCTGCGTCGAGAGGCGTGGGGAAGAATTGCCAGAAGTCAGCCGAAGGCATAGTAGCTCCGCCGGATTGGGGGTGAAGGCCTGAACATGAAACACGGGAGTAGGACATCTGTGGACCCGCAGCAAGTGAGCGCCGACTACAACCAGGGCGTGCTGAAGATCAAGCTCGCCAAGAAGGCCGAAGCCAAGCCCAAGCAGATCAAAGTTAACGTGGGCGGCGAGAAGATGCTCGAAGCCAAGGCTCCCAGCAAGGCCGCGTAAAAGCCACTTGGGAGTGGTCAGTGAGAGAAATGGGAGGCGGCTTTCGTTTCGGGGTGTCACCGTGCGGCGGGTTAGTTTGTTCAGAAAACGAACGGCTCGCACTTCAGGCCGCCTTCACCTCGTAGTCTGCGAAAAGGAGGAGACGCATTATGAGTACTGGTATTTGCAAGTCTCCGGACAGCAGATATTGGAGAGCGCTTTACAAAGCTGCACTCTCTGAGATTGGTAACAGCAAACTACCGGAACGCATTGCAGCAGCAGAGAAGGCGGTTGTGCTAAGGGCGCGGGAGTTGTTTCAGGCTGCCGACGACAACGGCGAAGAGAAAGAGGCTCTAGAGGACGCGATGTATGCTTTGCACGCTTTAGGAAGCAACTGTCAGATGCAGTAAGGGCCGCCCAGAGTCTCAAAACGGGACGCCCCGCTAACTCTCCCGGATTCGCTCTCGTGAGATCCAGGCGCTTTAGAAGCGGTCCCCCTCGGGCGCTCGAAATCGGCGAGCAGGAGCACATTTATGAGCGCAATTACAATTTCGTTGGGCCTGCTGATTGCGGTATTTGCGATCCTGCTGCTCTACCAGATCCGCAAGCTGAAACCACAGGTAACCGGGTACGGATTGCAGAGGATGTGCCCGTTTTGCGGGTTGATTACGTCTCGATTAAAAGCACATTGCCTGGAGTGTGGTAAGTCCCTTATAGCGGTGAGTGTGACCCCGAAATAGAGCGCTGGTTGTCACCACAGTCAGCGAGGCTTTCATCGTCAGAACTCCTTCCAATATTTAAGGGCTTGTGTTGTGGAGCGATGATGCCGCCCATCCGCGTATAATTAAAGCAGTGAGAAACCATGAAGAATACAAAATTTGTTGTGAAAGTGAATCGCGGTAGTACTCGCGCCACGGAATACGTGCAGCGGATTGATCTGACACCCATCCAAATGACACCCAATCGTAAGCTGGCCCTGGTTATGGGGAGATTCACAGCCGAAGACGCTGTCAAATCGCTCCAAAACTCCCGGTGCAGCCCGGAACTCGTTTCCGTACAAGTGGTGCTTAGTCCGGAAGTGGTAGTACCAAGATAAACAAAGATGCCCGAAATCCTTTCGGATAACGGCATCTCTGTCGCCACCTAGACCGCCTGAACGTTCTCAGCCTGCCAGCCCTTCGGGCCCTTGGTCACGTCGAACTGCACCGCTTGCCCTTCTTGCAGGCTGCGAAAGCCGCCTGCCTGAATAGCGGAGAAATGTACGAAGACATCCTCCCCAGTTTGACCGTTTTCGATTCCGTTAGTGCTCACCCGGCCATCCACATATTTCTCCAGATGGTTGATGATCTGATGATCATATTCTTTTTCCAGTTCGTAATATGAGGGCGAATCGTCAGTGTAGACGCTGCTGCCGGGCTGTACACGACCCTTGACTTCAGGCTGCAATACATCCTTTTTCGCAGTGGGCACGACTCGGGCATGTACCTTACCCTTGCGCTCTAGGATGCCCATGACGATTGCTTTAGAACGGCGGCAAACCGTCGACCAGCTTTAAACTGCCGGTTCCAGCCTCTGCCAGCCTGAATTACGCGATCGCGATAAAAGCCCACAGCTGCTTAGCAAGTGCAACTAGCAGTTTACCAGTTGGTGGGCGCTCGGTTGGGGGGAATGGATTCAGCGGAGAAGGCGCGAGAGGCGATGGCGGGCACCACTGCTCGATTCATCCACTTCGCCAAGACAGCTGCAAAGAGGGTCATTCGGACACATACATTTCCAGAAGGCGGTTCCCCAGGGATCTGGAGTCCCTCGCTCCGCTTCCAAAACGCAGAGCTTGGCAATTCTAAGATCATCGCGGAGCCAGATATCACGTTCGGCTTGTTCCGCGTCTGATAGGTACTGCCACACCCGATCTGCAATTGAGTTTGCCACGACCCCTCTGTGATTGCAGATGGTGTGCCACAAACCAGCAGCGCAGCAGTCCGACTGTTTCTTCTCTGCAAGTTGATGATTTTGTTAATTGGTCGCCACTCGCGTCACCAGAGTGAAGACCAGGATCGTTTGAGCGGGGTGACCCTTTGCTAGCCGAACGGTTAACAAAACGCTAGCACTCTGGTTAATGCCGACGCAGCCTAGTCACTGTGCCGAACAGGGAATGTCAACAGCGGTGTTCTGGCGATGGGAAATGTGCGCGCGGAAGATTACTGCGGAGTTTGTTACTGGCGAGCGATCACTCCCGGCGGTTACAACTGCTGAAGCCCCACATCTCCCACTTCTTTCATGTGGAGCCTCAGTCAGAAACCTGACTCAATTGTGACACTGAAAGAGCCTCCGTCGGAATGGCACAAGAGTGGGGGCAGCTGGCGAGCGGTCGTTTGCCAGTCTTCCGTGCTCTGGCTGCCTAATTTTCGGAAACCTTTTTGCTGCGGTTTCGTATCTGAATATGTGATGGCGAGGTGAAGCAAGGGAGCTAACCTTCCGCTGGCCTCAGCGTCCAATAAAGTAAAGAGGAGAGTGGGGTTATGGATGCAAAATATAACTACATCATCGACAGCATGAAGTGGCGGATCGTGCTGAACCTGGCCGGATTTGGCCTGTGGCTGGCAGCGAGCGTGGTCTTGCTGCGCCTGACCTAAACGGAAAGAGCTGATCGCTCGCGCTCCCCAGAGAGCAAGTCCGACCCAGCGGCCTGTTGTTACGCTCTGAGGGTTTTCATCGGGAACGCGTAAAACAGGAAGGCAGGCCGTCGTTCGTGTAACGCGGCAGGACAGGCAGAGGCGCCAGGAAGCCAGTGCTCGGGCGCGCTGGGATGCGCGGTCCATTTTCCCGATGGATTCCGCGGGGCAAATCGGACCGACGGCAACTCAGATATTCACACGATTTTGCGCCTTGTGTGACCTCCAGAACCTCTTGAGAGCATCCGCAAATGAACTCGAGTCGCTTATTTTCTCCCAGACGCCTCTACTTCTTCTATTTTGCGATAACTAGCGAATGTGTAAGGGCGTGAACCGAGAGGGCGATACGATTCTGCACGCCGACTTTCCGCAGCAGCTTGGCCACATGGGCCTTCACGGTACGTTCCCCAATTCCGAGTGGAGACCCGATTTCCTTGTTGGAGTGGCCCGCGACCAGCAATTCCAGGACTTCCTTCTCCCGCACGGTAAAGCTGGCGCGGCCGCCGGGAAAAGTACGAACTGGAGCAGAACTTACGCGATCAATCAACTTGGAAAATACATGCCGGGGGACCCATACCGAACCCTGGCTCACGACTCGGACAGCTTGCGCAAATTCGGCAGGTGAGGCAGCCTCATGGACGTAGCCTTTAGCTCCGGCGACGATGGCCTGGAGAATCGTCTCCTCGTCTCCTGAACCCGTTACGATGATGCGCAGATCAGGGCGAGCAGCTTTCAGACTGGCCATCAAGTCGAAGAGGTGTTGTACGCGGCAATTGCTGAGGAGCACCAAGTGAATTTTCTGTAACCCGCTGATATCAGCGAGGGAGGCCGACACAAGCTCGAAACCTGACGCGGAATCGAACAGAGCCTGAAATCCCACAAGCCGCAGTGGATCACTCTCCACTACGGCAATACGAATGAGCGGTTTCCTCGCCATTTTCCCCCTGACAGCTTCGTCTATTTATGAGAGAGGAACTCTTTCAGGTGCTTGGCAACAGCCTCCGCCATTGATTGCTGATTCTTGCTGCCACCTCTCTGCTTGTTCACAGAGTAGGCCCAAAGCATCTTGCTCGAACTCGTCTCAATCAACTGGACGGAGACGTTTCCCTTGTCCTCAATCCCGGCGCAATAAGCAAACAAGCAACGGGCGATTTTTCCACCTGTTGATTCCTGCTTGATTTCCACCGGAGCAGCTTTGAGGGCGAATGTGGCTTTGGCGGGGTCAGTCACTACGTCAACAGGAACTTGCTTTTTTGCAATCGCGGCGGCGACATAAGTCTCGAATCCGTTCTCCGGCTCGATATAGACTGAAGGCCGAGCTACCTGAGCAAGGCTTGGCAGCGACACGGCTGCTAACACTAACAACACAGCGACACGGTTCATTTTTCAGACCTCTGCCCTAAGTCTGATCCAGCCCACGCCGTTCCCACCAGATTACGCAGCTATTGCGACTGCTGTCCGAATCGCGCTGCACGCTCGGCCGCATCGTGGACGCCACCGCCGATTCTCCCTGGCACGCTGTGGACCGTCCACGCGCGTCCAGTTCCCAGAATTGCCTGCGCCGGCACACCCGCTCGGCTCTATGCCGTTTCCTGAAGCTGCTAAGGCGTGGTTGCTGACGCGGCGAGACCACATTGCTCCGAGGACGTACTTGGACTACGCCAGACACATTGAGACGATCTCCCGCTGCTTCGGATCCTGCGCCTATAGCCCTTTCGGATCCGATATCAGTGTTATTGGGAAGGTAGGCTGTCCAGCCTCTGGAAAACGGACTACCGTCGCGCTGAAAGAGCCTCCGTCGGAATGGCACAAAAGTGGGGCCAACCAGCGAGCGGTCGTTGCTACGCTCTGAGGGCTTTGATCCTTTGATCGGGAACGCGTAATTCAGGCAGGAAGACAGAGCGTGGCATTTGCTGCTGAAATTCCCTGTTCGTCACAGTACTAGGCTGCGAACACCAATCTACAGGGAATTTCCCGAAGCCTTAGGGGTTTTTCTGTATTGAGGAACCCCCGGATTTAGCTACGCTGGCGTGGAAGAAGGGGTCTTTCCCTGCTCCCCCGCCTCAAACGGGAGAATCATCAGCGACCCCGCTGGCGAGCGCTCAAGATTTTCGCAAAGTGCGCTCGCCGAGCCAGGAGGGCCATCCGATGAATCGAGTCAAAAACATGACGTTGAACATGGTCAGTTACATCTCGGATAACGTGACCGTGCTTCGTTTTTCGGGTCGCCTTGTGCTTGGCGAGGACGCCGATGCGCTACGCGAAAGAGTTAAAAAGCTGTTGGTAGAGGGGCATAGAATTGTCGTGAACCTCACCGAACTGGAGCACATCGATAGTGTGGGTCTCGCGACCATCGCCGGCCTTCATAGATTGGACAATTCCCGGATCAAGCTAGTTTGTTCGAGCGTCCACCTCACCGGTTTGCTTCGACGGACGAGGCTGGACACTGTAATCCGCTTCTATGAAACCGAGGATGACGCTGTTGCAGTAGTGTCTGGCCATGGAGCTTTACTGAACCGGAGCCCCCTGGAAGACGGATCTGCCGAGATGCGACATTAAGGGCCCAACCCCACGCCGGACGGGCGCCCCCACTCCTCGTAATCTTCAGGTGAATTACTGAAAACGAGCACGGTCTCTCACGCCTGGCCTGCCGCGACCAGAAATTGGGGGCCCTCGTCAATCAACTGCCGCCCTGGCAGTAGTTTGTGATGAATCTCGAGGGTACAGCACCCTCCCGGGTGGCCATGAAAGGACGTTGCGCTTTCCTGATGCCCCTGCAGGGCCCTTTTGCGCGTTCCCGACGAAGGCCCAATACGTTGCTGTTTTCACCACGGTCGTGTATGACTCACGGACGAACAGCCTAGCGGAAGGACGCAACGGCTGCGGCCTCGTCGTCCTTGACGTCGAAGAGGCTGTACAGCTTGGTGATCTGGAGCAGGTCGCGGATCCTCTTGCTGAGATTCACCAGCTTTAGTTCGCCGCCCTGGCTGCGAACGGTGGAAAAACCACTGACCAGCACGCCGATGCCTGAGCTGTCGATGTAGGCGACCTCGCCAAGATTTAGCAGGATTTTCTTATTGCCTTTGCCCAGGAGGTCGTTGATGACGTCACGCACCACAACGCTCGCTTCGCCCAGCGTGATCCGGCCGCTGAGGTCCACGATGGTGACACCTTCTACCTGTCGGGTACCGGTCTTCAGCTTCTCCAAGGGGTCCTCCTCCCAAAATTGTCAGGCAGTATAGCACCGAGAACCAATGGGGCTGGCCCAATGGGGCTGCTTGCACGGCTCTGGAATTTTCCTGCTGATCTACTTGCTGAGTCGCGAACCTAAACCGGAAAAATCTCCAACGCAAGTTTAGGACACTACTAAAACTTCGGCTGCCGGATTGGCAATATCGAACACCTGCTATTCTGAACCGTTGTTTTGTCCATGGAAGGGGCTTGCATGAAGAACGTTTACGAAGTTCTGAGACAGAAAGAGCTTGAGGTGTCGAGGCTGGAAAAAGAAGTTGAGGCGTTGCGTGTAGCAGCCCCGCTTCTGTCGGAGGACGGGGAAGCGGAAAATGACAACCAGCCGACATTCCTGCGTGCGGTAAATGACACTCCACAACCCGACCACAGCGGGTGGCAAGACAGAGGCAAAATGCACTGGCCGTAAAAGTCTGATCGGGGTCGAATCCCTTTGCCCCTCTATGAATGTTTCTTGGAATGTTTCTTGCCAGATCGAATGTGTATCCAGTGATAGCGACACAGAAGGCCATGCGGCAAACCTGCCGAGGCCATCAACCGCCCCAGAAGCCGCCACAGGCGCGGGCGGACAAGCAACCATCCCAGCCCCAAGAGCGTCTGAGAGATGAGCTTCTCCGGGGGGAGGAGCCAGAAACGAAAGCGCCCCATGACTTAACCGAGTCTGGGGCATTTTCGTGTTCAAGGATTAGGGACGCCGTGCGGCAAGCCTGCCCTGGCCAACAAGGCCGTCTAGCCGCACACCGCTCGGGGTGCAACGGGTGCTCGAAAACCGCGCTAAGTTCCCTTTAGCTTCCCTCGTACAGAAACTATTTCTGATCGCCATGCCACCGTCGAGCCTAGAAGATCGCGTGCGTCTTCTGTGCGCGCAAGCCGTTGCGGCCAAGACCGACGCCGAGATCAATGCCGTCCTGCCTCAACTTCAAGCTGCCATCCGAGACCACATACGCTACCTGAGGGCCATCGCCGTCGAAGTAATTCCTGAGGCATTCGGCAGGGACAGTAACGCCGCAGATTAGGCTGATTGCACGGGCCAAAGCCTGTTCCAATCCAGAACACGCTGTTCCAGTTCCCGAACAGCGGGCAAAGGCCCAGACTACCTTCACCGGCTGACCTGGAATCAATCCGTTTGCTCAGGCTGTAGTCCCGCATGGCGCCAAACGCCAGCAACCCGTGCTGAAAGTCGGGTACTCGAAATGAAAACCGCGCGAATGAGGTTTAGCATCGACGGCATGTGTCCAAGAGGAGCAGACCCCATGAACTTTAGTAACTCGCCCCTACAGAAACTCCCCGATGGTACCCTACCGCACCGATAGACTTTACTCATGACGGGCAGACATTAAAGTTCGCTCAGAAGGTTGAGATTCCCCCAATGGAAACACTGCTCAAATGCACCCAGCCCGCCCTGGCCTTAGCCTCCGATCACCTGATTGAACTGGTAGACAGGGTAATCGAGCGCCATCCCCACAAGGCCAAATCCAGGTTCCGCCGCAAGCTATTCTCCTGGCTCCGTCGCGATCTGGTGCGACCCAGCTTGAACCGGCCCTCGCAGAAGATCTAAACCAGTTGTTCGATCCCCAAGCGAATTAAAGCGAGCGAAAGCCGCCGCACAACGCGCGGCGATTCCGGTCAAAGTCCTCGACGAAAACGTCGAAACATCCGTCGGCAAACTTTCCATCGGCACGATGCACTTGGCGAAGGGCTTGGAATTCCGAGCAGTTGCGGTAATGGCCTGTGACGACGAGATTATTCCCTTGCAGGAACGAATTGAAACCGTGTCGGACGACGCAGACCTAGAGGACGTCTATAACACAGAACGCCAGTTGCTATACGTCGCCTGCACTCGACCCCGCGAACATCTATTAGTGACAAGCGTTGCTCCAGCGTCGGAGTTCCTTGACGACCTGCGAGAATAAATTCAAAGGAAATGTCGATTCGGACAACGTTGCGCAGCGGCCAAGAGCGATTGGTTCTCGGACTGCCCTGCGGCCCGCCGAACAGATCATCAGCAGTTGTCAGGTGACGAGCCACAATGGCCAGATGGATTTGTGCGGCTGTTGGAAATGAAACGGCTGGA
>WNFQ01002636.1_pt1 | contig 12963 bp, 13 predicted proteins | sample 5400171 | NCBI WGS metagenome assembly WNFQ01 (sample SAMN13153356, study PRJNA577476) | soil metagenome | isolation source: 20 cm soil under Madrone tree | place: USA:California | collected 2016-06-14
TGCTCATCGGAGAGCGCGGACAGATTGGCGAGGGTGCGCTTGCGCACCTTCTTGCCCTCGCGGTGCGACTCGCGCAGCAAGTACGTCGGGCGCGAGGTGCGGTTCGGGACGGCATCGATGTGCATGGACACATAATGCAACAGTGCAAGGATAAACACAACACATATCTGCTAATTACATGGGTACATCATGCACCCTAAAAAATCACTCGCACCGACAAATAACTCGAATAAAACAAGGGATTTGCTGACTACAGAATGCAGTCCGCGGAAGGTAACTTCAGCCTAGACCTGCGGCAAAGACCACGCCGAACGCGGCGATATCGAGCGACCAAGCTCGGGCGATTTCGGGCGCGACGTAGCCGATGCTCTGCAGATCGTAGCCATCGATCATGATCATCATGAGCCCCAGCAACGGCGCGAGGTATTGTCCCCGATCGACCTCTTGGCGGTCCTCCCGAGTCACGGTCAGCACGGGTGCTGGACGAGCAGATCGAACTCGCCGACGTCCGACTGGTGTGTGATCGCGCATTGCACGGCCTGCGGATCCAGACTGCGGTCCATCTGCGCTCCGCCATGCCCGCCAATGGGCTTCTTAAAGGTTCGTGGGATCCCTCCGGTAGCGACAAGAAGCTTGTCGTACACGAGGCAAGTGCCGCCGGCCAGCTCGACCCTATGCGCGCGAGGATTAACCGCACCCATTAGGGGACGAAGCGTCGGCGGCTCATTTAGGTGGTGGCGTCTCACCCACGTAAATCGCGCCCTGAGGGCACATAAAGGCGCCTTCCCGAGCCTTGGCCTCCAGCCCCGGCGGCACGACGTCATTCTCCACATAGGCAAACCCTTGGTCGTCGAGCTTGTACACCTCCGGACAGACTTCCGAACAGGTGGTGTAGCCGCAGCACTTCGACACGTCCACCTTGACGTACAGCGGCGCGGTTTGATTGGTCATACCAGCTCTCTTTACTACATGAAGACGTTGATGAAGACGGCACCGAGCGCGGTCTGATCGACGAGGATCAGTCGGCGGGCGAGCTTGCACGTGCCGTCGCCGCTGCGGCGAATGAGGTCTTCGCGTTTAGCCGACAAGATGTCGTAGGTAGGAGCGTCGAACCGGTTGCGCAATAGAAGCACGTAGCTCGCCGCTGCGTATTCGCCGGACGTTTCGGTCTTGCGGACAATGAGGTTCGTGACCATGCGCCGGATGTGCGGTGCCGGATCGCGGTCGAAGGCGGAGGGGAGATCGACGGAGCGCTTTACTCGTAGGCCGAGCGATTGTCGGTTATCGTCCCAATGCGAGTTGCGCCCATCGAAGCCATCGCCGTTGCGCCGGTACACGATTTTGCGGACAGGCATCTTGTAGACGACGTCGTCGGTGAGGCAGTCCAGCCACTCGACATGGCGGTCGTCGTCGAGGAGCGCGGCCTCGTCGATCAAGAAGTCGAGGATGTCGCCATAAATGGGATCGGAAGCCTTTAACCGAGCACCACCCGTCTTTGGAGTACCCGTCCTCACGGGAGGAGCCGCCTTTGTTGTCGTGTCCGCCGGTGGCATCAGAGTACCCGTCTGGGTACCCGCCTTCGTCGCCGTGTGCATAGTTGTCATCGCTGTACTCGCTTTCCTGTTTGGTCTGAGCCACCGAATGATTACGGGGACCCGCCACTTACCGCCGACGCCTAGCGGGCCCCGTCCGTCATTAACGTGAACCAGCGACGCCAGAAGAGCCATTGGCCGTCGTCTTTTTGTGGGGGCGAGAAGATGATGCCGGGCCCCGGCCAACCTTTCGGCTTCGTTGTTTCTCCCTGGGCGAAATAGCGCAGCGGTTGCTGTCGGCCGACCTCCCCACGGGCCGAGCGCTGCAGCGACAGGTTTGCCTCGTAGTCGTCGGCCACAAACGCTTGCTGAGCCGACAGTTGTTGACGCAAGAATTCCCTGCCTGGCTCGGGCGTGTCGGGGTCGATGAAGTTCTGCAGAAACATTACAAACATGTCCGGGCCTTTGGGCTCGACCTGCCAAAGGGCGCTGCCGGTGGTCTTTGTGCCGTCCGGGAGAGGGTATACATAAGGGCCCCATATCACGGTCTGCGGAAAGACCGAAGAGGCGAATAGACGACCCTCAAAAGCCAAGAAATCCTCGGCATTTTCATCAAAGACGGCGGTGGGGAATCCAGGGGGGAAAGCGAACGTGGCGTTGCCCTCGGGGTTGCCCACGATAACGTGATTCCAGCTCCTGAATGTGGACCGACTACCTCCCGTCCCCGGCAGATCCGCGAGCAAACCAACCTCGTGCAGCGAGCGGTGCAAGGTCAAGGGGTGGTAGTTGTCCCCCGCGCCCTGATCCATAAATGTCTTCCAGTTCCCATTGACATGGAAACGCATCGGCGGACCGAGCGGGACTCTGTTCTCGTTGCTGGCGCGATCGATGTACCAGCCCGCAGACCCCAGCCAGTCGTCCAAAGTGCGCTCGGACGTGTCGAAGGTGGCAAACACGATCCCGGCGCGCACTTCCACCCGAGCCCGCCGCAGGCTGTACTGGGACTTGTCCCAGTCGCCGTACATTTCCTTCTCGAGCGGCGCTCCAAGGAGATTGCCCGAGCCGTCGAACGCCCAACCATGGTAAGGACACTTGAAGGACCCCGCATTGCCTTCCTCAGCCGCGCACAACTCAAAGCCCCGATGGGCGCAAACATTGAGCAAGACCGAAATTTCACCCCCGAATGTACGGGTGACGATGACCCGATCCTCGCCGATATGGCGCACAACAAAATCGCCGACGTTGGCGAGCTCACTGACATGCGCCAGCCCCACCCACGCCCGGGCAAAAATGTGCCGCAGCTCCAGCCGGTAGAGCTCCGGATCCGCAAGCACCCGCATCGCCACTTCCCGGCGGTCTAGGTCGATCAAATCCCGGAGCGTCGTTCCGTCCCGCAACACCGGCCCAGTCCGACCCGCCAGCGAATCACGCTTCAAAGTCATCATCACGCACTCCCCCTTAGCCGCTCTCCGAGTTGTCGAAGCATCGTCATCAAATCATCGAGTTTGCTCCGGTCCTGCTTCGCGCAATAAAAACCGACAACACCCGACAAGTCAACTACAATCGTCCGAACGGACGGTCAATTTTGCATCTGCTTTTGAACTCAATTTGTAACGTATTGATTCCACGGGATCCTCTATCAGCGAAAAGCTGGGGCGTCAGGGCGTTCTTGGCCGCTAACGCTGGTGCTGATGTGGTCGGTTTCCACACCAGCGCATCTCACATTATCTTGGCGCTTGGACGCTCCTGGAACTGCTTGTACCAGGCGCGCAGCCGCGGGCAACGCTCGGGAAGAACGTAGCCGAATCCGAGAGAAACGGCGTCAATCAGCGCAAAGAGCGTGCAATCGGCGACTGTGGGACGCGGGCCCGCCAGGAAGCTCTGGTTGCCGATGCGCTCTTCCAGCTGGTCAAGCAGCTGATCGACCAGAGGCTGCAACGCTTCGCCGACTTGCCGATGCTGGACCAATCCGGGATGGAACTGAAGTGCTGCTGGATGCGTGTGCATGAGCATTTGCGCCAGCACTGTGAAGATCTCGCTGGCAACCCGATCTGTGGCGCGAGTCTGCGCACGTTGCTCCGGCGTCTCGCCGAGCATCGACGGGCTCGGATAGATTTCTTCCAAATACTCCATAATCGCGGCAGATTCGGGCAGGAATGCGCCGCCGTCCAATTCAAGGACCGGGATCTTTCCCGACGGGTTTTTCTTCAGGAAGGCCGCAGATCTATTCTCCCCGCCGTGAAGATCTACCTCGACCCGCTCGAGCTCAATTCCCTTCTCGGCAAGATAGATCTTCACGCGGCGCGGGTATGGGGCCATCTTGGCTTCGTATAATCTCATTGAACGTCTCCTGGCTTGATGGACATATTGTTTCTCGCCGCCTATGTGCTTGAAAACTCAGAATCTTCCAAAGCTCAAACACATCAAACGACCAGCCTAGCATCTGTACCCCCCGTATCGGATCCCGTAAACTGACTGAAATGCACAACTGTTTTCTGCGTACGCCGCATAGGCCGATTCAATTCCCAAGAATTTCGTCGGCGTTCGAGTCGGCGCAGGACTGATGCGAGGTCCGGACAGGTTGCGGGGGAATATGGACGATCTCAATGATTTGTTCCTCTTTTCACAGGTTGTAGCACACAACGGATTCAGTGGTGCGGCGCACGCCCTCGGCATGGTGCCGTCCCGAATTTCCCGGCGTATCGCGCAATTGGAAGAGCGATTGGGTGTTCGGCTGGTGCAGCGCTCAACGCGCTCCTTCGCGGTTACAGACCTTGGCAAGGAATTTAACAAGCACTGCCTCAATATGGTGGCAGGAGCAACTGCCGCTCTCGAGGAAGTTGCGCGCGCGCGAGAGACGCCATCCGGCCTAATCCGCATCAGCTGTCCCTCAATGCTGCTCCAAATGGTGATCGGACCGTTGCTTCCTCTGTTCTTGGAGAAGAATCCAGATGTCCGGATTGCGATCGAGACAACGAACAGGAAGGTGAACATCGAGGAGAATTTCGACTTGTCGATCCGTGTCCGACAACTCCCTTGCGAAGATTCTGGGGTGGTCGTGAGATCTCTGGGAATCGTGCAAAAGGTCCTCGTTGCCAGTGGAACCTTACTGGATCGTCGTGGGCGACCGACCACGCCGGACGAGCTGACGCGGCTGCCCAGCATGAGTTCTCTCTCGCCGCAAGGCCCTCATGTGTGGACCGTTGTAAGTCCAGAAGGCTGCGAATTACAAATTCGGCACGATCCGGTCCTGATCGTCGGCGATTTGCTCCTCATCCGGCAAGCTGCCGTACGAGGTGTTGGGCTTGCGCAGCTGCCTCTGTCGATGTGTTTAGGCGATATCCAACAGGGGAACCTCGAACTCGTCCTTCCCGGCTTCTTGGCACCGCTGTTTGAGATTCAAGGTGTGTTTCCGTCGCGCCACGGGATGCTTCCCGCTGTCCGGTTGCTGATAGATTTTCTGACCTCTCATTGCACTGGCGACGTCGAACCATCGAATATCAAGCAACACATAGGCCAGGGGCGTCGTGAGAACGCGCATTTTTGGACTGCTTGCAAATCGGCGGAACAGCTGGTCACAGATGCGCTCCGGCTGCCGCGCTCTGGCTGAACGCTGCAGGTAGCCGATCTGCCTACCCTCAGCCTGTCGAGAGGACAGTGTCTTGCAATTGCACGCCTGTAATTGACGAACGCCTGCGCCATCGCCCGGGCCGGATATTTATTTTTGCGCAGACACCTTTCCTGTCGCCCTTCGCTGCTGCACGTCGTGCTGACCATTAGAGAGCGACGAGCGAGCGACAGCCGGATCCAATGTCGGATACGCGTAAATAGACGGCAATGCAAAACTGTTTTCTACATCCCGCAACTACAATTGGTACATACTTTGTTGGCGATATCCCGCGTGTTGCTCAAAGTGCCTCGGAAGGATGAAGTTAAATAGTGCGCGTCCAGCGAAGAGGTGATGAACATCACGCTCGCGTCGCCACCCGAAGGAGCAACTCCTGTATTTAGCGGAACAACAACCAACACGATGTTGAGCTTGAGCGGTGCGTTTTATCCTCGCGCGACGTGTCTTCGCGCGGCCCATGCATTGGTTGAAGCAATATTCGGCTATTCTGAAGGTGAGATCTGGAAGCGGTCCCCTACAGAGAGCCTTGGCAATACTACTGAGTGATGAGCATGTCATCTGATACCACTAACGTCGAAGTTCTGATCATTGGAGGCGGGCCCGTTGGACTCGTTTCCGCCATCCAACTCGGCCGCGCCGGAATTAAGACGCTCTTGCTAGAGCGACGCGCGACCTTTTCTGTGCACGCCAAGGCTGCAGGAATTCAGGCGCGCACGATGGAAATATATCGACAACTGGGCTTGGCGAACGTCGTGCGCAAGAATAGCGCGGACTGGAATGGCATCTTCACCGTCGGCTGGATGACGCGATTGAAGGGCATCGAACTTGGTAAAATCACGGTGGGTGGAACTCAGGCTGAGACGGATCTATTCCACAGCTGGTCGCCCGAAACGATGGCCTTTTGTAGCCAGGACATCTACGAACCGCTGTTCGCAGCGGCGATCAAAGAATACCCGTCGGTCGAACTGCGCCTGGCCTCGGAGGCTTCCACTATCACTCAAGACAAGGATGGTGTGTCGGTCGGTTACACATCGCGTGAGCACGGCAACGGGACGGTACGCGCCCAATATGTCATCGGGGCGGATGGTACCCGAAGCCCCACACGCGATCGCCTGGGAATCGGCGAGGACGCACTTCCTTCATTCGGGAACTCCATCAATGTTGTGTTCGAGGCAGATATGGAAGCCTATCGCGCCGGACGGGAGTATGGCCTTTTTTGGATTGTCAACGGCGATATACAAGGTGCGTTCGGCTGGAGAAAGCGGGGCAATATGTGGTTCTTCGGCTTCGAGGCCGCCGAGGGTGAAGACCCGGCAATCTATACGCCGGAACGGTGTGTCACCGTCGTGCGTGCTGCGGCAGGCGTTCCGGATCTTGCGATAAGGGTCATCAGCATTCTGCATTGGCAGCACGATCAATCGGTAACCAAACTATGGCGCGGCGGGCGTGTATTCCTGGCCGGCGACGCCGCGCACCGCTTTCCGCCGCATGGCGGGTTCGGCATGAACAGCGGCATTCATGACAGTCAAAATATTGTATGGAAACTGGTCGCGCGGCTTCGATGGAAGGCGGGAGATCGCCTGCTCGATACCTACGAGGCTGAGCGCAAACCGGTAGCGCAACGCAACGGCGACCAATGCGTCCTCAATACGAAGCGAATGGCGGAGACGGGTTGGCTGCTCAAAAACGCAAGCGCGCTAGCTGCCATAGAAAGCCCGGAGGGGGAGCCGCTTCGAGAAAAGATAAGCAGCGCCATCCCCAAGCAGCGCGAGCAGTTCTTCTCGCAGGGACAGCAATTCGGCCAGCTGTACGACTCGAGCGCCGTCGTCGATGACGGCACGCCCGTCGAAGAATCCACGGTTTCGACATATCGGCCGACGGGACATCCTGGCGCGCGCGCACCGCATTTTTGGCTGAACGACGCGCAGGGCAAAGACTATTCGACAATCGACCTCTACGATGGAGGTTTCATTCTGCTCGCCGCAAGCGCCGGTGAAGGCTGGCTTGCCCCAGCGGCCCAAATTGCAGATGCCATGGCGGTCCCGCTACACGCGTTTCACCTCGGCAGCCCCGGCTATAGCCAGCGTCCCAGCGGAACGGCGTGGGAATCCCTCGTCGGCGTCAGTGCCAACGGAGCATTGTTGATCAGGCCCGACGGCTATGTCGGTGCGCGTTGGACAACACTACCCGACGATGCAAGGAGTGTCCTGGGAGCGGCGCTGGCGCAGATATTGGATGTCGAGGGGGACCGCGCATTGCATGGAACACCTCGACCATGAAGAGTTCAGGATGACGGCGGTTTCGAAAATCATTGCACGTGTTGATCGGAAAAGAATGTTGAGGAGAGAATTCATGATGGATCGTGTCGATTCGACTCCTGCACGGCGCGTAGCTGTACGTGGCGCGCTGAGCCTGAGCAAGTTGCTGCCCATCCTGTTTGTCGCGTGTCTGGCGCGCGCTGAATCGGGTGGCAGCACACCGGTATCTTGTCCGCCGGATGAGAAAACAAAATTCGTCTGCGGAGTCGTTAATTCGGAGGACATTGTTCAATTGCCGAAGACCCATTGGGTCATCAGTAGCGGGAAGATTGGACCGGGGGTGCCGGTAGGCCACCTGTATCTGATAAACGTCAACACTAGAGCCGTAGAACCGTTCTACCCTGTGGCACAGAACCAGTATCGACAAGATCAGAAGCTGTTCGGCAGCTGTCCCGGCAAGCCGGACGAGACGAAATTTCATGCAGAAGGGATCGACGTACGACCGAGCGAGAATGGTAAATTTACGCTCTACGTGATTAATCACGGAGGTGTGCACGACTTCGTCAATCAAGAGCGCCGCGAGTCTACTGAAATCTTCGAGATCGACGCGCAGGGTGAAAAGCCCAAGATCACCTGGATCGGCTGCGTGCTCACACCGCCCATGCCGGACTCCCACCAGGCGTCGGTGGGAAACGCCGTCGCCCCACTTCCCAACGATGCTTTCGCCGTCACGATCAACCCAGCCGAGGCCCTGGCGCATATGAGGGACCCCGACACCGCCGCAAAGTTGCTTAAGGGTGAGATCCCGGGTCGTGTGATGATCTGGAGTCCAGGCACAGAGTGGCAGGAGGTCCCTGGCAGCGAGATGGCGGGCAACAACGGCATGGAGGCGACACCGGATGGTAAGTGGCTGTACGTGAATGCTTTGCTCGAGCGGGGAGTTTACCGTTTGTCTCTGGGACGAACGCCGGTGGATCGCGTGGTGGTCAAGACCACTTTCTACCCGGACAACATCCGATGGGGCGATGACGGATTCCTGTATGTAGCCGGCCCAGCAGTAACCAGCCGGGGAATATTCGGCGAGGCGATGGCCTGTCAGGCCATTGAGGCTCGCGCGGCCTGTCCGGCCCCGTTCAAGGTTCTCAGAATCGACCCGCGGACGCTTGAAAGCAAGGAGCTGGTGAATGAGCCTGGTAGTCCGTTGTTCGGGCTAGCCACCGGCGTCGCAAAGGTCGGTAATGAACTCTGGGTGAGTAGCGTCCGGGGCACGCGGATCGCTGTTTTTCCCCTGAAATGATTGCACTACCACGTCCTGATTTTATGTTGGGCCGCCGCCAAGGGAACCCGCGAACGAATTTGAGACGAGCAAGAAGACGCAGCGGCAGGTCAAATGCCTCGCCCAGCGCAATTTTTCTCTACAAGCCTCCGGCGCGCGAGATGGGCGGCTGAAGATTGAACATCATGTAGCGTTGAGGCGCCTAGGTCCTCATCTTCCGTTGGAGAACATAGGCCTTGACGCCGGCTAGAAAGGTGTCCGACACCATATGCGCAAACTGGACGGGCTTAATAGGGCCGCTGGGATTGAACCAAGTGTGGGTCCAGTTCAGCATCCCGAAGAAAAGCATGCCAATCGCTCTGCGCTCGGAATGTCGTTTGGACAAGTCAGGCCGCAATCGCAAAACCAACTGGTCCACGATATCGAGCAGTTGGTGCTGATGTTCTATGATGAGCTTTCTTCGTGCCGCAGGCAGGTTGACGAGTTCGTTGAGAAGGACCTTTTGGTGGTCTTGAGCGTCCATGTAAAGATTCATCAGTTCCTCGGCCAGATGACGGACGGTCTCCGCCGCGGAGAGTTTCGTCCGTCCGAGCTCTTTCGCCGATTTTACGAGACTCTGTACATGAGAATCCATGACATCGAATAAGATGTCTTCCTTGGACGGATAGTAGTGATAAAGGAGAGATTTTGAAGTGCGGCACGCGGCGGCGATCTGCGCGACCGATGTGCCGAGAAAACCGCGCTGCGCATACAGCCTAGCAGCGGTGGACGTGATTGTTTTGCGCCGCTTGTCGTAGTCCAGGGCTTGAGTGCGTGCCATTTATCGCACCATCTAGAAACTGAGGCGCAATACACCGGCACCGATATGTTGTTCTATGTCCATACCACTTCCCATCAGCAACTATCTCCGCTGCAGTATACCCTGGGACTCCGGCACACGGATCGCTTTCTGCCGCCATCCAATCTGCAGCGCGCCGCGGAGATTTGCAGGAACAATAGCATTCGATCCGTACAGCGCACGTCAATTCGGAATAGACGGGGAACTGATTTAATTAATAGGTTGACCGATTGGTCACCTTATGCTTGAACCTGACGAATGCCGGCGTTGGATCTCTTCTTGTTCGCAGCAGCGGTCTCGAGGGGAAAGTTGGGTGCGATCACATCCGATGCTATCGCGTCACCGGGACGGCGCGCTTTCGGGTTGACGCGGTGTCCAGGTGCCGAGGTCGGCGCGTCGCCACGGAAATTGCCACCGCCCGTTTCGAGGCTCGCGGTGTGCTGTGCGCGGCCTGAGCGAATTTTCCCAGCTTCTTGAGGAGATGCCGGAGATCATCCCGCTCCTTTTCCGTCAGCACCGAAAAGATCCCCAGCATTGAGGCTGTATGCTTGTCGGTGGCCTGGCGCGCCAATTCTGCGCCACGGTCAGTCAAAAACACGAGAGAGGCTCTCCCATCCGACGGGTCGGTCCGGCGCTCCGTTAGTCTCTCGCGCTCAAGTCTGTCCAATGCGGAAGTGACTGAACCGCTGGTCAGTAAGACTTTTTTCCCGATCGCGTCGGGCCTGAGCGGACCGCGAGCGCGCAAAACGGAGAGGACCGCAAAATCGGATACGCAAAGATCGAGTTTGGATATGCTCCGTGCCGCGTGAAGGTGGCACCAATGAGCCGCCTTTCTCATTACAAACCAGAGTTCAGCTGCCTCCGCGCTCCGCGTCACGATTAATCTCCTTACAATTATCAAGTTATCAAGGCAAAGGTATTGTGGCCGAAACGGTCGGGGGATTCAAACAAGCGACGCGTCGAAGATTAGTCTCGCGGTGCTCCAATGCGTAGCGAACCTTGCGCTCGGATCGACCTTTGCGTGCCGCTGAGTCCCTTAGTTGTTGACATCGACCACGATCCGCCCGCGCACTCTCCCCGCAAGTATTTCGTTCGCAATCCTTGACACCTCGTCGCGTCGGGTAACGATGGTCAACGCTTCGAGCTTATCCACGGGTAGGTCGGTTCGAAGCCGATTCCAAGCCGCAATCCGCCGTGATATGGGGCACATGACAGAATCGATGCCGAGAAGATTTACGCCTCGCAGTAGGAACGGAATGACCGTATGGTCGAGTTTGCTGCCACCGGCCAGTCCGACGGCGGCGACGGAGCCTGCGTATTTTGTCTGCGCCAGCACACGCGCCAACGTATTGCCGCCAACCGAATCGATGCATCCCGCCCAACGCTCGGCCTCCAAAGGACGTTTGGATGGTTCGGAAAATGGGGAGCGATCTAAGACTGCCGTCGCCCCGAGACCTTTCAAGTACTCGTGAGTTTCGGGCCGCCCCGTGGATGCGACGATCTGCACACCCAATTTAGCGAGAATCGCCGTTGCAACGGAACCGACACCGCCTGCAGCACCAGTCACGAGCACCTCACCCGAGCCGGGGGTTAGGCCGTGAAACTCGAGCGCCATGACCGCGAGCATGGCAGTCAACCCAGCGGTACCAATCGCCATCGCCTGACGTGTGGTGAGTCCCGCCGGTAATGGCACCAACCAATCGCCGTTCACCGACGCCTTCTGTGCCAAGCCACCCCATTGCGCTTCGCCCACGCGCCATCCGGTGAGTACGACCTTGTCGCCGGGCTTGTAAGCGGGGTCGCGGCTCGCCAGTACGCTGCCTGCGAAATCAATCCCGGGCACATGTGGGTAGCGTTTTACGAGGCCGCCGCCTCCTGTCGCGACCAGCCCGTCTTTGTAGTTGATCCCTGAGTATTCGACCGCGACAGTGACGTTTCCCGGCGGCAAGCTCGCCTCGTCCAAGTCCTGAACTGACGCGGCAACTACGCCGCTACTGTTGTCGACCACAACTGCTTTGAACATCCCGCGAGCCCCCATCGGTTGCTTAAAAGTCATGCCGGTTGATTATTCCCTATTCGTCTTACAAATGTTAAAGTATTCATTGCGCGTTAGGAATGCTTGGGTCAGAGATCTGGTACACCTTATGGCTATCGATTATCAGGGCCTTGTAACGCAGGGATTGGCTAAGCAGATCTCCGAAAAGATTCGCGACGCAATCCTGGAGGGTCGAATACAGGTCCACGAGCGACTGCCGACCGAGGAGGAACTTGCTGCCAAGTTCAACGTATCGCGTCCTACGATTCGCGAGGCGCTGAAGCGTTTGGCCGCTCAGAACTTGATTCGCTCGCGGCGCGGTCCGGCCGGGGGCACCTTCGTGAATCAACCCAGTCGAGAAGAAGCCCGCCTGATGGTGGCCAATGCGGCGAAGTTGCTCGTGTCCATGGGCGCCTTCGCGCTCAGCGACATCGCGGAGGCGCGGCAGGAGATTGAACTCATCTGTTGCAGGCTTGCGGCACTCCACCGTACCGATGAGCAGTTGGCGGCCATGGCGCGTGAGATTGAGCAACAACGTGACTCTTCTCTGACCGATGAAGACTTCTGCGCATCCGACGTGCGCTTCCATCGTACGCTGGTCGAAGCGGCGGGGAACCCGGCGCTCGACTTTGCGGCGGCCGGTGTAATCGAGTCGTTGCAACCGGCGGTCAACATGGTGATCTTTCGGTTCCGCGACCGTCGCAAGGTCGCAGCTCAGCATGAGCGCCTGCATCGGGGACTCAAGGCGCGAGACAGCGATGCGGCCTGTGCTGCGCTGACTGACTATATGAGCGCATTGCGTCGGCAGTACGCCAAAGCCCAGGATGCGAGGGCGAGTCAAGTGAGCCCGTCCGATCAGAGCCCCCGCAGTGCGTGAGTCCGAACCGGCTAAGCCAATCCCATCGGAGCACCACCATCTGCCGGACCGTCGCCTGGTTACCTTCGTCGGGGTGATGGCGGCGATGTTCCTCAGTGCGCTCGATCAGACTATCGTCGGTATCTCGATGCCGCGCATCATCAAGGAGCTCAACGGTTTCGACCGCTACACTTGGGTGACCACCGTGTACCTGCTGGTGAGCACCGCGGTGGTGCCGGTGGTGGGCAAGCTCTCGGAGCAGTTGGGGCGCAAGCGCGTGTTCCTGGTCGGCATCGCGATGTTCCTGTTGGGCTCAGCCCTGGCAGGCGCATCGCAATCCCTGGACCAGCTAATCCTGTTCCGAGGTTTTCAGGGCATCGGAGGCGGCATCCTGACCGGGACAGCTTTTGCCGTCATCGCCGACCTCTTCACACCGGTAGAGCGCGGCAAGTACACCGGGTTCATGGTTGGCGTCTTCGGGCTCGCGAACGTTCTTGGGCCCCTGGCCGGCGGCTACCTGACCGATCACGTCGGTTGGCG
>WNFQ01003200.1_pt1 | contig 12963 bp, 17 predicted proteins | sample 5400171 | NCBI WGS metagenome assembly WNFQ01 (sample SAMN13153356, study PRJNA577476) | soil metagenome | isolation source: 20 cm soil under Madrone tree | place: USA:California | collected 2016-06-14
TCGTTACAGTATCGCTCAGAAAAACGTCTCAAGATCTGTACTTGGCATTTATAGTAAATCCCTTGGATTAAGATTGCACCTCTTGGGCCAGCAGAACTGCCGTCGTCGGGAATACCACGTACGTAAAGATAAAGAATAAACGTATTTTTCGATGACCTGTCAACTTATGTGTATCTAAACTTAATGAACATATATACACCGCTCCGAATTAAGGGCTTCGCGAAGGGACATTCAATAAAGCACCTTGAGCGGCTGCGAGTTGTTCGAGCACGCCAATGACTTCCTCGCGGCCGACTCTCCACCGAGCGTCAGTGCCTCCAGTGCCCGTTGAGCATGTCTCGGCGTTGTCCAATTCTCCTAGCCTACGTAACAGCTTTTCATCCTGGCCGATAGCAAGCACAAAATCTTTTGCGTGTGCAATGCTCTCGCCTTCCTCAGGGAGAATCCAAGGCGCTCGCGGGGAGTAAGTTGGGCCGCCGGCATGCAAAATAGCACCTACGGCTGTTGATCGCGAGATGTAGTTTGGTAAGACAAGAAAAGCATTCTTTCCGGGGATAATGCGGAGTCCGTAACGCTCTCCAAGACTATATACGCCCTCAGTCATGGATGGTGAGGAAAATAAAACAACGAACCTATCGAAAATGTGGTTCTGTGCCTCCGCGGCTTGACGACGCGCCCAAGCGCGATCTCCTGCGTCGACCGCTTCATCGCCACTAAAGTAGCGCCATACGATACTGGCATCTCGGTCTTCGATAAATGAGCCAGGCGTGCGCTCAGTGAACTGTGATCAGCATGTCTTTGGTGAGCCCACGCCACAGTTTCACACACACTGGTCTAACGCACAAAATTGAGGATCTCGATGCAGGCATTCTTCCACGTCAAGTTAAAGTTCGCTACCATCGTTATCCAAGATGACTCGCCACTTTTGCCGGGGATAGGCTTCACAAAGCAACCGTTCTCGGCCCTATATTCTCTCCAATAGTCAGCCCGATTGCATATCACTCATCCAGGGAGACTGCTCACACAAACCCGACTTTGGGTGTGTCCTTTCGGACAACCGTTTGACAACCTTATTGCCTCAATAGGGATGCCCTCGCCTTTGCCTTCGCGCTGGCGTCGGGGATTTCGTTCCCAAAGGGTGTCCTCGAAATCGATGAGTAGGAGACGCCGTTGCGAGTGACGATAACGGGGAAGCAGAAGCGCAAGGTCGAGGGATGCAACCTGTGCGTCACCCTGTTGGTGTTCAATATTCACGCGCAAGCAGCGCGTGAGAAATGAAGTAACGAATGTTTGTGCTGTTTGGGTGACCACATGGTTATGCAAGTCCTAGTGATTAATGTAAAGTAAGCGGATGACGAGATATAGATGAGGTAGTATGCTTACGTCCCAGCGCGAAAAGGCTTCGTCCTCATCCATTGTTAGTGCCTGGTAGATTGCCTTCGCGGTATTTCGCGTATCCCAAGGGTTTACCGCGATGCACGAACGGAAGCCGCTGTAGCTGTATGAACCAGTAAACTGTGGACATTGAGAAAAAATAGCTTAAAGATTACAAGTCGACACACCTCGCTCAGGATCAACGGTCGATGTCGTTCTTCCTGACATACAACGAATTCATGAGTGCGCAACGCCATGCCTTCGCGCATGCTTGTGACAAGAAACGCATCTGCAACCGTCAGGAGAGCAAGGTACTGACTGAAACTGAGGTCCTCGGTGTGAAGAAAGACAACAGGCTGATATGTGAGCGTGGAGAATCGCGAATTGATGCGTGCAACGAGGTCTGCGACCCCACCGTGCGCCTCATTTTCTTCAGATGTCTGAAGGGCAACCTGAATGAGGACGACCTTCTGATGGTATTCTGGGTGTTTGTCTAGAAATGCCTCGAATGCTAGAAGTTTATGGCGTACACCCTGAACGGACAAGTAAATCTCCCGGAGGAGGAGGGAAAAGAGGGACATACCTGAACTTCGTCAAGCTTGTCACGACCAACAACAAGTTTCACGCCTGCATACCGGTCCGTCAGGGTTTGAACCCACTGCGCAACCTCAGCATCACGCCTGTCAGGTGTCCCCATAGCGTCACAATACCAAGAGAAAAAAACAAAAACCATCACTAACCTCTTCCCTTTGAGAGCCCTGACATCTATGCCGACCGGGAATACGCCAACATCAACGAAATGATCATCCAACTGAATACCTTTTGGGAGCGTTTCTAGAGCTAAAATGCGGGAAACAGTCTGGCGGAAGTGACGTGCAAAGTTGGCCGTTTGGAATCCGATAAGATCCGCAGAAAGCATTCCACGTAGCAGGTACTCGCGAACTGACAAACAACGGAAGATTTCGGAAGAAGGGAATGCTACGTGTAGGAAAAACCCGATGATAGCAGTGGGTAGTTCTGCACGCACAAGCTGGGGCACAAGCATCAAGTGGTAATCATTGACCCAAACTAACAAAATCGTCAGCGCTGAAAGATATAATAAACAGACAATCATACTGATATCGCCTTCCTGGTAATTTGCGATAATTGTGTCCGCAAAACGCTGGTTCACGGATACATATTGTTTGTAGCTTGAGCTCTCATAAAATGATTTGGTCTTGGGTGCATCTGGGACGACATAGTGCAAGCATGGCCACAGGACCTGGTGGCAAAAATTGTCATAGTACTGAGTGAATTCGCCATCCGGAATCCAAACTGGGGAGCTCTCATATTCCTCTGCCATACGGTGATCAATGTTCCGACGTAGTGGCTCTTTGAACGAGTCTGTGTTTGTACCAAGAGTCCCAACCCAGCGTTTTCGCTTGAGGCGTCCCTCCAAAGACTTTACGGCGTTAGTGAGTCCACCGTTACAATGTGGGTTCGATTCAACATGATATTGGCGACCAATTGGCGAATCAGAATGGGGCCGACGGGCAATTGAGCGTGAATTCTTGCGTTGAGAGCGAAGCGGGATGTGCGCATAGTGATCCTCAGTTGAGCGTTGGCGGATGGGAGGTGAAGATTCCGGAGGATTGTCGGAACCATGGTGTGCAGATATTTTACTTTTTACATCGCCGAACCCTGACTGTTTGAGTGGTGACAAGGTCGCGAACAGTGGACTGACATGCTCCACGCCGGGAGTGACGGCGGGTGAGCCAGAGCGAGACTGACATGACAATGTTTAAATGAGCATCGGACCGGACGTGCCGCTCCGCAGAGCTGAGTGATGTGCAAGACTGTCAAACCACACTTGCCTTATCTTTCAGATCCTCTACGATGCTGAGAATTGGTGCAGGAGTTCGAGCTTTTGAGGGGGGCAAGGCAAGCTTGAACCCTTGGTCCTTGGCACTGGGAAAGACATTCGGTAAAGGTAAGGGCGATTGAACGTCAGGGGTAGGAGGATACGACTCTCCCAGCACGGCTGTATTAGGCAGGAAGAGGGATGCGATCACGACACGGTGGTTTCTGAGTGAACTCATCGCAAGAATGGGTGGAGAGTCAGACAAAGGGTTGGGTCGGGTCATCCAAATACCTCGCGGAATCAGTCTTTTAAGTGGTATAGCTTGGCCGGAGACTGCCGGCGGTGTATCCGAGTGCACCCGAGACGCCTGCCCCATTTTTCTCCACAACCCAACAATCCAACACCTTACTAGTGAGTACACCACTTGTTTCTACACCACTTGTTCCCGCACTCAATCCCATGATTGCACCACTGTCCATGAGGTATCTCTCTGAGTAGCCCTTCACGTCATCGCTCTGACCGCCACGTAGAAACCGACTCATACACCTCACCTCCGGTTACGACTAAAGGCCCAGGCGCTTCTCCCACCGAAGAGATTTGTTAGCGCACTAAGTTTCTATGGACTAGGTTACCATCGGCCTCATAACATGCACACGCCATCTGGAGACAACCACCTCGTGTATGTACATACCACATCCTCAACCAATCGTGGTGCATTACCGTCTCAATCATGAGTGTTTTTGTATTTTCATATATGTTGCAAGTTATAAATACAGATTTAAAAAAAGAAATAAACTGCCCCCGAGATGCGGCGCCGGAGCACTTCGTTTCATCTAGACTTTCTTTATCACTTTCTTAAATCAAGATTATATCTCCCAACAGAGTATTGAGCCATTTTTACCGGTTAATTTGTCCTCGTGTGTCTTCAAAAAGCCATCGATCCGTTGAACCCCGATCAATCGTTCACTCATTCGCAACATCGACGGTAAATTGGCGGAATTATATCGTCCCTTGGATGATCATCGGATGATCATCCTACTGATTTTCTTCTCGAACTCTTGAGCTGTACCTATGAAATGCCGAGCATTTGCAAGTCAAACGTGCACACAAAGTCGACGGTCTGTTTGGGCGTTGACGAACGTGATCAAGTTCGTGCTGAATAACTGAAATTACTTCTGGGTTCTAGGCACAGAAAGCAGCGTAGCTATCACAGACATTGATACAGTAAGTTACAGGCGCGATCACAGGACACGTAATAATCACAATGTAGCGGTACGGTCCCCCACTCTATGTTCCAGGCACCCTACTACAATTGGCAGTTGTCCTCCGACGCGGTGATCCGGTCAAGCATCTCACCCAACACATGTCCGTCCATCCTGTTACGACAGGTTATCTCCACTCCATCATGGGTTGCATGCTCGCGTGAGTTGCACTGCCAATGTGTTAGCGAGCCTCACGGCAGCTGGTCTCTGGGCGCGGATGATGACTTCTCGACAGTGCTCTGCGCTCGCCGACGAAGCAATTTTTGCCGCTTCATGGACAAGCCGCTCTAATGTCCGATATTCAGAAGCCTCTGTCTCCTACACCTCTCAAAACCACTGCACACGACAACACCCCATTACCTGAGAAGCGGTACGCACCTCGACCACCCGATTCACAATCGTTGCATAGTCAACCTCGTTCGAGTGCTGCACTTTCTCGAGGAACCATATATCCATCACGATGCGTTGCTTCACCCTTTGCTCCTGGTTCGCTCCACCGAGTAACACACCCAGCTCGAGCCCATGTGTAGATGCGACCACTTCCTGGGTATGTGCGCCATGTGGTGTCGTGAGCTCCCACCTCATTCCACCTGTAGCGCGTGGGTGACCATTATGAGCCTCTAGCACTATCCGTAGCTCCTTCACAGCGTCTCCAACGTGCATGAACGCAACACCGGTTATGGCCCGGGCGAGAGCACGGCCGCTTGTCCACGGCGCTCCATCATTCACGCGCTCTAACACTTGATCCTCGAGGTCCCAGTAACGGATTGAAAATCTCGAGTCATCCGTCGCAGCAGCGAGCAGTAATGATGTCGGGTGTAGGTGAAAGTGGATCGCGAGAATGTGTGGTTGCGGCAAGGGTCTTCCAAGGATATCTAGGCCAATTGCAGTATGAACTGGAAGGCCTTCAATAGAGAGGATATCGGGCGATGGTGGTTGCATTGTTCAGTGGGTGCGGACATGCGTTCCATATCATCAAGGTCTCATTACAAAGCACCACGTGACCAAGCAAAACAATAGGTAGGCACGAATTGATAAAGAGCAGTCCCATGGGGTGCTCTTGGACTACCACCACCAGGTAAAAGTTTCCATGGTAATCCATGGCCAAGATTGGTTCATAGAGCCCATACACCATGGCCCCAAAACACAAAAATGATGAGTGTCACATCCTGATCATGGCCCCCCTGATCATCTCTTGATATTATACCATCACCATGCAGCTACACTCTCGCTCGCTCCCCCCTCTTCCACTGAGGGAACCCCCATGGCCACTCCCCCTCCTCCAACCGACTCAAGATTCACATCAGGTCAGCAGAGTATTCACTTGGCTCCCAAAGCCAAATGACACGATCCCGCAGTTATAAGTTGGCCTCAGAAATACAAAGAAGTTGGTTGATGTAACATTTCCTAGGTAGCAGAAGATGAGGTACATGTGTTGGCTCCAGAGTAGTGCATATCAATTTCCTATACAAACATAGTAGCTTTGATCGCCACATACCGGCGATCCTCATTAATCATAAGGAAACATGGATACATACGTGCGTGAGAGATTAGAACCTGGCTGAGGCAAGGATGCGGTATAGTGCGTTAGCTTCTTCGAACCTGGAGTAGCGTAAGGTGAAATGCGCAATCTCGGCTGAGTCGGCATCGGAGGCAGCATCGACAACATTGAGTTGGAGAAGAGCCCTGTAGAAACGGCAGAGCTAGATCTCTAGTAGTCAGTCACTAGTATCGTAACATATGAAAATAATCACATTTTGCACGCCCTTGGCAAAACGGTCATCGCTGATGAGCCCTTCACGCTCTTCACGCTCGGCACGATCCAACCACAGGATGCATTGATGGATGAATGGCCCTAGCACCTCCATACGCACGACATCAGCAACAGCAACCTTCCCTCCCGTAATGGACTCCGTTGAGGGAGTTGTGTCATTTAAAAGACGTCCAATAACATCGAACGTCTGCAGAGTAGGAGGAAGTTGTGCCAGAACATCCAGGTACGCAACCGTGGCATCGGAGGGTGGAAGAGTAAGGAGAGATACAACGAGGGGGGTGGCAATAGCCGGATTGTGCGCGATGATAGGCGGAAGGTCAATGGAGATTAACACAGAGGGCGAAGTCAGTTGCGGGATGAGAGGGCAGAGGAGCTAAACGGGTAAATCAGTAGCGATAAGCTGGGCGAGAGGTGTACCCACCCGCTGCTCGGAAAGTGTGAGCACACGCCCACGAGCCGCTAGAAGGAGAGTCAGCCCTTGCGACAGGAACTGAGTCTTTGTATCGTCTTCAGACGAGACTGTTCCATTTTCTTTTCGTTCTAGCCCTTCCCCTTTACCGTGATCTTTCCAGTGAATAGTATCAAAAGGATGTGAGACATCTTCTGAAGATCTGGATGTAATATGGGGACACGCAAACGACGGCTGGCCAAATGGAAGTATCTCACGTGTCAAGAGGACCCTTTTCTTCATCTAGGACCAAATTTCCCGCTCTTAGTTTGGATGGGAGTGACTCTCGTGCCAATGTGTTTGGTGGATATGGCCCAAGCTGCACCGAGAATATGACAAGCTATCAGGGGACAGGGAAAAGCACCGCTTACATGATCTCCGTCACCTTTGAGAACTTTCCAAAGAACCCAGATTAATTGTTCATTGTCGCTCGTCTTTCCTTCCTCAGCTAGTTGAACGGCGGCATTGCGCTCTTTGGTGAATGCATCAAATAAAACAGACTTGAAAGGATTAATAGCAATTGGGTGTGGTGCGTATAAGGAATATAGTATATATGCCACAAGGATTCGTCGCGGGAGCTTCAGCCGTGAAATAAGAGGATAAAGGTTAACAGATCAGCAAAAAGATTCTGCTGGTAATGCGACGAGGACTAAGAGGTTCACTGACCTCAGATCGTTGAGAGTCGAGAATAGGTAGGAGCGCATCGAGAGCCAGCTGGAAGCGCGCAGTGGGCTGTACAAGTTGGGCGAAGGCCTGTGCAGCGGTAAAGCATGTATTGGAGCAGGCCTTAGAAAGCAAATGGCCGACAGAGGCATAGAGCGGGTCGGCATGGCCCTGGGCTGCAGGCGGAGGTTGAGTGTGATAAGCGGCTGCATGCATAACTTGGCAGACTGGCAGGCAACCGACACACAGACAGCGCCGTCGAAAACGACGATGAGTGGGGAAGTTGGCTGACGATAATTTGTTGTTGTTTATTTGGCTCTCGAGCTCTTTTCTCACTTCACCATGTCCCATTTGCACTCTCAGCCGTCCTCCTCTATCAGCACCAGGGGGTTTCGGTCACGTAGAAGACGAGGGCGTGGATATCGGAATAGGCCTCCGGCTCGGTATCAAGAACAATTGCTTCCCGATGGCGAGCAATCTGAGCAGCTTGATGAAGCTGAAACTGCGGAGCTTGAGGTACGCTACGACAGGCGTACCATTGGTACCAATGCAAACCGCTATGAAGAACCTGAGCCAGAGATCGGGCCAGATGGTATGGTCAATATAGAGCTATACATCGTCAACATAATGCGATGCAATCTCATCTCATCACAGGACTGCCAACTGCAGAGCCTGAGGTAGACCTTAGTGCGTTTCTAGAGCGGCAACGAATGGAGGATCCGCCAGGATTCCCTCTCCCTGCCCATGCGGATGATGACGACATTGACCACTCTCTTGCGCACATAACTTCTAACTCACTCGCTGACCATCAATCACGAAAAGGGAAAATACAACACATCAATTGGGATGCCTCCTTGGAGGAAATGCAGCATAATAAGAATATCGCACGTGCACAGTCTGGTGTGTACTATCCAACTTGTTTGTCACTGACTATATCTGAGCGACTGTTGAATTTCTCTCTTCCAGACCTAAAGGAGCGATTGCGAATTAGTACCGCTCATCAAATGGGAAAAACGGCCTTCAGGGAACACGCACGTCGTCAAGGTTGAATTTTCGATCTGCGTTCACCTATGTCACTTACATTCTCATATTTTCTGCTCAGTGATGCCTCTGAAAGAGGCTCCCCCCCTCCCACAGGATCCTCATCTTGTTGCCAAATCACCAAAAGCCAAAATGGAAGATTTTCTTGATGATCTACTTGCTTGAAAGGGTTATGGGCCCAGACATCTCTTGGATAAGTCAATTCAATAATTTTGTTGAGGTAAGGTCCTTTTCCTCTATGTAGCTGGCTTTCAGTCATGTGGCTCCATTAGGTTTTGTTCTTTCATTTTTTGCTTGGCTATTGCACTCTTTTGAGTTAATATAAAAAGCACTACTATAGGAGTGCTATTTCTATGTTTAAGCTAAAGGCATTGTATGTACAGAGTGGGAAATGTGCCTTGTGCTTTGGGGCTTGGCTGAGACATGAGAGGGGAGCCTGCCTGCTGTGGTGCCCTCCTTTGTAGTTGCTTTTTGATGTGGTGTGCAGGCAGGCTCCCCTTTTTTAGGTGGTGAGGGACCTCTCTTTGAGTTGATTATCTGATGACCAATATCTGCTCTTGAGAGATCCTGTGGTGCAAATCTGGGTTGGCTTGTACATAGGGTGCCAGTATCTGCATATGCTTGTGTAGGTATCTGGAGAATGAGTTGCTCAACCATCTTCCTAGGCTTTTCATGGCCTTGAATGGGACTCCTCTTAGCAGGTATTTAAGGGTGGCACCAATGCAAATACTGTGGCCATGCTTTACAGGGAGTCTCATGTCTTTTAGCACCCTCTTTAGGCAGGCTAGGAAGGTAGTTTTGGTTAGCAGCCTGTACACTCCATTGTGCCTATAGGCAAATAGATGGGCAGTTTGCACTGGCTGGTTCACTTCTAGGTGATTGGTCAGGGTGGTGCATGGATCGGCAGGGCCTTCCTGTTGTGCCCAGAAGAGGGTCTCACCTCCTTTATCTTTTGGGATGATTTTTGTTTGAGGTATGTGGAAGGTGGTGACTGTATTGCCACTCCTGTCCTCTACTTCATGCCAAATGTTGGTGACTTTGACCTGTGTTTCAGGGTTGAAGCTGCTAAGGTTCTTGACTGTGAATTCCCCTAGGCATGCAGCAGTGAAGAATGTGCATCAGAAAAACATCATTTTTCTTGAAAATAGCTTGATTTGCCTTATTTTCCCTTGAAACACTTGAAAACATGTTTCAAGCAAAATCAAGGACTTCAAGCTGTTCAAGAGTAGGTCTGAAAGACATCTTGAAAGCCCTTGATTTCACTTGAAACATGTTTTCAAGTGTTTCAAGGGAAAATAAGGCAAAAAAGCTATTTTTAAGAAAAATGATGTTTTCCTGATGACTGGTGGTGAGGCATGTGAAGAAGGCAGTGTTGAGTGGTTGTAACAGGTTGAGGTGGGCCTGGATTGCCATCATGTCTTTGACTAGTAGAGGCAGGTGTTTAAGTAGTCTAAGCATCTCTAGTGTGGATTTTTGGGCACCTTTCAGCAAGGTCTGAATATGTGGAGATTTCAGATCACTGGGTAGCTTAGTCATAGTATATATGAGGCATTCCCTGTGTAGCTAGCTCTCTAACCTGACCTCCTTCATCCCTTCCAGCTAGTCTGTTGCCTTACAGCTGAAGATTAGTTCATAAGTGTCCTGTGCCCTCATGCCAGCCTCATTTGTGATCAGAGGCAAGTCTATACCTTCCAGGGGGCACTCCAATAGTGTTCCCCTTCCTTGTGCTGCCAGTGCACTCAGCCAGTGTACTTTGAGGCACTGCCTAGCTCTGGGCTGCTGCCCATGCCATCAGTGTCATAGACCTCACTGTTGAGGATAGCTCAAGCAATGACAAAGAGCTGCAGTGGGGCCTAACCCCATTTGAGAACTAAATGTGATTACTAATTACTGTACTAATAGGATGACTGATTGTGTCATGATTCTGACACACTTCCCCTATTTATTCCTGACTCAGCTGGCACCCAGGACAGTCACTAAGAACTGTGGACTGGGGTAAGTACTAGAAACTGGCCCCTGACTTGAACTGTTGACCCTGAACCATGACCATGACCCTGTGACTTGTAACATAACAGGAGTGACCATAATGTCACTCCTTATCTATGGTCCAGAGCATGACATCATAGCTTATCTATGATGTCCCTTATGACCTCATCTTTTAGACCCTTGCCTTATGGGCTTTATCTCTGACTCAGTGCCCTAAGCCCTGACTCCACACCCTGAACCCTGACAGACTTAGACCTATGACATCAGACCCTGTACCCTGATGTCCTCTTGTATATAAGAGTAGCCAACTGGAGCCCTATCACTCCAGTTTGTTGTTGGTTCATTCACAGTCTTACATCTACCTATCCTAAGGATGGTCTTCCTGCCTAAGTGAAAGCTTGACTCCAACCTACTTGGCTTATGGGTTTTGCCTGAACAAACCCCAGAATGACCCCATGTGGTCACCCAGTCATGGAAGCCCAGTCTTCGGCCTGTGACTGGACAATAGAAGACTCATGCCATGGGCATGGCATGGTGTGGTCACCATGAACCTGCTAGATAGCAGAGGCTAGTACCCTGGCTGCACATACCCTAGTAGGATGACCAGGAGATATTGGGTAACAGACACATAGATTGACCCTGTATGGGATGGGATGGGTAGGCTAGTGGGCCAGAGTAGCCATGTCAATGCTAGACTACAGTACGTACATACAATGATAGATACAGTTCATAGTCTTGCAACTAGATCCCCCTTTGCATCCTCCTCTTCCCCTTTAGATGCTCCTCCTGCCTAAGTGGAGGCTCTTGCATCACATCACACTTGACTTATAGCTCAGTCTAAAGGAGCTACAGACCTTCTAAGAGCCATTAGTGCCTTTGAAGCAATCTCCTTTGAGCTATTGGAAAGCCTTTGAAGCCTTGGAATGTCATGACCCTGCAAAGTTGTAACAGATTGCTTACTGATTTGCTGACTTGCTGATTACTTCTTTGCTTACTTGCTTCTTAGAGTAGCTGACTGATACTTACTAAAAATGCTTATGAAAACCCAAGTCTGTATAAGTACTTATAGCCCTCCTTGCAGTCCCTAAGACAGCAAGTTGAGTCTCCTGTCTTACTAACAGAAAGCCCAATTACCATCTCTGTTTTCCCTCTCTCACTTCGTGTGCTCTCTATCTAAAGTTGGGTCTTGTGGTGCACTGCAAGGTGGGAACCAACTCTTATTAAGCAATCTAGGAGAGGCACTCTCTTAGCTCATCTATATCTTACATGTGTACCCTCACAGTCTAGTGCCCAGCATAACTGCATTTAGTTGAGCCTTGCTCCTGTACCATGTGATCTCTTTAGGGCTGGTGCCATCTCAACTTCATCTTTCACTCACAAGTCACATGACAGCTTTAGGGCTGGCATTATAAATGACTGTCTCTTAGTCTAAAGTCGTGGCAGTGACATTAGACTCAACTTTCTATCTACACCACAAGAACAATGCAATGTACTTTAACAGAACCTGTCATAGACCTTACTAATGAGGATAGCTCAAGTGATGACGAAGAGCTTTAGTAAAGGTCTTGGTAATGGGTTATCTTGCCACTTATTGATTCTCTCCTTTGATTACTTGTCAACTATCTCTTTTACAAAGCATGTTTCTAATCACTTACTTATCCCAAAAAGCGGCTTAGTAAATCCTAGTCTTGTATGATACAAATAGCCCTCCTTGCTGTCTCTAGGGTGGCAAGTTGAGTCTCCTGTCTATACACCCAGAAAACCCATGATCTACTTGTCTCTCAACTTCTCTATCTTTATCCACCTCCCTTCTCTTCATAGTGGGTCTTGTGACGTACTGCAAGGTGGTAACTGCTGCTCTATAAGCATTCTAGGAGAGGTGCTCTCTTAGCTCACCTCTCAGATGCTTGAATGCATACCTTTACAGTCTAGTGCCCATATACTCCACTTTGGGTGTACTGAATCACATGACCACATGACCACTTTAGGGCCGGCGTCAACTCAACTTCAGATCTTGTCTACACATCACATGACTACTATAGGGCCAGCTTAACTTCAACTTAGCTTTTCAAGTCTAAAGTCATGGTGGTGACATTAGACTCAACTTTCTATCTACACCATGGCTTCTACAAGTAAAGGGAAGGCCAGGAAACACCAAGAGGAACCACATACCTTTCTATCAAGCCTCAACATCCTACAAGTCAGACAGAACTATTGTGTAACTCTCATCAAGGGAGCAGATAAAAGAAATCCACTAGGCAGAGACTTCCTAGCATATGTGTTATGACACTACAGGGTCGTTCGATGACAAGGCTCGGTGAGGCGCTTGAGCGATCCTCGGGGATGACACTAAGTCGTATGGACTTAGTGTTGTCTGTTCGTGAGAAGTGCTCGACAATGTAAGGTGACTCCTTAGTTGCTTTAATAGCTCACTTAAGGGTCTGATCCTTAGGCAAGAAGTAGAGGATAGAGATGAGAGGAGAAGGCGGTTCGGATTGCAGTACTATGAACGAAGAACACTCTGAGGACATCCCCCTCAGAGAGCTTCCCTTATATCCTACAAGTAAGTCGCGAC
>WNFQ01004305.1_pt1 | contig 12963 bp, 10 predicted proteins | sample 5400171 | NCBI WGS metagenome assembly WNFQ01 (sample SAMN13153356, study PRJNA577476) | soil metagenome | isolation source: 20 cm soil under Madrone tree | place: USA:California | collected 2016-06-14
CCGGCCGCGCGAGTCAAATACTTGCGCGCTTCGTCGAGGCGCGGCGGCGAGGCATGAAAGGCCAGTTCCGCCAAGCTGACCAAAGCTTCCGACGTCCGAGGATTTTTAGGAAAATCATGAATGAACTGTTGCAGCGATTCTGCTGCTTTTTCGTCGCCTTTTGCTGCTTGCAGAAGACCTTCCTCTAATCGCAAGTCGGCACGAGCCTCTTCGCCGCCACCCGCCTTTTCCAGTTCACTGGAGTCAGCTACAAAACGTGCGTGGTTACCGAGTTGGAGCCAGCCGGTGGATGCATTGAAAAGCGCAATCTTTGCCCACGGCGAAGGGGAACGCGCGATTTGTTCAAAGTCTGCAGAAGCTCTATTAAAGCGCCTCGCAAGGTATTGCGCCTGGGCAGATAAGAAATCGATTTGGGTCAGCAGCGGCGGCGCGGGACGAAACGACCGCGCATCGTCCAAAATCGCAATCGCCTCATCGAAGTGTTTATCTTCGACTTCGAATTGTGCAAACTCGAGCAAAGCAGGGGAAATCGCCTGAGACTTTACGCCGGTGCGGCGAAGATCGGTAAATAATTGTCGCGCTCGCTCCCTGCGCCCTGCACGAATTTCGAACCGCGCGAGATACCATCGCGCAAATGTTCGTCGTGGCTGTTCGGGACTGCGCACCCATCTCTCCAACTCGTTGCGCGATGGTTTGTGTTCCGCTCGATACAACTCATCGAGTCTTGCGAAGAGAGCAGAAAGATCCGGGTCCGCCGAATGACGATTAATGAACTGCTCGATCACATCGTCTGCGATTTCCGGCGTTTTGAGTTGCACTTGCGCTTCCGCGACACCGAACACTGCCGCAATGAGCGTGGAGTGAGCTGCCCCTTGTGGTCTTTTCAGAAGACCTTGAAAAATGCCGATCGCTCTTTCAGGTCGCCGTTGGATTAGCTCCAGTCGCCCCCGCAACACGCGGCGTTCTCTTCGTTCGGCGATCGACGTGGGCTGCATCTGTTCGAGAAGACGACGCGCGGCGGCAGCATCGCCTGTTTCAATGTACAATTCGGCCGCTCGCAATTGCGTTCGCGTCGCCCATTCCTTGTCGTGAGTAAGAAGCGGAAATTTTTTCAGCGCTTCATCGCGTCTTCCTAATGCCCGCAGCATTTCCGCTGCCCCAAACGTCGCCGTGCTGCGAAACGGCGACCGCTCGTCACTAGCCAGCTGCTCGTAAAGCGGCAGCGCTTCGGCCCACCGATGCAGGCTCGCGAAAGCCTGGGCGCGCCAAAATTTTGCCCAGGGGAGGTCACGTACCCGAATATCCTCCAACAAAGTCAGAGTGTTTTCCGGTTGTTTTGCGGCGATTTGCGCTTCGGCAAGCTTTTCCACGACTGCGCGCCACTCGACTGCGGGCAGATTGTTCTTCAACAACGTCTGTAACCGCACGAGTGCTACTTCCGGCACCCCTTCTGCAATCGGTGCGCTGGCTTCGGAAATTTCGCTGGAAGCGTCTGCCTTGGCGAATTGTGCAAGCAAGCTCATCAGACAGACCAGTCCTATGCGTCGTGTGTGGCTCATGTGTTCTTCAATGAGGTCCGCAGATATTGTGCTGTATAGCTGCGTGGCAGCTCGGCAATCTTCTCGGGTGGACCTTCTCCTACGATGTCCCCGCCGCCCTCTCCGCCTTCGGGGCCCAGATCAATGATCCAGTCAGCGCACTTGATCATCTCCAAGTTATGTTCGATCACAATCACCGTGTTACCTGCGTTGCGCAGCTTCATTAAGACTTGCAGCAGTTTTTCGATATCGGCGAAATGCAATCCGGTCGTCGGTTCATCGAGGATGTAAAGCGTGCGGCCAGTTGCCTTTTTCGCAAGTTCCGTAGCCAGTTTTACGCGTTGGGCTTCTCCGCCGGAAAGGGTCGTTCCGGCCTGACCAAGCCGCAGATAACCCAGGCCCACATCTAGTAATGAGTCTAACTTTTCTGAAATGCTGGGCACATTGCGAAAAAAACGAGCTGCTTCGTCCACAGTCATATCAAGGACATCGGCAATGTGCTTGCCTTTGTAAGTGATCTCGAGAGTTTCACGATTATAGCGTCTGCCGTGGCACACCTCGCATTCGACATAAACGTCGGGCAGAAAGTGCATCTCGATCTTAATTAGCCCATCGCCTTCGCAATTTTCGCAACGGCCGCCCTTAACATTGAAGCTGAAACGTCCCGCGTCATAACCGCGCACCCGCGCCGCGGGCAATTGACTGAACAATTCACGAATCGGAGTGAATGCGCCCGTGTAGGTTACTGGGTTCGACCGCGGCGTTCGGCCGATCGGACTTTGGTCGATCACAATTGCCTTGTCGATTTGTTCCACCCCGCGAATTACCCGATGAGCGCCTGGCTTTTCCTTCGCATTATGGAAACGTCGAAACAGCGCACGTCGCAAAATGTCGTCCACCAGAGTGGACTTGCCGCTGCCAGAAACGCCAGTCACACAAGTAAAACAACCGAGCGGAAAAGAGACGGTAATGTTCTTCAAATTGTTCTCCGTCGCCCCGACCAATGTTAGCCAGCCTTCGGATTGGTCGGTCGACCGCGGTTTAGCGCGCTGTTTGGGAATGGAAATTCTCGCGCGACCCGAAAGATAATCGGCAGTCAAAGAATTTTTCGCGCGCAGGATGTCTTCGAGTTTACCTTGCGCAACAATTTCGCCGCCACGCGGACCCGCACCTGGGCCAAGATCGATAATGTGATCCGCAGCCCGTATCGTTTCTTCGTCGTGCTCGACCACAATGACGGAATTGCCGCTGATGCAGCCCAATGCTTGGTTCATCCAAAATGTAAAGGACTCCTGCGAGCCCGGAGCCGATCTGCGTCGCTAACCGAATTCGCTGTGCTTCACCGCCGGACAGCGTCCCGCTCTGGCGATTGAGTGTGAGATACCCCAGGCCAACTTCGACGAGAAATTGCAGGCGGGATTGAATTTCGCGCACCACATCACGGACAATGGCCCGTTGCTGTGCAGTCAACTCAAGCGTCGCGATAAAGCGGGCGGCTGCTTCAGTCGTTAGCTCACTCAGTTGATGAATATTCAACTCACGTGCATGCCGATCCTTTATGGTGACCGCTAGGATTTCTGGTTTGAGTCTTGCACCATTGCATACTTTGCATGGTTCGTACGTCATGAATGATCGAATGCGATTACGAGTGAATTCGCTTTCAGTCTGCTCGTATAGCCGCTGCATCTGGGGCACCAGTCCCTCGAATGGTTTTGCAACTTTTCCCGCGTCTGCGGGACCGTTGTTGCTGAGATCCATCTCGATCGGCGTTCCATTGGTGCCGAAGTAAAGCGCCTGCTTGAATTGGTCCGGCAATTCGCTGAAAGGCACGTCTTCATCGATGTGAAAGTGCTTCACGAGCGCCTTTTGCAGGTGCCGATAATATGCCTGCATTCGCTTCGTCCCACGCCGCCACGGCGTAATAGCGCCTTCAGCCAATGTTTTGCCCGGATCGGAAATCATAAGTTCGGGATCGCAAACCAACTGTGTGCCAAGTCCGTGACAAGCCGGGCAGGCTCCGAGGTGGCTGTTGAAGGAAAAATGTCTCGGAGTTAGTTCGCCGATTCTAAAGCCAGTAGCGGCGTTTCCGTAGTCAGTCGAGTAAACCAGTTCCTCCCGCTCGGCCGTTGAAGTGTTGGAATGCTGGGATGTCGAAGCAATGATTTTCTCGTTACTCCGTTTCACCATCACTCCATCACCGGGTCGTTGTCGGAGGAGAACGACGCGATTCCCGCCCCATTTGAGCGCAGTCTCAATGGAATCAGTAAGACGGATGCGAATGCCATCACGGACGACCAACCGATCCACCACTGCCTCGATGGTGTGCCGTTCGTTCTTTTTGAGGCGAATCCGTTCGGAGCGATCCAACTCCATGATCTCACCATCAATCCGAGCACGCACAAATCCTTCTCGCCTGATTTTTTCTATTATGTCCCGAAACTCCCCCAGCTGATTCTCAATCAGCGGTGCCAGCAAAATGATTTTCGACTCTGGCTCGTAAGCAAGGATTTGATCGACAATTTGCTGGGGCGTTTCCCGGCTCAACGGCTGGCCCGTCACTGGATCGTGCGGCTGGCCTACAGCCGAAAAGAGGACCCGTAGATAATCATAAATTTCGGTCGTGGTCGCGATCGTAGATCGCGGATTCGCGCCGGCGCTGCGCTGCTCGATGGCGATGGCGGGCGAAAGTCCCTGGATGAAATCCACATTTGGCTTTTCCATGCGATCGAGAAATTGCCGTGCATAAGCGGAGAGGCTTTCGACGTAGCGCCGTTGGCCTTCGGCATAAAGAGTGTCGAAGGCCAGAGAGGATTTTCCCGAACCACTCAAACCAGTAATAACAACCAGCTTTTCCCGCGGAATTTCCACGTGAAGGTTCTTGAGATTGTGCTGGCGGGCACCACTAATTTTGATAACTTGCGCAGGCATTCTGACGAGGAATGTCGAACCTATTAGTCAAACACAGCCGCACGTCTTTTCCAGCAAAATACTTATGAAGCGTGAAAGCAGCCGCTTCACATCGGATAAGCCTGCACGTTTCCGGGCGAGGTTTGAAGAAACTGGCAAACCGAGTAATTCGGAAGGCTTGTGGTGACCTCGAGGCGCCCAGGCGATCTTCTATTGTACCGTGTGTCAGATGCGCTGGCAATTGCTGCCGCGTGCATCTTTGTTTTTCTGGCGAGCTATCGAATTGAGCTCCCAGGGCTCTACATGGATGAACTGGATTTTGTTAACGCAGCCCAGGGCGCTCCAGATAATACCATGATCCATATGCGGTTGGGATCGGTGCCGCTTTTTATCATGCCTTATCTGGGAGCGTTAAAGGCATGGATCTACGCTCCCATCTTCGGCCTCTTCGGTGTATCGGCTCTGACCATTCGCTTGCCGGCCATTCTGATCGCTGCGGTGACCCTGCTGATCTTTTATCAGCTCATGCGAGCACAACTTGGGCCTGTCTGGGCAACGATCGGCCTATGGATAATGATGGTTGATCCGGCTAATCTTTTTCCCAGCCGACTCGATTGGGGACCGACGGTCTTGATGCACTTCTTCCAGGCGGCCATTTTCGCTTTGTGGTTTAGCTATCGCAATAAGCCGGAACTATGGAAGGTCGCCCTTATTCTTATCTGCTTTGGACTGGGTTTTTTCGACAAGTTCAATTTTATCTGGCTGGTGTTAGCTTTCGTTATCGGCATTTCTTTGTGCTACCCGGACAGCCTGAAGAACCTTTGGGTTTCATTCCCCAGACTCGCCCGTCGAATGGCGGTCATTACTGTTTTGATCCTCTTGGGTGCGGCGCTTTACTTCACTCTGCCCCTTCTTCTCCATTTCCACCCACCTGGAGCTCATGCGGTGGGCCTGCAAGTGAAGTGGAATGCCCTGTTAACCACCTTATCAGGTGTCGCTGTGGCTCACTTTGTCTTTGGGAATAGCAGCGGGATGATTCAATTTACTCCCTTTTGGCTGATTGTTACTGACTGCTATCTAGCATTCGCATGCTTATTTTTTCCGATGTCAAATGAGGAAGCGCGCGAGAATCGGAAAGATGGTTTTTTCTTCCTCGTTATTGGCCTTGTGATTTTCTTGCAAATCGTCATTACGCCTCAGGCCGGTGGTCCGCATCATTACTCAATGATTTTTCCATTGCCTCTCCTAGCGTTCGCCTTCCTCGCAAAATCACTATACACACAGCTCGCCACGGAAAACCTCCGCAGACTTGCGGCTCTCCTTTTTGGTGCCGCGGCTGTTTCTCTTCTTGTGGTAAACGTCCATAACACCGCAGGATACCTTTCTCATTTTCGTACGAATTCGCATTATAGCCCACGCTGGTCTCCGGAAATCTATACTCTCTCCCGTTACGTCAATGAGCACGGCTTAGAGGCGAAAAGCGTAATCTGTGTGGATTGGGGCCTGCACAACCAACTACACGCTCTCGCGCCCAAGGAACTTCGGCAGCGAATGCACGATTACTGGCCGATGTTCAAAAGTTTGGCAAACCAAAATCAGGAGCGGCAGACTGCAAGGCTGAATTACGCTTTTCCAGAAGGCAAAACTCTTGTGCTCGCATTCGCCCCTTCCAAGGAAACGTTCCCCGAGACACGGCAAAACTTTCTCGCTTCTCTGGCGACTCGCCCGCAGCTGAAATCCCGCTTGGTAAGGGAATTTTGGTCTGGAGGCGAGAAGATTTACGAGCTGTACGAAGTCGTTCGCTCTCCGCATGGCACATGACAGCCAAATCGAAACGTAATTGCAGCGGTGATAATGGGTAATTTCCCGCTCGTGAAGCTTCACATCGAACGTTCTTCGGATTACAGTGGAGCCCACTGCGGATTTGATGATTTTTGCGTACGCACGGTTACGATGAAGATCGAAGGTTAGAATCGGGACAGAACGGCTCCTTTTTTTCTGCAGTAAGATTGCCTTACGGAGACTAAACACGATCGCCTTTATCATAGGTAAGTTCGATACGGATTCCTGAGATGAAAGTTTCAATCGTTATCCCCTGTTACAATGAAAAGAATACGATCGAAAAGTGCATCGAGGCAGTTCGCAACGCTCCACTTGAAAGCAGAGAGATCATTGTAGTAGACGATTGCTCGCAAGATGGGACACAGACTGTGCTTCAAGAGAGGGTTGCACAATTGGTTGATCGGATCATTTATCATCCGGTGAATCGCGGCAAGGGAGCGGCCTTGCGCAGCGGTTTCGCGGCCGCGACTGGCGATACCATTCTTGTACAGGACGCGGACCTTGAATATAGTCCCGAAGACTATCCGGTGCTTTTAGAACCCCTTATGTCAGGAAAAGCGGATGCCGTCTTGGGCTCCCGCTTCCTGGGTGGGCGACCGCATCGCGTTCTTTTCTTTTGGCACATGGTCGGCAACAAGTTTTTGACGCTGCTCTCCAACATGTTCACCAATATTAATCTGACAGACATGGAAACTGGCTACAAAGCTTTTAGCGCTCCACTTATTAAGTCGATTCAGATAGAAGAGGATGGCTTTGGCGTCGAGCCCGAAATTATCGCCAAACTTGCCCGCAAAGGCTGCAGAATGTACGAAGTGGGAATCTCGTACAGCGGACGGACTTACGCGGAAGGGAAGAAGATCAGCTGGAAGGATGGTTTCAGGGCAGTTTATGCCATTTTTAAATACAATTTGGAGGCACGTCGGCATTGAAGGAGAGAGCGCAACACCAGCGGTGGATTGGGCGAAGGCAGATTCGCAGTTACCCGAAGGAGCCAATGCACGTGCTTCGCTGAAGCAATGCGAGCTGAGCGCGGAGACATGGGGAACGGCCGCGCTTGATCAAAGACGCAAGCGCTCGCGGCATCATCTGGCCAGGATTGCCCCCAGTCGCGAGGGCTGGATTAAGCACAACAGTTACTATTCCAAATTGCTAGGGCGTCTTGTTCTGGATCGATGAATCGGAAAGAGTGTTTACGTAGCAGCGAGTAAAATCTAGGAACCGTACGCCAGCAAAACACGGATTGCTCTCTAGTCACTGAGTTAAAGTGAGTCTCAAAATCACGGCGTCGCCCTTGGTGTCTCCGGCTGGCATCCACTGGTAACCAGGAGCGTTCGGCAATCGTGACCCCTTTTCATCAAGTTCTTTGGCTGAAACGAACAGCGCGTAAACCGGAATGGATTGGTGCAGGCTGAGTTCAGCTAGCGCGACCGCCTGCGCGTCATCGTAATGCACAACGTGTCTCCATTGGATGTACCTTTTCCCATCGAGGGGAGCCGCCACAAATCCGGGCGGGAAAAGAGCATTCAGGTAAACTGGACTAATATCTGAAAAGACCAGTCCACCGGCTTGCCCAACGCTATCGATGAAACGTCGTTGCGCGATAAACTCCGCCGATTGGCGGGGGCGGGGGCTAAAGTGGAGAGCTTCCCAACTCTGAAATCGATCCGCTTTCAGTCTGGGATCGACCGAGCGCGAAGGATAACCCAAAGCAGCCGCAGCAAACAAAACTAAGATTGCCAGAGAAGGAATAGTTCGTTTTGGCAAAACGAGATTTTCTACTGCCCATGTCACGGGTAGAACGGCAACTGCGACTAAGAGCATTAGGAGCGGCAGATAGTACCCCAGATAGTTGACGGGGAAACTGATGGTCGCCACAAGGAAACTCAAGCCGGCTAAAAAAAGGCAGATAACGGACCTGTTAAGTCGGATGAAGAATACTCCCAGACAAGCTAAAACGATAAATGCGGCAACAAAACAGGTGCCGGTGCCAAATTGATTCATGGCAGTGTACTTCTGTGGACGCAGAGCGAGTTCCCGCCAAAGCAACGCAGTATTGTCTGGAATGTAGCGCCAGGAAAAACGCGCGGCCTTTGCTAACACTGGACCGAGGTAATAGTCGTATCCTGTTTTAAGTGGCGAATGAAACTGAATCGTATTTAGCACCAGCAGCGGGCTGACTGCCAGAGCGAAAACAATCGGAAGTGCAAGACAATGTAGAAACCAGCGCACGCGCTCTCCCTTCACTGGGAATAGAGCCATGGCCAGCAACAACGGCGCGAAGAAGATCGACTGCAGGCGAATGTTTAGCGAAAGTCCGAGAAACGCAGCCGATAGATAGATTTTCCAACGGCGTTCTTCCTTCAGACCCAAGTACGCAAACATAAAAGCTAGTGCGACGAATGCCGATGTGCTGAGGTCGCTCAAGGGCGAGCGACAGAAAATGAAAAAACCAGGCAGCGTGGCGAGCAAGAGCGCCGCAAATCCGCCAGTTAGCGGCATGGCCAGATAAAGATAGAAGCCGAATACACCGAATAGCAGCAGCAAGCCGATAGTTTGATTTGTCCTGAATGGCGCAAGGATGGAATCTGTTTGCGGAAGGATCTTAAGCCAGGGAAGCATCAGCGCCGGATATCCAACCGGCCACAGCGACGGCATTTTGTCGTAACCGATTTGTACCGAAGGAAATCCATATCTCAGTAGAGCCTTTGCTTGCGCGAAGTAGTGCGTCGCATCTGACTGACCGAGATCAAGCAGGCTGGTGTCGCGATAATCGATTGTCAGCACGGAAAAGTAATAGAATAGTAATGCACAAATAAACAGTAGCGCGCCCACCAAGGTCTGTGTTGTCGCGAAATTTCTATTGTTGCGCATTCAGGAGTTTGTGCCGGATTCTCGTTGCTGTTCGCGCAGCGTCGTTAGGAGAGATTATTTCAAGTCGTTCAACGCAGCAACAGCGGACTGGGCTTGTGGAAAAAGGCGCAGGCACACAGGGAGGAAATTGTGCTGGCGACCACGGCTAATTTTGATAACTTGCGCAGGCATTCTGACGGGGAATGTCGAACCTATTAGTCAAACAGAGCCGCACGTTTCTCCAGCAAAGTCGTGTTACTTGAGTGAAATTACCTATTGGATTCATCTGCAACTTTTGCCGCCTTTGGCAAAGGCAATCCTGGGGGCAAGTTTCTGCGCAAATAGGGCTATCGAATTTTATTCAGTAAAAAACGCTGATGGATCAGGTTGAAACTTCGCACACATCCTCCTCCTGGAGAGCGCCCGCAGTTTTCCGGTCGACAATGACAAACTCGGAAACCAGCTCAGAACTCATCTGGGGGCTGGCTGCCCTAGAGCAAAGGCGGCAGCGGACCCGAGACCATCTGGCTAAAATTGCTCCTCGGCGCGAGGGCTGGATAACAAACAACAAATACTACTACGAATTGCTGGCCCGTCTTCTTCGATTCCTGGTGGAACCGCAGAAAAGGGTGCTATCTGTTCGCTGTGGCACCGGCAACCTTCTGGCTGCCGTCAGACCAAGTGATGGGAAAGGTATCGACATCTGTGCCGAGATGGTGGAAATCGCGCAGCAACGGAATCCATCCCTCAATTTCGCAGTCGCTTTCCCGGACAAGGAAGAGTTTGGGCAGTCATTCAGACCAGGAGAGAAATTCGACTACATTTTATTTAACGATATCGGCGACACCGTGGACGTACTTCAGGCGTTCCGGAATCTAAAGCCGCTTTGTCAGCGGCATACTCGGGTATTGGTAACGACGTACAATCACCTTTGGGAACCGTTCGTCACTTTTGCGGAGTGGACCGGGATGAAGGTGCCGCGCACCGAGCAAAACTGGCTTTCCACCGCCGATATTCGGAATTTGTTGAAGCTGGCGGGTTTTGAAGCTCTCGAGACGCATCGAATCGTTCTTTTGCCGAAATATTTGTCCCTGCTGTCTGGTTTTTTGAATCATTTTTGTGCACGCCTGCCATTTTTGAGCAAGCTCTGCATGACGCAGGTTGTCGTCGCGCGAGTGGTTCCGCCAGCCGTTGCCTTGGATGACCTTACCGTATCCGTGGTCATTCCATGCAAAAATGAGAAAGGAAACGTTGAGGATGCCGTCCGCCGTATTCCGCCTCTGGCGGGCCGGACAGAGATCATTTTCTGCGACGATCAATCGACCGATGGCACCGCCGAGGAAGTGCGGCGAGTGCAGTCGTGCTATCCGGAAAAGGATATTCGTCTTGAGCAAGGACCGGGAGTCTGTAAGTCGCGAAACGTCTGGACAGGTTTCGACGCCGCGAAAGGCGATGTGTTGATGATTCTCGATGCTGATCTGACGACAATTCCAGAAGAGCTGCCCTACTTCATCGATGTTATCATTTCGGGGCAGGCGGAGTTTGTCAATGGATCGCGGCTGGTCTATCCGGTTCCAAAGGGAGCAATGAATGGAGCGAACATGCTGGGCAACAAATTTTTCAGTGTCGCTTTTACCTATCTCCTCGGTCAAAGGGTAAAAGATACTTTGTGCGGCACCAAAGTCCTCTGGAGAAGCGATTGGGAGCGAGTCAGACCAATGCTGGGAAGTTGGGGAACCGAAGACCGTTGGGGAGACTACGAACTCCTATTTGGCGCCGCGAAACTAAATCTTAAGATTCTGGATTTACCTGTACATTATCAGGAACGCATTTACGGTTCGACGAAGATGACCAAAGTCTTTCGGAACGGACTTGTCATGCTAAGGATGTGCTGGCATGGCTTTCTTAAGCTAAAGCTGGGTTATTAACTGCGTAATAATAAGGTCTTCGGGCTGTTGGCCAAATATTGCACTCGATTTCGAGATCGCATTCATCTGAATATTTGCTGGTGCAAGAGCGCATTGCCAAAGAAGTTCAACACGGACGTTTTCTCGCACAACACGGGGCAGGGGAGATTTGGAATTGGGAAAGTCCAGCCGGAAAGCTTCGCTGGGCTCGGCGAGTAAAGATGCTCAGCGGTCATCTGAAACCCGGGATGACTATGCTTGAGCTGGGATGTGGCACCGGCACTTTTACTCGGGAACTGGCGCGGTCGGGAGCGGACGTCGTCGCGATTGACGTCTCACCGGAGCTTCTAGAGATCGCCAGGGCCAATTGTTCCGCGCCAAATGTTCAGTATCAAATCCAGAATGCCTATGCGCTGAGCTATTCTCAAGATGTGTTTGACTCTGTCGTGGGCAGCTCGGTTTTGCATCATCTCGAAATCAAAGAGGCGCTACGCGACATATACCGCGTGTTGAAGCCAGGGGGTACAATCTATTTTACGGAGCCAAACATGCTGAACCCTCAGATTGCGATACAGAAGAACATTCCCTGGATTAAACGAAAGCTTGGCGACTCGCCGGATGAGACAGCATTCTTCCGGTGGTCGCTTCGGCGACTGCTAGAACAAACAGGCTATCGTCATGTTCGGGTCGATCCGTTCGATTTTCTGCATCCAAAAACGCCGGTTGCCCTGATCGACCGCGTGAACGCGTTCGGCCGGTTCCTTGAGAACGTGCCCGTCATCTCGGAATTTGCGGGCTCACTTTATATCCGTGCGATCAAATGAGCAGTGCCTCGACGGTCTTGCAGAGCCAGGAGACGGAGGACCGAGCTGCAACATTGCGTAACCGGGCGCGGCTCGGCACAAACAAGAATCTTCTTTTTTGGTATCGCGAGCTTTACTGCGATCAATTCAGAGACATTCCCAACCCCTCCGCACTCTCAATACTCGAGATAGGAAGCGGCACGTCGCCCCTGAAACAATTTCTTCCAAACATCATAACAAGCGACGTGCTTGATCTCGATTACCTCGATCTTGTGTTTGACTGCCATGAGATCGACAAGCTGGATGCAATTAAAGACAACAGCATCGACGTCGTCACGCTCACGAACGTGTTACATCATCTGAAAAGCCCTATTGTATTTCTTAACCGTGCTGCGAGCAAATTGAAATCAGGCGGCAAAGTGATTGCGACAGAGCCGTTTTTCTCCGTGTTATCGACTCCCATCTTCAAGTATCTGCACCATGAACCGGTGGATTTCCGCATTTCGAATCCTGAGCTAGAAAAGGTACAAGGCCCGTTGGCATCGGCGAACATCGCGCTACCATGGTTAATATTTTTTCGGCGGCGCGAATGGCTGCACCGGTTGAGCGAGAATTTCGATGTTGCAACTCTTTCGGCGCGGCCTTTTAGCGCCTTATCCTACATGGCTACGGGGGGAATCTCACGCACACTCCCGGTCCCACATTTTGTTTATCGCTGGTTATTCTTAGTGGATCTCGCCATGAGTCGCCGCTTTCCGGGCTTCTGCGCTGCTTTTTTTACCGTAGTCCTGACACGACGTTGATGTCGATAGTTAGTCCGTGCAGTACCGTTATAGTTGCCCAATATTTCCAACGCCGCCGCCCTGCAATGTTACTCCCTCTTTCTGAGCAACACGAAACGACCGCGACGCTCAACTATTGCGTAGTCTTCAAGGTGTATTCCGGACTGCGCGTTTATAGTCGTTGGGCTGATTCTGGTCGGGATGTAGACGTCCGCGCTATCGCCAAGGATCCAGACCGGCGCAGGCCGGTTACGTAGTTGCGTCAGCCAGAAGAGGTTTCGGTCATGCGCGTAGCGAAGAAGAAAAAACGAAGCAACAACCGGTTCCTCCGGCT
>WNFQ01002639.1_pt1 | contig 12956 bp, 11 predicted proteins | sample 5400171 | NCBI WGS metagenome assembly WNFQ01 (sample SAMN13153356, study PRJNA577476) | soil metagenome | isolation source: 20 cm soil under Madrone tree | place: USA:California | collected 2016-06-14
CGACTTGCGCCTGTTTTCTTCCCGACAAGAAATGGTGGCAAATTCTGTTCTTCTTATTCTGAAAAAGACCGAAAAGAACCATTTTCGCGGCGGGTTGTTTTCTTTCCGGACCGAATGGTTCCGCGGTTTTCAAGATGGCTACCCGGCACAAGACAAGATGGTCATTGTGGAAGCCTTCGACTCGCAAGACCACAAAATCGAACTATATATCGGCTCAGAGCCAGCCGCGAAAAGTAAGCCTTCCCAGACAGACATTAACCAAATTCTTCTTTCACTGCGCCCGGCCTCTCCATCCCAATAGCAATGATGATCTACCCGCCGTCTCCCGCATCGCACTGAGACCAACTCCTGGTTAGTTCTCGTCCATTTGACGAGCTCACTTTCGCGACGGATTCCATGTGGACGCGAACGCTGTTTACCAGGACTTAGAAGCGGTTACTTCCTAAGATCGACGCGACCCTTGCTTGGCTCAAGCTGGCCGCGCCGCAAAAATGCCCGAAAAATTCTGCTTGTACCGGAAGAACACAATGAACCAAAGCACCGTCACTATAATCGCCAGCGGCAGCCCTTTCGGGTCCATCAGCAAGTGATAGGCAAGGATGCTCACGATCACAGGCCCGAGAATCGTCAGAGCCAGTGGCACATAACGGTTGACGAGGAGCAGCACTCCACCAATGACCTGCGCCGCGCCGACCACGTAAACGAAGTGCGATACGAAGAGGACAGTTAGAAATTGGCCGGCAGTTCCCGGCGGCATTTGCATCGGAATGTATTTCAGAAACGGGTTCAGGCCAAACACCACGAAAATCAGGCCCAGTAAAATCCGTGCAATCAGCACTACAATTTTCATCTTCGGTTCTTCTCCCAACAAATCGATGCACGAAGGGGCGGGAACGCTACACGCTCCCGCGCCGCATTCTACTGTATTCTTGGTCGGGATAGCATTCCTAGTCTGTTTTGCGTTCGGTTAGGAACGCACGTCGCACGGCATTGTTGCCGCGTTCTTGGGGAACGACTCGCAGGTCGTGTGAGTCCTCGCGATTCAGCGTGAACCTTGAACGACGGAGGGCGAAGTCATGAATTCAACCAAAAAGGTGGCCCGAGTCGTGGGATTACTCTATCTATATCATGGCGATAACCGGGGTATTCGGCGTACTGTATATCCCCAGTACTCTGATCAATGCACGGAAACGCAGCGGCGACGGCCAGCAACATTCTGCGTTCCGAGGTGCTTTCCCGCAGGGATCGAGGACAACTGCATCAGTTCGCCTTTTGTGGATTGCCTCGTTCCAGTGCGTAAAGCAGTGTGGGCGATGCCATACGCTAGGACGCCTGCCAGTTCCGCTTCGGAGTTCGTAGCAAGAATCAAGCCCCGGTTCACGTATTGATACCCACCAGGCAAAGTGAATGCGTTGATTTCATTGGAGTCAATGATGCGGACATTGACGGGGAGTTTCGCATCGGAGTTTTTCGCAATATTTTGAGCAAGGCGATTGAGGTATTCAGAGACAACGGTGTCGTCAATCATCTTAGAAGTAACCGAGCCGCGATGCGCGGGTCGGTTACTTCTAAGGTAGTAAGAAAAAGAGCCAACGTTGGGGGTGGCTCTTGGTTTTGAGATGACTTTTTTAGTCGTGAAAGAGCTGTCGTCCTTTACCGCTTCTCCTCACTCGACATCCCGAACATTTTGCCGACTGACTGGATTGCCGAGAGGGAAGGATTGGGCAAAAGCAGTCGGTGGGCGTAGTATTCGCTTCATCCGGTCTCAATGAGACTTCACGGGAGGCGCGGCCATGCCGGTTACGGTGAAAAACATTTCGCTTTGGCGGAGAGAGGTTGAGAACAAGGCTGGCACGCTCGCAGAGACGCTCAGGCCAGTGACGAAGGCCGGAGCAAATTTGCGCGTGCTGATGGGGTATCGGTATCCGGGTGATGAGGGTCGCGCGGCGATCGAACTTTACCCGGTCTCGGGCAAAAAGGTGACTGACGCGGCTTCGGGAGCGGGGCTCGCCGCTTCTTCAATTCCGACGTTGCTTGTAGAAGGAGACGATAAGCCCGGTTTGGGGCTAGCCATCGCCGAAGCCGTTGCGGGGGCGGGAGTAAACATGACGTTCTTTGTGGCACAAGTAATCGGGCGAAGATATTCGGCCGTCATTGGGTTCGGTTCCGACGCTGACGCGAAGACAGCGGCGCCGCTCATCAAGAAGGCAACGGCGAGCAAAAGGAGGTGAAAGGGAATGAATAGTCTTGGTCGCGCGCTTTCACTCGGGCTTGTCCTTGCGGTTCCGGGCGTAATCTTTGCGCAGAATCCGCCTGCGTGCGGCGTTAAGTGCGGAAGCGACCGATGGACGCTCAAGACGCTGACGGATGTCGACGTCCAGAATGTGGACTTCACCGGCATCCAGAAGAAGACCGTCGCTCAACTTACGGCCTTGCCAAAACCGAACAAACGCCCGAAGTTGAACCGGGTGCCACCGACGGAGTTGCAGACCTTCGAGGTCAAGGCCAACCTGACGGAGTTCGGGGCGGAGAAAGATAGAGATTTTCATATCGTCATCGCCGACGCGGGTGTCCCGAGCAAGACAATGGTTATCGAGATTCCCGATTCAGCGTGCCAGGGTGCCTGTGCATCAGCGCATTTGGCAGAATTCCTTGATGCGCGAAAAGCGTTTATCACCCACTGCGGGGCGCCAACAACGAAATTCAAGCGGGTCGATCCTCCAGTCAAAGTCACGGTGACGGGGGTGGGATTTTTCGATCCGCCCAAACATGGGACGGGCGCTGCAGCGAACGGCATCGAGCTGCACCCGGTTCTCAACATCACCTTTGACCCCGATACCGACGACTGCAAGACGAGAGCGAAGCCAGTGAGCTAGGCAGACTATGAGGCGCGATCTGTTCCTTGAGTTGGTGCGCCAGGCGATGGATTCGCTGCCGCGGAAGTTCCGCAAGCACATTCAAAACGTTGCCGTGGTGGTCGAAGACTATGCGCCCGAGGGGCGCGACCCAAACGATTTGCTGATGGGCGTCTTTGAAGGCACGTCGCGCACCGAGCAAAGCTTTTTCGGCGCGGGTACCGGGCCGAACCGCATCGTGCTTTACCAGAAGAACATTGAAGCCCGCGCGGAAGACGTGGCCGCCGAAGCAGGTCGCTCGGTCGAAGAGATCATCCGCGAAGAGGTGCGCCTTACCGTACTCCACGAGTTCGGCCACTATTTCGGTCTTGACGAAGAGGCGCTGAAAGACGTGTAGCGCCGGCCTGCCAATGGAAAAAGAGCCAGGCGAACTGGCTCTTGGTTTTAACATCACCTTTCGGTTTCGGTTGTGAAAGAACTCAGGTCCGTTCCCTCTTTCCTTCACTCGACATCCCGAACATCTTGCCGACCGATTGGATCGCCGGGAGGCGCGTGCTCATTGGCATTACCTTCGCGGCCGTCGTGAATGCGTTGTGCAGGCTCCACATCGTGCGTGGTTCGAAGTCGGGGAGCTGGGGCTCGAAATAGGCTTGCGACGCGTCAGGGAGGAGGCGGACGGGCATGAGACCCCCCTGCGAATACGTCGTGCATGAGGGCCTTTGCTTCAACGTCCGTGAGTTGCTTCTCCTTGAGCGTTTCAATTTCTCCAACGAGTCGTTCGAAGTGCTCCTGGAAACGGAGCACGGCAGTCGCAAGTTCCTCGCGTATATTGAGGCCGGAGGTGTGCTTGCTACGGAGCGCGATGAGGTCACCCCGGAATGCGAGGTTGTCGCAGACGAAGACGGCTAGTCCCGCGCAGATTTGGATGGACATTGACTTGTCGTTTGCGGTGCGGAGCCCCAAAGCTGCCGTACCGTCCTTCGATTCTCCGTAGGCAAGCTCGAGCACTCCGAAGAGTACGGAGCCGTCGCGCCGGAGCGCGAATCGCTCCTCGCGGATCGTGATCTGACAGGCGCGAAGCACGAACGGCACACCCGCAGTTCCACGATCGTCACCTCCGACCGCGGCATTGAAGAATGGATGGCCGTCTTTGATGACCCCATGCTTGGGCAAAGCGCTCTGGATCGCTTCTGCCACCGCGCTCATCAGTTCGTCATCGAGGGCGAGTCCTACCGCAAGCGGACCGCACCGGAAGCGACGCCCGTGCCGAAAAGCACCCAGAAAGGGACGACCTGAACTATGGGAAGCCTTGAGAAAATGCAGCCACAGGCTCGCGAACGCGATATTTTTCGAGCTTCGAGGAGGAAATGGGTCTCCGCCCCGAAATTCAGGCCCACGGCCGGTAGCCTCCGCTCGGACGGCCGTCAAGGATCAAAGCCCGCTTCGCGGCGCTCCGCTCGTGCCTCGCTCCGCGTCCTTGACTGCCTCCTCGCTCCGGCTTCTGTCCTTCTATGAGGGAGCGGGCGCTCCCCCAGCTCTATCGAACGGCGTTTTGATGTTGATTGTCACGGAGGAAGGAAACTGGTAGAAACCTAAAAGCAAAACCCGGGGGTGGGTGAATGATGGTGAAAACCCCTGGGTGAAAGATTGTGAAAATCCGCACTTAACATCCAATTAGCGGGGCGCGCGTAGGGCTGGCTCCCCAAGCGCAAACCTCGGAACGCTCTCCCAGAACCGAGTACGTAGATGAGGCGACCCGGCCCGCTCACGTTTTATCTTCGGTTTTTCCGACGGCTCGTCGTTGCCGCTTTCGGAGCAAGCGCCCGGCATAAGCAGTCTGGACGTTGAACGCTTGTCAGGCAGCTATACGTGTGACTTTGAAGAATTCGGTCGCGAGCCGAATGTTCTACTCAACTTTGTAACAACTTGATGTCAACAAGATTTGACTTTCCAAAACAGATTCGCCATCCACTCCTGACCTCCAAATAACCGGATTCCTTGTCCGTTGGTGAAGTCGTTAGACAAGTGTTAGACAAGTTGGACAATTTCCACCTGTTGCTAAACATCACGCAATCGCAATGTAAGTCTATGAGAGAACGGGAAATAGCGTAGTCGGAGCGATTCGATTTGAACCGAAGACCTCCTGGTCCGACACCAGGCGGTCAGCGGCTATAAGTCTGTCTGTAAATTACTGGTTCTAAAAGAAATGGTCGGGGCGAATGGATTTGAACCATCGACCTCCTGGTCCCGAACCAGGCGCGCTAGCCAGGCTGCGCTACGCCCCGACCGAAAGGCTCGGGCGCATACGTCCTGCCCGAGCGGGACTACCAGATTAACATAGCTCGGCGATGCGGGCTACGCCGGTGCGATCTCTGGCCTGATTTCTTGGGTCAACGAGCACCCGCCACGCCTAACTCTACTCGCCGGATGCATCAGACATCCGGCCCTTTCTCAATCATCCCCGTTATCACCTAGCCTAAACAACAATACCGGTTGAAGTCAATATTCGGCGGACTAGAAAGGACTAGAACGAGTACCGGATGCCGATCTGCATCACGCGCGGCGTTCCTTGAATCGCCGTGAAGTTTGACCAGTCCGGCGGCGGCTGAAGGATGAGTAGTGCGGGATCCGGATTGACCGACAAATCGGCGATCGTGGTCAGATGCTGGGTATTGCTCACGTTAAAGACTTCCCAGCGAAGCGCCAGTTGTTGTTTCTCGCTCCAGGGCAGCGTAAAGATCTTGCTGAGCCCCATATCGAGAGCCACATAGCCCGGCAGACGAAGCACATTCCTCTGCCCGGTCTCGCCGGGATACGCGTTGCGGTAGCTCTGATAAGCAGCAACGGTGTTGCACCCGAAGAGCTTCGGAGGAGCGTTCGCGTCGCCGCGCGTCGGGCAGGTCTTCACAGGGACTACTTGCGTTGCATTGCTTGTAATTTCCCAGTTTGTGGCCCACTGCCCGGCGTCAGAGGGCTGGCCAGACGGCAGCCCAGTGTTCCACCGGTAGATACCCGAAAGTTGCCAGCCTCCGACAAGGGCATCCAATCCCCGGCTCATGTTGCTTCCGAAGTGCTTTCCCCGGCCAATTGGCAACTGAAAGATGGCGTTCGCGTTGATGATATGCCGGAGGTCGAAGTCTGAGTTGGCGTAGTTGTCATTCGGGCGAATGCCGTTCAGGATAAATGAACTCCCATACAGCAGTCCGTTAGAAAGGGCGCTGGTCTGGAGACCCGAGGCGTTGTCCAGGGAATGCGAGTAGGTGTAATTGAAATCCCACTGAAGGTTGTGAAACCGCTGCCGGAGGGAAGCCGAGAAGCCATGGTAATTTGATTTGGCAATTGTTCCCCAAGCAGATAGCGCGCCATATTGCGGGTTGAAGAAATAGGGCACGGGGATGGTGTTACCGTCGGAATCGACTTGCCCGAGCGTTTGGCCCGCATAGTTCTCTATTTCATCCTGTATGTCCGTCCAGTCGTTGGCCCAGAACTCAAAGCCCTCCTGGTATACCCCTTGCGTATTTGAAGGATTGGTGGGGAGGCAGCCAGTTGTAACCGTCGCGCTACAACTAGTGTAGCCGTTGGCAGCCACAGTGGCTCCATACCCAGCTGGCAGAATATTTTCAAAGTATGGAATGGGCTGAATGGTAGTAGTATCCGTGCCAAGCTGGCGCTGCTTTTCCAGCAGCGTCGCGGCCGTGTACCAGTCCATCCCGGATTTTGGGTCGCGCAAGTCATTCAGGGCCATCACGTCGCGCGTCGCCAGGAGATGCCGCGCCAGCCGTCCTATATAAGATGCCTGGAACAACATTCCTCCGCGCATTTCGCGCTCGTACGTCAGGCTAAATTGATAGTTGGTTGGTGCCTGAAGTGCCGTATCGATTCCGCTCTCAATTCGGCGTCGAAAATCAGAGGGTTGTTGCCGCGGAAAAGTGACCGCGGCTGGAACCGTAATCCCCGGCAAAGTACGGATGTCTTGATTGTATCCTGTGAAGAGTGGCCCCGGCCTCGTCGTGAGGTTGTAGGTGTTTGCGGAAATTGCTAGATTGGAAGTATAGCCCAGCCTGTTGTTCAGATCAAACTGCGCCGCAAGCTGCTCGCCGTAATAGTCGTTCGTCATTGCAAACCCGGTGCGGATGACCGACTTGCCACTGTCGCCAAATAATGAGTACAGGAGCCCCCGAGAGTAACTCGGAGACCACGCCAGGGAGATGCGCGGCTGGAAGTTGTTCTTGTCCCAGTTGTACAACGGTCCTTTACCGTTCCCGCCGGCCAAAACGAGCGTAAGCGGCTGAGTATAGGGTACCCCGTTGTTTGCGCTCGCAATCCGCCGCCTCAGGTATTCATCCGTTGAAATATCGGTCACCACTCCGAATCCGTGGGTCTCGTTCACCGGGCTGCTGAGGGTGTAGCGGAGGCCGAGGTTCAAGGTTAAACTCCTCCGAATCTTCCACGAGTCCTGAACGTAGAAGTCATAGGCATTTGTTGCAAATGTCCGGCTCGTGGGCGTTCCGGACGGCAGCAGCGAACCATCCGCCCCGAACGTGAACCGGGCGGAATATGATGAATACCGGCCGATTAACGCCCCCCCAGCTGCATCCACGCCAATTTGGTTGCTGGCGATCTGATCGTATTGACCGGGGCCAGCCGGCAATATGTTATTAGCGGGATCTGCCATATACGATACGAGAGGGTCCGTAACCGCGGTCCCCGCTGGCGAATAGAAAAAGTAGTTTGTGCTGGCGGAGTCATACGCATTGGTAAAGCCGGTACGGTTATTCTTCACGAGCCGTATATTCGTACCGAATTTGATGGTGTGATTCCCCTTGATCCAGGCAATGTCATCGACAATGTTGTGGACGGGTGTGGTGCGCGAGGTCGTCCGGGTAAAGTTCACCGGAGAGAAGACATCACGGAAGGTGATGGCGTTTTGGTTGCTGTCGCCTTGCTGGCTGAACCCCTGGCGGGTCAAGCCATACCGGAAGCTGTTCACCCAGTTCTGGCCAATCGTCCAGTTGTGGCTGGCCAGCAGCCCCCAGGGATGCGCCCACAGATTTGGTGAAGGCGTATCCGGAAACGCTGGAACCTGGCTTGTCAGGTCGTAGTAAGTATTCAACCGGAAAAACGCACTCATCTTGCTGTTGATGGTCCAATCGATCCGGGCCATATTTGAGTTCAACTTTATCGGCGTTGAGGCGTTAAAGCGGAAGCCCTCGGTCAGGATTCCATCGCCGGTCGAATTATCGTTTCCGGGGTATTTAGTCGCGGCGTCTTTCAGAGCAGCAATGGCAACGGGGTTTGTATGCACCACGTTCCAAGCGTTGTCGAGTTGAGGCGTTGTAAGTGTAAAGTCTTTCGGCGCCTCGCATGTATCCTGCGTAGCTGGTGGCACCGCCGTGGTGCAACGCTGGGCGTTGACGATGAGCTGGCCCTGTCCTAATCCCGCGAGAGGAACCGTGGATGTAACAGCCGTGCCGCTGGCATCGCGGCGTCCTTCATAGCTGTAAAAGAAAAACAGCTTGTTCTTCACGACGGGCCCGCCGAGGGTTCCCCCAAACACGTTGCGGAGGAGCTTTGGACGCTCGACTCCACTGCGGTTGTTGAAGAAGTCGTTCGCCGTGAAGATGGTGTTGCGGTGGAATTCGAAGGCCGACCCATGCCATGAATTCGTGCCGCTCTTCGTCACCAGGTTGATTTGCGCCGCGGACGACCGGCCTTCGTCGGCGTTGGCGTTCACTGTAACTACACGAAATTCTTCGATGGCTTCGGAATTCAAGCGCAGCACTGGTGCGCCAACATCGCTCGTCTGCGCGTCGTTGATGTCCACGCCATCCAGCGTCACGTTGGACTGATCGCTCCGCCCGCCAGCCACGTACCCATCCGGCGTCACCTGGGCTTGCAGCGTCAGCAGCGGAAGCACTCCACGCCCTTCGATGGGTAATTGCGTCAGCTGCGCGCTGCTAAAATTGTTTCCTAGCGTGGCGTCTGCTGTGTTTACTTGAACCGCAGCCTCAGTGGCTTCGACAGTCACGGTCGAGCTCACCTCCCCCACCTCCAGCGCCACTGGGACATCGGTCACGTTCGACACCAGGGCTTGCACCGGGCGCACAAGCAATTTCCGGAAGCCCTTTGCCTCGACTCTTACCTCGTAATCGCCGACGGGAAGGAATTCAAATGAAAACGTCCCCGATGTCGTCGTCACCACGGTTCGCACGGCGTTCGTCTCCAGGTTGGTAAGCGTAACGGTTGCGCCAGATACTAGCGCGCCGGATGGATCTTTCACTGTTCCGCGGATGGTCGATGCTCCGGTTTGTCCCCAGCCCGATGCCGCGAAAAGTAGTGCGCAGACCAACACCGCGAAACTGCCAATGATAAATAACCGCTTCATAGAATGCTCCTTTTGCACAACTTCTTTAGGTATGAAAAATTCACGCGGGGATATCACAGGGGTGTGGGAAACCTCGGCGCATTGCCGAGACATGGCCGGGACGCCGTATTGGAAGTTTCCCCCGGGCAACCTTGACCACCACTCGACTGAATCTAAATATTGAGGTAGCTTTTAGAACAAGTTCCCCGAGTATGTCAAGTCAAGTTGTTTCGATTTAAGTTTCGATTTAATCCAGCCCTCTTTCGCATGCTTCGTACCGCAAGGACCAGTACTTGCCAGCTTCCGCCGCCCCCGCGCCAAGATTTCCCACCACCGGGGCAACATTCGTATCGGGTTAAGAAAGGGACATCTTTAACGGATGGATGGTACCTGCGGCACCCCAAATACATTTTATCTAGCCTAAATGCAACAGCTTCGCCTCGGTAATGGCAGGAATCGCCCGGATCGGCCCGAGGACCGAGGCAGACACCTTGCCGTCCACGCGAACAAGGGAGACAGCGTCGGCCCCGCTCTGGGCTTCGCGGCGGCCGAGAGCGAACGTAGCAATATTGACTCCCAGCTTCCCTAGAGTGCTTCCAATCTGGCCAATGACGCCAGGTTCATCGCGGTTCCTCAAATAGAGGATGGTGCCTTCCAATTGCGCCTCCAGCGGAATTCCTTCGATCTGCAGCACCCGGGGCGAACCATCATGCAGTACGGTGCCTTCGGCCGTAAAACCTGGCGCTGATCCGGTTTTTTCCGGCAGTGCGGAGACTTCCAGAGTGTTCGGGAAACCATGTTCGCGCCTGCGAGTCTGTTCTTCCACGGTCAAGCCTCTTGCCGCAGCCACTGCGGGTGCATTGACGACGTTCACCTTCTCGTCCAGCACGGCGTTCAGTACGCCCGCCAGCACCGCGCTGCGCAGCAGATGGGTGCCCACCTCGGCCACTTCGCCCGCATACCGGATACGAATCCGTGCCGGCCTAGACGCCGCCGCTTGCGAAACCAGTGAGCCGAGCCGCTCCGCCAATTCCAGGTACGGCCGCACGCGCCGGTACTGGTCCGCCGAAAGCGCCGGCAGGTTCACGGCATTGCGAATGATTCCCTCGGACAGGTAATCCTTGATCTGCACAGCCACCTGCGTACCCAGTTCTTCCTGCGCCTCGGCCGTGGAACCCGCGACATGCGGCGTGGCGATCACGTTCGGAAGCCCAATCAGCGGGCAATTTTTCGGCGGCTCTTCCGCAAACACGTCGAGGGCGGCTCCGGCAACGTGTCCGCTCTTGATTGCCGCCGCCAGGTCAGCTTCGTTGATGAGTTCACCGCGGGCGGCATTGACGATGCGAACGCCCTTCTTCATTTTCGCAATGGACCCGGCGTTGATCATCTCCCGCGTTTGCGCACTTACGGCCGTGTGGAGCGAGATAAAGTCGCATTCGGCCAGAAGTTGATCGAGCGGTACCAGTTCCACGGACAGTTCTCGTGCTGCCGCTTCGCTGATGAATGGATCATACGCAACAACGCGCATATCGAATGCTTCCGCCCGGGATGCCACTTCGCTGCCGATGCGGCCAAGACCGACGAGACCCAGCGTTTTGCCGCGCACCTCGGCGCCCGACGACGATTTTTCCCAGCGGCCCTCGCGCATAGCCGCATCAAATTTTGGAAGCTGCCGGACAAGCGCCAACAACAGCGCAAAGGTATGTTCGGCGACGCTGACGGAACTCCCGCCTGGTGTGCTCATGACCAGCACGCCGCGCTTGGTGGCCGCTTCCAGATCAATATTGTCCACGCCCACGCCCGCCCGGCCCACCGCGCGCAGTTTTTTCGCCTGGTCCAGCAATTCCGCAGTGACTTTCGTCGCGCTGCGCACGATCAGAGCATCCGCATCGGCGATCTCTTTACTCAGGGTGTCATTGGTCGTCAGGACGACGTTCCAGCCTGGCTGCTCCTTCAGCAGTTGCACGCCCTTTTCGCTGATCTTGTCCGCTACGATGACTTTCATGAGCCCCGTCGTCTCCTCCAGCGGTTTTGCACCGCAGAGTATAAGGGATCAAAAGTAGCGAGCCATTCGCGCTCTGTCAAATAAGTACCGCGGCACGGTGTTGCCGCCGCACCGCGTCATTCTTGCCTGTCCCCTTTCCTGGTCTGCTATATTCAAGGAAGCGAGGAGCTGAAGATGAGTTTTGCCGAAAAAATTCAGAAGGACCTGGTCGACGCCATGCGCTCCAAAGACGAACTGCGCCTCAGCGTCCTGCGGGGAATCAAGGCAGCCATCAAGCACAAGGAAGTCGAAAAGATTCGCGTACTCGACGAGCCGGAGTCCATTCAGATCCTGCAAATGCTCGTAAAACAGCGCAAGGAATCGATCGAGCAGTTTACCAAGGGCAACCGCCCCGAACTCGCCGAAAAAGAAACCAAAGAGCTCGCCATCATTGAATCTTATCTCCCTGCCGGCGCCAGCGAGGCCGAAATGGACGCGGCGATTGCCAAGGCCATCTCCGAGTCCGGCGCGAACTCCGTCAAGCACATGGGCGCGGTCGTGAAGGCTGCCAAGTCGGCCCTGGAAGGCAAGACCGTTGACGGCAAGGCGCTCAGCGATCGCGTGCGCGACCGCCTCTCGAAACTGGGCTGAGAATTCGCTTCCTTCATTTTGCATGCCGCTCCCGGAAACCATCGCGATACGCTTCACGGAAGATGACGCAGGCTATGTGACCGTGCGTCCGGTCGTGAGGCAAACGTTTCGTCTTGCCGAGCTTGCGGACATGGTCGTGAGCGTGACGGGCAAGAATGCCGTACGTTTGCAGCAAATTTTCCGCGCCGGCACGGTGGTCTATAACGGTTATCGCTACTGGTGGGACGGTTTTGCTTCCAATGAGAATGAAATCACGGGACTTCTTGCCCTTTTTCCAGACGACGATCCCTCGCATCTCTTTAATCCTTCCCAAGTAACTGCAGTCTCTCTCGAAATCGGCGGTGGCACACAGCGTTCTCTGGTTGGCATCGTGCGCCGCGAAGCTTCGGTCAAGAGGTTACTCCGCAAGCGGAGTCCCTGGGAAATCTTGCTCACCGCGGCGCAAGATTCAACTCCGCGCTACGAGAAGTACTCCCATGCAGAGCGCGCCGATGTCTATCGCGTTCACCTCTCTTTTGAGGTGGCTGCCTCGCTCCTGAAACAAGTTATGGCCGCCTCGCCGCGGGGTCTGCGAAAGAAATTGTCAGCGCTACAGCCTCCCGCCGCGATTCTTTTCTTCATCCCGCGCGCGAATTCTGCCGGAACAGGAACTACGCCATAGAATGGGAATCGCGATGACTCTTCCTTCAAATGTCGGCACGCGGAACAGCTATTCGCTGGCCTTGCTCCGCATCGGCGTGGGTATTCTTTTCTTGATATTCGGCCAATACAAAGTCTTCGGCACAGCATTTACTCTTCACGGCGGCTTTCAATTCTGGATCAACAAATTCCTCGACGGAGGCGCTTATCCTTTCATGGTGCCCGTCCTCCGCGGCTTCGTCCTCCCGCACGCCACGATCATCGCCTTCCTGGTAGCTTATGGCGAATTGGCAATCGGGCTCGCGCTCGTTCTCGGCATCCTCGTGCGTCCGGCAAGCTTCTGCGGTCTCCTCCTCATGCTCACCATGCTCTTCTCTTCGGACTACCCCGGTGCGGGAGCGCCGTTCTGGCAATACTTCGGCGCAAGCCTGAGCCACTCGGTATTTGCGCTCTGCTTCGCCGC
>WNFQ01002641.1_pt1 | contig 12955 bp, 19 predicted proteins | sample 5400171 | NCBI WGS metagenome assembly WNFQ01 (sample SAMN13153356, study PRJNA577476) | soil metagenome | isolation source: 20 cm soil under Madrone tree | place: USA:California | collected 2016-06-14
ACACGAAACAAGAGAATCTTCGGCATGCTCCATTCTCGCATTAAGCCGATCTTCCGCTCAACATGCTTCGGGCGCAAAGCGTAGCGCCACGGACCCGTGCACATATCGTGGGCGCATATGCCAGCGGTTCTCAAATTAGTCGGTGATCTCGCCAGGCTTCAACACTGATGGGTTCTCGACCGACTTCGGCTTGACCTTGAAGTAGAGCTCCGCGGCTGCCTGATCGAATTGCCTGAGTAGGGCCGGACAGAGCCAGCACTCTATGTAGAGAGCCTGCGAGTAGTAGTTTCCGCCCGCGTCAGCTCGGGTCCGCGACAACAGTAACTGATGGCCGGGAAACGGCCGAACGTCCGCTTCGAGCCGGCAAACCACGATCACGTGATCGTCCGTTTCTGGCCGGATAGAGTCGCTGCCGTATGCTACCGTCGTCTACGTCTCGACTCATTGTAGACAGTGATGAGCGGCAGCTTTCTGGCAGTACAAAATCGCTACACGTACTCGTGGTGCACCGAAACACCCGGGGGATCCCAGTCTGCCTTCGCAAGGAACGCCCGATTGGAAAAAATAAATTCACGGAATTGCTGAGTTTCCGATTGCGAGTTGCACCAATGATTGCCATCGCCAAGCGCAGCGGTATCTTTGCCTGGCGGAAACTTAAAGGTTAGCTGTAGTTGGCTAATCGCGTCATCATCTTCCGCCGCTGATTCGATGAATAGGCGTGTGATGTCGATTTCGAAATTGAGTGCCGTCGCCCCAGTTATATGTCCCCCACTGAAACAGCAGCATGTCGCCGTTTTCATTGGTGCAGCCCGTGGGTGAGACGGATTCGTAAAAGGAAAGCATCTCCGCGACACCCTTGCGCACTGTCAGTGCCGGAAGCGCGCCGCCGCGATTCTCAACGAATTCCTCGAATGCATTGACAGACGTCGATGGTGTCATGTGACCTTGAGGATGCTGCACGAAACTCAATGGCATTCTTGCATAAACTGAATCGCCCGTTGCGGTAGCCGTGTGAATGAGTACCGACGACCCTAACGAGGCGGTCGCGACCGACCGCTATTGCGACTTCCATGCGGGCAGCTAAAACTTAACGCGGATCGACGTCAGGGTTCCGTTCCCGTTGTTTGTTCACCCGGTTTCTGAACCGGGCTCCGAGATAGGCGAGGATGCAGGCTACCACAACGAACACCAGATCCTGCCGCATATTATGGAGCATGATTCGACAGGGGTGTTATTAAGCGACATTGACCTTGAGATGCTCATTGAAAACACGGTGCCGGTGGTCCTGCTTCGAAAGCCGCACACATCGTCTTTTGCGTGCGCGAAGACAGGAAAGGTTCCGAGCATCAGGCATATAGCCGCCCATTTTCTAGCGATCACTGTTGAGCCCTCGCAAGTTTTATGTAGAGCATCAACGACAGGGTACCGTAGACTGTGAATGGCTGCTTCGAGGCTTTTATCTCTGTGCCTGCACTGCCCGGTATTGGCCGCCAGGAGCCTGTCGGGCGGCCACGGCATCCAATGAGTCCTCTCGACCCTCTGCGGACCTTCGCGAACGGCGGCTCTCCGGCATCAGCGATTGCTGCTGATATTTGGCCCGACAGATGGCGAGGTTGGGGACCCGGCCCAGCCGTTAAACATCGACGCTGAGGGTTCGACGTTGCTCGAAGACGAGCGCCAGCCACAGTGCCGGTAGGACGGCCGGTGAAATGGTTATTTCACCGCTTCTCTCGCATAGCTCGCATATCGGCCACACCGCTTCCGTAGCCGCGTTCGTTTCAGATGTAGGTTCTTTCGCTATTAACGAATCTTAAAGGAGGGCATCAGTCACCAGGGGTATAACTCATAGACACAAGAACACCCGTAGTAGTTGTTTGACACAATATGGAGAAACCCATGGCAACGGAGGGCCGGAAACCATTTTGGCTGGCGCTCGGTGACTTTGCCAAGCCCTTTGTCTCGACCGCCGCGAAAGCAGCGAGTGTCACTGCAATTTTGAGTTCACTGCTCCTCCCTGTCGCTTCGATTGCTGGTGAATCGTACATCGGAGCTGCGGGCGGATATTCAATCGCCCATTTTAACAACACCGATCTCGTGCAGGCGGGGACGTACTATCCACTCGTGAGCCGTGTCAGCGGTGCATCGTATCGACTATTTGCGGGCTATTCGTTTTGCCCGTACGTTGCGCTCGAGGGCGGATGGTTTGACGCCACCCACTTGAGCGGAACGATTGCTGGATTTCCTATCACCTCGTCGGAATCGTTCGAGGGCGGATCTAACACGGCGCACGTCCACGGCGTGAGCCTCGATGTGGTAGGAACGCTGCCCCTTACTGACCATCTTTCGGGATTCGCCCGCGCCGGTGTCTTGGCATCGAGAATGACCAGCAATACCTGGTATCCGGTGCGCGAGATCAACGTGAGCCCACCCCCGTCACTTGTCTCCGTCACCATTTTGCCGACGCCTCATCACGCGAACCTGTTCGAGTTCGGCGTCGGCGTTCAATATAAGATCGATTCCCGCTGGTCGCTCAAGAGTGATTGGCAGCGCGTCAACACGAGCGATTATCGAATGGGTTACCTGGATACATTTGAAATCGGGGCTGTATACACATTCTAGGCGCCTGACGATTGATTACGTCTTGTCGTTGGAAGCTAATTGAGCGCCTGTATTTCTAAAATCGCGACTGACCGGTTTCCGACTGTAAGTTATGAGTTGCTACTGGCGGTTCCTGGCCGGCTGGAGCCTATCGCCGCGGCGGCGACCGCCAATGAGTCCTCACGACCCGTTCCAGTCGACCGTGAGCGGCAGGTTTCGAAGAGCAGGATTAGCGACTTTCCAGTGTACGGGCATCCTCGGCTAAACTGCGCGTCAGCCATAGCCCGTCGGATGTATATCCTAATCAAGGGGAAACTCTCGTCCCGCTAGCGGAGGAGCCCGTCGAGGTCTTCGGGACCTCACTGGCAACCGGGGAAGAGGATCGATTGGGAACGCTCTGAATAGTCAGGAAATACATATGTAAATTTTCAGAGGCGTCGTAGAACAGTACCCATGTCCGCTTTTGACTTGTATTCAACAAATTAAGAGCGCGCATCAGTACCTCTCTCGCCTGCTCATTGTCTGCCCCAAAACGATATGGTCGCGGACGAGACGGATCTGATATGCCTCCCACTCCAAAAGTTAGACCAACCTGAAAGTGAGTCGCGGCACTCACGGCATTGCAAATCGCATTGATCATCGCATCTGCACTACGATCCTCCATTGGCAACGAAATGGGAACATCTAGAATCGAAGTCTGCGCAGTCCAGTTACCATTTTGGTCCCTCGCTTCCGTAGGAAGCACGTGAAATACGTCGGCGACCTGCTCCACTCGGAAACGGCCACCGCGACCACTGTTCGACTGCGCTTGCATCACCTGTTGAAGGACAGAGGCCATATCCTGCGTGGTTATAGTAGATGAGGACGGAACGTTAAGGGTCAATGTCGCGGTCGACGGCACGATCACTTTTGGCGCCTTCCCTGGCGGATATTTATCTAGATCCTTACGTACTTTTGCCGTCACGTCCTCAAGGTCACCCTGATACACGTGACGGGGGTCCTCGTAAGTAATCACGTATCCGTAGCGTGATACCAACTCCTCAACAGCCGCCGCAACAGGACGCCCGTCCGTCACGCTCCACTTTACGGTTTTCTGCTCCGTTTGAGCGGCAGTAACATCGGTATGAAGATTTGCCGCGATGACAAGCAATAGTGCGAGCCGAGAACTATGATATGAAATTTTTGCACAGAAATTGGTGTTGGTCATGCGTGCAGGCCGGTTACAACTCGTGTACGTCTGTTTCAAGTGTAGGAATGGAACGCTTGCGCAATGAATTTGACTGGTTACATTCCTAGCCTACAGCAAGCCGCGAACGGCAGGTAACAGGCGACGATTTTCGCACCCTGAACTACCGCTGTTGGCCGACAAGAGACCTACGCCTGGCAGGCTCGAACCCCGGATTTCGTCCATCGATGTATCCCTACGCAGCCTTATGTCGCCCCACATACCGCAAAAATCACACGGTGATCACACTTGGGATTCGCCATCGCGCCCAACTGCTTGCTTCCAAGCTCCGGAGGCGCCGCCCGTGTGGGTTCGATTCCCATCGCCCGCTCCACTTCCCGGCTAACCTCAGGACCCGTAGGGACACGGGATTGGAGTCAGGCTGGCGGTTCGCCTTGGCGGTCGCGGCAAATTTCGTCCTCGGCGCGCTCATGTGCGTCGGGATCGGCAACTATGTGCCCTCGATGGCGCTGCTCGCATTCCTCGGAATACACACCATCGTCGTCTACCATTCGCCGTAGCGCAACGAAGCATTTTACAAAGGGCTTCCACTCGAGGGTTGTTGCGCTTGAATCGTGGTATAACCGTGGTTATACTGACTTCATGAAAACCGCGATCTCTATTCCGGATTCCCTCTTCAAAGAGGCTGACCGACTTGCTAAAAGGCTGGGCTGGTCGCGTAGTGAGCTTTATGCGAATGCCGTGACTGCATATGTCAATAGCGAGAGATTTTCCGGTGTTCGCGAAAAACTCGACGCCGTGTATGGCAACAACGAAGAAGATTCCGCCATCGATCCATTCCTTGCAGATGCGCAGGCTCGGGCCCTGCCAAGAGAAAAGTGGTAATGCGGCGGGGCGAGATTTGGTGGGCATCGCTTGGCGAGCCTCAAGGCTCTGGGCCGGGGTATCGTGGACCTGTGGTGATAGTGCAGTCGAATGAATTCAACGAAAGTGCAATCCGCACATCAATCTGCGCGGCGATGACGTCGAACATGCGATTAGCTGATGCTCCCGGCAACGTTCGCGTGACGCGCCGCGCCAGCGGCCTGCCACAGGAATCGGTCGTCAACGTGTCACAGCTGATTACGCTGGATAAGCAGAGGCTGACCGAGAAGGTCGGCCGTCTGCCCGCCGAATCACTGCGTGATGTGGAGGCGGGCATAAGGCTGGTGCTTGCGCTATAGGTTCAGCTCGACGCGCAACCGGAATCTCACTGACGTATCCCTACGTTGTCCCAGATACCGGATCTGAGACCGTCGCCCGGCGGCTCGCCGCCAACGCGTACTTTCGGTCCTGAACCAACGGTTGACATCCACAACTCGCCGCCTCAAAGCAGGCGTTCGGGCCAAGGACCTTACGGTGCGCCTTCATCGAGGAGAAGCTCCCAAAAATAGGGTAGCGGCGAAGGAAGTCGCCGAATGCCCCGTCCGGAAGCGGCCGCTCCGCGATTCCGCAAGAAGTCGGTGCCCGTACCGACCGAAATCGACTTCAACCGACGGGGCATCAATGACCGCTATCGTGTCTGAAAAGTGCAAACCTTTCTATTTGCGAGACGAACTGATGCCGTGAACGGTGCCATAGGATGCGCGGCGCCAGTTCGCCAACTAACCGACGGCGCTATAGAATGAACCGGGCAAACCAAGGCGTGCGCGCATCGCAGTGCTTCCAGAAGCGATCTCGCTTATCCGGCCATCGGATTCGGGCGCGCTGAGTCATTTTTGAGGGATGTATGACCATTCAAGGGAGAGGCTATCTGCAGACCAACCCAAACTATTCTTTTCATGCGGAAAATGAGAGATTGCCGCGCAAGAGACCGATGAAGGAGCCGGTAGTTTTGTCCTGGAGCGGAGGGAAGGACAGCACGATGGCGGCTTACCATCTGATCGCTTCTCAAAGGTATGAGATTGTGGCGCTCTTGACGACGGTTACAGAGGAATTTGATCGGATCAGCATGCATGGCGTGCGGCGGGATCTACTGGAGCAGCAGGCCGACTCCTTGGGAATCCCGCTGCGTAAAATCATGATCCCGAAGGATTGTCCCAATGAGGTCTACGAGGCACGCATGCGGGAAGCGCTCAGCCACTTCAAAGCCCAAGGGATCACGAAGATCGCGTTCGGAGATTTATTTCTTCAGGACGTGAAGCAGTACCGGGATGAGCGTCTAGCGCAAGTCGATATGACAGGACTGTATCCGATCTGGATGCGCGACACCGAGGAGCTGGTGCGAACCTTCATTGGGCTGGGATTCAAGGCGCTCCTCGCCTGCGTCGATACGCAGGCCATAGACGCGTCGTTCGCTGGCAGAGAAATTGATTATCAGCTGCTGCGAGATCTTCCGGAAAGCGCTGATCCGTGTGGTGAGTACGGCGAGTATCACTCATTCGTCTACGCTGGGCCTATCTTCAAGAAGGCGATCGTTTGCAGAGCAGGCGACAGGGTGATGCGCGCAGAGCGCTTCAACTACTGTGACATCGTAGCGGCATGAGTGCCCTGAGAATCGTCTCGTTCCTGCCGGCATCTGTGGAATCCAATGTCCCCCGCAATAAACCGGGTCCGCCCACTTCAGAAAGGACACTCTGATTTTCCTAAGTATTTTGGTCGCGGCCGAAATTCTTCTAAACTCGGGAGTGGCTGTCTCTGCCCACTCCTTGGCCTAATCTTCGGTCCCGGTCTCATTGCCGGATGCGTTGCTCGCTGGCACGGCTGGATCAGTGCAACGCTACCACGAGGCCTCTTGAGGAATGAGCGCAATGCTAGACGTGTAGATTAGGCCAGACCCATAGCAGGCATCCACGAATGTCCGCCTATGGTTCGCAATGGTCAGATTTCGGCGTCGGTGTTGCTCAGTCTGCTGCAGCAAAATGTGCCATCTGGTCTGCGTATGCCTTCACGAAGGACGGGCGAGCCGTGGCGCGGGCGACATAGTCACGACAGGCTGGATATGTTGCTAGCCCGTCGAACCGATCGACGAGGCGCAGCACATCCGCCATTAGTATGTCGGCGACGGAAAAGGTCCCCGCTAACCATTCGCGCCGTGCGATCACAGGCTCCAGGTGCCCGAGCCGGGACGACTTGAGGAACCCGTCAAATACTTTCCACGCCGACGTGTCGCGGGCTTCACTAGTGAATATCAATATGGACCAGGGCAGGCTAGCCGCCTCGACCGAATTGAGTGCCGCAAATAGCCATTCCTTAACCTCGCTGCGACTGTGCGGATCGGCAGGCATCAACGCGTCACTGCGCTCGGCCAAATGAAGCAGGATCGCGCCGCTTTCGAAGATCGAGATGTCTCCATCCGTCAACCACGGCACTTGACCGAAGGGTTGGTGCGAGAAATGCTCGACGTTCCTGTCGCGAAATGGCGTGCTCGCGACGCGATAGGGCAACCCAGCCTCTTCCAATGCCCAACGCACCCGTAGATCACGCACGTAGCCGCGAGGCATTTCTGGAACCCAATCGAAGGTTGTGAGAATCAGGTCGCCCATTCGAGATCTCCAAGGAAATGGGGCCGATACTACGGCAACCCGCAAACGACCGCCTACAGTCGGCGAATTCGGCATCGCCAATTACAGGTTCCGGCCGGGAGTCGCTGTCGTCACCGAGCGCCAATGGGTGTTCTCGACCTGTTGCGAGCATTGACCAGCGTCTGCTGTTGGGCGGATTGTTGGCCTATGAGACCAGCATTGCGCAAGTAACTTTTGACCAGGGCTATACCTTGACTGCACCATTCGACACCAGGAACCTTGGCCACCAGTGATTGCTCCTTGGGTTCTTGTACTACCGCCGCAAAAAAAGAGGGAGTCGAACGTGAATTTATATCGCCGGATAACCGTCATTGCGCTGCTGGCCTTGGTCGCATGCGAGCCTTTGGTGGCGCAAGCCTTGCCCGCTTCGGCGGAAAAGGCGGGGCCAGCAGAAAATACCGTGCCCGGACTCCATGATTTCGATTTTCTGGTCGGTCACTGGCAAGTTCATCATCGAAAGCTGAAGAAGCGGCTCGCCAACAATCACGAGTGGATCGAATTCGAGGGGACACTGTATAGCCAGCCACTGATGGGCGGCTACGCCAATGTGGACGACGATGTGTTTGACGTGCCGGGCGGCGCTTACCGCGGAGTGGCTCCGCGGTCGTTTGACGCCAAGTCGGGACAGTGGTCGATCTGGTGGATGGACAGTCGAACGCCGACGGCGCCGGTGGATCCGCCCGTGAAGGGTAGCTTCCACAATGGCGTAGGAACCTTTTACGCCGACGATACCGAGAACGGGAAGCCCATTCGCATCAGATTCATATGGTCCAAGATCACCCCAGCGTCATGTCACTGGGAGCAGGCGTACTCGCCGGATGGTGGCAAAACGTGGGAAACCAATTGGATACAGGACCTCAAACGAGTGCAATAGTCTGTGGTCGCGGAGCAATGGTGGCGCGAGCGTTGTTCTGGGTTTTAGTTCCAGTCCCAAAAATGCTTTTTGCACTCGGTTGGCAGATATTTGGGCGCGATGTTGGTCAAGTCGGGGCCTGCCGCCGCCTTGGGCACATCGACTCCGGCAGGGGTGCGGTAACCACAGGTCCAAACCACGGCGCCGGTACTCGAGAGCGAGGGCCGGAAGCTGAGCAGCCCCCTGACCTGCTGGTCATCGCCCTCCAGACCGGTCGTCCGAAATCAAGGAAGTTGCCATTCAGGTACTCGCGCCGATCCATCTTCCGCGGGGTAGAAACGATAATGCGCGCCTCGGCGTCCGCTCGACAAGTCATGCGGGAAGAGATCTGCTCGCGCAAGCCGCGTGCTTGCCCGAATTGAACGAGATTCGCTCCGAGTTCGGATCGCGCTTAGGCTGCATTGCGGGGTGGAACGGCGGGTGTACCATTCATGCATTTATGGATCCGCTCTACAAGAAGGCCATCGCGCAAGGGGTCGCGGGGATGGCCGTATTCGTCGCCTTCATTTTCTTGCCCGCGGGCACGTGGCATTACTGGCAAGGCTGGCTCTTTATTGCAGTCTTCTCCGTCTCGACCATCGGCTTCACCGTCTATCTCGCCCGGTACGACAGGCCGCTTCTCGAGCGCCGCATGAATGCCGGACCACAGCACGAGAAAGAATGGTCGCAGAAGATCATCGTGTCGCTCATCATCCTCACTTTTTTTATCTTTATCATCCTGCCTCCACTCGATTACCGCGTTGGCCTCTCGCCGGTGCCCGCATACCTGTCCTTTGTTGGGGATATCGTGATCGTATTGTCATTCCTCTATATTTTCTGGGTGTTGAAGGTCAATAGTTTTGCTGCGGCCAACATCAGTGTCGCGGATGATCACAAAGTGATCGACACTGGCCCCTATGCGTATGTGCGTCATCCTATGTACGCGGGCGCGCTCTGGCTTTTTATCGGCATGCCGCTTGCACTCGGCTCGTGGCTCACCATCTGTCTGGTCCCACTCATGTTGCCGGTACTTTTCTGGCGGCTTCTTGATGAGGAAAGGATCCTGCGCCGCGATCTTCCCGGCTACAACGAATACGCAAGCCGTGTGCGCCATCGTCTCATACCGTACATCTGGTAGGAATTGGGGGCCAGCCTGCATTCGTCAGGCACCATCGGAGACCTACCACTGAAGGACTTGAGCCCGGGGCCTCGCACATCGATGTATCCCTACGTAGCCCCACATACCGCAAAAACTCACACGCCAATCACACCTGCGATTCGCCGTGGAGCCAAACCCCTTGTTTCCCGGCTTCGGAAGCGCAGCCCGCGTGGGTTCGATTCCCATCGCCCGCTCCACTTTTCGTTGCCTGGCGTGTCCCGGCGTTGTCCTAGGACGCGACTTGGCTTATCGACCAGTTCCCACAGTCTCGACGCGGCTACAATCGTTCCTTTGATCGAATGCGATGATCGGCCCCTCGGTCGAGTTCGCTAGGCGATTAGACCGGTTTGACCCGAGCCGCTCTGATCGCCCTGCGGGGATTAGCGTCCGCCGGCCATGGTGGAGCGTGCGCAAAGCCTCGAAGATGAGGTCGGATCATCTTGAAGTCCTCGTCTGCAGTCAGCAGGGTAAAGTCATTTTCGCGACAGGTGATCGCAATCAAGATGTCGTTGACCAGAGAGCGTGGCCGATACGAGGTGCACAGCCCGGTTACATCCCTACCCAGCCGCCATTGGCGAAGGCCCGGGAGTTAGTGCAGCTTGGCCAGAGCGATCCGGGCCTGGACCAGGTAAAGGAGGATGCTCAGAGCTATGAGCGTCGCCAAGCCGACGATCTCTTGACGCGAACCCAGAGCGATCAGGGCCAGCATGCTACTGATGCCGATGGCGGTCGCAGCTCCGAGGAAGCGGAAGTTCAGAGGCGTGCCGGACAGCTCTACGCCTCGGCGAGCAAGCACCCACGACGCTGCGCACCCGGCGCTGTACAGTGCGGCAATGGCCAGTGTTGAGAGCACAACAAGCTCGGCGAAGGTTCCCGTGAGCGCCAGTCCGATGGCAATTGTGGAATAGCACAGAATTGCCACGTAGGGAGCGTGGCTGCGGGGGTGGAGCTGCCCGAGGACGCGCGGCAGCAGGCCATCCCGCGCGAACGCAAATAGCTGTCGCGGACTGCCGAGAATGTCGCTGCCCAGCCAACCGAACATCGATAGTGCAGTGCCCGCGAGCATCACTGCGCGCAGCGCCGGATGGATGTGCGCCATAGCATCGGCCAATGGCGCCTTCGAAGTCGCCAGCGACGAACCCAGGATGCCCTGTGCGATCACCTGAATGGCCACATACAGAATCGTCGTTGATAAAATTGCTATGGTCAGCGCGCGGGGAATGGTGCGATTGGGCTGCACCACCTCACCGCTCGCGCAGAGAGATGTCTCCATACCAACAAGTGCAAACACGGCGAGAATCAGTGCGCGACCGAACCCCTGGGCATCCGGCTGCACCGTCAGTACGAAGGTCGAGCTGTGAATTGCACTCGCGCCGGCGAGGATAAAGATTGCCAACGGAGCTAATTTGAGCGCAGTGGTGGCGCTGATGAGCCCCGCGCCGCGTGCAACTCCGCCGATGTTGACTAGCGCGATACCGCCGATGACGCCAACGATGACCGCACCACGTACTGGTCCTATGAGGGACTGCGGGAACAAAGTCGCTGCTACGTCGGCCAGAGCGGCGGCCACGGCACCGCAGGCGAGCACGCAACAGACCCAGAGCAGGGTTCCGGAGACATAACCTGCTAGAGGGCCAAAGGCGGCTTCGATAACACCGTACACCCCACCGCTGGTGGGGACCCGGCTGCCTCCCTCGGCAAAACAAATAGCCACCGCTCCGACCGCGAACCCACAGGCCAGAAACGCAAGAGGCGCATATGGGCCGACGCACGCTGCGAGGGCTGCGGGCACTGCAAAGATGCCGGCGCCGACGATCATGCTCACAATGCTGGCTGCGAAGGCCCAAGGCCCTACTGCGCGGACCAATCCAATATCACGTTGGTTTTCTCGCACAGGGGCCACGATAACATGCATCTGCCGATCGTCCTAACAGGCCCGTGAATCAATTTAAACCTGCTGGCCGCGCGCGGAAGGCCGCGGAGGTACTCTGGATTGTTCGCGGATATTGAAACGGCAGAAAGAGAACTCTTGAGGGTAAGTCCCGATCTTGAGACGGAATCTTGACGAGGACCCGCGTAACGCGATGCGGCCATCAAGCGCAGTTTACCCGTTGCCGCCATTCACAAATGACTGCCGTCGTGAACTGAAGCCAGCTCTTTGTGGTCTCTAGCGAAGCAGACCTATATCCAACATAAGCGGACGACGGTCCGGCGTCGGTTGCCATCGATCTTCGCGTTACCCGGTAAACCCTGGAATGTCCGCCAAGAGCCTCGCGCACTGTGAACCGGCTCGCGTCCGCCCGTGGTGAGTCCTAAGATCAGGTTTCCACACTTTTCGGTGCGTATTTCTGTTCGCTCCGAGCGCTCCAGCGGTACAGGTTTTCATCCCCACAATGAGGGCATTTGATCGCAGTCAATTGATCATCGAAATCCGTCATCGCTTTGCCGCCCGGTGCTGTAGCCGCAATCGCGATGACTCGCCCGCAAGATCGGTTCTTGCACAGCCATCCTACGTAGACCTCGCCCGGCACCATCTGCTGCGGCGCCCTGACATCGACGTGGCGCAACGGCGCTGAAGCGACCGGTTTGTGTGACGGCGTACCCCGGCTTTTTGTTGGACGTTTGATCGCCATTGGCGCCTCTCCGCTGATGACCTTTGGAGAGCCTACCGCGGCCGCGATGCCTCTGCCAGCCCCAACTCAACGGACGAGATCAGAACATCATTTCCCGGTGGCAGATTTCGATGTTGCGATTTGACAGTGCCGGCTTAGCAGGCGTCTCCGAACGGGTCATCTCGACCCTCAGCCGTCTGTCGTGAATGCCCGCTTCGAGGCCACCAAAATCGCTAATTTTCCCAAAAACGAGCATTGGCGCTGACGCACGATCGAAAGTATGACCAGCGACTTGCGGGTACGTCAATAGCAATAATTGGCCCGAATCGATATGAAGTCGGAGCTCTCGATGCGAAAAGGGCGACGAGCGCTGGCCAATGTTAGCCAACTTGGTTTCTAGCCTCGTATCAGGCAGGACGTTGGTAAACGTCGGCTAGCACTGGCCGCGGCTTCACACGCAGGCTGATTCCTATGACCTGAGCCGCCCCCTGACCTGCCGGCCACAAATGTCTTCAATTGGGCAGTCTAATTTGAGTTGAGGCCGACCTTCCGCCTGAATGGTTTCGTTCGGACACCCATTTACCTGATCTTTGAGAACTAGCGAAAAACTAGTTCAGGGATGTCGATTTAGGCCTATCTCGAACGTCAAGTAAGTGAGCGGTAAAATTGCGTATCCGGCACCTAACGAGACACCCAGCAAAGGAGAAATCACCATTACCCTTCCGATGACCCCTACCATTACCGCCTTTGAACGGTCGCCCGATGGTGGCAGGGGACTGGCGCGTGACATGCGCGTTCGCTGGGCGCTTGAAGAAGTGGGCCAACCTTACGAGGTTCGTCTTGTTTCGTTCGGTGCGATGAAGGAACCCGCGCATCGAGCGCTTCATCCTTTCGGGCAGATTCCGACCTATGAAGAAGGCGATCTTGCCCTGTTCGAGTCGGGGG
>WNFQ01008345.1_pt1 | contig 12955 bp, 11 predicted proteins | sample 5400171 | NCBI WGS metagenome assembly WNFQ01 (sample SAMN13153356, study PRJNA577476) | soil metagenome | isolation source: 20 cm soil under Madrone tree | place: USA:California | collected 2016-06-14
ACAATCTCGCTAACGTACCATCTCCTGATTTAGTTTTGGCCTATTGACCTCACCGGCTTCGAAACGGACCCATCCCGTACAGGGAACCTCTGAAGATCTAAAGAACTGTCTGGGTCAAGACACTCTAATCACACATCGAACACTCGCCCGAAACGGTGACGACCCACCGCAACCGTTCTTGCTCTGGTATACGTCGTCATTCTTCTCCTTTGGCTGGCTTTAGCGGCGATATAGAGTGCACACGTGACACCAAGCCAAGTGTGCAGCCAATGCGCTTGGAGATTTGTCCAAAGTTCTGACAGACTCAAAAGCAGTATTGCTGCTGCCGTGGGAATGATCGAAGTCGCAAGCGCCAGAAAGAGGGCCACTCCGATCGACATTGATTCGCGACGCATATAAAGCAGGCAATCTTCGCTGGTTCGGGTGCTGCCGTATTTCATCGCAGGAATATTCCAGACAAGGTGAACGAGCATGAATACCCAGAAGCATTGGAACCAAAGAATCTTAAAGTACCCCAGAAGGCACCACGAAGCGGTTGCCCAGATTGAAGCGTCAATAACGCTCCAAAATGCAACCCAAAGCAGGAAGACAAATTTTATAATCCGGGACACATGAGTATACAAGACTCTTTGTACGGCAGATTGGAGGACAACTTGAGCCGCCAATAGCCCAAAGCTACTCCGCTGCGGCATTCGCACCGTATTTCAACCTTGGATTCCAAGGTTGATTTTGCTTCGCTTGTTTGCTCTTTCTGTGGCCGCCATGCGCCGCTCGGGAGGAACCTCCCGGGGTTCCAGTTTCACTCCCGCAGAGGAAATTCCCGAGTTTTTTTACGGAAGGAGAACTTTCAGGGAACTCTCACCGAGAGGCTCCTCGCGAAGCGGCGGCTCTAGGGTTTAAGGCGGAAAAATGGTAGCGGCTGTGAAGCCAAACAATTGGGGCCACCGGACCGCGACGTCGCAGAAGAGGGAGCCGGTAATGACGACTTCACCTCTTTCCGCTCTCGAAAATTGGTCGATGACGAGATCCGTCGCGGGTCCGGTCGAGTCTCCGGTCCAATAGCCGATCACCAAATAACTCCATAAGCCGGCGAAAAGCCTGTCGTCGGAAACCTCGAGGCTTAGTTCTGCTTCCCGAGTCATTGAATCCCATAAGCTGGTGCCGCCCTGTGCGAATCGGGCTGTCGCTTCAAGGTAGCGCCGGCCATTCGGGCTCGTGATCCAACCGAACCAGTCGCGGTTCGCATCGTAGTTAATCACTGCGAAGCGCATTTTGGCCAGGTCGGCCCATACCGGTGGACTAGCGACGGTCACGTTTTGTGATCCCGCCACGTGGATTACACCAAAAGGCGCGAGCCCCCCTGTGCCATACAAAGCCGCTTGATCGAGCACGGACGCGACAGCTACACGGATTTTATCTGCGAGATATTGGTCCAAGGAAACAGACCCCACGCTTTGGGTGAGCAATTGTTTGCTGACGATGATTTGAGCGCAGACCCTTTTCGCGCTCAACGTCGAAGCGGTGAAACTTACGTCGGCTGGCAGCACCGCGCCGGTTTCGGCGAGCCATGTGGCGGACGGCAAATTTCCATCGTGAAAAACGCGAACATCATCTTTGAGTGGTCCTAGGAGTTGTGCGCCCGAGCGAACCACAGCGCTCCAGCCCAAAATCCCGCTCAATTGCTGGACCTTTGTCCCGACCATCGATCCGCCACTGCCGCCACTGGTAACTGCGCGGGTCGAGAGACCAAACGCGGAGCTGGGAATCAAGGTGCCGATATTGCCCGACCTCATTTCTTTGAGCTTCGGGCTCAGGTTGCGTTCGAGTGTGGAGCTCCACTCCATTTCGAGCCCTCTCGGGCTTCCGAGATCTAAGAGCGATCGGAGGGCGCGGCTTAGACTGTAGCGATCGGCGTTTTCTCGCATAAAGTTGATACGGGTAAATTGAAACGGGAGCGAGCGACCTGGACTCGGTATTGGTGAATTCGCGCCTTGGCCGCCTGGATCGCTTCGGGGGAGAGAAGAAAGATTGGGCGCCCATCGTCCATCAGCGCATCGGCCCGAATAACGCCTAATTGTCGCCATTTGGTGCCGCTTTCATAGCTGATCTTCAGGACGTCGCGATAGAATTTCACCTCACCCACGTAGGTGGGTGGCCGGTTCGTTTTAGGTCGTGGCATCAACTAAAACTACTCAGCGAGTTGGTCTGAAGACTTTCAGCCTCGGTGCCGGCGGAATACGTTCGGCTGGAGAACAACTCCTTTGGGCACAATACCGGAGGCGTCGTCTGCCACTGGTGCGGCCAATCGAGTGGATTTTATTACGACCGCGACCATGCCGTCCGGGAATGGAATGGCCGGCAACGCCAATTGCTGAAAATCTCGGCGCATGGCTCCAAACGGGCATAAAACGACGCACGAGGTTGGCGCTAGGCGCGTTTTCTTGAGGGGGCCGCTACATGAAGCTGGGGGGCTTTGTTCGCGATTGTTCGCCGGCTCATTTGCCACCGTTGCCGTTAAGCGTGCAAAGAGTTTCGAGGGACTCCTTTAAGCCCCCGCGCTGCTCCCGGAAATGGACCATTATTTTGGGCGGGAGAATCTTAGCGTAAGTTTTGCAGACTATGTGAGTGACCGCTTTCGGGTTTACGGAACCAGTGGATAAGTTCTCGCTCGATGAATCGGCGCATATACTCGTGTTCGATAAACACGGTTCGGATACCATCGAAAAGAATGATCTCCTTGCTTTTCCATTGTCCTACCCGCCGTTTTACGTGGTCGCTTTGACCGATCCACAAGATGGAAGGGCACCAATGACTGCCAGAATCCCAACTGCTATCGAGTAAAGCGTAAATGCCCGGACCCTCGTGAACAATTATCCCAGGGGGTTCGAGTTCTTTATACGGAACATCTATCGGAATACGGACTTCTAAAATCCTTATTACATCGTTGATCACCGCCAGAAGATCCGGCACTTCAGAGAATCTGGTGTCCCCTGGTGCCTCCTTTTCTATCTCTGTCCAGATTTTATTGACCCGATTGTTTATTTCAAAATTAATGCTCATAGAAATTTTGGCGGTCCCACGCTAATCCTCTTCCTCCGCTTCCCCCGGCCATTCCCGGTACTCGCTATCGATGGTAAAACCTCGTCAATGGCTACCGATTGTTCCCGGGTTAACCGCTTATCGTACCCGTAGTCCCATCGGCGCCAGCCAAACGCGGGTACCCGAAAAGGAAAAAGACCACGAGCTCGCGGTTCCCATAAATGTGAACGCGCGTTCACATCCAAGCGCCTGCCGGCGGCTAAATCATCGTTCTAACTAAGCTTTTGGACGAGGCATGGCTCGAGTAAATTCGTTTTTCAAGTTGGGCAGCCTGTCTATAAGCAGGTCCCAAAGCTCATGTCGGCAACTTTTTAGCTCTTCGGCAACTTTGTTCATATCTGCCGGTGTAGTAGATTCTTGTTGAATACGAAGGCCCTTTCGATTGCGGGCAGTTGATTTGAAGCGAATAGCACCTTTGCCAGTTTTGGTATCAGGGTACCAATCGGAATGGATCAGCCGATTTCTCTTTCCTTCGGCCTGTTCGCAGCGATTTAAAATGTCATTAAGTCTTTGGAGTGCGGCGGAATCATTCTGCCACCAATATGTAGCAAGCGCATAGAGGAGGTGCGATGCCGCTTTAAAAGATAACTCCGCGGTAATCAGTGTTCCGATTATTGCTTCGATGTTCCCGACCAAATCCCCAATAGCCATTTTAATCACGGACTCTAATGACTGAAATTCGATGCTTACGAGCCCCAGACCTCGAACGACTTCGTCCCATTGCCCTTTGGTAAGGGCTTTCTTCGAACCGTAGAGGCCCACCCGGTCATCATTTTCTTCTTCGTCCATTTTGGTCTGATCTCATTCGAATTCGGCCCACACCATTGAGCCGATGATCTCATCTCGGGTGTAATCCCGTAACGACAAGCGCCTGCGCCCGAGCTGCGCGTTTAATCTTGGCCGAATCGGCCGGCGTATGCGGCACAATCTGAATTGAATAGCCAAGGTTGGGGTAAGTGAATATGTAGACGGGTTTGAGGGGTGTGGTGATTTTCATTGTTGCGGCAGAATCGATAGCCGTTATTTGAAAATGTTTTTCTCAGCCTCGAACAACCGTTTTTGCAGCTTTTGGAAAATGTTCTTATTTGTCCCATCATTCCAAATTGATGCGATGGCGAATAGTCGGCGAAAGTTTGTTAGCAGTCCCCCTTGGTATTCGATTACTGCTGGCGTTCGCAAGTAGACTAACACAGCCGAAATCCGGGAATGAATGTCCTTTGTAAGTTTTGCGCGATTTCGCTTCAAGAATTGCGCAAGGTTGAACTCTATCACCTTGGTTAAATCGTCGGATGAGCGCGCAGTAAAATAGAGTGTTCCATCCGTGTTGATTGCCTTCGAGATATCGATTGCGATTAAACCGCGTGGCTTTGTCGAGGCCTCTTGATTCAATCTTTCTTTGATTTGGGAAGAGGCTTTTTGGATGTTCTCCTCCAAACTGTTTTCGCTCTGAATTCTTTTGCATTCCACATAGCACTTGATGCCCTCAATTGTTACAATGGCATCAGCCGGTTCCACGAATTTTGGACGGAACCCGGCTGCTTTGAGCTGAGCGGCGATAACTAACTCGAAAACCTTATTCCGAGCATCACTTGATTGAGGTCGTTCCTCTGCGAGCGACGTTGGTCCGTTGACGGCCTGGGCAAGCGTCGTCTTAAAAACCGGACAATCGTAATCGTTGAGCTGTTGGTGAATCAAAATTAATTCACTGACATCATGAACGGTGTCGGTCTGCTTTGGAAAGCCGAGTGACTTTTCTAATTCTTTGACCGTACCCTTTCGGATGTGTTCGGCGATGATCCGGGAGGTTTTTCGGTATTGTGCGACCCTGTTTTTGTCGATGCCAATATTCATTGACTCCAGCCATTGACACATCGATTCGACATCGTTGTGAAATTCTTCATGGCTGGAATGGTCTTCCTTCATGCTATTCGGTCAGATCCGGCATCTTATCAATCGCGGTTCGCAAGGTCGCGGTGTCGATATGGGAATAGGTTCGGGAAACCGCAGCCGTTTCCATCTCGCATCAAACGCGGCCAAATGGATGTGGTAATCAAAGATCACGTCCGACGGTGGGCTGGAAGCGATCGCCTCAGGGCATCACCGACCAATCGGTAATATCGGGATAGCGCTTTTCGAGTTCGGGATCCCAATAGGTCAGTTCGGTCGCCAGAATATCGAGATCGAGATCAGGGTTATTGCGCTGGAGTTGCGCGATAGTTCCGCGCACATCATGCAACGCTTCCAAATGCCGATTGCGCTCAAACTCAGTCAATGCCGACAGATTTGTGTTGGCCAATAGGGTTTCGGCACGGGTGAGCAGCCTATAAGCTTTAGCCAAGGCTAGGTAGGGATTAGCTTTGTCCATATTTTAGAGGTGAGCTCAGTGCCGGGCGCCCTGCTGGATCCAACTTGGCGATGCCGGTTTGGTGTGTTTTGGCTTCGATTTCTAGATCGGCTTTCGATTTTTAAGGGCAGCTTTAGGGCAGTGAGCTAGCAGTACGTTTCTTTTTCCGTGTTTTAGATGTTATCTAAACGCCACTCTCTGAATGGGTTTTATTTGGAGCCGGCAGTCGGGTTCGAACCGACGACCTGCTGATTACAAATCCTATTGCTCCGTACCCGGTTAATTCCAAATAGCCAGTACCACGAACCGGATTACCGTCTCGAGTACCGTTTATGCGGATTGCCCCCTCCCAGTAGGTCACTCCCAGATTGAGTTCCTGATCCGGGACCGGCGTTGTGATCTCAAGATCGATCTGAGACTTGGGAATCCGCAGACGCCAGCCAATCGGGTATCGGGCGTGATTGCGCGGGCTGGTCCAATATTCCGTTGGGACCAGCACGAAATCGTCCAGGTCAGTCGCAGCACCGGCATTGCTCACCAGTTTCCCGGTCGAGTAGGGATCGATCGCGCCATTCTTAAGCCTGATCTGATAGAGCATTAGATCGGTTCCGTCGGAAAGCTGGAGCGCAAACCAGTTCCAACCAGCTTGGTCCGGAGCGAGTTGGTTAGTGGCCCACTCACGATCGAACCAAGATAAACCAGTCACTTGGTAGGTAATCCCGCCAACCTGAAGGACACCCTTGGTATCCAATCGGGTGATAGAGTAGTAATAAGAAGCGTGCCCATTTCCGGCTGCCTTTTGGCTGAAGCCATCTTTACCTTGGAGCACCGGCGGTTTCTCTGGTTGAAGATTGAGCTGAATCGCTTGTTGACCGTCGGTGGCGGTTGCTTGAAACCCAGAAGTCAGATCCAGCTCCCAATTAGAAATCCAGACCAATTTGGATCCGGACAAGAATCCGGCATCCTGGTAAGCGCCTCGGCTTACTTGTTGCGATGCGTAAAATTTCTTTTGAGCGATATCCGTGATCGTGAAATGGGCAAATTTGACGTCATCCATGACGAAGCGTGATCGCACGGGCATGCGCTGGCTTGGTGAGCGATAGCCGTATCGAAAGAAAGTCAGTTCGTACCCAAACTCGTGGCCGTCCGCCGACCGCAAATTTCCCGTCAGATACCACCACTCGGTCCGATAGTCGAAATGCGGTCCGTGATCTCGAGGAAACTCCAGGTGATAACCGGGCTGCGCCAACCGCCAACCATCGGGATCGAACTCCGCGGCAAAGCATAGATTCGGCAACAAAAGGACGGAACAAAGTCCGAGCTTGGCCAAAAAACGGCTAGCGATCGACATTGGTGAAATTAACCGCGAATCAACGCGAATGCTTTGAAAATTAACCACGAATGGATCCGCCTTCGCTCTACGAGCTGCGGAGGATCTAACCGTGGTGTATTTTAAAGCATTCGGCAGACGGCCTCTAACAGGGGATGAATCTTCAGTCTATTCGTGTGCATTAGTGTCAATTCGTGGTTAATCTCAAAGCATTCGGCGGACAGCTTCTAACCGGCAAGACTCTTCAGCGCTTATTCGTGTTCATTAGTGTCCATTCGCGGTTAACTTCGTCAATTCGTGGTTATGCACGGATCGCTTCAACGATCGCGGTTCGTCCGGCCTGAATCGCAGGAGCAAGTCCTGCCAACAGCGCGATAGGTAGGAGTACCAGTGGAATCGAGCCCAATTGTTCCCATGGAATCTGCAACGGGATCGTCCAGCCGAAGAATGTCTTGTTGATCACCTCAGTAAGAACAAAAGCCAAGGCGCACCCGGCAACGATTCCAATGCCGACAGACAAGGCGGCGAGCATAAAAGCCTCGACCAAAACGAGCCCAGCAATTTGCCAAATGGAAGTGCCTACCGCTCGTAAGATGGCCAGTTCCCGTTCCCGCTCTTTGACCAGCACAGTCAGATTCAAGGTGATCCCGACGACTGCGACTACCAGGGCGATGCCACGAAGCAGATAGGTGACAGCAAAAGTCTGATCGAAAATCCGATCAACCGATGCTCTCAGTTCGCGGTTAGAATGGATCGCGTAAGCGTCTGATTTGGGATAACCGTTCCGAATTTGTTCGATCACCTGCTGGGGAGTTGTCCCATTTTTAAGATAAACTCCGATCGAATGAACGCGAGGGTCGTGCCAGTACTTTTCAAAGCTCGATTGCTGCATCAGGAGAAGACCGGAATCGCGGGTGTAATCATAAAAAATTCCGACCACAGTGAACGACTTTGGACCGGCCGGCGTTGTGAGTTGCAAGCTTTGGCCGGTCTGAAGATTAAATCGCTGAGCCAGCGGTTCCGAGGCGATTACGGTATCGGCTTCGTGCCACTTCCGCAGTTTTTCTGCGTCTGAGTCGCCAACAAATTGCGGGCGATTGCGGCCCGGGCCTTGAACAACACCGAGCGCAACCGGGCTCCCATTCCATTCCACTTCGTAATCCCGATAGGAATCCAAAGCGTCGATCGATTGGAGATGTCTTAGAAATGCGATTAGATCAGGCGAGACAAAATTCTGAAATCCGGCGATTTCGTTCTGGGCTGAGGTAATGAAGAGATCTGCTACCAATCGCCGATTGATCCAACGATCGATGGTCGAGCGAAAAGAGAAAATCATGATGGAAACACTGACCAACATGGCGGCGGCCGATCCCAGAGCGGCAATCGTGACCGCGTTGCGAAAGAGCGATCGTACCAAGTTCTGCGCAGCAAGGTGAATAACGTGGGTACCGCGAAAAAGCTCGCTGATGCTTCGGCCGAACCAATAGGTCACAAATGGCGCGAGCAAACAGAATGTTACCAGCGTGCTGAGAGCACACAAAAAAGCGGCATCTCGAATCCCGGCGCGCAATGCGCCAATCGCGCTGACCAAAGCGACCAGAGCAGCCGCGGCACTCCAACCAATCCAAACCGGCGAGGGTCGCTCACTCCGCTCGATGAGGAAACCAAGGTTCAGGGCCTGCAACGGTGAAACTCCGACCGCGGACTGAGCCGGCACCCATGCACCCAACAGCGTAGCCGCGAGCCCAAGAAGAAAAACCAGCATCACTTGACCCCAAGGCAAGTAAGTATGTTCGATACTGGTTAGAACATACAGATTCGAAATTGTCGTGGCGACAGCTCGGAGCAAAGAGCGAGCTACCAACAAACCACCGGCAATTCCAAGCAGGGATCCGATCAGTCCATAGAGAAGCGCCTCGCCCAGAAACAACCATCTCACCTGGGCGGATGAGACTCCAATCGACCGAAGAATTCCGATCTCCTCCCGCCGCCGGACCACCGAAGCGCTAATGGTGTTGTAAACCAGAAAGACTCCGACTAACAAAGAGACGAGACTCAACGCGGTAAGATTGAGATGAAATCCAGCCAGCATCTTCGCAACCTGCGCGCTTCGGTCCGATGGTGGCTCTACCACGACATTTGCTGGGACGACGCCGGCAATCCGAGATGCAACGGCCTCAGGATTTTTCGGATCCTGAACTCGAAATAAAATGGCGGATAAAGTGCCTGCTTTGCCCAAAAGCTCCTGTGCCCATCCGATATCCATGAACGCGAAATGTGAATCGGCGTTCTCGGTATCCGCCAGAAATGCGACAGTCAAAACGATCGTCCCCTCTCCTGCTTCGACCTTGATTGAATCGCCAATTTTCAAGGCATGGTTATCGGCAAATGATTTGGAAATGGTGATGGCATGGGAATCACTGAACCATCGGTCCTGACCGTCGCGCTCAACGCTCGTAAAATTCAGAAATTCGGAATTAGTCAGCGGATCGATTCCGACCAGATGCAGGTATTCCCCGGTAAAATCGGGCAAGATGATGACGCCTTCCACCAATGGGGTGGCGGCGGTGACGCCCTCGATTGTTTGCAACCGAGGAAAGAGGGCATCATCGATTTCGCCTCTAGCTTCCAGGTGCGCGCGACCCGCAACCAGATCGACGCCGGCAGCGAATGATTGCTCGGCGCTATAATTGGTGATCTGGATCGCCAGATAGACGGCCACACCCAGCGCCACACTCAACACATTGATGAGCGCGAGAAAGCGATGTCGTAATGCATAACGAACGATGTGCTGCCAGACAAACCGTCCCGTCTGCATCAACTCGTACCTGGAATTTTGGTTACGGGGTTAGTTGCCGCTCGCAAAAGCGCTAGACGCAACTGGCTAAGAGTCGCTTCGCTGGTCAGCTTCCGACCCTCGAAATCAGTTACATAGAAACTATCAAACGCCGCCCCTTTCTCCGTCGCGACTCGGGAATGAGCAATAGTCACCCTCAAACCGGAAAAGCAGTAGAGCACGTCATATAATAGTCCGAGCCGATCAGGCGTCTGCAAATCGATTACCGTGTAAGTCGGATGCACCTCATTCGAAATCACTAGCTTGGTCGGGAAATCCATTTCCGGAGGTTGATGATAAGCAGAACGAGCGCGGGCGTGGGTTAAGAGCGGGGAAAAATCAAACTCCGCTTTTCGTAAGGCTTGACGCAAGATCTCCTCTACTGCCCGCTGGTCTCGCTCTTGGGTAACGGGCGCAAAGTTCACATCACAAACCCGGAATACACCTAACATCAAGTTATCCGTGCGCGTATAAGCATCCGCGCTTAAAATATTGACCGAAACAGTGGCGAATGAGCCGGCGATCTTTGCCATTAAGGCGGCCCGATCCCAGGTACAGATCCAAACCTCACTATGACCCTGGGCCGGCTTGCTGTGCCAGCGGACCGCGGGCGCCAGCGCTTCCCCAGGATTCTTAAATCGTGTCTCCAGCCAGCTACGAAAGAGGCGGATGTGTCCAACAATTTCATTAACATCATGACTTTGGAAATAGCGCTCCGGTACTGACTGAAAATGGTTTTCAATCTCTTCTCCAAAGTCGCGGGCCAACCGCTTGGAAACCGCGGCCTGAAGATCCGCCCTTTGGACGCGGCGTTTTTTGAAGAATTCGCTCTCGTCACGGAGATAGCTGGAAGCCGCCTGATAAAGCTGCCAAACCAGCGACTCCTTCCAATCGGACCAATTCTGAGCGCTGGTACCTTGCCCATCGGCCAAGGTCAGCAGCATGAGCGAGTCGATGTTTTCCTGCGTGTGCAAACGGCTAGCGAAAGCAGCGACAGTGGCCGGATCCTCTACGTTTCTTCGCTGAGCCGTCTCGGAAAGAGTGAGATGATGGTCCACGAGCAAGATAAGACGGCTGCGGCGTTCGGGCGAAAGCTGTAAGCGCGCGGCGACTTTTTGAGCATTCAGGGCGCTGGCCTCGGCGTGGTGTCGTGCGCCAGAAGCCTTGCCAGTATCATGCAGCAACAACGCAAGATAAAGGACATACGGATCCTCCAACTTGCGAAAAAGCTCCTGATACTCGGCGAGCTTCGGATCCTTGGTATCGATGAGTTCGTCAAGTTTCTCAATACAGACTAAAGTGTGCTCATCCGCCGTGTAACGATGAAAGAACTCATGTTGGACGAGACAGGTTAGCTCACCGAACTCCGGGAGGTAACGACCGAGAAAATCCACTTCATGCATCATTCGCAAGATCCGGCCTACCTGTCCCTTACGGGAAAGAATTGCTTGGAAAGTCTCCCGAGCGGCGCGCGCGTATTGAAAAGTGCGATTCACCAGACGGGTCCGGCGACGAATCATCTGCTCCAGTTCGGGACCCAGTTCCAGTTCTCGCTGTTGCGCATAGAGGAATACGCGCATCAGTCGAAAGGGATCTTTGTGAAAGACCTCTCGATCTTCATAATAAATGAAGTTTCCATGACTGTAGAAACCGTCGAAATGTTCAGTCTTCAGTTTCCGTTTGGCCAGAAAACCAAAGACCGGACGTGCCTCTTTCTCGGGCTGTCCAGGCAACAGGAAGCGTTCCGTGATGCGGGTAGTAGTTAAGTAAATCGTTCGAGCATACTGGTAGTAGTCACGCATGAATGCTTCGCTTCGCCGGAGTATGTTTTTTTGGGGATACTTGAACCGATTGGCAATTTGACCCTGAAGAAACAGCGTCAACACGTCCGCAGAACGCTCGTTGATATAGTGAAGTTCGGTCCGAACTCGTTGCAAAAAATCGTAAGCTCGATCAATGGCGCGGCGATCGCTCTCGGAAATGTACTTGCGCTCAACCAGCTTGACAGTGCTCATGATGCCGTCGCGAAAATAGCAGATCCACTGCATATTTTGGTAATCGCGCATTCCGCCGCATCCATTTTTCACGTTGGGCTCCTGCAAGAACACGGAGCCCCCGTATTTCCGATGCCGCTCTTCTTGGTTTTCGAGTCGCCACCGCAAGTAGCTGCTAACCTGTCCTCGCACGCAATGGTCAAAGAATTCGCGACGAAACTTTGAGTGAAGACTGCGATTGCCTGAAAGATACCGTGATTCCAGCAACGAAGTCTTCGTCAGGACTTCAGAATTCGCGAGTCGGATCGCCTCGCCGATCGACCTGGTGGCATGTCCCACCTTAAACCCCACATCCCAAAGCATGTAGAGGATCTGCTCAATAACCTCCGTCACGTGAGGAGGGACCCGCCCAGAGTCATGTAAAAAGAGAATGTCGACGTCGCTGTACGGATTCAGTTCGCCCCGTCCATAACCGCCGATTGCTAAAAGGGCGATCGGCGGAACCTTGTGGACGAACTCAGAATGTTCTAACGCACCCTCAAACAGATGACGAAGCACGACATCCAGTAAGGTGGCACGATCATGAACTACCTCCAGACCGCCCGCCCCCGAATAGTGTTTTAAACGGAGGCGATGCTCTTCGAGCTTTAGAAATTTCTTGTAGAGGTCTAGCTGTGCCCGAAGACGCTCTTTTCCTTGCGAAACCAACTGCCTCTCGGCGTGAGCCAAAATCTTTTCGAGATGCTGCGACATTACTTCGTAAGGTGGGCGATCATCTTATCCCCATTCGGAATATAGTGCTATTTATTGGCTAGCTGCGAAATCTTTTGGCGGAGGGGGTAACGGCCTTTCTTCGGCAGCGGCAACTGTCCCGTTGGAACACAAAGGCGTGAACGGTCGACTGGTCTCATCGAAGCGATCGGTCTAAATGAGCCCAAGACCCAGTCGCCACCAAACGGCTCTTCGAATACACTGGGTTTATCGAAAGCAAATGGCGACTGCGGTTTATGGTTGGGTGTGCCAATTCCTTCGGTGGCTAGCTTGAATCGGTGACACAACTATGGCGTAACGGGACAGTCGCCGCTGCCGAAGACGTCGCCTGCGACTCGCCTAGATGACTTATGCTTATCCGGTTGTTTCAGCAGACCCCAATATATAGCGCTCAGCCTTTGTTGGACGGCCTTGAGAGGTTCGCGCCGCCCCGTATTTCCTGATATGACGTGGGCCTACGTCCGGTCCCGAGGCCGAGCAAGGTTTGGAATGCCGCCATGGGCTGCCTGCGTCGATTGTGGCGAAAGACGAATTCATCAAGGTAAACCTGGAGCTGATCGCGGCTCACGCCGTGATAGGTC
>WNFQ01002643.1_pt1 | contig 12952 bp, 12 predicted proteins | sample 5400171 | NCBI WGS metagenome assembly WNFQ01 (sample SAMN13153356, study PRJNA577476) | soil metagenome | isolation source: 20 cm soil under Madrone tree | place: USA:California | collected 2016-06-14
CGTCCCGGGCTGTGGTTTCACCCGTCAGGCTACGGGGCGCTGGGCTACGCGCTGCCCGCGGCCATCGGCGCCAAGATCGCGCAGCCGGCGCGGGCCGTGGTGGCGCTCGCCGGAGACTTTGGCGTTCAGTTCACGTTGCAGGAACTGATGACGGCGGTGGAACTCGATCTCAGCCTGCCGTTGGTCGTGTGGAACAACGGCGCCCTCGGGCAGATCCGCGACGACATGCGTGCCGCCGGCATCGCCCCCATCGGCGTGGTGGCACGCAATCCGGACTTCGTGGCCCTCGCCGGCGCCTGTGGGGCCACGGGCGTACGGGTGCACGAAGCGGCGGCGCTGGCCGAGGCGCTGCGCGCTGCCCTGGCGCGGCCGGGCCCGACGCTGGTGGAAGCCGTGGCCGGGGACTTCCACGCACCGTGAGCACTCACTTCCGCCCCGACACCAGCATCAGGGCCGCCGCGTACATGACCACGATCACCACCAGCCACCGCAGCCACTCGAGGGGCAGTGATCTCACGATGAAGGCGGCGCACAGTACCCCGGGAATGCCGCCGAGCGTCAGTCCGAGCGCGGCGCCGGGATTGTAGCGCCGCGTGCGCACAAAGCGCGCACCACCGACGGGCATCAGCAGCGCGCACGAACCCATCATGATCGGAAAGGCCACCAATGGACTCATGCCGAGCAGGCTCACGAGGATGAGGCACGGTGCATACAGGCCCACACCCAGCATCATCAGCGCGCCGAGCAAACAGTTCGCGCACACCGCAAACACGAGGGTCGGCCCGTGAAGTCCCAGCGCCTCACCTCCGGGCGGCAGCCAGGCGAGATTCTTCGCCAGCATGAGAGCCGCCGCGACCAGCAGTGCCACGCCCATACCGAGCTGGATGAATCGCCGCGGGGCGCGCGCCACCATGCCCGCGCCCAACCAGGCGCCGACCACTGCCGCGACGATCATGGCGATGAGCGTCGTGAGGTCCACCGTGACGATCGCCACGAAGACGAGCGCTTCCACCACCGTGGGCAGGGCGTGGCCGACGTTCAGGGTCCCGGGGATGTCCTCGTCCGCCATACGCCGCTGCATCTTGAAGATGGCGGTCGTGGGCGCGAAGCAGCCGATACCCAGGGTGTCGAAGAAGTTGGTGCCGAAGCCGATCAGGACATCCGCTGCGCGGGGCCTCGGGCGCCCGCCTGCCGAGCGCTCGAGGGCAAACCAGCGCCACCCGTAGCCGAGGCCTGCGGCCAGGAACGCCGTCAGGAGCGCGTAGCGGCCGCTGAGGTACAAAGGGCTGGGCATCCCGCTGCGTCAGTGGAAACGGCGAAGATCAAATGGTGTCACGTCGTGGACGGGCTCGCGCCCCGAGACCAGCGCGACCATCAGATCGGCCGTCACCGGTGCGAGGGTCAGACCCAGGTGCTGGTGGCCGATGGCGTAGAAAAGCCTCGCGGCACCGGGCGCCCGGCCGATCCCCGGCAGGTAGTCCGGAAGAACCGGACGCGGGCCGAACCAGCCCGAACTCCCGCCCTCGCAGCGATAGCCGAGACGCCGCAAGTTCGCCCGCAAACGGGCCGGCTTTCTCGGATCAGGCGCCGCCTCGAGTCGCGAGAACTCCATGTAGCTCGAGGCCCGCAGCCGCGCCGCCATCGGCGTGACCACGATACTGCGGTCCATGTAGACGAGCGGCGCATCGACGAGCGCCGCGTGTCCTGGCAGCTCGACGTGATAACCGCGTACGGCCTCCAGCGGAGCGCGCAATCCGAACGGAGCGAGGAGCGGCGCCGACCACGCGCCGGCGCACACGATCACGGTGGCTGCGGTGAGGGCCCCCGCATCGCTGAGCACTTCGATCTGATCACCGCGAGGGGCGAGTGAGCGCACCCGGGCGCGCTGCAGGGTCGTGCCGCGCTCGACCGCGGCCCGCGCCAGCACCTCGCACACGGCGCGGGGATCCAGTACATGAGCGCTGTCGGGGAACCTGAGGCCGGCAATGGTTTCATCGCCCGCGGCACCAGCCACGGCGCGCAGCAGCTCGGGAGCCGCGGGGGCCGTGGATACGCCGAGCTGAGTCATCCTGTACGCCTCGGTGCGCGCCCGCCTGCCGGCTGCCGCGCCGAGCCAGACCTGATAGTGGCCGTTGCGGCGCAGGAGCCCCGGAGTGCCGAGCTCGCGCAGCAACCGCTCCCACGCTGCGCTCGCCGGTCTGACCAGCGGCGCGAGATGCTGCGTGTTGGCACGGCGACGGAACGCCGCGGTCGCGAAACGCCGCGCCCAGAGCGCGACGTGCGGGAGCCGGTGCCACGGAATGTCGACCGGTCCCCCGAGCGCGAACAGCTCACGCCAGAAGCTGAACAGGAGTGCCACCGAGGGCAACGGCTCGATCAGCTCCGCCGCAATGTGTCCCACGTTGCCAAAGCTCGCACCGCCGACGCCCGGTTCCTCGGGGTCTGCGAGCAGCACGCGCCAGCCCGCGCGGGCCAGAGCGCAGGCGATCGCGCAGCCGATGACGCCGGCGCCGATCACCGCGACCCTGTCTTGCTCCCCCATGCAGCGAGCGTATACGATCGATGCTCCCACTTGTATCACCGGCCGCAGGGGAGTACGCGCCTGATCACGCCCCTCAAATGCTCCTGGTCCGGAGTCTTTCCCGCGGCTACCACCCAGTTCCGCACCGATCTCGCGGTCGATCTGCCAGCGACCTGCGCAGTGCTGTCGGCCCTGGTGCGCGACGGCGTTCACGGCCTGGTGCTGTTGGGCACCGTGGGGGAAAACAACTCCCTCATCGCAGAGGAGAAGCGCGCGGTTCTCAAGGCGGCCGTCGGCGCAGTCGGGGGCAAGGTGCCGCTCATTGCGGGTGTCTCGGAGCTGACGACCACCGGCGCCGTGGCATACGCGCGTGATGCCGAGCGCATCGGCGTCAACGGCCTGATGGTGCTCCCGGCGATGGTCTACGTGCCGACGCGCGCCGAACTCGAGTATCACCTGCTCACCGTGGCGCAGGCGACCTCGCTCCCCGTCATGCTCTACAACAATCCGCCGGCCTACCGGGTCAACATCGGGATCGAGAGTCTCGTTCATCTGGCGGAGCAGGCGAACGTCGTGGCGCTCAAGGAGTCCTCACCCGACCCGCGGCGCTTCACGGATGTGTTCAATGCCCTGGGCGATCGCTACCTGCTGTTCGCGGGGCTCGATGATTTCGTCTTCGAGGGCCTGACACTCGGAGCGCGGGGCTGGGTGTCGGGGCTCACCAACGCCTTCCCCATGGAGTCGCTGGCACTTTATGAGGCCATCCGCACCGGGCAGCTGGAGCGTGCCCGCAGCATCTATCGCTGGTTCATGCCGCTCCTGCACCTGGACTCCGAGCCCGATCTGGTGCAGTCCATCAAGCTCGCGGAGGCCGTGATGGGACGGGGCAGCGAGCGCGTGCGCTCACCGCGGCTGCCGCTCGCCGGCCAGCGGCGCGCCGAAGTAATGGAGCGGGTCGAGCGCGCACGCGCCGCACGCCCCGCGTGAGGGCTCACGTCAAGACGATCCAGGTCATCGACTCCCACACCGCCGGTGAGCCGACCCGGCTGGTGATCGACGGGGGCCCGGATCTGGGCACTGGCCCGCTGGCGCAGCGCGTCGAGCGCTTTCGTCAGCACTTCGATGCGTATCGCTCCGCCATAGTGAACGAGCCGCGCGGCTGCGACACGCTGGTCGGAGCCCTGCTGTGCAAGCCGCATCGTCCCGACTGCAACTGGGGCGTGATCTTCTTCAACAACGTGGGCTATCTCGGTATGTGCGGTCACGGCACGCTCGGCCTGATCGCCTCTCTGGCCCACGCGGGCAGATGCGCAGCGGGGAGCTTCCGCATCGACACCCCGGTCGGGGTGGTGAATGCGCAGCTGCATCCCGACGGCCGCATCGACCTCGAGAACGTCACCAGCTACCGCAAGGCGCGCCAGATTGCCGTCGCGGTGCCCGGTGTTGGCAGCATCCGGGGCGATGTGGCCTGGGGCGGCAACTGGTTCTTTCTGGCCGACGGGCACGATCTCGAGATCAAACCGCAGAACCTCGAGGCCCTGACTGAGTTTGCCTGGCGCGTGCGGCAGGCCGTGAATGCACAGGGCTACCCTGAAGTGGATCACGTCGAGCTCTTTGCGCCCGCGACCCGCTCCGGCGTACACAGCCGTAACTTCGTCCTCTGTCCGGGCAGAGCCTACGACCGCTCCCCGTGCGGCACGGGCACCAGCGCCAAGCTCGCATGTCTCGCCGCCGACCAGGGCCTCCGGGAAGGCGAGCCGTGGATTCAGGAGAGTCTGATCGGCAGCACGTTCAGCGCGCGCTACCGCTGGCACGCCCGCGACAAGGGTGAGATCACCCCCATCATCACCGGCACCGCACACGTCACCGGCGAAGCCCGCTTACGACTCGATCCGGCCGACCCCTACTGCTGGGGCATTCGTCCGTGACCCTTGAGCCGTAGGTTCGCGCCGACAGAGGCTGGACCCATCATCCGGCTGCCGTATGCCGTAGAGGAGACGAGCTGCGCACAGTACTGCGGTCTTCATAACGGTGGAGATCTTGTAAAGCAACCCCTGACTGAAGTCAGAGGCTTTATTCTGAGGAGCAAGCAGATCTTGCAGAATTCCCCGAACATGCCGGAGCTTTACACGAGAGCCGAAGCTCCCGGCCCAACCTATTTCCTTGTCGGGCTACACCGGTTGTTGGATCGTGCCGAGCGCGTCAACGTCCTATGCCGTACTTCTACGACGGGCCGGCTTGCGCCAACAATCCCCCGATATTCGGCTGTGCCGCCATGCGTCGATAGGGATACGCGCGACGGGCAAGACTGTAGCGCAATTCCTCCCCTGACTGAAGTCAGGGGTTTCCTTGCGGAGACTCTATGACTTCCAGATTCAAGGCGTTCCGCATTCATTCCGAAGGGGGCAGGATTGCCGCCCGCTACGAGCCCGTCACCCTCGATGACCTCGCACCCGGGGAGGTCGTGATCCGGGTCGGCTACTCCGACATCAACTACAAGGACGCGCTCGCGGCGACCGGGGCCGGCAAGATCCTGCGCCGCTACCCTCTGGTCGGCGGCATCGATCTGGCGGGCGTCGTGGAAAGCTCGAGCGATACACGCTACCGGCCCGGCGATGCGGTGCTCGTGACCGGCTGCGGGCTGTCCGAGACCCACGACGGCGGCTACGCGCAGTTCGCGCGGGTGCCGGGAGACTGGGTCATTCCGATGCCGCAAGGCCTGGACGCCTTCACCGCCATGGCGCTCGGCACCGCCGGGTTCACCGCCGCACTCGCCATCCACCGCCTGGAACAAAACGGCCAGTCCCCGACTGGCGGGCCGATCGCGGTCACCGGCGCCTCCGGAGGCGTGGGCAGCATCGCGGTCGACATGCTCGCTGCGCGCGGCTACCGGGTCGTGGCGGTGAGCGGCAAGGCGGGCGCGGCGCAGTACCTGAAGGAGCTCGGCGCGGCGGAGGTGCTCGCCCGCCAGGACCTCGAGCTCGGCTCCCGGCCCCTGGAGACTGCCCGCTTCGCGGGCGCCATCGACAATCTGGGAGGCGAAGTGCTCGCCTGGCTCACGCGCAGCGTGGACTTCTGGGGCAACATCGCCAGCATCGGCATGGCGGGGAGCGCGGAGCTCAAGACCACCGTGATGCCCTTCATCCTGCGCGGCGTGAACCTGCTCGGCATCAACTCCTCCGCGACGCGGCGCGAGTGGCGGCTGGCGGTCTGGAAGCGCATCGCGACCGACCTGCGACCCCGGCACCTCGAGCGCATCGTCACGCGCACCATCGGCTTCGATGAGTTGCCCGGCGCGTTTCCCGCCTACCTCGACGGCGCGGTCACCGGCCGCACGGTGGTGCGCATCGCCTGAGGCCGCGTCCCATCCTACCCGCGAGTAGGATAGGGCGCGGCTGGTCCGCGGACGCGCGCCGCGTATAGAATATCGGTCCCGTTTCGAGGGTCCTGTCATGCCGCAGCGATCAGTCAGCGCCGGGGCCCGCCTGCGGGCCGCGGTCGAGGCCGAGCGCCCCCTGCAGGTCGTCGGGACGATCAACGCCTATGCGGCGCTGCTGGCGCAGAACGCGGGCTTTCGCGCCCTGTACCTGTCGGGCGCCGGAGTCGCCAACGCCTCCTTCGGGCTGCCGGATCTCGGCATCACTTGCCTCAACGACGTCTGCGAGGACGTGCGGCGCATCAGTGCGGCCTGCCCGCTGCCGCTGCTGGTGGATGCCGATACCGGCTTCGGCGGCGCCTTCAACATCGCCCGCACCTGCAGGGAGCTGATCCGCGCCGGAGCCGCCGGCATGCATCTGGAGGATCAGGTGTCCGCCAAGCGCTGCGGCCACCGCCCGGGCAAGGCGCTGGTGCCGGCCGCGGAGATGGTCGATCGCCTCAAGGCCGCGGTCGATGCACGCGCCGACGGCGAGTTCGTCATCATGGCGCGCACCGATGCGCATGCGGTGGAGGGCCAGAGCGCGGCGCTGGAGCGCGCGGCGGCGTACTCGCAAGCCGGCGCGGACATGATTTTCGCGGAAGCCCTGCAGACCCTGGAGGAATACCGGCAGTTTGCCGCGAGCCTCGAGGTGCCGGTGCTCGCCAACATCACCGAGTTCGGCCAGACGCCGCTCTTCAGCACCGCGGAACTCGGCGGCGCGGGCGTGCGCCTGGTGCTGTATCCGCTGTCCGCCTTTCGCGCCGGCGCCAAGGCTGCGGTCACGGTCTACGGCGCGATCCGCCGGCACGGCACGCAGAAGAGCGTGCTCGATCTGATGCAGACCCGCGCCGAGCTCTACGAGGTGCTCGGCTACCTCGCGTACGAGAAGAAGCTCGATGAGCTGTATGGGAAAGTGCGCAATGACTGAGACGAGCGCCTTCAAGCCCAAGAAGTCCGTGGCGCTGTCGGGCGTGACGGCGGGTAACACCGCGCTCTCCACGGTCGGGCGCACCGGCAACGACCTGCATTATCGCGGCTACGACATCCTGGAGATGGCGAACGTCTGCGAGTTCGAGGAGATCGCGTACCTGCTGATCCACGAGAAGCTCCCCAACCGCGCCGAGCTCAGCGCCTACAAGGCGAAACTCAAGTCACTGCGCGCCCTGCCGGCGGGGCTGTGCACGGTACTCGAGCAGCTGCCCGCGACGGCCCATCCGATGGACGTGCTGCGCACCGGCACCTCGGCCCTCGGGTGCCTCGAGCCGGAGCCGGAGGATCATGCCGCGGCCGGGGCACGCGCGATCGCCGACCGCCTCATCGCGTGCGTCGGGTCGATGCTCACCTACTGGTACCACTTCAGCCGCGCGGGCAAGCGCATCCGGGTCGAGACCGGGGAGGACTCGGTCGGGGCGCACTTCCTGCACCTGTTGTACGGTAAGCCCGCGCCGGCGTCCTGGGTGCGCGCCATGCACACCTCCCTGATCCTGTACGCCGAGCATGAGTTCAACGCCTCCACCTTCGCCGCGCGCGTCATCGCCGGCACCGGTGCGGATGTGTACTCCTGCATCACCGGTGCGATCGGCGCGCTGCGCGGACCCAAGCACGGCGGCGCCAACGAGGTGGCGCTGGATACCCAGCTACGCTACGACACGCCCGCGGCTGCCGACGCCGACATCCGCGCGCGCCTCGCGCGGCGTGAAGTCATCATCGGCTTCGGGCACCCGGTGTACACCCTCGCCGATCCTCGCAACGAGGTCATCAAGGAGGTCGCGCGCGAGCTGGCGCGCGAGGCGGGCGATGAGCGCATGTTCGCCATCGCCGAGCGCATCGAGACCGTGATGCGCGACGCCAAGGGCATGTTCGCCAATCTCGACTGGTTCTCGGCGGTCTCGTATCACATGATGGGTGTGCCGAAAGAGATGTTCACGCCGCTGTTCGTCATCGCCCGCACCACCGGCTGGGCGGCGCACGTCATCGAGCAGCGCATCGACGGCAAGATCATCCGGCCGGCCGCCAACTACACCGGCCCGGAGAACCTTCAGTTCGTGCCCATCGGGCAGCGGCCCTGAAGCCCGCCAAGCCCCGAGGTCACATGTCCGCACACGACGTCAAGTCCGCGCAGCGTCCGGAACCGGACGCCGTGCTCGGCGCCATCGCCGACTACGCCCGCAATTTCACCGTCGCGAGCGAGCCGGCGTACGAGACCGCGCGCTACTGCCTCATGGACAGCCTCGCCTGTGCCTTTCAGGCGCTGAAGTATCCGGCCTGCCGCAAGCTCCTGGGTCCGGTGGTGCCCGGAGCGGTCATGCCGGGGGGCGCGCGGGTCCCGGGCACCTCCTTCGAGCTCGACCCGGTGCAGGCGGCCTTCAACATCGGCACGCTGATCCGCTGGCTCGACTTCAACGACACCTGGCTCGCCGCCGAGTGGGGCCATCCATCGGACAATCTCGGCGGCCTCCTCGCGGTGGCGGATTACCTGGCGCGCAACGCCGTCATGTCGGGTCGGACCCCACCGAGCGTGCGCACGCTGCTCACCGCCATGATCAAGGCACACGAGATCCAGGGAGTGCTGGCGCTCGAGAACAGTTTCAACCGTGTGGGACTCGATCACGTGCTGCTGGTGCGCGTCGCCTCGACCGCGGTGGCGGCGGGCATGCTCGGCGCCAGCCTCGATCAGATCGTGAACGCGGTTTCCAACGCCTGGATCGACGGCGGCGCGCTGCGCACCTACCGGCACGCCCCCAACACCGGCTCACGCAAGAGCTGGGCGGCGGGCGATGCCACGAGCCGTGGCGTGCGCCATGCGCTCATGACGCTCACCGGGGAGATGGGCTACCCTTCCGCGCTGTCGGCGAAGACCTGGGGCTTCTACGACGTGCTCTTCAAGGGCAAGGCGTTCTCGCTGCCGCAGCCCTTCGGCAGCTACGTCATGGAGAACGTGCTGTTCAAGATCTCCTACCCGGCCGAGTTCCACGCTCAGACGGCGGTCGAGGCGGCGATGACCCTGCATCCGCAGGTGAAGGGTCGGCTCGCCGACATCGAGCGCATCGTCATCGAGACCCAGGAGCCGGGCGTGCGCATCATCGACAAGGTGGGGCCGCTCGCCAATCCCGCCGACCGCGATCACTGCATCCAGTACATGGTCGCGGTGCCGCTGATTTTCGGGCGCCTGACCGCGGCGGACTACGAGGACGCCGTCGCCGCCGATGCGCGCATCGACGCGCTGCGCGAGCGCATGCAGGTGCGCGAGAACCCGACGTTCACCCAGGAATACTACGACCCCGACAAGCGCCACATCGGCAATGCCGTGCAGGTGTTCTTCCGCGACGGCAGCCACAGCGCGCGCGTGCAGGTCGATTTCCCGATCGGCCACCGCAAGCGCCGCGCCGAGGGCATGCCGGTGCTGGTCGGTAAATTCACCGCCTCGGTGGATGCGCATTTCGCGCCCAAGCAGGCCGAGCGCATCAAGGCGCTGTTCGCCAAGGCCCCCGAGCTCGACGCCTTGCCGGTGAACGAGCTGATGGCGGCGCTGGTGACCAACGGCTCGGCCGCCTAGGCCGCCGCTGCTTGCGGGTCTAGCCCACCCGTACCGGCACGAACAGCCGCGAGTCGCCGCGCTGGATCAGCAGCGCGATGTGCCCCTTGGATTTCTCCACCGCGCTGCGCAGCTCCTCGGCGTTGGAAACCGGGGCGCCGTTGGCGGCCAGCACCACATCCCCGGGCTGGATGCCGGCCTCGGCCGCCGGGCCGCTGGCGCGCTCGACCACCAGCCCGCCCTTGGTGTTGGCGCCACGCTGCTCCTCGGCGGTCAGCGGACGCACCGCGAGTCCGAGCTTGCCGCCCTCCTGGTGCGGCCCGGCGTTGGCGGCGACGCGCTTGTCCGCCAGCGCACCGAGCTTGACCGTGATTTCACGCGTGGCGTGATCGCGCCAGATCTCCAGGTTCGCATTCGTGCCCGGGGTGATGGCCGCGATCTGTACCGGCAGCTCGCCGGAGTCCTTGAGCGGGGTGCCGTTGAGCTTGAGGATCACGTCCCCGGATTGGATTCCGGCGTGCTCCGCCGGACCGCCCTTCTCCACGCTCGACACCAGCGCGCCTTCGGGCTGCGGCAGGCCGAAGGAATCCGCCAGCCCCTGGGTGACGGGCTGGATCAGCACGCCGAGCTTGCCGCGGGTGACGTGGCCGCTGGTCTGCAGCTGCTGGCCCACCTGCATGGCGACGTCGATCGGGATGGAGAACGACACGCCCATGTAGCCGCCGCTGCGGCTGTAGATCTGCGAGTTGATGCCGACGACCTCGCCGCGCATGTTGAACAGCGGGCCACCGGAGTTACCCGGGTTGATGGGCACGTCGGTCTGGATGAACGGCACGTAGCCGGAATCGAGCGTGCGGCCCTTGGCGCTCACGATGCCCGCGGTGGCGCTGTTCTCGAAGCCGAACGGCGCGCCGATCGCCAGCACCCATTCGCCGACCTTGAGTCCGCGCGAGTCGCCGATCTTGACCGTCGGCAGATCCTTGGCGGGGATGCGGATGACTGCGATATCCGATTTCTGATCGACGCCTACGACCTTGGCGATGTACTCACGCCGGTCGGTGAGGCGCACGGTCACTTCGCTCGCGCCGTCGACGACGTGCGCGTTGGTCATGATGACGCCGTCGGGTCGGACGATGAATCCCGAGCCCTCACCGCGCATCGGTTGCGGCTGCGGCATCTGGAACGGCAGGCCGCGGAAGAACGGCGCAAACGGACTGTTGGGACCGAACGGGTTGTTGTCGTTGGGGCTGACGTTGGGGCTGTCGTTGGGGTTGGCGTTGTTGTCGTCGGAGTTCTCATCCCCCTGGGAGCTCCAGGAGGTCGACACCTTGCTGACCACGCTGATGTTGACCACGGCCGGACCGTACTTCTGCACCATGCTGCTGAAGTCCGGCAGCATCGTCGCAGGGCTGGCCGCGGCGGGCGCCGGCGTCACCGGGCTCGCGGCCGCAGCGGCGGTGCTCGCGGCGCTGGGGATCGCAGCGCTGCTTGCGGCGGTGGCCACCGCGCGCGTCGCTCCCGCCAGATACAGGGCCCCGGCCGGCACGGCAATGGTGACCGCGCCGAGGATGGCGGCAATGAGCGGTTTCCTGATCAGACTCAGCAGACTCATGGCAGTACTCCGTAAAGGATGGGGCCTTGGCGGCTAACTTAGAAAAGGCGCCTTATGGGAGCCTTAAGGCTTCATGGGCCTGCCCGCGTTATGGAATACCGGGGGCTCAGGCGTAAGTTCCCGCGCCGCCTGCGGGGCAAGTACCCGCGTCAGTGTGCGGTGAGCCAGGTATAGGGCCGCGACTCGGTGCTGAGCGCGGGAGTGAGGCGGCTGAAGTACTGCGCGATGGCCGCGACGTCCTCGTCCTTGAGGGTCGCCGCGAAGCCCTTCATGACCGGATTCTTGCGTCCGCCCTTTCGGTACTCATCGATCGCGCGCACCAGGTAGTCCTGGTGCTGACCCGCGAGAGACGGGTACATCGGCGCGATGGCGACGCCGTCCTGGCCGTGGCAGGAGACGCACAGCGTCGCCGCCTGCGGCACGCTTCCCTGCGCCTTGCCCGTGGCGGTGAGCGGCTTGCCGGCGAAATACGCGGCGATGTCCAGCATGTCCTGATCGGAGAGCTCCGAGGCCTGCGCATGCATCGTCACGTGCGCGCGGTCGCCGTCGCGATAGCCATGCAGCGCCGCCGCCAGATAATCGGGGTTCTGTCCCTCGAGCTTCGGCACGCTGTACATCGGATAGGCGTTCTTGTAGCCGTCGATCCCGTGGCAGCCGAGGCAGGTGTAGGAGATGGCCTTGCCGTGCCTGGCGTCGCCTTGCGCGGCCGGCTCCTGCGCCCACGCCGTGCCCGCGAACGTAGCCACTGCAATCGCGGCGATCGAAAGTCCCGCGTGCACGGCAGAACCTCGCCCGCGCCTTTGCATCGGTGTCTCCGCTGCTCAAAAAACGGCCCCGAATGTTACGGACTCACCGGGCCAAATGCCACACAATCCAAAGTGTCATGATCGCTCTCATCCAGCGCGTCACCCGGGCCGAAGTGCGTGTCGGGGGCGAAGTGGTCGGCGCCATCGACCGCGGCGTGCTGGCGCTGATCGGCGTGCGGCGCGCCGACACCGACTCCGCGGCGCAGCGGCTGCTCGAGCGCGTGCTGTCCTACCGCATCTTCCCCGATCCTGAGGGCCGGATGGGTCTTGCACTGCGCGAGGTCGGCGGCGGGCTGCTGCTGGTGCCGCAGTTCACCCTCGCCGCCGACACCCACAAGGGCACCCGCGCGGGGTTCAGCCTGGCGGCCGCGCCCGAGGAGGCACGGCGGCTGTTCGCGTTCCTGGTCGAGCGTGCGCACAGCGCCTATGCCCCTGTTTCCTCTGGCGTATTTGGTGCCGATATGCAGGTGGCGCTCGTCAATGACGGCCCGGTGACGTTCTGGCTCGAGACCCCCTAGGACGCGGGCGTGACTTGGATAGCGGAATCGAGCGAACTTGTGGGGTTCCGGGGCTCATTTGACCTATCATCCGGGGGTTTTCTCTGCACGGGCGGAGAGTTACGTGGAGTCGTGAGTCATGGGTGGTCTAGGAATGCGCGAGCTCGTGGTGATACTGCTGGTCGTGCTCGTCGTGTTCGGCGCGAAGAAGCTGCGCACGGTGGGCTCGGATCTCGGCGCCGCGGTGCGCGGATTCAAGAAAGCGATGAGCGACGGCGAGGAGGAGCAGAACACCCCGCCGAAGCAGATCCGTTCCGAGGGCACGGACGCGGAGTTCCCGGAGGTCGCGAAGAAGAGCGACACGAAGAACGAACGGAGCACCTGATCTGTTCGAGGGCCGGTTCTCGGAGATTCTGATCATCTTCGTCCTGGCGCTGATCGTGCTGGGACCGGAGAAGCTGCCGCGCGTCGTCGCCGAGATCGGCCGCTGGGTCGGGCGCGCGCGCGTCATGGCGCGGCAGTTCCGCGAGCAGCTCGAAGAGGAGGTGCAGCTCGAGCAGGCC
>WNFQ01008481.1_pt1 | contig 12952 bp, 7 predicted proteins | sample 5400171 | NCBI WGS metagenome assembly WNFQ01 (sample SAMN13153356, study PRJNA577476) | soil metagenome | isolation source: 20 cm soil under Madrone tree | place: USA:California | collected 2016-06-14
AGATGAAAATGCCGCGCCACCAATTCGGGTGCGATCTTCGCGCGGCGTAATTCGCGCCGCATGAATGCCGTTCCGGGATTCTGCCAAATTGCGTGTTCGACATTCACGATCGGACACATCAGCGCGACGAATCGCAAATCGCGCTCGACCATTGCGAGCAAAGCACCGATCCACCCACCGTAGCTTGTCCCAAGGACTCCGAATTCGCTGCAACCATGCTCGCGCAACGCTCCAATCAGTTGGCGCACTTCCATAACACCTTGACGCAAGCCTTCCGCGTTTCGGATCAAATCCGCCGTGATTGCAAGTTCGCCGTTCCAGTGACCAGGCGGCACGCGCGAGTAGTGATACGGCAGGTGAACAAAGCACGCGTTCCATCCGAGCTCGTTGAATCGGGCCGCCCATCGCCGATAACCAATATGCGTCGCCGACATCAACGCGTGGAGCATGATCACCGTCGGCGCCGCTTTGCCGCGCGCAGAAGGGAAAAAGTCGGCGCGCGCAACATTGTTTCTCGGAAATTCCGTTTCGATTGGGCTCCGCCAAGTTAGTGAAGGGCCATTGCCGTTTTGAATCGCCGCGACCAGACCGAGATCCTTCCGCGCGGCATAAAATTCATGCGGCGTTAGTTTCTCGCATTCGACGACGTAACGCTCCATTTCCTCCGCACTCCGTCCGTTTAAGCGGTGACGCGATTGCACCACGTTCATCGACACGCACATCGCGAAGTCGACGGCGTTTGCAGCTGCGCGATGGAGTCGGCGACGAGGATTTTTCGGTTGGGAGCGCATCCGCTCTCGCGGCGGATGCGGCAAATCATCGCGCGTTAGTTGAAACTTCCTGCGTAGGTCCGCGTAGAGTCGCTGGAATGCATCGGTGAGCTCTTGTTCAATCCGGGCACGGGCGACTGATTTTTCCAATTCAGGAAAATGCGAGATTGCCTGGCCGAAAGCGATCCAGACCGGAGTTCGCCGAAGCGGTAGCCAATTTCTTTTTGCGTAGAGACGATCGCTTCCGAGAATTACGCACGGGACGATCGGAACGCTCGCCATGTGCGCGAGTGTCGAGGCGCCGGGGCGGAGCGGCGCGCCTCCGAGCAGGGAACGAGCGCCATCGCGAATGCCGCCTTCGGGAAAAACGCCGACGATGCGGCCGTCTTTCAGCCGTTCGATCGCGCTCCGGATCGTCTTGCGATCGGCCCGATCGCGCGCGGCTGGAAAAGCATCCACCGCTCGCAAAAAATGTCCGAGCCCTGGAACCGGGAAAAACTCGGCCATCGCCATCCAATCGATCTTCCGCCGCGCCACCGACGAGATGATGGGCGGATCGAAATGACTGATGTGATTTGAAGCGAGCAAAAATCCGCCAGCGCGATTCGTGTAATCCCAGCCGACCACATGGATGCGCGACGAATAACCGAAGAGCACCTTCATCGATAGCGATGCCGCGCGATTGGCAACCGAATGGAATCGAGTCGGCATCGTTTGCTAGTAGCGAGGTTCAGTTTGCCGAAGGCGACCCCCAGAAGCAAATTGTTGCCGCATCATGAAATTTGGACTCGACGGCCAATTAAGCTGTTTGCGCTAAAATGGGTCCAATCACGCGAACCGCCGCACTTGCAATAATTTTTGAAATTTCGCTCGTTTTGCCTGTAGGCGGGACGGAGGAGCTTACCGATACCCCGCCGCCGTTGGCAATCCAAATCGGCGAGCACGGCGCTGCAGACTTTGTCAATCTCATCTTCCTATTCGACCGCGTAGCGACGAAGTCATCCTCGGTAACGAGCCCGGATTACCGCGAGCGCATTTCCCAACCGTCCTCGCCGTCCTACCCCGATTATCTGGAATACCGAAGCGGCCGAATCGATCGGCGCGAACTGGTTCGTAGACTGCCACACGTTTCGATGATTGGCGACAGCCTCTCGCTCAATTTTTATGTATCGGCATCGTGGAGCGTGTTTTGGCGAGCAAGAACCGAACGTCGCAAAAACTGGTTCCTCGACACCGATCCCGCCCCGGAAAGCATCTTCAGCATCTACGAACGACTGCAGCAGTTCACTCCGCTGGTGGCGACAGAATACAGCGGCGCTGGAGCTTTGGTTGCGCCCAGCCGCACGCAGGAAGGATTGCGCCGAAAAATCGTCCGGACGCGCAATCTCTCCGGGCAGACGCGTCGAATTGTAGGAAAGGACCGACTGGCGGACCTGATCATGATCTGGATCGGACACAACAATATCGACTGGGTGGAAGGGCTTTCGTCGGCCGAGCGCGAGCACCCGGAAGCTCACTTACGAAAAATGGCGACGCGTTTCGGCAAGAACTACACTGAGTCGCTGCAATTGCTGATCAACCGTGCGAAAACCGAGAATCACAAAGTTGGAATCGTCGTGTTTGGTATGGCGAATTTTGAGGCGTTTTCCAGAGGGCACCTGAAGGCTGCGGCGCTGCACGCCCGGAATCCGAAACTATATCCCCGCCTCGAGAGCGGTTACCGCGCTTTCGAATCGTTGAAGCCGGTTTATCACAAGACCACGATTCGACTTGGTTTGATGATGGAGACGGAAATTCAGGCTATGGTTCGAAACTTGAATCGCGAACTCAAAAATTACCCCAACATCAGGCTCCAATACTCCGAGGCATTAAAGAACGTGGATTTTAGTCGTTTGGAATTGATCAGCTCTGTAGATGGCTGGCACCCCTCGGTCGAAGGACAGAAGGCGCTAGCAGAAGCGGCCTACAGCGGACTCCATCCCACTCTCGATTTCCTCGGAATCAATCCACCGCGCAAAGCTTCCCTACCGCGCTGACGGCAAGGCTGCATAAACCGGGGCCGGTCCTCAGCATTCTTCGGCTGCCAGCTCTTGGCATTTTTTGAGATCGACTTTGCCGGAGGCGAGAACAGGAATTGAATCTACACGGCAGATCTTCTTCGGAATCCACAAATTGGGAACGCCGGCGTCCTGAAGCTTTTTGCGCAGCTGCGCAAGATCGACATCGACCGCGGCGAGGAGAATGAGTGCTTCGCCTTTGGATTCGTCCTGAACACCGACAATTGCGACTACGCGTTCGTCTTTTCCAGAAAAGCCCAGCAAATCGACGATCTTTTGTTCGACGCCTTCGTGCGGAACCATTTCGCCGCCGATCTTTGAGAAGCGCGAAAGCCGTCCTTCGATGTAAAGAAATCCATCTTCATCAAATCGGCCGATGTCGCCCGTCTTGAACCAGCCATCCTGCAAAACGTCGGCCGTGCGTTTTTCGTCATGCAAATAACCTTCAAAAATATTTGCGCCGCGAAACCAGACCATTCCGGTTTCATGCAACGAAAGCTTTCGATCAGTCTCCGGCTCGCGAATTTCGGCGGCGATGCCGGGCGCCATTTTGCCGACTGAGCCGAGCCGACTCGACGGCTGTACCTGTTCGCCGGGTTTAGTCGGCTGCGGCTCGGGCAGGTTCACGCTCACAACCGGCGAGGTTTCGGTGAGTCCGTAGCCTTCAAATACTCGCTGTTTGAACCGCTCCTCGAATGCTTTGGCTAAGTCGAGCGGAAGTTTTTCTGCCCCGGTAATGACGAGCCGTAAGGTACGAAGTTGATCCGGCTCCGCTTTGCGCAAATAGCCACGCAGAAAAGTTGGCGTCGCAAGGAGCAACGTGAGTTTGTGCTTCTCGATTAGCGCCGCGTTCTTCGCCACTTCAAGCGGATTCGGATAGGTGACGATGCGGACGCCTTCGATCAACGGATACCAAAGGGTGACGGTCGAACCGAAGCTGTGAAAAAACGGGAGCGACGCGAGAATGGCGTCTTCCTTTCTCGCGTCGAGCAGCTCGCGAAATTGGGAAACATTACCGACGATATTGCGATGAGAGAGAACCACGCCTTTGGGTTCTCCGGAACTGCCGCTGGTAAAAAGCACCATGGCTTCGTGGTGACCGCCGCGCTTCGGGACTTGTAACAATCGAAGAAACAGCCGCGTCGGAACGAAGATCGACATCATCCACCAAAAAAGGATTCGCGATTTCAGCCGCGGCATTAGTTCGTCCAGTTTCAGCATGCGTTGCGGCCATGGAAAATCTTTCACCCGTGCCATGAACGCCGTTGCCGTGATCGCAACGCGCAGGTCAGCGCGTTTGCAGGCGGACTCGTTCGCGGTACGACCAGCGGTGAAATTCAGATCGACCGCCACCTTTCCGGCAAGGGTGACGGCGAGATTCGCCACCATCGAACCTTTGCCCGCGGGCAAAACGATCGCAATCCGTGGATCGGAAAATTCCTTTCGAAGAAAACGGCTCAGGGCGGCGGCCGCGCCGAGCAATTTTGCGCGACTCAATTCGCTGTTATCAATCCCATCGATGACCGCGATTGAAAAACGCCGGCGTTTCAATCCGCGGACGCATTCTTCGGCTAAATGTCGATCTAATGAAGCTCGCCGGCTATAGCAGAATTCGCCAAGCTTAAGGAGTTCTTCGCGCACAGTCGCGATATCAGCGGCGTTTGCCTCAAGTGGCCTGCCGAATGCGACGCTTACGCGATACGGAATTTCCTTCGGCCATTTAGTAAAAAACTTTCCCCCCTGAAACGAGAAGATCGAGCCCCAGAGCCGGTCGAGCCAAACCGGGACGACCGCCGCATTTGCATGTTGGGCAATCAATTCGTAGCCGCGGCGCAGTCGCACCGTTGCGGCGCGAATCGCTGAACGCGAATGGCGGACGTCAATCGGAATGCAGCCGACAGTGCGCAGAAGCGGGCGCAGCATCGGTTTGTGATAAAATTCCTGATCGATGATGTAACGAATCGGGCGGGGAGATGCGAGCTGGAGCACGAGGGCGTCTACCCAGGTGATGTGATTGGGCAGCAGCAGGAAGCCGCCCTCCGGCAAATGTTCGAGACCGAGGGCGTGGACGCGATAAAAAATTTTGACGAGCGGCCGGCCAAAAAAATGGAGCGCGCGCTCACCGGCGGACATGTGAGGCATCGTTTATTATTTACAATTAACGCGCGGCCATCTATCTGCCAATCGGCAAGTGGTCATGGAGGTTCGCCCCAAAACAGTATTCACGAGCGCAACTGCTGCGCTTTGGTTGCTGCTCGTCATTAATCTTTTCAATTACATCGACCGTTACATTTTGGCGGCGGTGCTTCCGCGGATACGCCAGGAATTTTTAGCGGGCGATCCGAACCAGTTTCAGAAAGCTGGGTGGTTATTTCCAGCTTTTCTGATCAGCTACATGTGCGCGGCGCCCATTTTAGGCTGGCTGGCCGATCGCGTATCGAGGTGGTGGCTCATCGCAATCAGCGTTGCACTCTGGAGTCTTGCCAGCGGATGGTCCGGCTGGGCCAGCTCGTTTGCGATCTTGCTCTGTACCCGCGCGTTTGTCGGAATCGGAGAAGCGGGCTACGGCCCCGCCGCGCCGACAATTCTGTCTGACCTGTATCCAATCGAACGGCGGGGGCGGACTTTGGCCTACTTTTATCTCGCGATGCCGGTGGGCGGTGCACTCGGCTACGCTTTCGGCGGCAAGATTTCCGACCTGCTCAACTGGCATTGGGCATTTTATCTAGTGGTGCCGCCGGGGCTGCTTCTGGCTGCGCTTTGCTTGTTCATGCGGGACCCGCGGACAAGCTCGACATCGGAGCTAAGGCCAGTAAGACAGCGAGCAACTCTCAATGATTATCGAAAGCTCCTGCACACGCCGTCTTATTTAATCAATACCGCCGCGATGACCGCGCTCACATTTGCGATCGGTGGGATCGCAGCGTGGGTTCCAGATTACATTTATTCGGACCGGGGCGGGGAATTTCCAGCCAGTGATAACTTGCTTGGGAACATTAATCTCACTTTTGGTGCGATCACAGCTGTTGCCGGTTTTTTTGCGACGCTTCTCGGCGGTTGGACGGGGGATTTGCTGCGCAAGCGCTTTGCGAATTCATATTTTCTCGTTTCCGGTGTGGCGGTTTTGTTCGCTTTTCCGGCGACGATCGGAATGCTTTATATCCGTTTTCCTGGAGCATGGATCTGTATCTTCTTCGCGGTATTCTTTTTGTTTTTTAATACCGGGCCGACGAACACCGCGTTGGCCAATGTCACATCTCCAAACATCCGAGCGACGGCATTCGCACTAAATATCTTTGTTATCCACCTGCTGGGCGATATGGCGTCGCCTCCACTTATCGGCGCCATTCGAGATCGTTGGAACATGAACGTCGCGTTCTTTCTCGTCTCGCTGACGATATTATTTGCAGGAGTGTTCTGGTTTTGGGGAGCAAAACACCTGGCGCGCGACACCGCAAAGATCGAAGAGGCGAAGATTTGATGTCGATCTAAAACAAAAGCGGGAATGCTTTTGGGCATTCCCGCTTTCGAAAATGCGACCCAATCAGGTCGCTAAATAATTATTCTTGTTCTCCGCCAGGTGTTGCGCTGGTTTCGGCGCCTTCCGTGCTGCTCTTTTTATGCGAGCTCTTTTTGCCTGAAGGGCTTGCCGATGACTCAGCTGAAGACTCGGCGCTGGTCGGTGTCTCTGCGCTAGTCGATTTCTTCGAAGCCTTCGTGCTCGAAGGACTGCCAGTTGTTTCTGCGGGTGATTCGCCGCTCGTTCCTCGCTTCGTTTCACTGGCCTTGTGACGTGTGGGAGCTGGCGATGCGCCGGTTTTTGCCCGCGTTCCTTTACTAGGCGACGCGCTTGCACTGGCAGCGGCCGAAGCAGTTGCTGCGGCGCTCGCAGTCGGCGGAGCGCTTGCTGACACAGTCGCGCTCGGTGACATGCTGGCGGCTGGCGACGCGCTCATTGCTGCGGTCGGTGAGGGGTAAGCGCCTGTTTGAGTTTGCGTGGTCGCGCCGCTTGTTGTTGTCGCACCTGTCGTGGTCGTGGCACCAGATACGCCAACTCCAGCGGACACGCCGAAGTGCGAGAACACATTGGTGGTATATGTCGTATCGCTGATTCGTGAGTACTCGAATACTGGCGCGTTGTAGATACGGTCCCGCTCAACGCTCACCGTGAGATAACTCATATCGGGTGAGACGGAGTAAACGCTCCAGGGAACTGCAACCAGCTTGGCTTGGCTCGCCACTCGCGTGCCGCTACCGCCCGCCGAGAGGACGGTATAAGCCATGCAACCATTGCTGCGATCGAGCACGACGTCTTTAACGACGCCGACTTCTTCGCCTTGCGCCGTCTTCACTTTTGTGCCGATGATTTTGCTCGTCTGCACGTAACCAGAGCTACTGGAACTGGTCGTGGTCTGGGTTTGTCCATTAAGTGGAGCCGCTGCCAAACCCAGGATGGCCAGCGCCGCTCCGTAAAGAAGATATGTTTTCATATGTTTAAAGACTGACGAAGTCGGGTCTTGCCTATTCAGGACCCACAATCCTGCTTCGCAGTAGGGTTTTTCCTTAGACGTGACTAATTTTCTAATTTCGACTCTTCCAAGTGAACATCAAAGGCCCGCGCTTGTGCGCGCGCTTTGGCCGCTTGCGTAGAATGCCCAAGCTTTGCGTGCAGATCGCTCAACAGCTTCCAACTTTCGGCGCGATACCATTGCCTTTGCAGGCAACTGAGCAATTCATTGATCGCCGCGGGTGTTCCGCCAGTCTGGTCGAGCAATTGAATGTAACGCTTCTCGATCGACCAATGAGGTGGCCCGGTCCGCGCGGCCAATCGCATTCTGATCAGATCAACTTTTCCGTTCTCTTTATTTTCCAAAACGGCCAGATATTCATAGGCCTGCGCATCCACCAGCGGCATTTGGGTCGCACGAGTAATGAGCTGACGCGCGAGCTTGAAGTCGTTTTGTTTCAACGCGACTGCGGCCAGATTGATCACGGCGAGTGGCTGATCTGGTTTCTTTTGCAAAGCAGCATGCAAATGCACGGCGGCGTCTTCTAACTTTCCTTCGGTCAACTCCAGTTCGGCCACATTAATGAGCATCCTGGCCGAATCGCCGCCGTGGGCAATTGTGCGTTCGAGAAACGTGCGTTGATTTTTCCAGTCGAATGTTCGCACAAACGTGCGCGAACCCAGAAATACAAACCAGAGCGCAAGCACTCCCGTCATCACGCTGGAGATTGCTAATCTTCGCGCCGTTAATTTCTCCTTCAAGGCAGCGAGCTCGAGAGCGACCGCTAGAAAAAAGAATGCGCTTGGCAAATAAATCCAATGCTCCGCGGCGGTTGCGTTCAAAGTGACCACGCCGCTGACTGGCAAATAAGCAATCAGCGCGAAGAGGAGAGAGATAAACACTGCCGGACTGCGTTTGCGTGCTCGAATCATCCAGTAGAAGAACGCGGCGATTAGGACCAGACCTAGCAGCGTTTGCAATTCGCGCCAGGCCGCGCGCGCGAGGCTGGCGTCATTGAACCCTGTCGGCTGCGTCTCCACATCGCGATCCATGTGCAGGTTCAGCGGAAATAAGATTAAGCCGGCGTATTCAGCGACCGCTCGCGAGACAATGATCGGTCTAACGAGTAATGGGGGAGGAGGGCTCAGCCTTGGCGCGGGATTATGCTCGGCTCCGGCGCGCAGACTGAAGTAGCTTGCGGCAACAAAAGCCGTTACTGCGATTATTTTCCAAAGGTCCGCCCAATTCCTTCTCCACAGGAAAAACGTGAGTCCGACTAGAGGGAAAATCAGGCCGGACTCTTTGCTTAACGCGCTCAAAAGAAGTGCGGCACCACTCGCGATGAAAAGCAGCAGCTTGCGCGAGCCAAGCGCGTGCAGCGCGCGAAGCATGAAAAATAAACCAACAAAACCGAATGTGACGGCAAGCGGATCAGCTAAACCGGACACGTAGACGACCGCGGCGCTTTGCACCGGATGAATTGCCCAAGCGAGGGCGGCCCCCAGCGCGATGAATCCAGAGCGTCGCCTTTCGATCCCAAAGCTGAGGAGGAATTCTTCCGCAAAAAATAGCAGCGCAACGGCCGCCAAGCTGTGCCAAACGACACTGCTCAGATGGTACGGTGCGGGCCGAAAACCAAAGGCCGCGTAATCAGCAGTGTAAATGAGTCGTTGAATCGGCCGATAGAAATCGGAGGCAGTCGCGTCCACGAAAAGAAAGTGATTGAAACCTTCCGGTATCAGTCGCCAGCTGCGAATAAGCGGATCGCGCAAGATCAAGGCCGCGTCGTCCCAGACAAAACCGTTGCGCATCGCCGGCGCATAGCTGATGAAGACGAAAGCGATCAGGATTAGAGCCGCCCAGATTTTTTTCACGACAAACGAGGGAATCAATAAGCCGTGCGTTTACATTTGCGAATGTTTATGTCGATCCTGCGACTCAGCTCAGGGCAAGCCTTGCGTCGAGTTTTGTTTGGCGCAGGTATGATCGCTATCGCCAGCAGCGCGCGTGCCGACGGCGTTCCGACCGATTGCTCGCAGCTGATCGTGGCCGTGGCGCCGGACTGGAATTCGATGCGCGGGAAATTGCAATTGTTTGAGCGCACTCACGGCGGCGATTGGAGCCCAATCACATCGGCACTACCGGTTTTGTTCGGAAAAAACGGTTTGGCGTGGGGTATTGGTCTGAGCGGCCAGAATGAACCCGGTTTGCGGAAAAAAGAACGCGACGGACGGGCGCCAGCCGGAATTTTCGCAATCGGCAAAGTCTTCGGTTACGATGCTAAATTACCGCCAGGCGGCGATTATCCCTACCATCAGGTCACGGAAGGGGATGTATGGAGCGACGATCCACGCTCGCCCAATTATAATCGCCACATCGTGATCGATCCGCAAAATCCGCCCGACAATTACACCCACGAAAAGATGCGCTCGGGAGATTTCGCCTACCATTGGCTGGTCGAGATCCGGCATAATTCGGATCCGCCCGTGCCCGGAGCGGGGAGCGCGATTTTTTTCCACATTCGCCGCGGCGTCAACCGGGCCACGACCGGTTGCACGACCATGGCTGAAGCGGACCTCGTAAAAATGATTGCGTGGATGCGTGCGTCGCGGCACCCCTGTTACGTCCTCCTGCCGGCCGATGAGTACGAAAAAAGGTGGCGCCGATGGGATTTGCCGCCGCCGGAAAAAACCGGGCTGCAATAATAAAAACAACGCGACTCGTTGATTCTCGCGTTGTTTAACGTAGTTGTTAGGCAGACGCTCATGCGAAGACGATCCAATCCCGATTCGGAACCGAACATCCGCCGCATCGACACGAAGACGCGCGCCAAAAAACAGACGCACGGCTTTCAGGTGCACTTTTTGCGGGGAAAGAATGCCGTTACCAGAATGTTCAGCGACTCCCTTTATGGCGGAAAGGAAGGTGCGCGGCGAGCGTCGCGAAAATTCAAACGCACCGCGATGGGTCGCGCTCCAAAGCGCGGCGCCAAAGCCAGATCTCGGCGTCGACGCCGGCGTTAAGAATTTCTTTCGCGCCAGATTTTCCAGCACTCGAGAAACGCGGGCGCAAAATCCCGCGGTCGCGCCTTGATCCAACCGTCAACAATGCTTGGCGGGAACAATTGTCCGGCTTCAATCTCGTCTGGGTTGAGCCGCAGGTTAGCATCGTGCGATCCACAATAGAGAGAAACGAATTCGCAATCCGTCCGCTCTGACGCCGTTAGCTTTGCGATGTTTTCCAAGGGAATTTGGATCCCAAGCTCCTCTCTGAGCTCGCGTGCCGCAGCCTGATCGTACTCTTCGCCGGCGTTCACATGCCCGGCGGCGCTTGAATCCCAGAGCAGGGGGTGTCGATCTTTCCGGCGGGAGCGAAGTTGAAGGAAAACCTCCCCGGTGGAGTTGAAAATCAGGAGGTGGACTGCCCGATGAAGCAAGTTATTCGCATGCACTTGGCCCCTAGGAGCACTGCCTATGACCCGGTCGTATTCATCCACGATGGAGAAGGATTCTTCTTGCCCAGCCTCGCTGCTTGCCGGGGCAATCGGGGCCACGTAGTTGGTTAATGCAATCCATTGCTGCAACGAGAGCTCTTCCGCGCGCGCTTTCACGTTGAGTCCGAGTTCAGCAGCTGCGATTTCCCATTTCGGCACTGCCTGGCGGATAAGTTTTCCGACTTGTTTGCGTCGCTGTGAGAAACCGCGTCGCACCAGTTCTTCGAATACTTTGTAGTTACAGGCTGGAAACTCCTGCGGATCACGCGGCGTGACGCGCACCAGCGCCGAGTCCACTTCCGGCTTCGGAAGAAACACGCTCGCCGGAACAGTTCGCAAATATTCAACGTGATGATGCAAGCGAACGAGCAACGTGAGTGCGCCGTAATCGCTGGTAGCGGGAGTGGCAACGAGTCGTCGCGCCAGCTCCTTTTGTAACATAAACAACCACAGATAGATAGGGCTTGGATATTCCAGGAACTTAATTAAGAGCTGACTCGAAATATAATAAGGAAGATTCCCGAGCAATTTTACTTTCGGCTGCGCATACAACATGCGCGTATCAAATTCGAGCGCGTCGCCATGCACGACTTCCAGCGGATCGCCTTGAAATTTCTCGCGAAGAAACTGCACCAGACGTTTGTCTTTTTCGATCGCAGAAACACGCGCGCCCTTCGCCAACGCAAGTTCTGTCAACGCGCCAAGACCAGGACCGATCTCAACGATAAAATCTTCCGGACTGATGGTTGCTTGATCGACAAGCCATTTCGCGAGATTTCGATCGTGTAAAAAGTTTTGGCCGAGACTTTTCACCGGCGAAACGCCGATTTCCCGCAGAATTGCAGCGATTTCAGACAACTTCATCGAAGCGGAAACTTAGGCCTCGAAGCGTTGAAAATTAAACCCTTATTCACAGAATCCTGTGAATAAAGCAGGGTCACAGGGGGTTTTTATTCACAAGTTATTCAACATCGAGATAGGCACGGGCGAAAACGGTGACCTCAGAACCTCTCGAAGCGAAATTGGCCTTACAAAGCCGATAGTCTTGGAAAGAGATTGCGCAATCCCCGATCTAAAACCATAAACTAACCTTCTCTTTATGAGCTTGAATATCGAAGCCCTGTCGCGCGCAGCTACCGAAGCGCGNNNCCTCTCGAAGCGAAATTGGCCTTACAAAGCCGATAGTCTTGGAAAGAGATTGCGCAATCCCCGATCTAAAACCATAAACTAACCTTCTCTTTATGAGCTTGAATATCGAAGCCCTGTCGCGCGCAGCTACCGAAGCGCGCGGTCTCTGTATGGACGCGGTGCAAGCGTCCCAATCGGGTCATCTCGGCCTTCCGTTGGGCTGTGCGGAAATGGGCGCGGTGCTTTATGGCTATGCTTTAAAGCACAATCCGGAGAAGCCGCGCTGGATCGGCCGCGATTACTTTGTTCTATCGGCCGGTCACGGCAGCATGTTTCTTTACGCCTGGTTGCACCTGAGCGGCTACGATTTGCCGATGTCGGAGATCAAGCGTTTCCGGCAGTTGCATTCTAAAACGCCCGGCCACCCGGAATTTCTTGAAACACCGGGAGTGGAGTGCACGACCGGTCCGCTTGGGCAAGGTGTCGGCAATGCGGTTGGGATCTCGGTCGCGATGAAAATGGCGGCGGCCCGATTCAATACAAGTGAGCACCGCATTTTCGATCAGCATTGCGTTTGTCTCGCGGGAGACGGTTGCATGCAGGAAGGCGTGGCGTCGGAAGCGAGCGCGTTTGCCGCACATTTCGGTCTCGATAATTTGATTCTGATTTACGATTCGAACGCGGTCACGCTCGACGCTCCGGCAAAGATGACGCAGAGCGAAGACACCGCAGCGCGATTCAAGGCCTACGGGTTCGACGTCCAGGAAATCAACGGTCACGACATGCAGGCGTTTCTCGACGCCCTCGACAGTGCAAAGGAGAACGACAACGGGAAACCGAAGTTCATCGTCGCGCACACATTGATCGGGAAAGGCATCCCGGAAGTGGAGGGGACTTTCAAGGCGCACGGCGAAGCGGGAGCGAAATTTGTCGATGCCGCCCGCAAAGGTCTCGGATTGCCCAACGAACATTATTTTGTCTCGAAGGAGACCTACG
>WNFQ01002644.1_pt1 | contig 12951 bp, 10 predicted proteins | sample 5400171 | NCBI WGS metagenome assembly WNFQ01 (sample SAMN13153356, study PRJNA577476) | soil metagenome | isolation source: 20 cm soil under Madrone tree | place: USA:California | collected 2016-06-14
ACGTGGTCGATCCCGGGAGCCAGCGACCCCTGGCTGATGATCGGGACGATGGTCCGCGTGATGAGGTTCCAGTCCTCGGTCAGCTTGATGGGAACGACCGGCTGGACGTTGAGGACGTAGAGGAGCGCGTGCCTCGGCCCCGCCCCGAAGTTGAAGTTGCTCTGGAACGGGACGCTGATCAGGTCCGCGACCGGGTTCTGGGTCTTCTTCGTGAGCTCCTCGGTGCTCTCGTCGGACTTGGCGGCCTCTTCTTCCGCGCGGACGTGGCTCCCGAAGAGTAACCCGGCGGCCAGCACGAGTAGCCCGAGCGTCGCTCTGGTCGAACGTGGCCTCGTCATCACCCTTTCGGTCAGCGGGCCGTCACGGCCACCCATGTCGAGTCCCATCGGGAGCGCCGCCGTCGCGGCCCCGGAATAATGGCGGTTTTCGCCGCCACGGTCTTGCCATCTCGCGCCAACGGACCATCGGCTCGGACGCCGGGACGAGGGCCGTCCTACCCGGTCAGTCCGTGTGCCTCGTCACCTGGATTCCGACCAGACGAGCGATCATGATCGCGAGATACAGCTGCCCGACGATCGCCTCGGCCGCACAGACCCCGCCTGCGCCGGCGTCGTTCGGGTGGATGTCGCCATAGCCGACGGTCGTCAGGGTGACGAAGCTGAAGTACGTGAGGGCCGCCGTGGGATCCCGCCCGACCAGGAAGCTTCCCGGAATGTCGAAGGAGCCCGGCCGCGCCCGCTCGACGAGGACGTACAGGTTCGCCCAGATCAGACCGAGGAGCACGTACGCGCAGGCCGCCCCGGCGATCGTATCCACGGTGATGTGGGGTTTGCGCAGCACGTGCCACACGATGGCGCCGGTGACGTACGCGAAGAACAGCGCCCGCAGGATGACGGACGTCACCACGACGATCGGGACGTTCGAGCGATGCGCCACGAGCTGGACGACCAGCGTCGGGACGAAGAGGACGATCGCCAGACGGTGCACGCCGACCACGGAGAGCGCGGCCAGAAGGATCAGCACACCGACGATGCGGGCGATGGTGAAGCCGGTGTCGCTCTCGCCGAACAGCGGGGCCAGCATGAGCCCCACGAGCATGCAGACCAGGAGGATGCTGAAGCGGACCGGCCGCTCCGCCTCTTCCCCTCCGGGGTCGCTCCGCATCGCGTGGTCTGTTGCCATCGGCTCCATGTCGGCCCCCCGCCGGGGAGGCGACGAACGTCACTCTAGCGAATCGATCCCGCGCCCCCTTGCCATTTCGCGCCAGGTCCGCCGCCGGCGTTCGCGACCACCCATCGCCGTGCCTCGGGCCGGAGACTCAGCGCGTCGCGTATCGCGAGTTGAACAGCGCGATCCCGAGCACGGTGAACGCCATGCCCATTCACGAACAACAGCCCGGCCGTGACCGGCAGCGCCTCGAGGCCGCCATCGCGCAGCATGAGGTCGCTCATTCCCTGCATCGCCCAGCTCGTGAACGCGATCGTCGACAGCCGTTGCACCCACGGGGACGCCGCCCAGATCGGCGACCAGAGCCCACCCAGGTACGCGAAGGTGAACACGCATGCGAGTCCGATGGCGATCGTCTGCTCGCGACTGGCGGCGAGGCCGGCCGTCAGCATGCCGAGTCCGACGATCGGGAAGACCACCGCGAGCACGAGCAACAGGACCGCGAGCGGCGAGGGGCCGAGGGAGACGCCGAGGACGAGCTGACAGAAGAGGAGGAGCAGGAGGAGCTGCCCGCTTCCGACGAGGAGCCGTAACAGAAGCTTCTCGACGAGCATCGACGTGAAGCTTCCCGGAGCGCTGAGTAGCCGCGGCACCATGCCCCAGGCTTGCTCGTCGTACATGCTCATCGCGGTCCCGAGGACGACCACGAGGAGGACGAACGTCAGCGAATAGCCGGGGATCGCCCGCTCTAACCTGGTCGGCGCGGGCCCCGTCCGCGTCAGGCTCACCTCCCGGAGCGACAGAAGGTCGACGACGACGGGATCGGCAAGCGCGGCGGCGCGCTTCTCGACGAGCAGGAGGATCCCCCTCGCTTGCTCCACGCCGCTGCCGCGCGCGGGATCGGTCAGCAGCACGACCTCGGCCGGCCGTCCCTGCCCGGAGGCCTCGCTCAGGTGCGCGGGGAAGACGATCGCGGCCGCGGCCTCCTTCCGGTCGCGCACCAGCGCTTCGGCTTCGGGCCGGCTCACCTCGGTGACGACGGCGTATTCCTCCAGGAGCTGGGTGAAGGTGCGTGCCACTCGCCCCTGGTCCTCGCTCACCACGGGCAAGCGCATGCCGAGCGCCTGGTTACGGTGGACGACCGTGGCGATGATCGTACGCCGTCATCGCCTCGACGAGCTGGGGCGTCTTCCCGCCCAGATCGCGTTCGTAAAAGGCGCCCATCCCGGTCGACCTGGAGGTCATGCGTTACACAATTCAAGATTCGGAATTTGCAAATGCGTTGGCGGGCGGCCCTTGCGAGCCGCCCACCGTGAAGGTCATTCCGGTTACTGGCCGGCGCCTTTGCTCGCCGCCTCTGCCTCGGCCATCCGTTTCCCCATCTCCGCTTTGATTGCGTCAAGGTTGAAGCTCGCGCCCCGCTGCATCGGCGGGAAATCGAGGAAGGTCTGGATTTCCTTGCCCATTACCTGCTGGACGAACACGAAGCGCCAGAATTCATACTTGAACCAATCGAAGTACTGCTGGCCTCCCTCTTTCGTCCCGTTGTTGGGCCAGCCCGTACGTTCGAACGGATCAAGGCGAAGATTGGTGATGTAAGGCACGTCAGGATGGGTCTTTTCACCCAGCCAGCCTTGGGGTTGGTCGATGAAGCGGAACTTGTAATCGTCGATGCGCACCGCGCCGACCGTGCTTTCGCCGAGGTAAAAGATTTCGTGACGCGCGGACGGCCCTTTGCCGGTGATTGCAGCCATCTGGTCGTAGCCGTCCAGATGGTTCTTGTAAGTCCGGTCGCCGAGTTTCACACCCTTGAGCAACTGATCGGTGATGTTCGGGTTGCCTGCGGCGTCGAGGAAGGTGGGGAACCAGTCCATGCCGGAGAAGATACCGTTCTGCACCGAGTCCGCCGGCACGTGGCCGGGCCAGCGTATCATCGCCGGCACGCGGAAGCCGCCCTCGAGGACTGTTCCCTTGGACTGCGCGAACGGCGTCTGACCGCCATCGGGCCAAGTGAAGACTTCGGTGCCGTTGTCGGTGGTGAACACGACGATGGTGTTGGCGTCCTCGCCCATGTCCTTGAGCTTCTTCATCACCAAACCGACGTCGTCATCGAGTTGGGCCATGCCGGCTTCTTCTTCCGACCAGCCATTCTCCGAGTTGCGCGTCGCTTCATACTTCGGGGAGAGATGCGTGACGATGTGCATGCGCGTCGGGTTGAGCCAGACGAAGAACGGCTTGCCGTCCTTCTTGGCCTTGTCCATGAAAGCGATGGCGAGGTCGCGAATCTCGTCGTCCACCGTTTCCATCCGTTTCGGATAGAGCGGGCCGGCATCCTCGATCTTCTGCTTGCCGATCTTGCCCCAGCGCGGCATCTCGGTGGGGTCATCCTTGTCGGTGGCCCAGCTGTGCACCATGTTGCGCGGGCCGACGACGTTCAAGAGATTCTGCGGATAGTTGGGATGTGCCGGGTCTTCCATCGCATCGAGGTGATACAAATAGCCGAAGAATTCATCGAAGCCGTGGACGGTGGGCAGAAACTCATTCAGGTCGCCGAGATGGTTCTTGCCGAATTGGCCGGTGGCGTAGCCCTGTACTTTGAGCGCGGTCGCGATGGTGCTCGCTTCCGCCGGAATGCCGGTCTTGGCACCCGCCTGGCCGACCGTGGTCATGCCGGTGCGGATGGGCAGCTCGCCGGTGATGAAGTTCGCGCGACCCGCCGTGCAACTCGCCTCGGCATAGTAGTCGGTAAACAACATGCCTTCCTTGGCAATCTTGTCGAGGTTCGGCGTCCTGCCGGCCATCAAGCCACGGTGGTAAGCGCCGATGTTCCACATGCCGATGTCGTCGCCCATGATGACGACGATGTTCGGCTTGTCTGCGGCCGCCGCCGTTGGTGCGGGGCCCGACACCGCGATGCCGATCGCGACAAGAAGCACAGTAATGGGATAGAGTAGCCGCATCATATTGACACCTTTCTCCTGTTGATCCTGGTTCCGGTTGGCCGGTTCCTACATTGTGACAGCGCCGTCGGGCCCGTACGGGTTCGTGCGGACCGTACCCTTGCGTGGGCGGTCACGACGGTGCCGTGCCCGACGTCCAGGACGACAGCCGGTCGGCCAGCTGCTTGGACCACGCCGTCATGGCGTTCTCGGCGTCACCCAGCTGCCATTGCGCCGCCGTCTTGATGCTGCCGCCGCCGACGCGCTTGTCTACGCCTGCCGCGAGGACCTGGCCGGTCACCGAGTCGACCACCTTCCCCTCGGCCTGCGCCGAGCCGACGAAGGCATAGGTGCCCGTGGCGGCGTACTTCAACGTGGCGAGTGCCCGCGCCTGGGGAATGACCATCGACACCGTCCGGAGGACGGGGACGGCCTTGCCGATGTCGTCGATGGCGATCTGGACCTCCATGACGCCGGGGCCGGGCTTGTCGACGACCTGAAACTTCTGCGACAGGGCATCGTTGAGCGCCTTGGTGAAGTAGTTCGTCAGGGCCAGCTGATCGGACTTGGACACCCTCGTGTCGTCACCACCCCAGAAGCTGACCGGGGCGATGATGACCTTCTTGTACTCGGTCCACCGGGCGTTGGCGTTGACGTAGCGGAGGCCCATCACGGCGTCCCCTCCGCCGCCGGCGGCGGCGGTCGAGAAGCGACCCGGGGCGGTGCTCGGTGTCAGCTTGGAGCAGAGGTCATTCCCGAGAAATGGACAGTACACCTGGGGCTGGTCGGTGACCTTCACCTGCTGCGTCGTCGCGCAGCCGGCGAGGACTGCCATGACCCACAGGCCGGCGGCCCCGATGGCAAGGCGAGACGCTCGCTGCTCCTTCACTCCGTTGATCCGCATTCGGACTCCTTTCGTGAGTTAGTGGCGAGATGACGTGGGCGGCGTGACGCCACTGAGGCGAAGGCCGACCTCCCCATAACCCCGCCTGGCTCCTCCTTGCTGTCCCTAGTGATGCCCGGATCGCGCCTGGGAGTCTTGCCATTACCCGCCAAGGCCGTGGACTGCCAGGTTCCGCCGCCAGCAGGCCGAGCTGGCGCACGTCGCGCGCGTATCGGCCATGGGCGAGCTCGTGGCCGCGATCGCGCACGAGCTGAACCAGCCGCTGACCGCCATCCGGACGAATGCCCAGGCCACGCGGCGCATGCTGGCGAGCGGAGAGGTCGACAAGGCGGAGCTCGACGAGGCGCTCTGGGACATCAGCGCGGATGCCGGGCGCGCGAGCGAGATCATCCGCCGGCTGCGGGAGCTCCTGCGGAAAGGGACCCCGGAGAAGCTTCCGCTCGACGTCAACGAGCTCGTGCGCGGCATCGAGCCGCTGACGAAGATGGATACCTCCACAGAGGCGCACGGGGGCCTTCTCTGGGCGTCACGCAACCCCGAGCGGGGCCTGACCGTGCACCTCACCCTGCCGTGCGAGGCGGACGGGCCCCGGTGAGCGCCGACGCCGTCGTCTTCGTGATCGACGACGACGCCTCCGTGCGGAGGTCGCTGGCGCGGCTCCTCCGCTCGGCGGGTTTCGAGGTGGAGGCGTTCGCCTCGTCGGAGGACTTCCTCTCGGCGGCTCATCCGGAACGCCCCTCCTGCCTCGTGCTCGATCTCCGCATGCCCGGCATCGGCGGGCTCGACCTCCAGCACCGGCTCGCCGCGGCCGGCCTCGACCCCGCCATCGTCTTCCTCACCGGGCACGGCACCGTGCCGGCGAGCGTGCGGGCGATGAAGGCGGGCGCCGTCGACTTCATCCAGAAACCCTTCGACGAACCGGATCTGCTCGCGGCGATCGGCCGCGCCGTCGACCGGGATCGGGGGGCGCGGGTCGAGCGCCGCGAGCGCGAGCAGGTCCAGGTGTGCTTCGACGTGCTGACACCGCGTGAGCGTCAGGTCATGGCGCTCGTCGTCGCGGGCCTTCCGAACAAGCTCGTCGCGGACCGGCTCGGGACCACTGAGAAGACGGTCAAGGTCCATCGCGGTCGCGTGATGGCGAAGATGAGAGCGGCGTCCCTCGCCGACCTGGTCCGCATGGGCGAGAAGATCGGGGTCCGCGGCGACGCCAGCTGAGCCGGCCGTCTCCCCCGGTCTGGGACTAAAGTCCCATTTACGCGGCGGGCCGACTCTGGTGCTGTGCTCTTCGCGGAGGGGGCGATCCGGTCGCCCGAACGTGAGGACCAATCGTGGCATGGTACTGGTCGTCGACGACGACGCGTCGGTGCGGAAGGCGCTGCGGCGCCTGTTCCACGCGACCGGGCGCAACGTAGAGACGTTCGCGAGCGCGGCCGAGTTCCTCGCCTACGACCTCCCGCCGGACGCGGGATGCCTGGTGCTCGACATCCGCATGCCCGGCATCAGTGGGCTCGACCTCCAGAAGCAGCTCGCGATGAGAAACCCCGACCTGCCGGTGGTCGTGATCACCGGCCACGGCGACGACGAGGTCCGCCAGCGCGCGCTCGAGGGCGGCGCGATCGCCATCCTGGACAAGCCGTTCGACGATCAGAGCCTGCTCGACGCCGTCGAGCTGGCGATGGGACGCAAGAGGTCGTCATGACCCGGGTGCTGCTTGCCGCGCTGCTCGCCGCGCTCAAAGACGCGGGCGTCGAGTAGGAGGTGCAGCGAGGCCCGGGGCCTCCCGCGGTCATTGGGTTAGGCGGACCATCTGCGGGGCTGGCGTTGTTGGCTGGGCCGCTGGCTCCCGTTCCTCGCTGCACGTTCGGCTCCGGCGCACGCCGCGTGCCGGGCGAACGCGCGCGGTATCCGGACCGCACGTACCGCTCCGCGCGTGTCGTGACGACACGTGGGTCAGCGTACCGCGGCGCCACGGCCTGTTTCGGGCGCCGATCGTTGACCCCTCCGCGGATAGGGGGATAGAAGCCGCGTTGCCGGGCGAGGCCCGAACCGATGAAGCTCGCGCGCAAGCTCACCCTCGCGCTCGTCGTGGGGGTGCTCGTCATCATGGCGGGCTATGCCTGGCTCCAGATCCGGCGGGAGGTCGTCATCTTCGACACCGAGCTCTGGAAGAACGAGAAGTTCGGGCATGGCACCGCCGCCGCCCTCGCCGAGATCTGGGCGGCCGAGGGAGAAGCGAAGGCCCGGCAGATGCTGGAGACGATCGACCGATACGGTCCGGGCGTGATCCGTCTCCGCTGGCTGTGGCTCGACGAGCTGCGCGCCGAGCCGCCGCCGGGGCTCTCGACCGACGATCTCGAGCAGCTCGCGGGGCGCAACGCGGTCGCGCTCCGGGAGACTGCCGGCGGCGAATGGGTGCGCCACATCTACGTCCCGATGTCGATTCCCACGGCCCCGCCCGCGGTGATCGAGGTCACGGAGTCGCTGCAGGCGGAGCGGCGCTACATCAACATGAACCACCTGCAGATCGCCCTCGCCACCGCGCTCATCGCGGCCATGTGCGCGCTCACGGCCATGGGGCTCGGCTACTGGTTCGTCGGGCGGCCGATGGCGCTCCTGCGCGACAAGGCCCGCGCCGTGGGCGAGGGCCGCTTCGGCGCACGCCTCGCCCTCCGGCAGCACGACGAGCTCGGCGAGTTCGCCGAGGAGCTGAACGCCATGAGCGACCGCCTCGCCGAGGCGCAGGCGCGCCTCGGCGCCGAGACCGAGGCGCGCATCGCGACGCTCGAGCAGCTCCGGCACACCGATCGCCTGACCACCGTCGGGCGGCTCGCGGCCGGCATCGCGCACGAGCTCGGCACGCCGCTCAACGTCATCGCCGGCCGGGCCGGCCGGATCGCCGCCGCCGAGGGCGGCCGGGGCCAGAGCGCCGACTACGCGCGCATCATCCAGGAGCAGGCGACGCGCATGACGGCCGTCATCCGCCAGCTCCTCGACTTCTCGCGCCGTCAGGGGCCGAAGCCCGGTCTCTGCAACCTCCGTACGCTCGCGAGCCGCACGATCGACCTGCTCGCCCCGCTCGCCGAGAAGCAGGGCGTGATCATCGAGCTGAGGTCGCCCGAGGGACTCCTCCCGGTGCGCGTCGATTCGAGCCAGATCCAGCAGGCGTTCGCCAACGTCGTGATGAACGGCATCCAGGCCATGCCCGGCGGGGGCCGTCTCCTGGTCTCGATCGAGCCGGCCGAGGCCCGCCGTCCGAGTGACGCCAGTGGGCGGACGGGGCAGTACCTGCGCGTCACCGTCGAGGATCAGGGCCGCGGCATCGGCGCGGAGGCCCTCCCGCACATCTTCGAGCCGTTCTTCACCACCAAGGACGTGGGCGAGGGCACCGGCCTCGGGCTCTCCGTGGCGCACGGCATCGTGACCGACCACGGTGGCTGGATCGACGTCGAGAGCGAGCCGGGCCGGGGGACGCGGGTCGCGATCTTCCTCGCCTCCGCCGAGCCCGGAACCGCCGAGGTCGCCTCGTGAAGGGGTGCGTCCTCGTCGTCGACGACGATGCGAGCATGTGCGACATGCTCGTCTCCGACCTGGGCGAGCTCGGCTTCGAGGTGAAGGCGCGCACGGCGGCGCCGGCGGCGCTGGAAGCGCTCGTCGCATCGGAGTTCGACGCGGTCGTGGCCGACCTCAACATGCCCGGCATGAGCGGCCTCGAGCTCTGCGAGCACATCGTCGCGTCGCGCCCGGATGTGCCCGTGATCGTGATCACCGCCTTCGGGAGCATCCAGACGGCGATCGCCGCGATCCGGAGCGGCGCCTACGACTTCGTCACCAAGCCGCTCGAGGTCGACGCCCTGGGGCTCGCGCTCGAGCGGGCGATCCAGCACCGCAGGCTGAGCGACGAGGTACGGCGGCTGCGCCAGGCGGTGGAGGAGGGTCGCCGCTTCGGCACGCTGCTCGGGACCAGCCCGGCGATGCGGCGGATGTACGAGCTCCTCGACCGCATCGCGGACTCCAGCGCGTCGGTGCTGATCGCCGGCGAGACGGGGACCGGAAAGGAGCTCGTCGCGCGCGCCCTCCACGAGCGGGGACGGCGGAAGGCGGGCCCCTTCGTCGCCGTCGACTGCGCGTCCCTCCCGGAGCCGCTGCTCGAGAGCGAGCTCTTCGGGCACGCGCGCGGCGCCTTCACCGACGCGCACGCGGCGCGCAGGGGGCTCTTCGTGCAGGCGAACGGGGGTGCGCTCTTCCTCGACGAGATCGGCGACCTGCCGCTCGCCCTCCAGGCGAAGCTCCTGCGGGCGCTCCAGACGCGCTGCGTGCGGCCCGTCGGCGCCAACGAGGAGGTGCCCTTCGACGTCAACCTGATCGCGGCGACCAACCGCGACCTCGAGTCGGCTGTCGAGGAGGGCCGCTTCCGCGAGGATCTCTACTTCCGGATCAACGTGATCCACGTCGAGATGCCGCCCCTGCGGGCGCGGGGCGGCGACGTGCTCCTCCTCGCGCAGCACTTCGTCGACCGCTACGCCGCGCAGGCCGGCAAACGCGTCACCGGGCTCTCGCCCGACGCCGCGGAGCGCCTGCTCGCCTACGTCTGGCCCGGCAACGTGCGCGAGCTCGAGAACTGCATCGAGCGGGCGATCGCCCTCACGCGGCACGAGACGATCGGCCTCGACGATCTCCCGGAGAAGATCCGCGGCTTCCAGCGCTCGCACGTGCTCGTCGCGGGCGACGATCCGTCCGAGCTCGCGCCGCTCGAGGAGGTCGAGCGCCGCTACGTCCTGCGTGTGATGGAGGCGGTCGGCGGGAGCAAGACGCTCGCCGCGCGGGTGCTCGGGATCGGCCGCAAGACGCTCTACCGCAAGCTCGAGCAGTACAAGATCGCCCCCGTCTCCCGGAGCACCTAGCACGTCGAACTCGTGTCGTTCCGACCCGGCAGGTCGGCGCGACACGAGGCCGATACGAGACCGCGTGGCGGCAGCTGCGGCGCGGCCGGTACGCACCTTGCACCGCTCTCGATCCGGCGTGGCGAGACGCTGCGCGAGAGCGAGGTCGCGAGACATGCACGAGGCTCACACCAGCCAGCTTGTGGGGGAGGGCGAAGCGGCGGCGATCGGGACGACGCTGCGGCGTGCGTCGGGCGCCCACCGGCGCCCGGGGCGCCCGCCCATCGAGGTGGAGTTCGTGATGCCCTCGCAGTTCCACGTCCCGGCCGGCGAGGGGTGGCACCAAGGCGAGAAGCCGCTGATGCCGATCGCATTGGCAACGAGACCGATGCGCGGTTGACTCTTCACTGACCTCCTCAGGCGGGTGGCGGCGGCATCGCAGAGGCGCGCCCGCAGAGACTCGCCAGCTCGCGGAGGCACGCCTGCGTATCCTCTGAACGACCTCCGTTCTTTGCCATCGCCTCGAGGCGCCCTACCGCCTCGGTGATCGCGGGGAACCCGTAGGAGCCGGCTGCTCCCTTGAGCTGGTGGGCCAGCGCCGCCATACGTCCCAGGTCACCCGCCGCTGCCGCCAGCGCCGCGACGCGCACGGGCAGCGTCGCCACGAACTCCGAAAGCAGCTCCCGCAGCTCCGAGTCGTGTCCGAGCTCGCTCACCAAGGGCTCCCTTGTGCACGTTGCTGCCGGCCCGTACTGACGCCCAACATGCCGCTGCACCACCATCAGTAACTCCTCGCCACTCATCGGCTTCGAGAGATAGTCGTCGCACCCCGCCCCAAGGCATTGCTCGCGCTCGCCCTCCATGGCGTGCGCCGTGAGGGCGATTATTGGCCGGCGATAGCCTGCCTGCCGCAGGGCCTCGGTCGCCCTGTAGCCATCCAGCACCGGCATCTGCATGTCCATCAAGACGACCGCGAAGGGCTGTCCCACGGCCTCCGCTTCCCACGCCCGCTCGCGGGCCTCCTGCCCGTTCTCCGCTAGGACAACGCTCGCCCCGGCCTTGCGTAGGTAGAACGAGATCAGCCGCTGGGTGTCCAGCCCATCTTCCGCGAGCAGCACCCGGCAGTCGAGGCGCACCGGCGCCACCGCGGCCGCAGCAGCCGGCAGGGGCTGCATGTCGGTCGGCGCCGCTACCATCGGCACCCCAGTGAGCGGGCCCGTATCGATGGTAACCGTGAACGTGCTCCCTCTTCCGGGCACGCTCTCGACGTGGATCATGCCTCCCAGCATCTCCACCAGCCGCCTCGTGATCGTCAGCCCCAACCCCGTTCCTCCGAAGCGGCGCGTCGTCGAGGCGTCCGTCTGCATGAAGGGCTGGAAGAGACGCGCCTGCTCCTCGGCGGTCATGCCGATCCCGGTGTCCGCCACCGCGAACGCCAATCGGCCGCCCTCCATCCGGATCGTCAGCTGCACTCCTCCGCGCTCGGTGAACTTCAGCGCGTTAGCAAGCAGGTTGAGGAGGATCTGGCGCACCCGCGTTGGATCGCTCTCGATGTGCTCGGGGATCAGGCCCTGGTAGATAATTTCGAAGGCGATTCCCTTATCCCGAGCCCGGTGATGCATCAACGCGACCACCTCGCCCGCGAGCCTGGCGGGTGGGAAGACGATGCGCTCCACCGTCATCTTCCCGGCCTCGATCTTTGAGAGGGTGAGGATGTCGTTGATGACCGAGAGCAGGTGCGCGCCGTTCAGTCGGATCGTTTCGAGGTACGCCGCGCGCTCCTCAACACTGAGCTCCGACCCTGCCAGGATGTCGGCATAGCCGAGGATCGCCGTCATCGGGGAACGGATCTCGTGGCTCATATTGGCCAGGAACTCACTCTTGGCGCGCGAGGCCGAGAGTGCGCTCTCCCTCGCACGGACCAGTTCCTCCTCGGTCCGCTTGCGCTCGGTGATGTCGCGAATGGCGGCCGTGACGATCTTCCCGTTCTCGGTCTCGACTGGGCTCAAGCTGATCTCGATCGGGAACTCGGTCCCGTCCTTCCGCCGCCCGTGGAGCTCGAGCCCGGCTCCCATGGGTCGGAGCTTCGGCTCGCGCTGGTACGCCGTCCGATGCCGCACGTGCTGCCCCCGAATCCGCTCCGGCACGAGCTGCTCGACGGGCTCGCCAACGAGCTCTTCGCGCGCATAGCCAAAGAGGGCCTCCGCCTGCGCATTCACCATCGCCACCTGGCCCCGCCCGTCGACGATCACCATGGCGTCCGGCGCCGACTCCAGGAGATCCATGAACTGCAACTCGCCTCGCTTGCGCTCGGTGATGTCGCGGCCGACGGTCGATGCGCCGATGATCTTCCCGCTCGCATCGCGGATCGGGGAAACGGTCAGGGAGACGTGCACGAGCCTTGAATCCTTGCACCTGCGGACCGCCTCATAGGACTCGACCAGCTCACCTCGCTCCAGACGTGCAAGCAGGGTCGGCACCTCGTCTGCATGCCCCGGAGGGACGAGGCATGATATCGACCGGCCCACCATCTCCTCGGTCGTGTAGCCGTAGAGCCGCTCTGCCCCTTTGTTCCAGCTCGTGATGGTCCCCTCCAGGGTCTTGCCGACGATCGCGTCGTGTGAGGAGTCCACGATGGCGGCAAGGAACGACCTCACGGCCTCCGAATGCTTGCGCTCGGTGATGTCTCTGACGATCGCCGTCAAGCGGGTGCCTTCCTCGGACCTCCAGGCCCCCAGTGACAGCTCGACCGGGAACTCGGCACCGTCGTGCCGACGGGCCACGAGCTCCACCCTGTTCCCGACGAAATGCCCTTCGCCGGTCATGACGAAGCGGCGCAGGCCGCGGCGATGCGGTTCGTGGAAGCGCTCGGGCATGAGGACGGTGAGCGGTGCGCCCACGGCCTCGGCCGCGGTGAGGCCGAACAGCCGCTCGGCGCCCTTGCTGAAGTAGGTGATCGCCCCCGCAGCGTCCGCCGATACGATCGCGTCGGTCGCGGCGTCCGTCACTGCCCGCAGCTCGGCCTCGGCGGCCTGCATTCGATGCATACTGACTTCGACGA
>WNFQ01006179.1_pt1 | contig 12948 bp, 9 predicted proteins | sample 5400171 | NCBI WGS metagenome assembly WNFQ01 (sample SAMN13153356, study PRJNA577476) | soil metagenome | isolation source: 20 cm soil under Madrone tree | place: USA:California | collected 2016-06-14
CAGAGTCTCGGAACCCGCGCACAGTTTCTCATCGACACGTTCGGTCGCGAAAATATTTACGTTGAGATTCAACGCCATTTTCTGCGTGGCGAAGAACGAGTGAACCGGCAACTTGTTGATTTTGCCGCTTATTATCGATTGCCGATCTTGGCCACCAATGGCGTGCAGTACGCGAAGCCGTACGGGCGCGAAGTTCTCGATGTTTTCACCTGCATTCGCGAGCACACCCATCTTGATGTTGCCGGCAAATTGCTCACGCGAAACAGCGAGCGTCATTTGAAGAGCGATCGGGAAATGCGCGAGCTCTTTCGCGATTTGCCGGAAGCGATTGAAAACACTGCACGCTTGGCCGAGCGCCTCACCTTCTCGCTGGAAAATCTCGGCTACGAGTTTCCGGAGTTTCCCGTGCCGGATGGTCATAGCATGGATTCGTTTCTACGGACGATCGTCTGGTTTGGCGCGCAACAGCGATATGCGGCGATCAGTAGCGCGGTGAAGCGTCAACTGGAGAAGGAACTGGAGCTTATTCAAAAGCTCGGATTCCCCGGATATTTCTTGATCGTTTGGGACATCGTCAATTTCTGTCGCGAGCATAACGTTATGGTGCAAGGCCGCGGCAGCGCGGCCAACAGCGCGGTTTGTTATTGCCTCGGCATCACACCGGTTGATCCCGTAAGCAATAACCTGGTTTTCGAGCGATTTCTCAGTGAAGGGCGCAAAGGCTGGCCCGATATCGATCTCGATCTTCCCAGTGGCGATCGGCGGGAAAGCGTGATTCAAGAAATCTATCGCCGTTACGGCAAGCATGGTGCGGCCATGACGGCGAACGTGATCACGTATCGCGGTCGAAGCGCCGCGCGCGAGATCGGCAAGGCGTTGAATTTTTCTCCGAGCATTCTCGATCGCTTTTCACACTTGTTCGCGAATCCCGATTCCGAATCGGGACACACGCTCGATCTCGCTTCGCAAATCGAACAGGCTGGCTTGCCCAAAGAACACCCGCGCATGCCGGCGTTCATCAATCTGTATCAAGCGATTTACGGATTACCGCGACACCTCGGCCAGCACTCTGGCGGCATGATCATCTGCCAGAACAAACTCAGCTCGTTCGTGCCGCTCGAGAATGCGTCCATGCCTGGGCGCGTCGTCGCGCAATGGGACAAGGACGATTGTGAAGATCTCGGCATCGTCAAAGTGGATTTGCTCGGGCTCGGCATGATGTCGGTGATGCAGGATGCGTTTGAGTTGTGTCGTGAACGCAGGCGGCCGCTCGACCTCGCGCATATTCCGACAGATGACCCCGCCACTTTCGAGATCATGCAAAAAGCGGACACGATCGGCGTGTTTCAAATCGAGAGCCGCGCGCAAATGGCCACGCTGCCGCGGATGAAGCCGAAATGTTTTTATGATGTGGTGATTGAAGTGGCGATCATTCGACCAGGCCCAATTCAGGGCGACATGGTGCATCCGTATCTGGCGCGCCGCGCGGGACGCGAGGCTATCACTTATTTTGATCCGCGATTGGAACCAGTGCTCGGACGCACGCTTGGCGTTCCATTATTTCAGGAGCAAATGCTCAAGATCGCCATGATCATGGCCGATTTTTCCGGCGACGAAGCGGAGGAATTGCGCCGCGCGCTCAGTTTTCATCGTTCCGAGGAGCGCATGCAAAAAGTGAGCGTGAAATTGCGTGCGGCGATGACGCGGAAGAATGTCGCGCCGAACGTGATCGGCAAAATCATCCAATCGATCAGCTCATTCGCGCTCTATGGGTTTCCTGAGTCGCATGCGATCAGCTTCGCCATTCTCGCCTACGGCAGCGCGTATCTGAAAGTGCATCGCGCGCCGGAGTTTTACGCGAGCCTGCTTAACAATCAGCCGATGGGTTTTTACACGCCGGCGACAATCGTGAAAGATGCGCGCCGACATGGCCTGAAGATCAAGCCGGTGTGCGTCGCGCAATCTGATTTTCGATGCACGGTGGTCTCCGATGACACAGTGCGGTTGGGATTTTGCCTGGTGAACGGATTACGGCAGGAGCACGCGGAAGAACTCGTTCGGCAACACCAGGATCGACAATTTCATTCGCTGGACGATTTCAAGCGGCGCGTGCCGCTTTCCAAAGAAGAGCTCCGCGCGCTCGCTGAGCTCGGTGCGCTCAATTGTTTTGTGGAGCATCGTCGCGCCGCGATGTGGGAAGTCGAGGAAGTGATGCATGATGATCTTCTGGGTAGCGCACGCGTCTCGCCGAAACAATTTTCTGAAAGTCCGCGAAAGCGGGACGCTTTCGCCAGCACGCGAGACACGTGCGCTACCCAGAGCGAATCGCCGCTGCCGGCGATGACCATGCCGGAACGCGTGAAAGCGGATTACGAAACGATGAACCTGACGACCGGGCCGCATCCGATGAAGTTGTTGCGCGAAAATTTGCCGAATGTCTGGCGCGCAACCGATCTTGCGCAGGCGCGGCGCGGCGCAATCGTGCAGATCGCTGGCAATGTCATTTGCCGTCAACGTCCCGGCACGGCAAAAGGTTTCGTTTTCATCAGCCTCGAAGACGAGACCGGAGTCTCAAATGCGATTGTCGATCCAAATTTGTTTGAACGATTTCGCCTGTTAATCACTGAAGAAGCGTTTTTGCTGATCGAAGGCGAAGTGCAGAATTCGGATGGAGTCGTTTTGATTAAAACTCGCGATATTAAACCGCTGCCGCACGAGCAGCTCGTCGGCGCGGACTCGCACGATTTTCGATAAAACCTTTCGTCGACTCGACAAACTCGCCCTACCAACAAATTATTCGGCGGCGTGACGGCTCGATGATTCTTTCGGCTCCGCCGTTTTTCCGACCGGCTTATGATCGGATTCGATCCATTCGGTGTGAAAGACGCCCGGCTTGTCAACGCGTTCGTAAGTGTGCGCGCCGAAGAAATCGCGTTGCGCCTGCAAAAGATTGGAAGGCAATCGCGCCTGACGATAACTGTCGAAATAAGCGAGTGAGGCGGAAAACGCCGGGACGGCCACGCCGTGTTCTGCAGCCGTGGAGACGGCGACGCGCCAGTTGTCCTGTGTCTTTTCGATGATGTCGGTAAAGTAGGAATCGAGCAGCAAATTATGCAGGGCAGGATCTCGTTTGTAGGCTTCGACAATGCGATTAAGAAACTTGGCGCGAATGATGCAACCGCCGCGCCAAATGGTGGCGATGTCGCCGAAGTTCAGATTCCATTTGTATTGCGTGCTGGCGGCTCCCAGCAATTCCATTCCCTGCGCGTAGGAAACGATCTTAGATGCGTAAAGTGCGTTACGCACGGCATCGACAAGTCGGGCGGGGTCGCCTTTAAATTTCTTTGGTTTCGGCTGCGGCAGAATTTTCGAAGACGCGACGCGCTCATCTTTGCGGGAAGAAATGACGCGCGCTTCGACGGCTGCGTTGATCGTTGAAATGACAACGGATTGCTGAATGGCGGATTGCAAAGTCCAGATGCCGGTGCCCTTCTGGCCGGCCTTGTCGAGGATAACATCGACAAGCGGTTTGCCGGTCTCGGGATCGATCTTGCGGAAAATTTTGGACGTGATTTCGATAAGATAACTGTCGAGGTCGCCTTTGTTCCACTCGGTGAAGGTCTCGGCCAGTTGCTTGGCGTCCATCCCGATTACGTCTTTCAAAATGGCGTAGGCTTCACAGATGAGCTGCATGTCGCCGTACTCAATGCCGTTGTGCACCATTTTGACGTAGTGACCGGCGCCATCCGGGCCCATGTAGCGGCAACAAGGCTCGCCATCGACTTGGGCGGCGATCTTGCGGAAAATCGGCGCGATTATTTCCCAGGCTTCGCGAGAACCGCCGGGCATCAGCGAAGGACCTTTGAGCGCGCCTTCCTCTCCGCCGGAAACACCGCATCCAACGAAATGAATCCCACGACCTTCGAGATCTTTGCAGCGCCGTTGCGTGTCGGTGAACAAAGAATTACCGCCGTCGATAATGACGTCGCCTTTTTCAAAGAGTGGTGCGAGTTCGCCGATTACTTGATCGACCGGATTGCCGGCTTTGATCATGATCATCGCTTTGCGCGGTTTTTTAAGCGCACCGACAAATTCTTCAAGCATGCGCGTCGGCTGGATATTTTTTCCTTTGGCACGACTGGCCACGAATTTCTCAGTGACCTCGGTGGTGCGATTAAAAACGGCGACTGAAAATCCCTTGGAGTCCATATTCAGGACGAGGTTTTCGCCCATTACAGCCAGGCCGATGAGGCCAATATCGCATTGATTCGCGGTCATTTTGGGTCTCCTGTGTTTCAGCGGCGGTCAAGCCGCGGCCTCATTGTAGCGATTGACTGGAACGCATGGCAAACTCAGTTTGTGAAGTTTTAGTGACCGAAGCGTGCTTGGAAGCGCCGGCACGGGATGTCGATCTTGCTTCGGGGGCAATTGTCGATTTTTGGGGAGCGGTCCGCGGACTGGAAGATGGGCGCCAGATTGAGGGCATCGAGTACGAAGCGCATCGCGCCATGGCGGAGCATCAGTTGGGCTTGGTTGCCGAGGCGGCGGTGAAGAAATTCCGGCTGGAACAAGTTATCGTGTATCATCGTATCGGGTTTGTGGGTACGGGTGAAGCATCGCTTTTTCTTCGAGTGGGAGCGGAACATCGCGCGGCTGGGTTCGAGGCGAGCCAGTGGATTGTGGATGAATTGAAACGCCGGGTGCCGATTTGGAAACGGCCGAAGTTTAAGATCGACAATCGGCCGGTGACCGAAGCTGAGCATCGACAAATGCACACGGGCGTCGCGTCGCGCACAGGCCGACGGCTACAGTTACGGCGATGAACTGGGCAAACCGCTTAACGCTCGGCCGGCTCGCGCTCACCATCCTTTTCGTGGCGGCGTTAAATTCTTCCTGGCAGTACGGACGCACCGCCGCCCTGCTCATCTTCCTGATCGCCGGCGTGACGGATTTCATCGATGGTGAAATCGCCCGCCGCTACGGTATCATCACGAATTTCGGCAAATTAATGGATCCGCTGGTGGACAAGATCATGATGGCGGCGGCGTTCATCTCGCTGGTGCCGCTCAAGGTCATTCCGGCCTGGGCTGCGACGACGGTTGTGGCGCGCGATTTTTTGATTACTGGTTTGCGCTTGATGGCGAGCGCGAAGGGTCGGGTCCTGCCAGCGGAACGGCTCGGCAAACAGAAGACCTCGTGGCAGATCATCACCGTGATTTTTTTTCTCGCTCTTTTTTCGGCAAACGAATTGCGCTACGCCGATGACAGAGCGACATGGTGGCTTCGCGCGCGGGACGAGGCCGGTCCCATCCTCGTTTGGACTATGGTGGCGTTGACCGTTTACTCGGGTCTCGGCTACACCTGGCGGCACCGCGAGGTCATCGCGCCGGATCAGTAGAATTGGGGGCGACGCGCAATTGCGATCTGAGCATTGCCGCTAGAAGAAGCTCTGCGGGACCTCGACCTTGTCGCCTGGTTGAAGGTTGACGTCCTTAGAAGGATCGCGGCGAAATTTGCGGACGTCGTAAACTGTTACCTTGCTTCCACGCAGAAGCCGGACCCGCTTCTGATCGGCGAAATCGTTGAATCCACCCGCCGCGTTGATGGCAGTGAGCAGCGTCATGTCCTCCGTGAACGGAACGCGCGAAGGAGTGCGCACGGCGCCCCCCACGTTTACAAAGCGGAGGCCCGGTGACATCGTAATGGTGATCGTCGGGTTCGTATATATTTTGGCTGCGCGATAGGCGCTTTCGACGGAGGCAGCCAGTTGCGCGGGGGTCAATCCGGCCGCTTTCACTTTGTTGATGTAGGGCAGGTTGATCGAACCATTCGCGTCCACCGTGTAGGCGTTATTGACCTGCTGCTGTTCCTCCACCGGCACGCCGCTAATCTTGAGATCGACGAAATCACTGATTCTGAGGGTCGCTTGGCCAGAAGCGATCGCGGCGAAACCGAGGAACAAAAGCAAGAAGAGAAGAGAGCGCATCAGTATTCGTCTTCGTCGGAATCGGAAGCGCCGTTGTGCGCAGCGACGGCGGTTGCTTTCCGAGAACGGCCGCGTCGCGTTTCTTTACCCCGCGGCTGATAGTAGGCGTAGTAATGAGTGTAGTAGTAGTAATTCTGGTCGTGCTTAAGATCGACATCGTTGAGCACCACGCCTAGGAGGGTGCCGCCCACGCTGAGGATGGCTTGCTTGACGCGTGTGAGCATCGCGCGCGGAAACCGCCGATGCTGGACAACGATGATCGTCTCATCGACTTCGCTGGCCAGAACCGATGCGTCACTCACGCCCAGCATCGGCGGCGAATCGAAAAAGATAAGGTCGTAACGCGATTTCAACTCGGCAATCGTGTCCGACATGCGCTGCGAATTGAGAATGCCGACGGCGTCGGCCGGAAGCACTCCACTGGGCAGGATGGAAAGATTTTCCACCGCGGTGGGTAATATGACCTTCTCCAGCGGCATCTCGGTGGTGAGATAACTGGTCAAGCCGGCGGTGTTGCTGACGCCGAAGAACTCGTGTTGAATCGGGCGGCGGAGGTCGGCATCGACAATGAGCGTAGAATAGCCGCCCTGGGCGCAGACGAAGGCGAGATTGGCGATGGTGGTTGATTTGCCTTCGCCGGGTCCGCCACTGACGAGCGAGATGGTGTTGGCTTCAGGATTCTTGCGATTGAATTCGATGTTGGTGCGCAAAATCCGGTAAGCCTCCGCGTCCGGTGTGTCTCCCGCTTCGCGGTGGAGCAGCTTTATATTTTTCGGAATGATCGCCAGAACCGGGAGGCCGAGAAGATTCTCAACGTCTTCCATGGTCTTGACGCTGGTATCGAGATATTCGATAAAAAAGGCGAGACCAAGACCAATCATGAGGCCGACCAGGGCGCCCAGCGCCAGATTAAGAGCCACTCGCGGGCGGGCCGGAAAATTGGGCGGTTCCGCCACCTGCTTCACGCTCACTGCGATGCGCGGCATGGCCAGCTCCATGGTTTGGGTCTGCGCCCGCATTCTTATTCCATCGAGAAGCAATCTTTCTTTGATGTAAGCGTTTTTTGCCCGCACGTAATTGGCGCTCAGGGTTTTTGTAGCCAACTGCCGTGTGTTGATTTCGGACAGCCGTTTGTCCATCCGCTCGCGCGTGGTTTGCGCGGTTTTCAGATTTTTCTCCAGGGCGCTTCGAATGCTTGCCATCTGCTCCTCGAGCTGTTTCGCATAGACGGCCTTGGTCGCTCGGAGCGCTTTCACCTTGGGGTGATTTTCGCCGAGGCCGGAATTGAGGAAGAAGGCGTCTTGAGCGACGGCCTCTTGATAATTTGGCAGAATTTTTTGGATCGTCGGGTCCTGAATATTGAGCGTAGCCAGCATCCGCATGAGTTCTTCGCCCTTGAGCTTCCGGATTTGTTCCAGCCTGCTGCCGAGTGCCTCGATGGTCATTTCGGCCTCATTGACTCCTTCTTCCTGCTTTAGCACGATCGAGTTTACGGCCGTCTGCGTGTCTTCCATCCCCTCAGGGTTAAGATCGATAATGTGTTCCTGGTCGCGAATGCGCGCTACTTCGGCCGCCGCGTCGCTTACCGCCTTTTGTTCTCTCGCAACCTGTTCATTCATGGTCGCGACGCCGCGGTTCATGATCTCTTTCTCTTCCTCGACGCGTTTGTCCTGATACACAGCCACGATTTTGTTTGCGATATCGGCGGCCTCCTGGGGGTTGGCATCGAAAACGCTGATCTGAAGCAGATCGGTATTGCGCACTTCTTCGACATCGAGTCTGCGGAGGAGGAGCTTATAAGTTTGCTCTCGCGAGGGCCGACCTAGGTCCTTCCCCCATTTGTCCTGAAGTTTTAAATCGTCGATCACCGGGTAGAGAATACCGGTGCGCTGAATGACTTGAAACACAGTGGGCGCAAGCTCCGGATCGTGCACCGGCTGGTGCAGATCATTGCCGAAAATGCGCGGATTCTCAGCGGTGGATTTTACCTCGATAAAAGCGGACGCTTTATACTCGCGCGGTTGAAAATAGGTGACGATGGCTGCGGTGATCAGGACCAGGAAAAAAGCGAGCGAGATTAAACCCCAGCGGACGCGGATAACGCGCCAGTAATCGAGAAAATGCAGCTTCACTTCATCGTTGTGTGCCATAGAGAGCCCTTGCGAAAGGGAGGGACTTTAGCAAAAAACCTGGCAAAAGTAAACCCTAAAGCGGGCTACCTTTAGAACGTAAAATTCAGGCCTCCGTAAAAGCGGTTGCGCGAATATTCGCGGAACAACATATCGGACGTGACCTGGGTGCGATCGTAGCCGAAATCGATCCCCAGATGGGGCGTGATCGCGTAGCGAAGAGAGAAGTCGAGGGAGAAGGAATTCTCTGCGAAAGCAGGGCTGACTGTAAAAGTGAACCCGAAAAATTGCTCCGTAACAGCCTCATACTCATCGTGTTCATACTGAAAGCTGAGCGTGGCTGTGATTTTCGGTGTCACCTGTTGGCTTACTTGCAACCCGCTGCGAAAAGCGGTTTCGACGGGGTTGGTTGTTACATTCGGTTCCACGATCCCGTAACTATTTGTCCAGGAAACGACAGTGCGCTTGCCGGCCGCGTAATTTAAGGTGCCTTCAAAATACGGCCCGCTCGTTTCGCCATCGCCTTGGAAAAAGCGAAATTCTTCGCCACCGCGCACGGACATATTAAAGCGGGGGCTAAAGTTATGATCCGGTTGTGGTCGGCCAGAGCAAGAACCGGAACTCGTGTCCGAATGTGTTCTCGATCCGATCCTCGAGCATGCCGACGTCGGCATTGGCGAATTTGATGGCGACGACGGTGTAACTGGTGGCCGTAGAAAACCGCGGCGCCCAGAGATAGGTGAGCGTGCCTGTATTATCCGAGTAAAAATAGTTTCCGTTTCGCCGATTAAAACCAATACCAAAACTAAAATCCGGCTCGGTCAGATAAGCGCCATGGAGGTCGAGGCTGAGGGTCCGCTCGTAATAATAGGTGATGGCGCCGCCGGCGCTCAGGCTTAATTGGGTGCGGCCGCTTCCGAAGGCGTAGGCCAGTTCGGCGCCGGCATTGGTGAACCACGAGGACTGCTCGCTCCCGGCAGATGCGGTGTTGACGTTATCATCAAATCCTCCGCGCAGGGTGGCCGAGAGCTGGAAGGGAAAGGGCGAGAATTTGCCCAGCCCCAATTCGCTCTCCGACGGTTCATTCTCTTCGGCCGATAGCTCTACGGGCAACGGCTCCCCGCCCGCCTTCACAAATTGCGGATGAAAGCAAACCAGCCAGGCCGCCAGCGCTAGAAATCCAATCTTAGGAGTTTTAATATTTTTCACGTCGCCTTTTGTCACCGTCCGTCGAGACCGGCATGCTCCCAATTTCGCTAGCAGAAAGGATTCACAGAGTATGCGACCCGAGAAATTCGGGCAATAATTTTCTTGAGCGTTCTGCCGATTTTCGAGAGCGCATCACATGAATTTCGGCTATTCAGGCCTAGGTGCGCCCGCGCCTGTCTGGCGCCACCGGTCAAGATGCGCCTCGTAGCATTGCCGTGCCGTTGTCGATCTTGGATCCAAGGCTCGCGCTTCCGCGAACATCCATTCCGCTTCGGGAAAGCGTTCGAGGACGTCATAGGTATAGCCAAGTTCCAGCGCGAAATTTTCATCGCGCGGCGCTAGCGACCGGCCTTTCCAGAAAGCGTCGAGCGCGGCTTGATAAAGCGATTTTCGGGCCAGTGAATTGCTCATCAGGGAACCTTGAGCAAGCCGGGCACGGCCGAGGTAATTATAGAGATCGGGATTTTGCCGTTCGTGCGACAGTCCTCGAAGCGCGAAGAGGATCGACCCGGCCGGATGAAAGTCGCGCAGCGCGGTGCGCGCACGTTCCGCAAAATATTCGCCCGGCAAGAGGCGCACGCACTGCACAGCGAGAACGATCCCCAGGGCTGGCAACAGCAGGCGCCAAGACAGCGCCCAAGTCGCTACGCGCTCCGGTTTATCGCCACGCTGAATTCCGGGGTTTGCGATCAAGCCAAAGACGAATGCAAACAGGAGAACGTTTGCGGGGATGTGAAGATTGAAATCGAAAACGGAATGGATCGCGTAGGCGGCAATGGAACAAAGCGCTCCCATGTTCAGCGCCATCGTGTTGCTCGGGAGAAGGGCGGAAACGGCCACGCGTTTCGGACCAAGACGCTGAAAGCTTTTCCAACCGCGGCGGCAATGGAAAGCAAGGAAGACAAGAAAGCCGAACGCACCGAGCGCGCCGTACTCGGCCAGAAGATGAAGATAATCATTATGCACTTCCACCGGATCGCGCTGCATGCGATCGGTGCGGAATTGGCGGCCATAAAAAAGATAAGTGCCCGCGCCTGTGCCCACGAAGGGTTGGACTTTCCATTGCTGGAGCGCGGCTTGCCAGAGATCGACGCGAATATTGGAGTTATCGGAAACATTCTGCGCGCGGCCGCTGAGCAAATCACTCTTCTGCACAAAGAAGACGAGCGCGGCGGCGACCACACTCGCGCCAATTACTCCGGCGCCGCCCACTTTCCAAAACAAGGCGGCATCCGCTCGACGTAGAAGCAACAAACTAAGCGCTGCGAAAAGAGCGAGACTTCCAGCTGCGCTTAGATAGCCGCCTCGGCTGCCTGTCAGAACCAAACCGGCATAGGAGACCGCCACGGTGTAGCCAACTAACAGTTTCGCCCAGGCCGGCCAGCGGCTCCAGCAAACGATGCTCAAGCCAAAGATACCAACCACCTCCAGCAATCCCGCCAGATGATTCGGGCAAACGTAAAAACCGCTCGCGCGTTGCCCATAATCGAACCGTCTTAGAAACGAGATGGGCATGAAGTTATTGCCATCCCGGAATTGAATCGCCCCGATAAAAACATGGGCCAGCGCGGCCACCAACAAAAAGAGCAAAATAAACATTCTGGCTCTCGTGTTGACGAGAACGCAGGCGACAAACAGGTAAACCAGCAATCCGCCCAGAACCGAATAAACGTCAGCACGCGCAAGATAGGGAACCGGCGAGAGGAATGCTCGGGCCAGGATGTAGGCGAAGAACGCCGCCGCGCTCCAAAGACAGAGTTGATCAGGTTCCGGTTTGATCCGGCGCAGTGAGAAGAGCGAGAGGAAACCAATCGCGGCGAGCAGACTGTAGGCGGGAAGACTAAACAGCAACCGCGTCCCACCGATCAATGCCTGGATCAATGCAAAGGCTGCGGCGAGGAGAATCGCCGAGGACATTTCCGCGATTCGACTAATCAAAAGGGATTTTTCCACGGACTTGTATTTATGGAGCGACCGTTACTTGCACCCGCTCCCTCGAGCGAAAATCAAAAAGGCCAGCCATTGCGGCGCGTACCGCCACGGCTTTCCGGGCTGGATTAAGATGATTAAATATTTTTGTCCGGCGTGACTTGACATACGCCGCGGACCGAGCCTCGGTGCGATCGCAAGTAGGCATCGGCTCGCGAAGCGGGCAGTTGCACATTTTGGCCGTGATCGCAGATCGTTACTGCCGCTTCAGGAGTGAATCCGCCACCTCCGCCGAGGACAGAACCCGGCGGTGGATTGATATTCGCCGGCCCGTTGAGAACATTTACCGGGCCCTCGGCTGGGCCGGCAGCGACCTCAATTGCGCCACGGCAATCCGGCGCGAGTTGAAGAGCGAGGTCGATGATGTTCGATGCGGCCGCGGGATTCGCAGCCAGCCCGGCGCCAACGATCTCTCCGACGAGTTCGCAATCTGGGTGATCCCCCAGACAGCGAATCCCCGTTGCTACGATGTCGCCTGCGAATTCTTTGCGCGCCTCTGCCGCCGTCCGCACAATTTGGGGCGCATCGTTTTTCCATTCTCTGATCGCCCCACAAACCGCGAACAGAACCTCCGGCTTGCTCGCAGTGACTAACGTTTTCGCCGACGGAAGTTTCGACTGGATCATTTCCGCAGGCGTCATTTCACGCGCCTTCGCGACTGGCGCTGTCGTTGTCCAAAAAGCAAATCCTAGCGCGAGGCCAACCAAGAGAACGAATGCCGGCTTAAGAAGCTCGCCAAACCAGGGCCCGCCATTCCAAGCCGTGAGTAGTTTTTGCATTTGACCCCTTGGTGGTGAAGAAAACCCAGCCATCTACTACGGCCGCCCATTTTTGGTCAATCCAAATCGCGCAAGATCGACAGGTAAAGCGGGCAACGGGAATCGAACCCGCATGGCCAGCTTGGAAGGCTGGAACTTTACCATTAAGCTATGCCCGCGCGAAAAATAACCTGCCGCGACACCCCATTCCTGCCAAGCTCTTTTTGGCGCCGTCGTTGATTCGACCGCTTGCTATTTGGATAGGCGGCGGCTAGCTACTTAGGACCATGAAACTGTTCGGCCTCTCCTTACTTGTCGGCGCTTGCTTGCTCCTTTCCACCCGCGCGGACCTCACCATCGTGCAAAAAGTTGAGGGTGTGGGCGGTGGTGGTGAAATGACCATGAAGATTAAGGGCGACAAAATGCGGATCGAAGTCTCGCCCGAAATCACCACCATCTTTGATGGAGGAACCGGCGAGTTAACTAATCTGATGAATGATCAGAAGACCGTCGTGCGCATCTCGGCCGACAAAATGAAGGCCGCTGCCGAGATGATAAAAAAGTTCAATTCAAAAAAAGAGAGCGCGGAAAAAGCGAAGCTCGTTCCGACCGGCAAGAAGGAAACAATCAACGGTTACGAGACCGAACAATACGCCTATGACGGGCCCGACTTCAAAGCCGTCTACTGGATCGCGCTTACCTATCCCGACGGCGCCGCCATCCTCAAACAACTCCAAGCCATCAAGTCGGAAGCTTGGAACGCGACCAATACGAAGGTGCCCGACTATGGCGACTTCCCCGGGCTGCCCATCCGCACGCACATCACCATGACCAAACAGCATCGGGGAACTGTTTCGAATAGCACCGCCTCTGGTAG
>WNFQ01010714.1_pt1 | contig 12947 bp, 6 predicted proteins | sample 5400171 | NCBI WGS metagenome assembly WNFQ01 (sample SAMN13153356, study PRJNA577476) | soil metagenome | isolation source: 20 cm soil under Madrone tree | place: USA:California | collected 2016-06-14
ATCAAGCGCCGCTGATTCGTTTTCTCAACGGGTTGGGAATCCCCGTTCCTCCGGCGTTTCAGTCCGCCGCACAGATCGCTCTTAACAGTCAACTAAAGCAGGCTTTTGAGCAACGCGAGCCCGACTTGGACGCGATACAGAGTTATTTGAAAGAAGCAGCGGCCAGCAATATCGCGCTTGACGAGCCGGGTCTCGAATACGCCATTCGCGGGCGCTTGGAGACGGAGGCGGAGTTCTTCGCGTCTGCACCGTCGAATCTGGAAGTGGTGCAAAAGCTAACCACGCTTCTCAAGTTTGTGAGCACAATTCCCTTCCCTGTCGTGCTCTGGGAGGTTCAAAACATCTGCTACGGCCCGCTCATCAGAACCATGGACGAAGTGCGCGAGCAAGCGCAGACCGAGGATGGCGCGGCGAACAATCTCTTCAACGAGCTTGCACTTCTTCGTGAAAGCCTGCGGATCAATGGCCAATGAGGAACGGTTCTGATGGAACGCAGCGCGCCTATCTCCGCAACTTACCGATTGCAGTTCAGTAAGGACTTTACATTTCGCGACGCGACGAAGCTGCTCGACTATTTTTCCGAGCTAGGCATCACGCACATTTACGCTTCGCCGATATTGCGCAGCCGCGCTGGCAGCACTCATGGGTACGACGTTGTTGATCCCACGCGCCTCAATCCGGAACTGGGCACTGAGGCGGATTTCTTAACGTTACAAACCGAGCTGCGCAATCGCGGCATGGGTTTGGTTCTGGATATCGTGCCGAACCACATGTCTGCAAGTAGCGAAAATTCCTGGTGGATGGATGTACTCGAGCACGGACCGGAGTCCGCGTATGCGTCCTACTTTGACGTGGATTGGCATCCGCCATCGCGCAGCCTTGACAGCAAGATTTTGCTTCCCGTCCTTGGGCGACCGTTTGCCGAAGTGCTGGAAAATGGTGAATTCAGGCTGATTTTTTCAGAAGGACGGCTGTTCCTTCAGTACTTCGAGTCATTGCTCCCGCTGGCGCCAAAAACCTATTCGGAAATTCTTGGCAAGAATATCGACAACCTTCAGGGAAAGCTGGGGGACGAGTCGAGCGCGTATCAAGAATATTCTGGAATCGTGGCCGCATTTACTGCCTTGCCCTCTCCTGCGACAGTGAAGCCGGGGGAAGCTGGTGACAAGCGCTTACGATTCGAAGCTCTGCGGGAACGATTACGTCAGTTGGTAAATGGGAATGCCAACGTGGAAGGTTTTTTGCGCGAGCGGTTGGACGAGTTCGTCGGACAGCGAGGCGATCCGGCGAGCTTCTCGCTGCTCGAGCGACTGCTTGCCGAACAATTCTATGTGCTGTCTTACTGGCAAAACGTGAATGAGGAGATTAATTATCGGCGGTTTTTCACGATTACGGACCTGGTCGGGGTGCGCGTAGAAGATCCGCTGGTTTTCGAGGCAACCCACGGGCTGATTACGCGCCTGGCTGCACAACCCCCCGTTGACGGCCTGCGTATCGATCACATCGACGGATTACGCGATCCGCTGGCTTACCTGAATCGCTTGCGCGAACAGCTTGGCAAGGATTCAGCAGTTGAGCATTCCCGCGAGATATTCCTCTTCGTGGAAAAAATCCTGGGACGGACGGAACGGCTCCCGCGAGAATGGCCGGTAAGCGGAACAACCGGCTACGACTTTCTGAACGCGCTCAACAGCGTCTTCGTTGATCCGAAGGGCGCGAAATGCATTGAAGAGGTTTACGACCGCTTTGTCGGCAAGAAGCTGACCTACCCGGACCTTCTTTATCAGAAGAAAAAGCTGATCATGTCAACGCTGCTGGGAGTCGAGATGCGCTCCTTGGGACATCAGTTGAGCTTGCTAGCGGACAAGGATCGGTATGCGCGAGATTTGTCGCGAAGCGATTTGATGCAGGCGTTGTTTGAAACCACAGCACACGTGCGCGTGTATCGAACGTACATCCGGAATCTGGAAGTCGCTCGCGAAGACACGAAAATAATCGAGCACGCCATTGAAGAAGCGCGTGCACGGAAGTTCTACCTGCAACCCGTGCATTTTGATTTTGTTCGGGACGTCTTGCTGGTGAAGAATCGGCCGCATCTTCTGCCGGACCAGCGCGAAGCGCGATTGAATTTTGTCATGCGCTGGCAGCAATTTACGGGACCGCTCATGGCCAAGGCCTTCGAAGACACACTCCTTTATGTCTACAATCCGCTGATATCTCTCAACGAAGTAGGAGGAGAGCCGCGTCCATCGGTGGCCGTGGGTGAAACGTTCTCACATTTCATTGCGGACAGGCGCAAACACTGGCCAAACTCGATGAACGCCACAACAACTCACGATACCAAGCGCGCCGAGGACGTACGAGCTCGAATCAACGTGCTCTCTGAGATTCCCGGACAATGGAAGGAACGCCTAGAGCAGTGGTCGCACCTTAATGCGAAATACAAAACACAGTTGAATGGTCAGCCAGTGCCCGATCGCAACGAGGAGATATTCCTATATCAAACGCTCCTGGGAATGTGGCCGGCCGATCGGCACGAACACGCATCTCTCGTCGACCGCTTACAAGCCTACGCCATTAAAGCCACTCGCGAGGCTATGGTTCACACGCGTTGGACCTTGCCCAACACGGCCCACGAAAACGCGCTGAAGAAGTTTGTTGCCTCCATCCTGAAACCGGCCCCGACCAATCCCTTTCTGCGCGATTTCGTAGCATTTCATCAGGGCATCGCATACGGCGGAATGGTTAATGGCTTAAGCCAGGCGCTGCTGAAAATTATCTCACCGGGAATTCCTGATTTTTATCAAGGCTCCGAATTGTGGGACCTGCGCTTAGTCGATCCCGACAACCGGCAGCCAGTCGATTTCGCTAAGCGCTCGTCCATGCTCGCAGCTCTGAAGAAGGAGTCGAAACCAAGGGCTTCTTTGGCGGGACAACTTACCAGGCAATGGCAGGACGGCCAAATCAAACTCTACGCGATTTGGAAGGCGCTGAATTTCCGGCGCGAGCAGTCGGAGCTTTTCTCGAAGGACGATTTCTTGCAGCTCGAGGCCACCGGGCCACTCGCCGAACATGTTCTGGCAATACTGCGCCGACACAAGCGCGAATGGGCTCTCTTCGTGGCACCTCGCTGGCTGGCACGCGCTCAAGAGACACAGGTGAACCATGACCCGGATAGCTTCTGGAGAGAGACGAGAATTCGGCTGCCGGATGCCGCTCCGCAATTTTGGGAAAACATCTTCACGGGACAGAAGTTATCGACGGCGAACGAGCAAGGATCACTTGCCGTCGGGGAGATGCTCCTTCATTTTCCCGTTGCGTTACTCAGTAGCGGGAAACGCTCAAGAGCAAATGATTGAGACTACCGGCAGAGCCAGGATTCGACGCTCAAGAAGATAACAGCGCTGAGATTCCTTCTAAAGGGATGCCCACCCATGTGGGGCGATTATTGAGTTCGTACGCGAGCTCATAAATCGCTTTCGCAAGAAGGTACATTTCCAGCACTTTCGCTTTTGCCCGCGAATCGGCTGGGAGGTAGCGAGCCGCTCCCGAAGTTTCATAATATTGCCCGAGAAAGCGATTCGCCGCGCACCGGCTCCACGCTTCTGCCCAACGCCTTGTCTCGGCGATTCGGCTTGGCGAAATCGAAGTACCAGTAGGCGGCGCGAGCAATGGAGCGAATGCTGCATAGTGAAACGAGCGGAGCATTCCAGCGACATCTTGCAAGGGGGATTGTTTGATGCGTCTCTCCGCCAGTGGCCGCGCCGGTTCTCCTTCAAAATCGATAATCACGAAATCAGAGCCGGTGTAGAGCACCTGGCCCAAGTGATAGTCGCCGTGAATCCTTATCCGCATAGCTTCAATGGGAGCGCTCAACGCAGTGCGGAAGCGCGGGATTATCTCTTGCTCTCGCGCGGCGATATCCTCGGACTTCTGTATGTATTCCGACGGCATGCGCGGCATGCGCGCGCGCAGCAGCCGCAGTGTCCGGCTGGCAAGGTCCGCGAACGAGGCTTCCAAACTGTTTTGAGACTCCATCGTGAACGGTTCGGGAGCAAATGCCGGATCATCGCCTTCAGAAGCGAGGGCGAGATGGAGTTCAGCGGTCCTCTTACCTAGAAGACTAATTTCCATGAGAAGGCGGGCCATTGGTTCGCCGCCGAAATCGGGAAATTTCTCCGGCGCAGAAATTTCATGCCCGGTAACGTCCTCAAGTCGGCCATAGAATGCGGTCAGGACTTTTACTGCGTAACGCCAGGCGTCGCCCTGATTTGGCACAAACTCTTGCAGAATGGCTTGTGTCGTCGACTCTCCGTGTTGCGGTTGGTATTCGAGAAAGCCGCCAATCCTAGGAACGTGCGGAAAGCCGGCTCTTTCCGTCAGAAATCTGCCGATCTCAAGGTCGGGGTTCTCCCCTTCTTCGATACGCCGGAAGAATTTCAGGATGAGGCGCTCCGCATAAATGACGGAGCTGTTGCTTTGCTCGCCGGTCAGCAGCTTTGGCCGCACGGCATCGGATGAAGGGAAGAGCTCCGAAAACCGCGACGCCCGAAATCCGCGCAGCCGCCCCTTCTCGCCTGGCAATTCACGCTCTCGTTCAATGATGGCGAGAAGCTCTGAAAGAAATTCCTGGCTGGAGAAGGCGTCATGAAATACAAGCCCTGAACCGTTTCCGATTTCCAATGTTCGCGCCGAATCGCCACCCTTCGATTGCGCTGCAATGAGCGGAACGGAGTAGGTTTCTTCTGCTCCTTCCAGATATTTCACTGTGACCAGCAACGCAATCGTCTTTTTTCCCTCGCTGCCGACGAAAATTGCATCAATGATATCGACACCAAGAACCCGGCGGGCTTTCCCGCCAAACCAGCGTTGGCCGGCTAGAAAAGACGGCAATTGTGCCGGAAGGTTTTGGCGTAGCTCAGAAAGCATTTCGGCGGGAATTCGATTTCCTGGCACATTTCCTCAAGTTTCACGAACTCAGCACTTTGCAACCAATCATAGCGGTTGCGGCTCCTCGTATTTTTCCCTTTTCTTCTCGCCCAGGTTTCGCTCTAAAAACTCGCGCGCGAGTTCCCGCCCACCCAAACCAAAGGCGATCGCCAATCCAAACATGAAGGCTCCGAACACAATCGAAAACGCCGCGATCACCGTCTGGCGCGCGACCCCGACCTGTTCCAGAGCCATGGACACGGCCAGAGCCCAAATTACAAATCGGATGGACCAGCTCAGTAGCTTCGGCGACGGATAACCGGCGTTCACGGCGGCAAGGAGCGCGGCGCGCGATAAGAAATTCGCGGTCACAAGACCTACGAAGAGGATTAGTATCGCGACGAATATCGCCGGCAGCAGTAAAAACAGTCTCGAAATTTGCTCCTGGAGACCTGCTACTCCCAGAACGCTAATCCCGATCAAGATAAAACCGCACCAAGTCACCCAGAATAGCGAGCGGCTCAGCAGCTCCGTCATGGAGGGAAGCGCTGCCATGCGCAGGAAGCGCGATGCACCGGCTTCTTCAGACAGCCGGTCGAGCCTGGTCACGTGGAGCACCGCACGCAACATCGTCTTCAGCAGATAGGCCACCAGCAAACCGACGATCACAATCACCAGCATCACCAACAGCCGTGGCAAGAACTCCGCAAACATGTGCACAAGATTGCTGTAGGCCTGTGTGAGTCCCTGGATAATTATTTCCTTCATGGCTGCACCTCAACTTTTCGCTGTCCATCTCTCGAGTAAATACGGTTTTTGGCGTTCGAATTCCTGGCACACAATTTCGGACTGCGCTTCCATGGCTTCCGCTGAAGAATTTGCATGCTCCAGCAGAAAGGAATAGACCCTGCCGCGATACAGTGGGACCAAAGCCTGCACGAGATGATCGCGATTGAGTACCGCATGGTGATAGGAGGCCGCAAACTCGTAGAGAGTCTTCACCCACAGCTCCGCTGCAAAACGAAACTTCGCGCGATCACTCAAGGCAATTGCCTTGATCTGCGCGTGTGTATCCGGAGTAAGAATGGAAGCAAGGATCGGCTGCAACTCATTTACGCCGCTGCGGAAGAGGTCGAACATCTTTTCTTGGCTCGGCGGGATGCCGTCTGCCGATAGGTCGTGGTCCGGTCCAAACGTAGAGACCGGCGGCGAATTCGAGCGGCCCAACCAGTAAGTTTGATTTGTTTCCATGCACCAGAAAAAATTGCCGACGGTTTGGCGGATAGCGTCGACGATGTCTGGGCCCGTAGCCGCGGAGGATGCCGTTTTTGGGCCCAGGAAATATTGGCCGCATTTCAAACCCGCGCCGCCCGCCAGGATAGCCATCCAAGCTTCGGGACGGGTGCGAACCGCCTCTTCACGCCACACATCTTGCTCCAAGCCGAAAACAGCGCGGCTCATCGGATAAAGCAGATCGCGCGCCAACAGTCCCTGAAATTTACTGCGCACGTAAAGAGGAGCAACAAAATCCAATCCTTCGCGGTAGACCGGGCGCAGCAAGTTCGCAATCCAGGCAGGCGTTAGGTTCGTCGTCGCAGGGGAAATCACGGCGCATGCCCTTGCGCGCAGCAAATCGGCAGCGGCGACGATACTTCGCAGGGCCACTCCCTGAGATGGCGACCTGTCGTACATGCACGAAATACGGTGGATGGTGCGTAGCGAAGTCAGCCCCTTATGGCTGGCCTCGCGCCGCTCACTGCTCTGCTCAAACACTTGCTGCGTCTCGTCCCCAGACCCGCCGTCCACGTTTAGGATTACTGCCCGTTCGCGGACGAAATTCTGGCGAAGACTCTCCTCGATGCTGTGCAGCGTCTGCGCGATTGTCGAAGCGTTATTGTAGGACGGAATACCCACTAGCAGATCCACCTCGCCCACGCTCATGAGCTGGCGAATAAAATCGTCCGCGAGGAAACTTTCTTCAGCCAATTGCCGAGTGCTCCTTATTGCGCGACGCTCTGCTCGCGATTCGGAAAAATCTCTGTGGCATCAATCCGTTAAATCAAATTCTACGGAGACGGAACCAGTAAAACTGGTAAGGACCCAAGGTCAGTAGATACGGCAGATCACCGATCCGGGGAAACAGGTTTCTGCCGAACATCTCGATCGGAATATGCCTCTTATACATCTGCAGATTCAACTCGACCGCCTGCGCCGAGCTGGAAAGATTGTTCACGATAAGCACTTTTTCTTCGCCGAGCCGGCGCACGTAGGCCAGCACCCGGTGATTTGAAGGATTCAAGAACTCAATCGAGCCGCGGCTAAACACGCGGAACGCGTTTCGCGTCTGAATCACCGATTTTGTCCACGAGAGCAGCGAGTGCGCCGAGCGCCTCTGCGAGTCCACGTTAATTGCCTGATAGCCGTAAACCGGATTCGAGATGAGCGGGGAATACAACCGCTCGGGATCGGCCGCCGAAAAGCCGGCATTCCATCCCCCATTCCACTGCATCGGCGTGCGCACTCCGTTTCGATCGCCTAAATAAATGTTATCGCCCATCCCGATTTCGTCGCCATAGTACATAATTGGCGTTCCAGGCATGGAGAGGAGCAGGCCCGTCAAAAGCTCGACGCGCCGCCGATCGTTCTCCATCATGGGTGCAAGGCGTCGCCGAATCCCCAGATTGATGCGCATCGCTTTATCAACCGCATACTCGTCGTACATGTAATCGCGTTCGATGTCAGTGACCATCTCCAGCGTCAATTCGTCGTGATTGCGCAGGAAGATGCACCACTGGCAATTTGCGGGAATTTGCGGGGTCTGCTCGAGAATTTCGATGATGGGCTTGCGGTCTTCCAATTTCACGGCCATGAACATCCGCGGCATCAACGGAAAATGGAATGCCATGTGGAACTCGTCGCCATTTCCGAAATAGGAGCGCACATCCGCAGGCCACTGATTAGCCTCAGCGAGCAGCATCTTGCCTGGATAAGCGAGGTCGATACGTTTGCGAAAGTCGCGAATAATCTCGTGAGTTTCCGGCAAGTTTTCGCACGAAGTGCCGTCGCGCTCGATTAGATAGGGAACTGCGTCCAGCCGGAAGCCATCGACGCCGATGTCGAGCCAGAACTTCATCACCTCCCACATCGCTTCGCGAACCGCGGGATTGTCGTAATTCAAATCCGGTTGATGGTTGAAGAAGCGATGCCAGTAATAGGATTTTGAAATCGGATCCCAAGCCCAGTTGGACATCTCTGTGTCCACGAAAATAATCCGCACGCCCTGGTAGCGATTGTCCGTATCGCTCCAAACGTACCAATCCCGCTTTGCGTTCTCGCGGGAGCTACGCGCTTCTTGAAACCATGGATGCTGATCAGACGTGTGATTGACCACCATCTCGGTAATCACGCGAATGCGCCGATTGTGTGCGGCAGCGAGAAAATCCTTGAAGTCCTGCAGCGACCCGTAGGCAGGATGAACCGTGGTGTAGTCTGCAATGTCGTATCCGTCGTCACGCAGCGGCGAAGGATAAAAAGGCAAAAGCCAAATAGCGTTTATGCCCAGCTCCTGCAAGTAGTCGAGCTTGCTGGTTAGACCGCGGAAATCGCCGATGCCATCCGCATTACTGTCGCAGAACGTCCGCACATGAAGCTGGTAAATAACGGCGTCCTTGTACCAGAGGTTCTCGTCCTGCAAGAGAGAGGCGGAACTCTCCTGGTGCGGTTGCGAAACGATGGAAGGCGGAGTGGGTGAATCCTGCAAAGGTCAACCTACCGGATGAACCCGGAAAATATGCGCCGGGAGAATCGAAGGATCTAACTGCACAAAATTTCTCGAACCACGCCACACGTAGCGCGCATCGGTCAGTTGGTCATGCACTTGATACGCCTCGTGCTCGCCAAGCTTGAGTTCCTTCAGCGCGACCGAGATCCAGCCGGCTTGCGTGTTGTGCGGGTCAAGGTTGACAACCACCAGGATCTTGTCGGAGAAATCTTCCGCAACTTTGCTGTAAGCAATCAATTGCTGGTTGTCTGTCGGATGAAATCGCAGGCTCCAATCGCCGTGCAGCGCCGGGCTCGCCTTGCGAATAGCATTCACGCGCGTTATCAGGTCCTTCAGGCTGTTTGGGTTGTCGGTGTCCCAAACGCGCACCTCGTATTTCTCCGAATTTAGATACTCTTCGCTACCCGCTTGAATAGGTCGATTTTCATAAAGTTCAAACGCAGGGCCGTAAATGCCATAGCTCGCGCCGAGCGTTGCGGCCAAAATGAATCGCGCCACAAAAGCCGGTCGGCCGCCCTTTTGCAGATATTCGTTCAAAATGTCTGGCGTGTTCGGCCACACGTTCGCGCGAAAATACTCGCGAACTGGGGTCTGCGTCAGCTCCGTGAAATACTTGGCCAGGTCCGCGCTCGTATTTTTCCACGCAAAGTAAGTATAGGACTGCGTGAACCCGAGTTTTGCCAGCCGGTACATCACCTTCGGACGCGTGAACGCCTCGGACAGGAATATGACGTCGGGATAGTCTCGCTTCACATCGTTAATCAGCCATTCCCAAAAAACGAACGGCTTGGTGTGCGGATTGTCCACGCGAAAAATACGAAATCCCTGCTCTGCCCAGTACACCACAATGCTCTTGAGCTCTTCCCATAGCTCGGGCGCATGCTTGCTCTCAAAATCGAATGGGTAAATGTCTTGATATTTCTTCGGCGGATTTTCAGCGTACTGCACAGTTCCGTCAGGCCGCTCGCGAAACCACTCGCGATGCTCTTTCACGTAAGGATGATCCGGGGAACACTGATAGGCAATGTCGAGCGCAACCTCCAACCCCAACTCCCGCGCTTTACGCCGCAGCTCCTTAAGATCTTGCAAAGCGCCTAATTGCGGGTGAATCGATTTGTGCCCGCCGTCGATCCCGCCAATTGCCCAGGGGCTGCCGACATCGTCCGCAGCAGGAACCAGCGAGTTGTTCTTGCCCTTTCGCTCGGTAACGCCGATAGGATGAATTGGTGGCAAATACAAAACATCAAAGCCCATCGCTGCAACATAACCGAGCCGTGCGGCGCAATCGCGAAATGTTCCAGGCCGCTTTGCATCTTTTGTGCACGAGCGCGGAAACATTTCATACCACGCGCCAAAGCGCGCCTTCACCGGATCTACGACAACGAACAATTCCCTTTCATAGCGAGTGTCCTGGCTCAAGTCGCGGTTGCGAGTGATCAGCTCGGCAAGTTCAGCGCTTTGCGCGAATTCGACGACCGCGGTGGCATTTCCCGACAACTCACGCAATCGTTCCGTCGCATAAGCTAGCTCTCGCCGATCCGCACCCCTGGCTCGATCCGCGGGCGACTGCAACAGTTCGACTCCGCGCAGTACTTCCACGGAAATGTCAACGCCCGCTTTCATTCTCTTGGCCAAATCAGCGGCCCACGTACCGTAAGCGTCCACCCAGCCGATGATCGTGTAGACGTACCGTCCCAGTTCGCTGACCTCGAATTCCCCCGCCCAGCGATCATTCTCGATCAGCCGCATCGCTGTCTCTTGCCACTCGGAATCATTGGCTCGTCGAAAAAGCAGCCGTGCGCCGAGTTGATCATGGCCGTCCGCAAAGATATCCGCTTGCACGCGAACGCGGTCGCCTACGCATCGTTTAATGGGAAATTTCCCGTTGTCCACCTCGGGTTCTACGCCCTCGATGACCACGCGGCGCAGGGTGCTGAGCGCGCGATCTACCAGGGTGGCGGGAGTGTCCAACGGTCTCTCTCCGAAATCCGTATGTCCGGGGAAAATGCCAATTCGCGGCTGGGATGCGCGATTTGGGGGCCTTCACAGCCCTTCACGATTATACATAGGACCGAGCTCAGGTTTCACACAGGCACATTACGGAGTGCCAAGAACAAGGGCCAGAGAAGGACTTATTCGCCGTACGGGACCCAGATGTTCTTCACCTGCGTGGCATGGTGCAGAAACCAATGGCCTTCGCCCTGTTCGATGTTGAACCAGTCGATGGCGCGGCCTTCATCGCTGAAGACTTGCTTCAGATTGCCCACGGATAGCGATTTTGCCGCCGCACTGCTCGCTTCGCCCGCAAACGACCAGATGGCGTCCACATCGTCATGTTCCGCCAGCACCTTCAGTAACTCGGTGCTGCGCCCCGAAACCATGTTCACAACTCCGCCCGGTAAATCGCTGGTTTCAAAAACTTGATACAAATCAGCGATGATCAGCGGGTAAGTTTCCGAAGGAATCGCAACGACGGTATTCCCCATGGCAATCGCGGGCATCACTAGGGAGAGAAAACCGAGCAGAGGCACATCCGCGGGACAAATAATCCCAACGGTGCCAACCGGCTCCTGCATCGCCAACGAAATGCTGCGAAATGGCGGATTGTGAACGGCGCCGTCATACTTGTCGGCCCAAGCCGCGTAGGAAAAGACGCGCTCGATTCCCCGCCGCACTTCTGCGCCAGCGTGCTCCTTGCCGACCACAGCAGCCAGACGTCCCGCGATTTCCTCCGCGCGCTGCGAAAGATTCTCGCCGATGTAGTACAGAACTTGCGCGCGATTATGCGCCGTAGTCCTTGCCCAGCCGTCGGCTTTGCGCGCCGCTTCCACCGCGTTGCGAATATCTTTGCGATTGCCGAGCGGAGCCTCGCCCAGCAGACGGCCGTCAGCAGTCCTAACCTCTACACTGTAGCCGGAGTCCGGCCGCGTTTGTTTTCCGCCAATGTACAATTTCACCGTGCGGTCGATCGGCGACGCCACGGCGTGCATTTCCTGCTCGGCTGGGTGATCAACGGCCCGCGGCATTGTTGCCGAACGTGACGCCCGCTTAAACCATGCGGGCTCGAGATATTCGTACAAGCCTTCCCGGCCGCCTTCGCGCCCGTATCCGCTTTCTTTGAAGCCGCCAAATCCGCAAGCCGCGTCAAAGAGATTCGTGCTATTCACCCAAACGACCCCGGCTTTTAATTGCGCGGCAACGTGCAGCGCCACATTGATGCTTTCGCTCCAAACGCTGGCCGCGAGCCCGTAAACAGTATTATTCGCAAGCTCCACCGCCTCGCGCGGCGTGCGGAAAGTCATTGCCGCAAGCACCGGGCCGAAGATTTCCTGTTGCGCCACAATGGATGTCGGATGCACATTGCTCAACAGTGTCGGGGGGAAAAATAATCCGCGCGACGGCATCGCAAGCGAAGGCGGCTGCCAACAGGTTGCGCCTTCCGCCACACCTTGGTCGACGAACCGCTGAATTCGTTCCAACTGCACGCGCGCCACGATCGCCCCGATATCGATAGCTTTGTCGAGCGGCGGTCCAATACGCAGCGTGCTCATCCGCTCGCGGACTTTGCCGAGCAGCGTCTCCGCGACGCTCTCCTGCATCAGCAAACGCGAACCAGCACAGCACACTTGTCCCTGATTCAGCCAAATTCCATCCACCAATCCTTCCACTGCGCTGTCCAGGTCGGCGTCCTCAAAAATGATGAAAGGCGACTTGCCTCCCAGCTCGAGCGAAATCTTTTTATGGCTCTGCGCGGTCGCTTTGCGTATCGCCCGCCCGACTTCCGTTGATCCGGTGAACGCAATCTTGTCCACGTCCGGATGTTTCACCAGCGCTTCGCCAGTGGACCCATCGCCGGTAACGATATTCACCACGCCTGGGGGCAGGCCCACCTCCTGGCAAATTTCCGCAAACGCCAGCGCCGTCAGCGGCGTAAACTCCGCAGGCTTGAGCACCACCGTATTCCCCGTCGCCAAAGCCGGCGCAATCTTCCACGCCAGCATCAGCAGAGGGAAATTCCACGGAATGATTTGTCCCACCACGCCGCAAGCTGCGTAACCCGGAAATTCCTGAGGAAGGAGCTGCGCCCACCCGGCATGGTGATAAAAATGGCGCGCGACGAGCGGAATATCCAGGTCGCGGCTCTCGCGAATCGGCTTGCCGTTGTCCATCGTTTCCAGAACCGCAAGCCGCCGCGAATGCTTTTGCACCTGTCGAGCCAAAGCGTATAGGTAGCGAG
>WNFQ01002647.1_pt1 | contig 12945 bp, 11 predicted proteins | sample 5400171 | NCBI WGS metagenome assembly WNFQ01 (sample SAMN13153356, study PRJNA577476) | soil metagenome | isolation source: 20 cm soil under Madrone tree | place: USA:California | collected 2016-06-14
AACCGAAGCGGCTGTCGACTTGGCCAGACTAGCCGGCCTCCGTCCTTCCGGAGTCATCTGCGAAATCATGAACAAGGACGGCACCATGGCTCGGGTGCCACAACTCAGTCGATTTGCGCGACGACATGACATTCCACTCGTCGCCATCGCCGACCTGATTGCCTATCGGATGCGTACAGAGTCAGTGGTAAAGCGCGTGGCCTCCACGAAGCTGCCAACCGAATACGGAGAATTTCGTCTTGACGCATTCGAGAATCAGATCGACAAGCAAACGCACGTTGCTCTTGTTCGCGGCGAGGTAGGAAACGGGCAGGACGTACTCGTGCGGGTGCACTCACAGTGCCTTACCGGCGATGTTTTGCGTTCCGCTCGTTGTGACTGTGGCGGTCAACTCGATAAAGCCCTGCGCCGGATCGCGACGGAAGGCCGTGGAGTGCTGCTTTACCTGAACCAAGAAGGACGAGGGATTGGATTGGCCAACAAGATTCGCGCTTACGGCCTGCAGGATGAAGGACTCGACACGGTAGAGGCCAATGAACGCCTTGGGTTCAAACCCGATCAACGAGACTACGGCATCGGCGTGCAGATCCTGCGAGAACTGGGCGTCCGCTCCATGCACCTCTTAAGCAACAATCCCCGCAAGCTCGTCGCCATCGAAGGCTACGGGCTATCGGTGACGAAATGGCTGCCTATCGAGATACCTGCGTCACCTTCGACACTGCGCTATTTGACGACAAAACGAAACAAACTCGGGCACGTCTTGAGCGGAGTCTGAGACTGCGCTCTCAGGGAACTCCGTCCGCATTGGCCACGCGCACAGGTCTGACTTTCCCACAGTCATCAACATTTTTGTGTCTGTGATTCAAGAACATATGGGAATCCGCTCGCGCCTTTTTAATTGAGTTCGAAAGGCCCGCCGTCAAAGCCTAGGCAATTGAGTGAACGTGTTGACAGCGGTTCTGCAGCCCGAATCATCTCCGAAAAAGTAACGCGCCTCTTTTCAGCGACCTAAGCCACCAACATCTTTGGCCGACAGGATGCTTTTAGTCGTAGCGCATTCACAAACACGCGAGGCAAAGGGAACAACGAGAAACTTCATGGCGACTCCAACAAAAGAAATCAAGAAAGCACTACCTCAACCCAATTCTGACTTCTACCAACTCCTGGAGACTTTGCCTGCCGAAGAACTGGCAGTCGTGAAGCAGGTCCGCAACTTCATGGAAACCAAGGTCCAGCCCATCATCACGAAGTATTGGGTTGAGGATTCATTCCCGTTTGAGCTGTTGCCTGCGATTAAGGAACTCAATATCGGCGGCGTTGCCATGAACGGCTATGGCTGCCGCGGCGGAAGTGCGCAGCTGTTCGGATTGATCGCCATGGAGATGGCGCGCGTCGATTCCTCTATCGCCACATTCTTCGGCGTTCACAACGGCTTGGCCATGGGGTCCATCTATCTGGGCGGTTCCGAGGAACAGAAGCAAAAATGGCTCCCGCCAATGGCCCGCTGGGAAAAGATTGGCTGCTTCGGCTTGACCGAGCCTCTCGTCGGCTCGGGAACCTCTGGCGGCCTTACGACTACGGCCAAGCGTGACGGAGACACCTGGACCATTAATGGCCAGAAGAAATGGATCGGCAATTCTCCATGGTGCGACATCTCGATCATCTGGGCGCGCGATCTCGCCGACAACCAAGTCAAGGCCTTCATCGTCGAGAACAAGACCACACCCGGATTCACGGTCGAAAAAATCCAGAACAAGATCGCCCTCAAAGTCGTGCAGAACGGCTTGATCACTATGGAGAACTGCCGCGTCCCGGAGGAAAACCGCCTGCAAGCCGATCAATCGTTCCGAGACACGGCCCGTGTCTTGAAAATGACGCGATTCATGGTCGGCTGGGAGGCGACAGGATGCGCCATGGGCGCTTACGAAAATGCGGTCAAGTACTGCCAGGAACGGTTGCAATTCGGCAAGCCCATCGGCTCATTCCAGATGGTGCAGGACCTCCTAGCCAGGATGCTCGCCAACATCACCGCTTCGCAGTGCCTCTTGGTGCGCATGTCGCAGTTGGACGCCGAAGGCAAGATGAGCGACGCGCATGCATCGCTGGCCAAGGCCTTCACGACCGCCAAATGCCGCGAAACGGTCGCGTGGGCGCGAGAGCTGCTTGGCGGCAATGGCATCTCCGCGGACTACAACGTCGGGCGGTTCTTCGTGGATTCGGAAGCTCTGTACTCCTACGAGGGCACGTTTCAAATGCAGAACCTGATTCTCGGCAAGGCCATTACCGGTCTCAGCGCCTTCATCTAGTGGAATCGGAGTCGAATTTTCCACCTGATATCCATCAACCGCATACAAAAGGGCAAAAGGAGCAAGCAAATCTATGTCTCTTAAAGAATCTAAGTTGAAAGTTGTCAAACCCACACCAAAAGGCACAGCCAGCCGCTTGTTCTTTCTAAGTGCGAGCAGCGGCCAAGTTTTCTCCGCAAATCCTGATGGCTCCGACCTAAAGGTCATTGTCAATGAGGGAAGGCGGATCCCCGACGGAATTGTTGTGGACACAGATGCCGGTCACCTCTACTGGACCAACATGGGCAATCCCAGCGCCAATGACGGTTCCATCGAGCGCTCGGACATTGACGGGAGCAACACCAGCCACATCGTTCCGAACGGCGGCACATTCACTCCCAAACAACTGCAACTCGATAAAAACAACCGCAAGCTTTACTGGTCGGATCGCGAAGGCATGCGGATCATGCGCTCGAATCTGGATGGATCCAAAATCGAAACGCTTGTCGATACGAGCCAGGGCGACGCACGTCCCGGCAAGGACGCGAAGAAATGGTGCGTCGGCATCGCGCTCGACGTTGAAGGCGGAAAAGTCTACTGGACCCAGAAAGGCCCCGAAAAAGGGGGACAGGGCCGCATCTTCCGCGCAAATCTGGAGATCCCCGCGGGTCAAACTCCACAAAACCGCCAGGACATTGAAGTTCTTTACACCAACTTGCCCGAACCCATCGACCTCGACCTCGATCTGGCCAACCGAATAATGTACTGGACCGATCGCGGAGATCCCCCGCGCGGCAACACCGTGAATCGCGCACCAATGGACGCGGCCAATGGCAATCGGCCAGTGCCGGAAATTGTTTTTAACCACCTCATGGAAGGAATCGGTCTTGCGCTGGATCTCGACAATGGGCGCATGTTTGTGACCGACCTGGCCGGATCTGTCTACAGCGCCAATCTCGACGGATCAAACAAGAAACCTGTGATCTTTGCTCAAGGAAATCTAACTGGCATCGCGTACGCGGAGCTTCCTGCCAATTCGTAGTCTGGCTCCGATCAGTCTTACAAATCACGAGGAGACAATCATGAGTTCGCCGGCAGCTGCTTTGAAACTTGAAAACGTTCTGTACGAGAAGAAGGGTCCGATTGCCTACGTGACCATCAACCGGCCCAAAGTACTGAACGCTCTGAACGCGAAAACCATTTCCGAATTGCGATCCGCGTTCGAAGACGCGCGCGATGATTCCGAAGTGCGTGGAGTCCTTTTCACCGGAGCGGGAGACAAGTCCTTTGCGGCCGGCGCGGACATCAGCGAAATGGCTAACGATACTCCGCTCACGGCAGAACAGAAAACTCGCGCCGGCCAAGCACTTACGGAGCTCATTGAAAACCTTGGCAAGCCGGTCATCGCCGCGGTGAATGGTTTTGCACTTGGTGGCGGCTGTGAACTCTCCATGGCCAGCACGATTCGAATCGCCGCTGAAACTGCGAAGTTCGGTCAACCCGAAGTGAAGATCGGAGTAATGCCGGGCTATGGCGGAACACAGCGTCTCCCCAGGTTGATCGGTAAGGGCCGCGCATTGCAACTCATTCTGTCAGGCGCAATCATCGACGCGCAAGAAGCCTATCGCATCGGCCTGGTGAATGAAGTTGTTCCGAGCGCGAACCTAATCGCACGGGTGGAAGCCCTACTCAACCAAATCATCTCCAACGCACCCGTCGGCGTGAAGTATTCCATCGAGGCCGTAAACAAAGGATTGGATACGAGCCTCGAGGGAGGATTCCTTCTGGAAGCTTCGCTGTTCGCGATTTGCGCCGGAACCGAAGACAAAAAAGAAGGAACATCCGCCTTCCTTGCCAAGCGTCTTCCAAAGTTCCAGGGACGCTAGCGCTCAGCGGACTTCAACCTCATTTTAAATTTCTACTCAGAAACAGAAAGAAGAAAAACTCATGGCAGACGAAAACATATTCTCAGGACTAAAGGTCGTGGACCTCGCAAGCTTCATCGCTGGTCCCGGCGCAGCTACCATCCTGTCCGATTACGGCGCCGACGTCATTAAAGTCGAACCGCCTGGATCCGGTGACCCACATCGCCACACCTTTCAGCTCCCGCCACAGCCCCGGTCGAGCGACAACTACGCCTGGCACTTGGACAACCGCAACAAGCGCGGAATGTCGCTGGACCTGAAATCGCCGCACGCGAGAACTGTCGTCGAACGTCTCGTGAAGTGGGCCGACGTTCTGGTCATCAACTTCCCCCATCCCGCGCGCAAGCGGCTCAAGCTGACCTACGAAGAGGTTGCCGCGTGGAACCCGCGCTTGATTTACGCGGACATCACCGGCTACGGCGACAACGGACCCGACGCCGATCTTCCCGGATTTGACATTACTGCTTTCTGGGCGCGCACCGGACTGCTGTCGTTGACCCGCGATTCAGGTGCTCCTCCTACCCTTCCCCCTTCCGGCAGCGGAGATCACGCTACGGCAGTCGGGTTGTATGGAGCGATTGTTACCGCCCTCTACCGGCGCGAGCGCACGGGAAAAGGCGCGGCCGTCACCACTTCCCTGCTTGCGCAGGGAGTCTGGTCCGGTTCGATGTACGTTCAGGCGGCACTCGCCGGAGCGAACTTCTATCCTCTGCATGATCGCAAGAATCCGCCGAATGCGATTTTCAATGTCTACCGAACTTCGGACGACCAGTGGTTCTTGATTGTCGTTCAGAACAAGGACTGGCCAAGTCTCGCAGCGGCAATTGGCCGCCAGGAACTTCTCTTGGACGCTCGATTCAACGAGGATGCGAAGCGCGTCGCAAACGCGCAAGCACTGACCGAAATTTTAGATGCGGTTTTTACCTCACAAACCCTGGACCACTGGCAGCGCGCTTTCGACCAGGCTCATATCACCTACGGCATCGTCAGGAGTCCCAAAGAAGTAACGACCGACCCGCAATTGCTTGCGAACGAAGTCATCGTTCCGCTCGAAGGCGCCGGCGAACATCTGAAGCTCACGGTGAGCAGCCCGCTGACCGTGCATGGCGCTGCAAAAGTGCCGGCGCGACGCGCTCCCGAACTTGGTGAGCACAATGACGAGATTCTCAAACAGCTCGGTTTCAGCGGTGATGAGATCGATGGCCTGCGCGCGAATGGCGCTGTTCCCCACGCTTGGCATTTGGAATCGAAGGCTGGAGGAGCATCATGACCGACATTGTCACCGAACGCTCCGGAAATATCTTGCGAGTTCAGTTCAATCGACCGTCCAAGAAAAACGCGATGACCTCCGCCATGTATATCACCATGGCGGATCTCCTCAACGAATCGGCAAAAGACGATCGCATCCGCGTCGTGCTTTGGCACGGAGCCGGAGACTCTTTTTGCGCGGGGAACGACCTTGATGACTTTCTCAAAAACCCCCCAGGTCCCGGAGACAGCCCGCAATCGCGTTTGATCAATGCCTTCATCGCCTTTGAAAAACCAATCGTCGCGGCGGTGCGCGGTGCGGCAATCGGGGGCGGTACCACCATGCTCACGCACTGCGATTTTGTCTATGCCAGCGAGACTGCAAAATTCCAAATGCCTTTCATCAATCTCGCACTGGTTCCTGAATTCGGAGCCACATTTTCCGTCCCCATGCGCGCGGGATATTTGCGTGCCGCAGAACTTCTTCAACTCGGTCTGCCCTTCGATCCGAAGGAAGCTCTGGAGTTTGGCTTCGTTACCCGTGTTGTCCCAGACCAGAAGTTGCTCGAGACCGCCACGGAAACTGCTCAGAAACTCGCCGAAAAGCCTGCGGCCGCGCTGCAGGCTTCGAAACGGCTCATGAAAAAACCGTGGCGCGATGCGCTTCTGGAAGCCGCCAAGGCCGAGAACGGCGAGTTCTCGGTGCGCGTCCGCTCTGCGGATACCAAGGAAGCCATCACCGCGTTTTTCGAGAAACGTCCACCCGACTTTACCTGGTCGAGAAAGGCCGCGGTCGCTTAGGTCTGCCATGGCTCGAACGAGAGTAGTCATTGTCGGGGCGGGATTTGGAGGCCTGGCTGCGGCCAAGGCGCTTCGGAATACTCCTGCCGACGTCGTCTTGATCGACCGCACCAATCATCACTTGTTTGAGCCGCTGCTCTATCAGGTGGCGACATCGGTACTGACACCAGGTCAAATCGCGACTCCGATCCGAGGAATTCTTCGACGACAAAAAAACGCCACGGTGATCCTCGGCGAGGTCACCGGAGTCGACAAAGAGAAGAAATGCATCTTCTCAAGTGACGCCGACCGGGAAAATGTTCCCATTCCCTACGACTATCTGGTGCTTGCAACGGGAGTCAGCCAAAGCTACTTCGGGCACAACGAATTCGCTCAATTTGCTCCTGGCCTAAAAACTCTGGTTGATGCCGTTGCCGTTCGCAACAAGGTCCTCCAGGCATTCGAACAGGCCGAAGCAGAAGAAGATCCAAGCCGCCACGGTGATCTCCTGACTTTCATCCTGGTGGGCGCCGGCCCAACGGGCGTGGAGATGGCCGCTGCTCTCGCCGTCCTTGTGCGGAGCACCCTTAAGTCGGAATTCCGGCGGATCGATCCGACAACCGCTCGAATCCTGCTCGTGGACATGGCGGCGCGGGTTCTGCCCACTTTTTCCGAGGATCTCTCTAAAGCCGCAAGTGAGCGGCTTAAAAACCTGGGCGTTGAAGTTCGGCTCGGCCACAGCGTTGACCACATTGATGCCGACGGAATCGTCGTGGCTGGTGAACGTATCGCCAGCAAAACGGTTATCTGGACCGCAGGCGTTGCACCTTCTCCCGCAGGCAAGTGGCTCAACGTAGAGACCGATCGAGCAGGACGCGTACGGGTGCAGCCCAACCTCAGCGTTCCAGGACACCCGGAAATCTTTGTCGTTGGCGACACGGCATCTCTCGATGAGAACGGCAAACCGCTGCCGGGAGTCGCTCAAGTAGCGCTTCAGCAAGGAAGATACGCGGGCAAGTTGATTCACAAACGCATTGTGGGCGGACCGGCGCCGAAACCATTCAAGTATTTCGACAAAGGCAACATGGCGGTTGTCGGAAAAGGGTTCGCCGTTCTGCAAACCGGAAAGATCCATCTGAGCGGCTTCACAGCCTGGCTCGCATGGGCGGCCGTGCATCTGCAGTTCCTGGCAACGTCCAGTCTCCGCGTGAGCGTGTTCGTTCAGTGGGTCTGGACTTACATCACGGGGCAACGTGGATCGCGCCTGATCGTAAACCATCGCGGAGCCGAAAAAGATACTCGCTCGGCCGAAGCTCGCGTCGGAGCTGCGGCGGCGAGCAAGTGAGTTCGAGAAATTTGGAGATTTAGTTCTAACAAGGAGAAACATATGGCAAAGAGCAGAGAGATTCGCAACGTAGCAATTGTAGGCACCGGAGTCATCGGCGCGAGTTGGGCGGCACTTTACCTTGCTCGTGGACTCAATGTCACCGCAACGGACCCGGCGCCCGACGCCGAAACCAACCTGCGCCGTTACATTGACGCCGCCTGGAAAGATCTCACCGTCATTGGCCTTTCCCCGAACGCGTCGCGCGATCACCTGAAGTTCACAACGGATTTGAAGGCGGCGCTCGCGGATGCCGACTTGGTGCAGGAGAACGGACCCGAACGGAAGGACTTCAAGATCAAGCTGTTCGCGGATATCGACGCGGCGACTCGGCCGGATGCGATCATCGCATCGAGTTCTTCCGGGTTGACCATGAGTACGATGCAGTCTGCCTGCAAGCATCCGGAACGTTGCGTCATCGGCCATCCCTTCAATCCTCCCCATGTCGTGCCGCTCGTTGAAGTAGTCGCGGGCGAAAAAACGTCGCCGGAAACTGTCCAGCGTGCGATCTCTTTTTACGAATCGATTGGCAAGAAACCGATTCATGTCCGCAAAGAGGTCGTCGGCCACGTGGCTAATCGCCTTCAGGCAGCGCTGTACCGTGAGGTCGTTCACCTCATCGAGCAAGGTGTATTGGACGTCGCGGATTCGGATGCTGCGGTGTGCTGGGGACCTGGGCTGCGTTGGGGAGTGATGGGTCCGAATCTCCTGTTCCATCTCGCCGGTGGTCCCGGAGGAATTCACCACTTCATGGAGCACCTCTCCGGGCCGGTAGCCTCTTGGTGGAAAGACCTCGGCACGATCACCGAATTCAGTCCTCAGGTGAAGCAAGCGATTATCGACGGCGTGCAAAAAGAGGCAGGCAACCGCTCGGTGGACGAACTCAACCGTGAACGCGACGCCATGTTGCTGGAACTGCTGGCTACCCGCGCAAAGGGTGAAGAGGCGGCCGAAGCAGCCACAGCCGGAGGCCACGGCGACTAGCTTCCATCAGTGAAGCGCGCTCTGGTTCGTGCTTCGCGGCCCCACGCGCTGCTTCATTGGACAGCACACGATGATTTACGCTCATTCGCTCGGCCGGGCATTCCGGTATTACACGCAACGCACGGCGCTGGTTGTCGACGGCGCCGCTGTTTCTTTCAAGGCTCTCCACGAGCGCGTCCGGAACATTGCGGCCGCGCTCGCCGCCAAGGGTTTTGCAGCGGGCGACCGCCTTGCGCTTCTGTTGCCGAATTCACCTGAATACATTGAGTTGGTCTACGCGTGCAGTTGGCTCGGCGTTACTGCGGTCCCGATAAACGCGCGCCTCTCCGCAGCTGAAATCGACCGAGTTCTGCTTGATGCAAAACCGCGCGGGCTGGTGCGACATTCCTCGCTCCTGAAGCCTGCGGTGCCGCTTCCGTGGCAACTCGTGCTCGATGAACAGCCCCTGGACGTTCGGAACGACTCCTGTCCAGATCCTGTTTATGATCCGGAAGCGATCCTCGCTCTCATCTATACCAGTGGCACGACGGGCCGGCCGAAGGGCGTCATGGTGACGCACGCCAACATCCTGGCGAACCTGGACCACTTCAGTTATTGGATGGGATACCGAGAAGGCGGCGTCTATCTGCATGCGGCACCGATTTTTCACATCGCCGATTTTCCCGCCTTGTTCGCAGCACCGGCATTCGGTGCGCGCCAAGTCACAATTCCAAAGTTCAGCCCGCAAGGTTTCTGTGAGTTGGTCCAACACGAACGGGTAACTCACACGGTGCTCGTGCCAACAATGGTGAACTTGCTGACGCAAATGCCCGAAGCGAAACCGTATGACTTGAGCAGCCTCGAAGTTCTGGCTTATGGCGGTTCTCCCATGGCGCCGGAACTTGTCCGTCGCACTCGAAAGCTTTTGCCGAACGTGAAACTTCTCCAGAGTTACGGACTCAGTGAGACCGGCTTCCTTACAGGTCTCGAAGATCAGGAGCATGTCGAGGGCAAGCTCCTATCTTGTGGGCGGCCCTGTCCGGGAATTGATCTGCGAGTCGAAGACGAGACAGGAAAGGAAGTGGAAGTCGGGCAGCACGGCGAATTGGTCGCACGAGGCGCCAACGTCATGCGGGGCTACTGGAACGATGCAGAAGACACCGCTCTCGCATTTCGAAACGGAATGTTTCGCACGGGAGACATCGGCTATCAGGATTCGGACGGCTATTTCTACATCCTTGACCGCCTGAAAGACATGATCGTCACCGGTGGGGAAAATGTTTATTCCGGCGAGGTCGAAGCGGTCATCTACAAGCATCCCGCAGTTCGTGAAGTGGCGGTCTTCGGAATTCCTGACGCTCAGTGGGGTGAAATCGTTATGGCCTGCGTTGTGCGGAAGCCCGGAATGGCTCTGAGCGCGAACGACCTCACCAGCCATTGCCGGCAATTCCTGGCGAATTACAAGATCCCCCGCCGCGTCGAGTTTTCAGATACCGAATTACCGAAAAGCGGTTCCGGCAAGATCCTCAAAAGGGTTCTTCGCGAACGATTCTGGGCTCAGGAAGCGCGGGCCGTAGGTTAGCCGACCGACTGAGCGTTTAACAGTCGTGCGAGCCGTATAAGTTCATACGAGGAGAGAAGAATGGAAGACTACCAGGTTGTCGCCGCGATACTCACTGTGGCGCTCTGCTCGACTAAGCCACGTACAACTTCACAAAGACTGGCTGCCGATCAGTGGCGAAATGTATGGCGCGACTACAACAAGTTCCTGAAGGAACTGGAAAAAACGGACGAGTCCATTGACAGGCGCGGAATCAATCCAGATTAAGCCTGGGAATGGCATTCGCTACCCGAAAGTCATTACTTCGAAACTCCCCTATCGCGAGCTTTCTAGAGGATTCTTCGCGAACGATTTTGGGCTCACGAAGAACGGGCCGTAGGCCAGGAGACAAGAATGCGTTTGATCGCCCAGAAGGGAAAGTTCGCGTGCGCGTTTCTAACCGTGATTCTGTCCGGAAGTCTCTTCACTGGTGTTGTATTCGCGAACGATGAACCCAAAACGGTGCCTGCAAGAGACGAGCAGCCCAAGAAGCTCGACGCGGCGAAAACGGAAACTGGACGGGAATCTGATTCAGACGCTAGTGAGACGTCCGCGCCTCAGGAGCCGAAACGTCGCGCTGCTCCGCCGCTCGATCCGTTATTTCCTGGCTCAGAATATCTCGGGTCCACTCCACTCATCGGCGTGCCCGACTCGGATCCCCAGTATCCGTTAGAGAAGGCTCTTTGGTCTGCATTTCCAGAACTCAAGGCCCAAAGGATCAAAGTATATGGCTGGGTGAATGCCGGATTCGACTTCAGCACTTCCAACAAATCAAATATTCCTGAGTCCTACGCCATCGTTCCCAACAAGCTCGAACTCGACCAAGCCGTAGTGCGTATCGAGCGCCTTCCGGACACCGTACAAAGAGATCACGTCGACTGGGGATTCCGACTCACCCCGATGTATGGCATCGATTATCGCTGGACGACGGCGCAAGGTTGGTTTAGCGGACAGCTCCTTAATCACAATCGTCCGTATGGCTTCGATCTGGTGGAAGCCTATAGCCTCGTGTACATCCCCAGCGTGGCCCAAGGAATGGTCATCAAATTTGGGCGGTACATTTCTCCGCCGGACATTGAAGCGCAACTCGCTCCCGACAATTACCTGTACACGCACTCGCTGATGTTCACTTTCGATTGCTACACGCAAACAGGCATCAACGCAGCGATAAAGTTAAACGACCAATGGTCGATCCTATTTGGGATACACGCGGGCGACGACACTGCGCCTTGGAACGGTGCAGCTCACCCAACGGCGATGGCTATGATTCGGTGGGCATCCAAAAGTAACAACGACTCCCTTTGGGGTGGCATCGATTCCCTCAACGGGGGCAAGTTCAAGGATGGACACGATAACCTGCAACAATTCAACCTGACCTAGACTCACAGATTTAACGAAGCAGGGACGCTTCTGACCTCGACAGAAGCGTATTACATTTTCCAGACGCACGCGCTCGTCGGCGGGACCGTAAACAACGGTCCCTCACATTCTTGGTTTCAAAACGTGGGTCCCGGCGCACCAATTCCGGGGAATGCTCCTGCGTTCGGCATTGTGAATTACACCGAATGGAAGTTCGCAAAAAGGGACTTTCTCTCGGTCCGCCCGATCGATTACATCGTCGATTTCAAAGGAGAGCGGTCCGGATTTGCCACGACAATGGCGAACTGGACTGTCGGCGTGACCCACCGGTTCAACGAGTTAGTTTCCGTCCGCCCAGAGGTGCGATACGAATACGCGTTCAGTGCGCGGCCCTGGGATAACGGCACACGAAAAGGCCAGTTGATGTTCGCAATGGATGCCCTCATGCGCTTTTAGAGCCGGATATGTGGCAGCGATATCTTCTCGGCGCCTGGGCCCAAGACTTTCTCGAGCCAAAAGCGCAGTCATAGAAGTCTCGTTCGGATGTTGATTTCCGAAGTGAGCGTGCGGTGCACCGGGCACTTGTTCGCAATTTCGAGCAGCCGCGAGTGCTGTTCTGCGCTTAAGGGCCCCTCAAATCGCACGTCCCGCTCGATTCTGTCGAGCATGCCTTCTCTCGTTTCACACTCTGAGCAGTCTGCAGCGTATATCTTCGAATGTCGAAGCCAAACCGTGACCCGTTCTAGCGGCCAATTCTTTTTTCGCGCATACATCGCGACCGTCATCGAGGTGCAGGAACCCAGAGCGGCGAGCAGGAAGTCGTATGGGGATGGCCCGGTATCAGTGCCTCCAACGCTATCCGGCTCATCGCCTTTTAGCCGATGTCGGCCTGCTGCAATCTGCTGTGCGAACGTGCCCCCTTCACCCCAAACGATGACGTCCGCCGATGTAATTCCTTCAGGAACAGCGCTCATATTCACCTCTCGGTCTCCACATGATGAGCACGCGCTTCTCCACAGCCCGAACCCATGGGTCTGCATGGACACGCTACATCCACACACCATCCGAGAACTCAAGACTCAGTGACGACCTCGACGTTATCGTCAAATCCCTGACAATGAATAGCTGCAAGGAGAATTCTTCATTCTGAACCTAACGTCTCCTTTCTGTTGAAAACAAGGCGGATCGCCGATTCTCATGTAAATGTTCGGCGTTGGGCACGCAGTTGCTTTCCCTCATAGCGCCTATTTCGAAGTCGACATTTGAAAGGGGAATCTGAATCGTATGGCTCAACAATCATCAAACGGCAATCGTCCAAAACTGAGTGAGAAGGGACTCTTAACTCCGGACAATTGCGTCGTGGCGCTGATCGACCATCAGGGCCAAATGCTGTTTGGAACA
>WNFQ01002648.1_pt1 | contig 12943 bp, 11 predicted proteins | sample 5400171 | NCBI WGS metagenome assembly WNFQ01 (sample SAMN13153356, study PRJNA577476) | soil metagenome | isolation source: 20 cm soil under Madrone tree | place: USA:California | collected 2016-06-14
CTGGAGAAGGACCTAATATGCTCTCGAAGGCTATAAACACTTGGCTTCCGGCGGAGCCAGGTATTAGACAACTTGCCGCTTACCAAGGCGCTGATAAGTCAGCGTACTCCAAAACTTCTAGAGCTCCCGCGGAAGATATTCACGCCAGCGCCGATCCACTAACGCCGCGATGTCATCGCGCACCACCAATTCATCCGGCAACGTCGGCTTCTTGCGCGCGTCGATGACGACTGGGCCGCGATAAGCCAAGTGATGTCGCACCACGTCCGTCTCGGCAGCGTAGACATCGCCGGCCGGTTCAAAGCGCGTCCAGGTTGACCATAAAAAGTCGGACGAAGAACGCGCGATGCCGGCATCGTCGTGCAGGATCACCAGCGGCCATTCAGCTAAGGCCAATTCGCGGGTCAGACGTGCGGCTTGATCCGGCGCGTCTAAATATGGCGCCCCTTCGACAACCAGACAGCCGCCACAGAAAACTTCTGCGCGTGTCGTTCCGCTGGGCAACTCGCCGCGAAACTCACGCGCGAGATCACGGACGGGCTCGCCCAGACCCATCAGGATCGCTTTACTGCCTTCATTCACTCTCCCACTCGTATAATCCAGAGTGTCCATAGATGTATTCGAGAAGATGAAAAAGTCCCTCTCCCAGCGCGCGCGCGCCAGAACGTGTTCCAGCACGCGCGGAAAATCATGAAGATCAATCGGTGTGTCGGTCAGTAGCAAAAACTTCGTGAGCGCCAATTGGCCTTCACCCAAAATCCGGAAACCTGCAACCAGGGCCTCGCGCGTGTAACGCTCGCGCACCACAGCCGCGGCCAGCGAATGAAAACCCGTCTCGCCATAGCTCCAAAGATCACGCACGCTCGGCATCACCAGAGGGAACAGCGGCGATAGAAGCGATTGTAGATAGTCGCCAATGAAAAAATCTTCCTGTCTGGGTTTTCCCACTACTGTCGCCGGATAGATCGCATCGCGCCGATGAGCGATCGCATCGCAATGAAAAACCGGGTAGTCATGTTGCAGCGAGTAATAGCCATAATGATCACCGAACGGTCCTTCCGGCCTGCGTTCATGTGGTTGGGCGTGGCCAACCAGCGCAAATTCGGCTTCAGCGACCAGGCGATGTCCACCCGCCGGATTCTTCGCCATCTTCAGCTTTTGTCCCTGGAGTAGCGACGCCAAGACCAATTCGGGCACGTCCTCGGGCAGTGGTGCAATAGCGGATATCATCAGTGCGGGAGGTCCGCCGAGAAACACCGTCACGGGCAGCGGCTGGTTCAACTCTTCGGCCGCGCGATAGTGGAAACCTCCGCCCTTCTGAATCTGCCAATGCAAGCCGGCAGTATTGTCGTCATAAACCTGCATGCGATAAATGCCGAGGTTGTGCTTCTTCGTGATCGGATTTTCCGTGTAGACCAGCGGCAGGGTAATGAATGGCCCGCCGTCTTCATGCCAGGTTGTCAGCACCGGTAAATGATCGAGGCGGCCAGTGCGATCGAAGACCTCGGTCACCGGCCCGCGCGAGAGCGTCCTGGTGCCCAGCTTGAGAAAATCACGCACGAGCGATCGATGTTTCCAAAGCTCAGAACGTTGGGGAGGCAGCAGAGCTTCGGCGACGCTGACTAACTCTTTGACGAACTGCTCGGGTTTCGGTCCAAAGGCGAGATCAATTCGCTTGGGCGTGCCGAAGAGATTGGTAACTACCGGGTAATTACTTCCCTTCACTCTGGTAAAAAGGAGAGCCGGTCCATTCCATTCGATCACTCGACGATGAATCTCAGCCAGCTCAAGATACGGATCTACTTCGATGTCGATACTGACGAGATCTTTTTCGCGGCGCAGGAGGTCGAGGAAGGAGCGAAGATTTGGGTGCATCTAAAAGATAGAATTCTCTGTGCTTCACAGAGAGAACACTAGTTTTTACTGACGGTATGCCGCAGGGTGGCGCTGTTCAGATCCAGCTCGCTCACCTTAATCACCTCGACCTGCGGAAATGCTTTCTGCAATGCCGGCAGGAATTTTCTCGCGTCGCCCACCACGATCACACTGGTGCTGTCGATGTTGAGATGTGTCGCGGCAAAATTCTTAACGTCTTCGGCTTTGACGGCCTGCACGCTGCCGACGAACTGATTAAGCTGATCAAAGTTGACACCATAGATAGCCAGTGAACTTATCTGGCCCACGAGCCCGCCGGTCGTTTCCAGGCCCCGGGCAAAGCCGCCGTTCAGACTGGCTTTGCGCGTAGTCAATTCCGTGTCCGGCAAATCTCCGGACGCGAGCTTGGAAATCTCTGCGAGCGTGAGGGAAGCCACTTCAGCTCCCGACTCGTTTTTTGTCTGGGCTGAAGCACTGAATGAACCGGCCGAGCGGCGCATATCGAGCGTGCTGCCCGCGCCATAACTCAACCCGCGCTTGACGCGAATCTCCCAATTGAGACGTCCTGAATAGCCACTCAAAATCGAGTTGGACACAATGCCGCGGAAGTACTCCGGACTATTGCGACTAATCCCGCTACGGACTGCCAGCACCGCTGCCTGCCCCGCGTCAGGCATATCAATTACCAAAACACGAGGTTTGTTGATCGTGCTGGTTTGACCCAGGCCCAGACTGCCGTCCACAACACCGTTGGTGGCTCCCTGCCAGTCGCCAAAATATTTCTGGGCCAGAGCGAAACCGTTTTCAGAGGAGATGTCACCGCCAATCACCAGAATCGCATTGTCGGGACGATAGAACGTGCGGTGTACTTTCAAAATATCGTCGCGCTTAATCCGCGGGAGGGATTCGGGCGTTCCAGAGAGCGGATGGCCGTAGGGCCCATCTCCATAGACAACGCGCGCGGCCGCAAGCCGAGCAATTGCTCCCGGCTGGCCCAAAGACACTTTTAGATTGTTGAGGTACTGCCGGCGGAGGCGATCGATCTCCTCGTCTTTAAAGGCCGGATTGCGCGCTACATCGGCGAGAATTTCCATCGCCGGTCCAATGCGCGATGACATGACATCGACACTTACGGCCGACGAATCCCAGCGCCCACCAGAATTAATAGAACCGCCCAACGCTTCGATCGCTTCAGCTATCTGGGTGGCGCTGCGCGACGTCGTTCCCCTGGTGAGCAATGCGGCGGTCATATCGGCGGCGCCCGATCCGTCTGCGGGATCTACCTCTCCGCCGCTCTTGATCAAGAGTTGAGAACTGATCAGCGGCATTTCCGATCTTTGGACTATCACCACACGTAAGCCGTTTGCCAGAGTCTTCTCAACCGGTTTTGGGAATTGTACTGTGCGCGGAGCGGCGGGCGGAGGAGGGGTGGCTTGCGGCGCCTGGGCCAACACTCCTACTGCCAACGAAAGAATTGCGATTGGTAGAAGCGGAAGCGTTCCAAATTTCATAGGCTTGGTTTTCATTTCGCATACGCTCCTCTCGCTCTCCTGCCAGACAATGAGCCCTCCCTGACGGTCGGGCTACTGCCCCGCTCTCCATTCCGCGATGCCTTGTTTGAGCCGGTCGACGGCGGACGCTGCGATTCCGGCAAGTAGTACAAGACCAGGCGATTTTGATCCGTGAAGTACTTCTGCGCGACGCGTTGAATGTCCGCAGCCGTGACCGCCTGTAACCTATCCAGATCCGTATTCACCCGATTGGGATCACCGAGCAGCACGGCGGCTCCACCCAGTGCTTGCGCTTTGCCGAGATTTGTCTCTCTTTGGCGCAATTCACTGGTGATGATCTGATTCTTGGCCTTCTCGAGCTCCGCTGCGGGAACGGGCGTGTCTTGAAGTTTTTTGATTTCAGCCCGCAGAGAGGCTTCGGCATCCTCAGGCTTCCTGCCGGCGGCCACGATCGCCGTCAACTGAAATAACCCGTTGTCTTCACGCAGATCGGCATTCGCGTTTGCACTTTGCGCAACCTGCTGTTGATAGATTAGCGACTGATAAAGCCTCGACGAACGGCCCTGCGACAACACAATGTCCGCCATGGTCAACGCGGGCGCGTCTTCACTCTTCTCGGATGGAATCAGGTAGGTGATGCCCACGCCGGGAAGCGGCACGTTCGACCCGTATTCTGTGAATCTCTTTTCACCGTTTCGCTCCGGCTCCCTGGTCTGGACCCGGGGCAACGGCAGATTCGGCTTGGCAATCGACGCAAAGTATTTGTCGACCCAGGCGTCGAGTTGTTTGGGATCGAAGTCCCCGACAACCAGCAGCGTCGCATTGTCGGGGCGGTAATAGGTCGTGTGAAACTTCTGCACATTCTCCACGGTGGCAGCGTCGAGGTCTTGTATCGAGCCGATTGTCGGCCGCTTGTACGGATGTGTGTTGTAAGACTTCTGATCCAGAGCGTAGAAAAATTTGCCATAGGGCGGCGCCAAAACGCTCTGCCTGAATTCTTCTTCGACGACTGCGCGCTCGGAATGAAAGCTCTCCTCATCAACAGTCAAGCCTGAAAGACGATCGGCCTCTGCCCACAACAGAGTCTCCAGATAGTTCGACGGCACAACTTCGTAATAGACCGTAACGTCGTCTGCGGTGTACGCGTTATTATTTCCCCCCACATCCTCAGTCAGGCGATCCATCATCTCGGACTTCATGTTCTTCGTGGACTTGAACATGATGTGCTCGAACAGGTGAGCAAAGCCGCTGCGCTGGTCGGGATCATCTTTCGACCCAACGTGGTACCAGACATTAATAGCTACGGTTGGATTCGACTTGTCGACTACGCTTAAGACGCGCAGGCCATTGGCGAGCGTGCGCTCACGAAACTTCATCTGCGGCATTTTCGTCTGGGCGTTGACGCCAATCGCTCCAGTCACGATAATCGCGCAACCGAACACCACTGTTAGGAAACGTTTTCGCATCGTTCAGAGACTCCTAAGATTTGTGCTTCGAGGTTTGGAGGTGTTCAGAGTACCAACTTCAGTTGGGTTTTCGTGAAAACAATGCCGACTGAAGTCGGTACTCTAAACACTTGTGTCTCATTCAGCCTGGCATTCTTCAATCTAAATCCAGCGGATTCCGGTAAATCTTCGTGTCTTTTTCGGCTTTCTTCTTGGCTTCCTGGAATTTTTCTTCGAGCAGCCGACCGCGGTCCTTATGCGAGCTCATCTCCTGCGCAAAAATCTGCTCGCGAGTCAGTTTCTGCTTGTCGAGATCCTTCACCATGTCTTCGAACGAGCCCAGCGCCTTGTGCTTTTCTTCGTGGGAAAGCATCGTGCCGGTTTCGGCGTCAATGGTCAGGATCGCGTCACAGCACGGACAGATGATGGTAAAACGACTTGAGTCATTCATAAGTTTCAAATCCTGACAGCGAAGATTGCGGCCATGGCCTTTAAGCAAGTGAATGATAGCAGCGAGAGACGGAGTGAAGCCAGCGGAAGAAACATGCCGCCGAAGCAGGAACTCGATCATGGGTTGGATTTGCCGGGCTGGTCAGAGTTGAGTTTGATTAAAAAGGTTGCGTTTGGCCAAATAATCTTCGAGCGGACGGTAGTGAAGCTTCTTGCGACGGGCACGCCTGAGCCAGACTACATCCTCTGAATCTTCCGCGCGCTCCAGCAACTCCTCGTATTCCTTGATCGGGAGAATGACAGACACTGGCTGGCCGTTTCGCGTCACGATCTCTGGTTCGCGATTGGTCGCTTTCATAGTCGTTAGGTTAACACCGCAGGACCTTTTGCTTAAATCAATCGTGCTATCGATGAAAGCTCCCGCCGATGAAATGGCTTTGCCAGTTCTGGAAGCCTTCCTGGTAGCCGCGTAAAAAACCGTCCCTATATGCCTGCTGATACGAATTGCGCGCGCCGAAGATTGAGAAGAAACCAGAGTCACCGCGTCTGTAGAAGTGCGAGCGTTCCGGATCGAAGCTTTGACCGCGCCGTCCATCACTGGCGCCCGTAAATAAGCCGTCCTGGTAGCCGCGCTCGTAGGCGTCGGAACTGTAGCGATAGTTTCCATAGTTTGAAGAGTTGTAAACCCTTGTGCTTTCGTATGCGCGGTTCCGATTGCGATCTCGGTCGCGATCCCTGTCTCGGTTCCGATCCTTGTCCCGATCTCGATCATGATGACGACCGCGGTCACCGTCTCGGTCGCGGTCTCGATCGCGGTCGCGATCCCGGTCCCTGCCTCGGTCGCGCCTCCGACTCCAGTTGCCCGAGCCGCTACCTGAGCCGCTATTAGTCGAGCGCTCTCGACTTTGACGCTCGCTATTAGCGCGATCACTGTTCCCGCTACGGCGGCTTTGACTGCGGTTGCTGTCGCTGCTGCTCCGTCTTTCACTGCCGCTGCTTCGGCTCTGACCGGTGCTGCTGCTACTCCCGCTACTTGAACTACTGCCACTGCTGCGGCTGGTTGAACTGCTGCTGCGGCTACTCGAGCTACTACTGCGACTGCTTGAACTACTGCTCTTTTCACCACCACCGCGCCGATCCTGTGCCAGGAGTGTTTGCACGGTTAGCGTCGAAGGCATCAGTGAAGTCGCCAGTACGAGTATGCCCAGCTTGTTAATCGTGGCGTGTGTTTTCATGCCGTCTCCTTATACGCCGCCCGACCCTGGGGCAGGCACTCACGAAACAGAAGGGTTGCCGATCGTCGGAGAGTATACCCCTGGCCACCTTACAGGAGGATTAAGAAACCCAGGTTGATCAGCTTACGGAAAAAAAAAGAGAGCGGCCGACTGCCGCCCTCTCGTCACCGCGCCGTTGGACCTATACCTATGGAGTGAAGACTTTCTTGATTGCCTTCCCTGTTTTCTTGGCGCCTTCTTTGGTCTTCTCGGCGACCGTCTTGGTAGTGTCAACCGTCTTGTCGGCGACCTTCTTGCTGGTGTCAACGGTCTTGTCGGCGACTTTCTTACTAACATCAACCGTCTTGTCAGTCCCAGTCTTCACACCCTCTTTGGTCTTATCGGCGACGGTGACCGACTTGTCTTTCACCCACCCGGCAGAGTCGGCTATCGCATCGCCGCTGGCGTGAAGCGGATCAGAATCACCAGTGGTAACTTCCTTCTCTTCGCCGCTGGGCGAATAGGCCTGCGCCGTGCGGGTTCCGTTACGGGTCGTCACGACGACCCTGGAAACACGCGGGTTGTTCCTGAACGTACGCGTTTCAGTCTTAACGCCATTGCTGTCGGTGGTCGTGGTGATTTCAGAATTGTCCGGCCCGGTGGTCGTTACCGTACTGGCCGTGTTATTAGCGTTCGAGTTTGCGTTCGTACTTACGTTGGCGTCGTTTGATTGACTGCAAGCCGCCGCCGCCAACGCCAATGAAGTAACCACTATTCCTATCCAGATTTTCTTGCTCACTACTGCCCTCCTTCAAAAAGTGCCTGAACTTCGTAGTCCAACCGGCAAGTGATGTGCCAGCTAGTGCAAGCTGTCAGGTTACGCGCAGACTAACTTTATGCGCCCCTTTTACCCTCATTGTCCAGCTAAGGATCAAAACAACGTACGCAGGAGTTTCACTCAGAGGAAGCGTCAGTACTAAAAGCAAACGACGCGGTAAGAACTGGAAGCCTAGATAATTTGGGTATCGCCACATGGAAGTCCTGGCGCGTAGGCGAATCATCCTCGCAGCCGGGGCCTTTGTTATGCCGTGAACGCGGATAGAGACTGGGTTAATTGCTACGTCTGAGATAGACAGGCTGGGTCGACACTGCGATTGAAATGCCGGTTGGGCCGGCGGAGACTAAGCCTGCGCTTTCACCGGTATGGCTGGTGAGTCTGAATGCACCTGTGTCAGTCGAAATGTTTATGCGATGCGCCGTGGCCGAAGTGGTCCAGGCCGCCAGCCGGCGATCTCCTGATTTAGAAAAGACCAGGACATAGTCGTCATCACGACCAACGGGCAAGCGCTCCTGAAACGCGTAACCGCTGAAGTATTCGCTGAATGTCTTTGCCGCACGATACGCGGGCTTGGGTTCGTAGACCTGATCGCGACCAGTCTGATAAGAATTTCTAACTAGCCCAAAGTGATCTTCGGGGTCGCTCGGATCAGATCCATCGTCGCGCCAGTCGTACCAGATCGAGATTGGAACTCCATTGGCGATGTTGGTAAGCAGCTCGCGAGTCAGGAGCGTGGCTTGTCTTTCCTCGTTCATACCGCGCCAGGCCGATGAATAACCCCATTCACCGGAGACGATCGGAATCTCTCTGTCGGATCCACTTGCGTTTGTTATTCTGCTTCCGTCGCTACCGGTCTGGGTTCGGTAACGTTGAATCAATTTCCGCAGCCGGCAGTATTCCAGCGCAGCACTTTCCGGATCAGCGTGACGATAAGGATGAACCGACACCGCGGACCAATAATCGAGCAAGCCTGCTTTGAAGCACGCCTCCAGAAAAGAATAATCAATTTCTGAAACGGCCGGACCAATTAATTTTTCATTTGGTGCTTCCGATCGAAACGCGCGGCCCACGGCCAGGGCCAACTCGACGTATTCGTTGACGTTCGATCGCTGAGCCCAGAACCTCGGGTTATTCGGCTCGTTATAGATTTCCCACAATACGCCGCGATTGGAAAAGTGTTTGGCCGCCGCCGCCGCCCAATGCGCGAATGCCTGTCGCGTTTCCGCCGTGCGCGGTGGGGCGCCGTTGTCATAAAGCGGGTTTCCATAGTCGAGAATGAAGAGCGCGCGAATCTGGTATTCGTCGAGTGCCTTCATTAGTCGATCGTAGTTGGCAAAATCGTAATGGCCGCGCTCGCGCTCCGTAACGTCCCACTTGAAATCCATTCTCACCCGGCGAAACCCCGCGTCGGCGATCATCTTTACTTCGCCTGGCTGAGGATCAGTGAAGTGAATATTGACGCCGAGGCCCAGTGAAATCGTCGCGGAGGCAGCAGCGGGTTTGCCAAACGTGCAATCCGAACTATTCGTGCAACCGCTCAGGAGTGTGATCAGAAAAAGAAATGGCAGGATCATTCGAAGACGGTAAGGGTTCGATCGCTTCACAGCTTTCCAGGCGACAGCGCTTTGTTACGAGCCATTGGGATTGAGGGCGGCGGCCAAAAGTGCTCGGAGGGCGATCTGGTATGCCGCCTTTTGATTCGCCTCAAACGGCACCACCACGTAGTGAATTTTCATGCCCGCCAAGTTGAAAAAGTTGTGATATGCGACGTAATGCTTGCCGGCAATCATCGTTCCCAGAGTGGAGCGGAGCTCAGGATCGAGAAAGACAACATAAATGGTGCTCGCATCCGGCCGCTGGAACGAGCCTTCTTTGAGCATCCCGGTAAGCACGCCCTGAATTTCCAAATCAGAGATGGTGCGATCGCCGGCCACGAGATCAGATTTTTCCTGACTAAACGTCGCGGCGAAGAAATTCTTTATTCCGCGGTCGTCCAGAGCGCTTAGCTCAGCTTGATCACTTATGTGGGCCAAAAGGTTTGCCAGCTCTGGTTCGCGCGACCGTAACGAAGCTTTCTCCCACCCGTTGCCGAGAAAAATGCTGCTCTGCCGCGGTTCGACGATGACTCTGTCACGATTTCCCGGATTGGGAAGAGGTTGCACTTCTCCAGTGATGATGTAGGCCCGCCCGCGATCGTCGCTTGTCACTGATTGCGGCTGATCCTCGGAGCTATCGCGGTGTCTTGCTTGCTGCGCCTGTACGCTGGCTGAAACTGCGACTATCAACAGTAGAACCAATTTGAGTTTCATAATTCCCTTTTCGCTAAATCAGTCTGCTCCGCGCCATTCTTCCAGACTAGGGCATAGTGACGTTGAGAAGAAAATCGTCAACGACAAACGAAGTCTTCAGGCTCGAGTCTTCCGTGCCCACCAAATAGACCTGAATTGTCTGTCCTTTGTAAGCGGAGAGGTCGAACGAGACCTGCGTGTAGCCTGCACCGGCGTTGAGATTCGAATACGTGGCCAGTGTCGCCAGGACCGCGCCCGAAGAGTTTCGGATCTGTACTTTCAAGGTATCGTAGGCCGTCGTGGTCGAGGTCTCGGCGGTGTCGATGTGGCGCCAGAACGAGAGATTGGCGCTGGTAGCCGTTGCCGGAATTGTGATCTGTTGCAAGAGCGAATCGGTATGAACCGAGCCATAGCCATTCAGCCAGGCTTTCCATAGCCCGCTGTGCGGCGCCTCGAAACTGCTGTTATCAATTACTCCGGCTGAGACAGTCCAGGGCGCCGTACTCGCAGATCCATTTTCAAAACCGGGATTACCAAGCAACTGCTGCGTGGTACCGCCGCCGGCCGCATTAACGGTTAGATTGATCGTTGTCGAATGAGTCTTACCACCGCCTGAAGCGTTGGCGACGACACTGTAAGTGCCCGCCGCGGTTGATGCGCCAACGGAGATCGTCAAAGTAGATGAACCTGAACCAGGCGCGGCCATCGACGTGGGACTAAAACTCGCTGTGGCGCCGGCGGGCAAGCCCGATGCGGAAAGTGAGACCGCCGAATTGAAGCTCCCCGATATCGTGGTCGTGATGGTTGCTGCACCGGAACTGCCGGCCGTTACCGTCAGGGCCAATGGAGCTGAAGCTATGGCGAAGTCCGCCGCTGGGCCGCTTGAGGTCGTGGCGTTAAGAGCAAAGTCGTCAACCACGAACGAAGTTTTTAGATTCTGGTTCTCAGTCCCCACCAGATAGATCTGGATCGTCTGTCCCTTATAAGCGGTCAGGTCAAAAGAGAACTGTGTATATCCCGGCGCGGCATCCAAATTCGAATATGTAGCCAGCGTCGCCAGCACCGCACCCGAAGAATTGCGCACCTGTACCTTCAATGTGTCATTGGCTTTAGTGGAGGTGGTTTCCGCTGTGTCTATGTGCCGCCAGAATGACAGGCTGGCATTGGTGACCGTCGCCGGAATACTAACGGGCTGCAAGAGCGTGTCGGTATGCGCGGAGCCATAGCCGTTTAGCCAGGCCTTCCATGATCCCGTGTGCGCGGCTTCGAAACTGCTGTTATCGATCACTGCCGCGGAAACGGTCCAGGGCGCAGGATTCGACGATCCGTTTTCAAAGCCAGGGTTACCGAGCAACTGCTGCGTTGTATTGCCGCCGGTGCTCACCGTCAGGTTGATCGTGGCCGAATGGATTTGCCCACCACCGGAACCGTTGACTAAGACATTGTAAGTGCCTACTGCCGTTGTCGCGCCGACAGAGATCGTCATAGCAGACGAACCTGAACCAGGCGCGGCGATTGAACCCGGGCTGAAACTGGCGGTTGCTCCCGTCGGCAAGCCTGAAGCGGAAAGCGAAATAGAAGAATTAAAATTCCCGGACAGGCTGGAAACGATCGTCGACGATCCGGCGCCGCCCTGAGGTACGGTCAGAGATGATGTTGATGACGAGAGCGAGAAGCTTGGACCAAAAGTGATGTCTATAATCGGGTGTAGCTCGATGCCATTGGGGGCGATGCCTTCCTGCCCTGCAAGGTAATCAAAGAACCCGACGCCGGTGATTTGCACGGGCACGTTAGCGTTTTGGAAAGTGCTTGTTGCCGTGAACCTCGCGTCGAATTGCGCGCGGGCATGGGCGATGCCGGCAGCAAAAGGACTGCCGGGCCCGAGACAACCCGGATCGGGGATCTCCGCAATCATGGTATGTCCCGCGCTGTCGGTGAAGACCATATGGTAATCGGCATCAAACGAGCGGGCGTACTTAACTAACGTTGCGTTTACCATCCAGGTCGTGGTCTCCGTAGTCTGGACGCGAGCGTTGTCGGGGAGCGTCGCAGGGGCTGCGATACTTGATAAGGCTGCGATAGTGGTCGAGGTTGTCGAGTTCAGGTTTACCAGAGTCGCATCCGGGTCGGTGCCGGTCTTAACAGACCAGCGCTCGCCTGTGCACTGCGCCAAGCTCCGGCCCGGCAGGAAAACCAGCAGGACGAAGCAGATCGATGACAGCCAAAGAAATCTTTTCATTTGTGTTTTCATTCTTCAGTTGCGCGAACGCGAAACTGCCCTTAACCTCAACCGAGCACCCGTACACCTGCCGCTATACCCTGGATAAACACGCAACGCGCCGGACTTTCCAACTTCTGACTAATAATCCATGGCGCGAGAGCTAGCTTTGTACAAAGCAGCGTCAGATGAGTCCGCGCTAGCGGACGATTGAAAATAGCCCAGCGATTTATCGCTGGGATTGACGGAGCCCGAGACGAAGTCCGTGAAGCGGACGGCTGACAGGACTAGAGGATCTGGCCGTAATCGTTCAGCCGCCCGCTTCACGGACTACAAATCCCTCGGCTCTTTACCCCAGCAGTAAACTGCTGGGCTACTATCATTCGTCCGCTTTGCGGACTAATAAACCGACTTTTGTGCAAAGCGCCAGCGACGTACTAGGCAGCGCGCTGGGTTCTTGAATGCTCTTGCTGTGCGCGTTCCAGGCAGCCCTTCAGCTTTTCCGCCAACAGGCGCACGTGAGGTTCCTTGATGATATTGATGTGGTTGCCGGTAATTTCATGCTCTTCAATGCGACCTTCGACGAGTTCTCGCCAACCGTCGTGCAGGTCATAATCCGCGGTGAGATCGGTGGCCAGGAAGAGGGTCACATCGCCGATGAATGTTTGCGGGACGTAATCCTTGACGGCCGCAAAGTTAATCTCTTCGATGTTTTTCAATGCCGGCGGCAAGGGCCGGCCGATCTTTTGGTAGATCTTGTAGGCGCGACGATAAAGCTTGTGTTTGACCTTTTCGGGTGCATATTTGAGCTTGCCGAACACGTACGTCAATTTTTCTGCCGTACCAAGCTGCCGCAGATTCGCCGCGTGCGACCGAAGTTTTCGTAAGTAACGATGGGCCCGCTGGCGTAAAGATCCGGAGCCCGGCAGCATTTTGAAGTAACCGGCCGGATAAGTATCAAGCAAGGCCAGGAGCGCGACCTGCTCTCCTTCAGCCGCGAGCAGGCAAGCCATCTCAAACGCAATGGTGCCGCCCGATGAACGGCCGCCGAGCAGGTACGGTCCTTCGGGTTGCACCTCACGCATCTCTTTGAGGTAATGCACG
>WNFQ01002649.1_pt1 | contig 12942 bp, 8 predicted proteins | sample 5400171 | NCBI WGS metagenome assembly WNFQ01 (sample SAMN13153356, study PRJNA577476) | soil metagenome | isolation source: 20 cm soil under Madrone tree | place: USA:California | collected 2016-06-14
CCAGAGAAAATAAATCGGCACGCCGGTCAGCACGATGATTAGACCAGGCCACGTCGTCGCCGTCTGATAGATAAAAAGCACCACGAGAATCACGGCCGCGCCGACAATGTAGAGCGCCGGCACGATTGGGTAACCGAATGCCTTATACGGCCGCTCGGCATCAGGTCGTTTCCACCGCAGCAAGAACAGCCCCATCATTGTCAAAATATAAAAAATGAGCGCTGCCGAGATGACGTAGTCGAGCAGATTGCCATAAAGATTGCCGTAACCTGTTACATTGCCGGCGGCATCGGTCTTCACGGTTCGGGGCAGGACGAGAGCGCCAGCCCAGATGCCTTGAATGATCAAGCCCCACGCGGGCACGTGATATTTGTTCAGTTCGCCCACCCGACGAAAGAACAGGCCGTCGCGCGCCATCGCATAGTAGGCACGCGCGCCGGCGAGAATGAGTCCGTTATTGCAGCCAAAGGTGGAAACCATGATGGCGACGGCCATGATGGTCGCGCCCGCGCCGGGAAAAATCACGTTGGCCGTCTCCGACGCAACGCGATCGCTCGGCGCATTCTGGATTGCGCCGAAAGGGAGCGCCGCCAAATATGCGACGTTGGCCAGAAGATAAAGGCCGATCACCAGAAATGTGCCGAACGCGAGCGAGAGTGGAATGTTGCGCCGCGGATCCTTCACTTCTCCGGCGGTGAACGTAATGTTGTTCCAGGCGTCCGCGGAGAAAAGCGAATTGGTCTGCGCCACGCAGATCCCGACGAAGAGTCCGAACGCGGTCGCGGCGGTCAACCCCTGGCCGACATCCTGCAAACCGCCGCGTAACGTCCAGAAATCGCTGAAGTTCGCTGCGGCTGTACCCGACTTCACGCCGACGACGATGCCGAGCACAATGAGCGCGATGAGCGCACCTGTCTTCGCCGTCGTGAAAATATTTTGGACGAGCTTGCCGAGATTCAAGCCGCGCGTGTTCATGAATGTCAGCAGCGCGATCATCGCCAAGCCGATGAACTGCGCTGTGGAGAGAGAGAACGCATAGCCGCCAAAACGGATCGGTTCGACGAAATAGTTCGACTCCGACACCCAGGGGATCAGAACACCGGTGTAACGCGCAAATCCGACAGCGACCGCCGCGATTGTGCCGGTCTGTATAACGAGAAAGAGCGTCCAGCCGTAGAGAAAACCCCACAGCGGCGAGAACGCTTCGCGCAAATAAACATATTGCCCCCCGGCCTTCGGCATCATGGCCGCCAACTCGCCATAAGAGAGCGCGGCCATAAGCGTGAGCAGGCCGGTGACGAGCCAGACAACAAGCAACCAGCCGGGCGCGCCGACCTGCCGGGCGATGATTGAGGAGACGATGAAAATGCCGGAGCCAATCATCGACCCCGCAACAAGCATGGTCGAATCGAGCAGTCCAAGTCCTCTGATGAATTTGTTATCGGCGGCGGGCGGCTGAGTCATTGGGCGCGTCTAAGTTTTGGCTCGTTCGGAATTGGCCGAGAGTTAATCATTACTCAGGCGGGTCAAGCAACGCGAAAAACATTCAGCGTTTTACCACGCGAGTCGAACTGGAAACCGCTTTCGTGCAAAAGGAACCATGCTATTCTCCCGCCGCGTGAAACTGTCCGCTCACTCGTTTCTCCCGAAAATTTTCGTCTCGATCTTGTGTGCAGGTCTGTCGCTTGCCCCGCAATCTCCCGCTGCGAATCGGACCTCTGCCCGTCCGTCTGCTCAATCAACTCCGCAATTTGAAGCGCTGCCGCTGGTGCGTTCGCGACAAAATCACCTCCTGGTGCGCGCTTACATCAATGGCCGGCCCGCCTGGCTCGGCGTTGATAGCGGCGCGCCGGTGAGCGCAATCGCCGTGCATCGCCGCGAACATTTTCGGCTTACGCCAATCACGGCCAAATCGAATCTGCCCGCGCGTATTCAGATTAATGGCGCATTTAATAATGTCGCGATCGCGCGTGAGTTGCGCCTCGGTGCGCTAACTCTGGTGGATGAGCCGGTGGTTGCTATCAATCTGGGAAACTCTGCTCGCGCCGGGCGATTGGACGAGCAGGAAATCGACGGCCTTATCGGAGCCGATATTCTCTTCCCGACCAAAGCGGTGCTGGATTGTCAACGGCAACTGCTCATTTTAAAAATCGACCCGGATATAGCTGGGAGCGCTCCCGGTTTCGACCGCCGCGGATTGCAAGCTGTGCCAATTCAAGTCAGCGACAGTTTCAATTTGTATGTTAGCGCTTCTATTAACGGCAAGCCCGCCAGGCTTATGGTCGACACGGGTTCCTTCGCCACGCTGCTGCATCGCTCTTTCGTTCGGCGCATGCGGATTGCGACCCGCCAGACGCCGTTTAGTTCTTCCGCCGTGAATCTGACAGAGCGTGGCGTGCGGGTGGCGCGCATTCGCAAGCTCTCAGTCGGCTCAGTGGACATTATCGGCAAAGAAGTGGGCGTGATCGATCTGGAAGGGTTGATTCATGACGGATTATTGCAGGGTTCACCGCCTGTCGCCGGTCTGCTCGGCGCCGAGCTTCTCAACCGGCATCATGGCATTATCGATTTCGGCGCGCGCAAGCTCTATTTGAAAAGATAGGAATGGCAGAAAACATTAATCACGGAGGCTGTCTATGCGGAGCGAGCCGCTATGAAGCGAGAGGCGAACCTTATAACATTACGCATTGCCATTGCGCCGACTGTCGCAAGAGCGCCGGCGCAGCTTTTGTGACCTGGGCCTCCTTCCGCCAGAACAATTTTCGGTTCACTCACGGCGCACCCCGCGAGATCGCCTGGGCTGGGCGGATTCGCTCGTTCTGCCCAAACTGTGGCACGGCAATAACGTTCTTGAGTCAAGCGGACGCCGATGAAGTAGACGTCACTGTTTGCAGCTTCGATCATCCGGAGGCGGTTGTGCCTCAAGATCACATCTGGATAGAGGATCGATTGCCGTGGATTCAACTCGGCGACGACCTGCCGCGACATGCACGAAGCAGAAGCAAATGATCTCGCAAGCTTTTGTTCTGGCTGCTGGCCTTGGCAGACGGTTAAAGCCGCTAACTGATGATTTGCCAAAGCCGCTCATACCCATTTTCCAAAAGCCCCTGATCACTTTTGCTCTTGATCATCTGATCGACATCGGGGTGAACAAGTTCGTCATTAACACGCATAAGCTTCCAGAATTATTTCAACACTTTTTTGGAGCCAATGGTTATGCCGGCCATTCGATTACGCTCATCCACGAGCGGGATTTGCTTGAGACTGGCGGCGGCATCAAGAATGCGGAACAGCATCTCGGCACCGAGCCGTTTATCACATACAGCGGCGACATCCTCACGGACATCAATGTGCAACCTTTGATCGATGAACATTTCCGTAGCGGGAATGATGTTACGCTGGCATTGCGTGAAACCGGCCTGGCTGCGCAGGTGGCTTTCCGCCAGCGCCGGGTTGTCGATATCGCCAGTCGCTATGGCATCGCGGGAAATTTCGACTTCGCCAATGTCGCCGTTTGGAATCCGGACATTTTCCAGCGAATCCCGCCCCGCCGGAAAATCTCGTTCATCCCGATTCTCGCTGACTGGATAGGCCAAGGCGGGAAGATCGGCGGGTTGGTGATCAACGATGGGAAGTGGTTCAATATCAGCTCGCGCACTGAGTATCTCGATGTGCACCGCATGATTTTCCAAAAGCACTGGAAGCCGCGTTACGTGAAGATGCGCAACTGGCCCGAGCGCGTAGCCAAATCTGCGATTGTCGATCCAAGCGCGCAATTGCGCGGGTGCACAGTCGTCGCGCGGGATTGTCGCGTTAGAGCGGAGGCGATTCTGGAAGACACGATTTTGTGGCCCGATTCAGAAATTGCTTCCAAAAGTCACCTGGAGAGTTGTATTGTCCGCTCCCAAAAAAAAGCCAGCGGCATCCAGCGCAACATCGACATCTAAATTTAACTATGAGAACCGACCTTCTTCTTCGACAAACGCGAATGCATTTCCCGCGCTTGGATGTCGGCCAGATAAAAATCAAGCCAATCGAAAAAGGCGGATCGGACCGAAACTTTTATCGGATTCGTTGTTCCGAGGAGCAAAGTCTGGTCCTGGTTAAATATAACCTGGAGCGCGAAGAAAATCGGCATTACGTCCCGATTGCGAAATTCCTCGACGCGCATGGCATTCGAGTGCCGAAGATTTATTTTCACGATCCGGCGGAAGGCCTTATTTGGATCGAAGATTTGGGTGATACCGATCTCTATAGTTATCACCGCGAAAGCTGGCTGGTGCGCCGTGCATTTTACGAATCGGCTCTCGATCAAATTGTAGCACTACACAGTTTGCCGGAGTCGATTTGCGTCGAAGTGAAAGAGCATTTGCCTGCCGAATTCAACGCCGCGCTTTACGGCTGGGAGCAGAATTACTTTTTCGAAAATTGCCTGGGCCGTTATTTCAAGCTTGATCAGTCAAAGTGTGAGGAACTCGCGGCGTTACCCGCTTTGCGTGAGATCGCGGAACGGCTTGCGCGTTTGCCGAGAGTTTTGGTGCATCGCGATTTTCAATCGCAAAACATCATCATCCGCAATGGGCAGGCTTATCTGATCGACTTCCAGGGAATGCGGCCCGGTCTGGCGGAATACGATCTCGCTTCATTGCTCTACGATCCGTATGTCGATCTTACGGAAGCCGAGCGTGCCGAATTGATTGCGTACTGTCGCGAGCGGCACATCAACAACGGCAAGCCGATTAACGGCGAGTTCGATTCCAAATTGCGGCTTTGCGCGATGCAACGTCTTATGCAGGCGCTAGGCGCGTATGGTTTTCTCGGCTTGGTGAAAGGCCACAAACATTTTCTTAAGCATGTGCCTGCCGCGATGAAATCGTTGCATTCCGTCGTCGCCGAGATTGCCGGGCTGGAGAAACTCGAGCGGCTTCTCACGGAATTGTCCACGGCCTAGAATACCAAGCCTCGCGGTGCAAATTCACCTGAGGAAAGGGTTCGTTTGCCGCTCGGATCCAATTTTCGTCGGCGGGCCATGACCGGGAAGCACCGTTACGTCGTCGCCAAGTGGAAATATTTTTTTCCTGATTCCTTCCAGCAGGAGATCAATATCTCCACCGGGCAAATCGCCCCGGCCGACGCTGCCGGCAAAAAGGACGTCGCCACCGACCAGCAATTGATCTTTGCGCGAAAAAAAGCAAAGACTTCCGGGGCAATGGCCCGGGACTTCGAGCACTTGCATTTCCAACCCAAGAAATTTCCTCGCCGGCGTCTCTTCAATGAAGAAGTCGGGTTCGATCGGCTCGATCTCCAATTGAAACCCAAAGCCGCGAAAAAATTCCGGATCGGAAATCATGGGCGCGGTTAGCGGATGGCAGCCGACTTGACACTCAAAGCGGCGTTTGATTTTGGCTGCATCGGGAATGTGATCGAAATGGCCGTGCGTCAGGAGAAGCAGCTTTAACTCCACATTCTGCGAGACCAACCATTCGCAAGCGCCATCAGGCGCGTCGAAAAGGATCCAGCCATCCGGGGCCCTCAATAGATAGCAATTCGTTTCGAAAATTCCGCCGCAAAAACTCTCGTAAATCATCGCATTCACTGTATCCAGGCTTGTCTACGGCTGAAGCCGAGAGTTTTTACGAATAATTGAATGTTCCCTGCTGCCGATTGTCTCATTTCTGCTTATATGTCGACGCATCTTGCGTTTCATCCTGAACTCTGCCAAGGTGGGAAACCACTTTTTTACCGATGAAATCACCATTCCAGCGATCACTGGCGTTGTGCGCCATCCTTTTAGCAGCTGCGACTGCGGCTCCGCCCGCGCTAGCGGCGTCGAAGGAAACCATCGCCATGTCGGTGGGCCGGCTTTTGGAGGAAGGCCATTACACGCGCCAGAAACTGAATGAAGAGGTCTCGCGAAAATTCCTTCAGACCTATCTGGAGCTGCTTGATTACAGCCATCTGTTTTTCACCCAAAAAGATGTCGACGAACTTAATGCGAAATATAGCAACTCGATCGCGGGCGACGTGCTTCTCGGCACGCTGAAACCTGCTTACGAAATTTACGATCTCTATGCGAAACGCGTGGATGAGCGTGTTGCTAAGATCAAAGAGCTGTTGAAGCAGCCGATCGACTTCAAGGGCGAGGCAACAATTGAGCTTAGCCGCCAAAAATTGCCATGGCCGAAAGATGAAGCGGAAGCCGATCAACTCTGGCGCGGCCGGCTCACAAACGAATTGCTCCAGGAACATTTAAGCGAACACCCGATCGAGCCTGCGCCGCAATTGGTTGGCCGCCGCTACGATCGCCTTTCTCGTAACGTCCACGAGCAGGACAAGGACGAGCAAATGAAGCTCTTTCTCGATGCGCTTGCCCAAACGTACGACCCGCATTCCGAGTACCTGAGCAAGGCCGACATGAAAAACTTCAGCATTAACATGGGCCTCTCGCTCGTGGGGATCGGCGCCATGCTTCGGTCCGAGGATGGATATGCAAAAATCGAGAGTCTTGTTCCCGGCGGGCCGGCGCAGGCGGATGGACGGCTGAAGGTGGGCGACCGGATCACCGCTGTGGCACAAGGCCCAGCCGAATATGTCGATGTTCGCGAGATGCGGCTAGATAAGGTCGTTGAGATGATTCGCGGCAAAAAAGGCAGCCATGTGCGCTTGCTCGTAATTCCATCGGATGCCACCGATCCATCGCGCCGGAAAAACGTCGAACTGGTGCGCGACGAAATTAAGCTCAAAGACCAGGAGGCGCGCGCGGACATCATCATCCGCAAAGATGAGAACGGGAATCCGATAAAACTTGGCTGGCTCACGCTGCCCTCGTTTTACGCCGACATGGACAAGCACCAGAAGAGCACGACCCGCGATGTGCTGGCGCTGCTTAAACGGCTTAAGAAAGAAAATATCGCCGGGCTGATAGTCGATCTTCGGAAAAATGGCGGCGGTTCGCTCGAGGAGGCGTTGTCTCTCACCGGCTTGTTTTTGAAATCCGGCCCGATCGTCCAGACGAAGGATTACAATAGTTATATCCGGATTTCGCCGGATCCAGACCCCGGCATCGCCTATTCGGGGCCGCTGGTGGTTTTGACCAGCCGGCAAAGCGCGTCGGCCAGCGAGATTTTTGCGGCCGCCCTCCAGGATTATGGACGCGCGGTAGTCGTCGGCGACAAGAACACGTTCGGCAAAGGAACCGTGCAGACAATTCTTCCGATCGGCCGGTTTGCTTCGCTGCTTGGCAGCCGTTCGGATGAGGACGGCGCGTTGAAGTTGACTATCCAGAAATTTTATCGCGTGGCCGGCGGCTCGACGCAGCTCCATGGCGTGGCCTCAGATATTGTCCTGCCGAGTTTGAGTGATCTGCCGGAATTTGGCGAAGGCGCGCTGAAGAACGCGCTGCCTTACGATGAAGTGCCCAAGGCGAAATACACGAAATGGTCGGACACGCATTCGCTCTTCTTCGATCAACTGAGACGACGCTCAGCGGAGCGCGTTAAGAACGATGCTGAATTCCACTACGTGATGGAAGATATCGGTCGTTTGCGGCACAAAATCGATGAAAACCGAATTTCGCTGAACGAAGATGTCCGGAAAAAGGAACTTGCAGACGACAAGCTGCGCAAAGAAATGCGTTCCAAAGAGCGCCTGGCACGGAATCAGGAGGAACCGCGTATTTATCGCCTCACTCTCGACACGGTCGATAAACCCAATCTCCAATTGATCATGTATCCGGGAAAACTGGCCGAGGCCAAAAAGAGCGGCGTTTCTCCGAAAGTGGTGGATGACGCGGCGCCGGACGCAGATTCCGATTTGGTTGGCAGCGCCCCCAACTCGGACGATACCAAAGAACCGGTCATCGATCCGGAGCGAGACGAGACCCTCAATATCTTGGCCGATCTTGTCGATCTTTCGCGTGGGCCCAAGACCGCGAGCACCAACCGCTGAGAATTCCGAAAGGCGTTACGCCTCACGGCCACCAGGGCGGCGGCGGTGGGGCAAAGCGCGGCCCGAACTGCGGGCCGAAGCGCGGCGGAAATCTGGATTGCGATTGCCCTAGATAACGTCCAGTCGGTGTTCGGCCGAACACTGTGACCGGCGTCCCCACACTGACCGAATTGAAAAACGCAATCGCGTTTTCCGGAGGCATGCGGACACAGCCGTGCGATGCAGGATAGCCCGGCAGGTATCCGGCGTGCATTCCGTCCGCGCCGGTGAACCGCATGAAATAATGCATCGGTGCCGGGATAAATTTCCCTCCCGGAGGAACGCGCATGTCCGCATCGGCATCGGCCACAATTGTATTACCGCGGGCATCGACAATTTTTCCGTACATACTCGAGTAATGGGTTCGCTCCTTCTCGAGAATTTTGAATGCGCCATTCTTGGTGAGATGCCCGTAGCGGCCACTCGAAATGGGCGACGCCAACACCGGGCGACCATTTTGAAGGAGATAAGCCATCTGCTCCTCCAAATCGATCTCGACTGAAGTTTCCGCGCGCAACGAAATGGCCGCGCAGAAAAAGATCGACCCGCCTACGCCAAAGGCTACGGCGCGGGAGGCAGCGCTCCTGAAGCTCCTCACATTGAGTTTAAACCCGCGCGAGGTGCCAGAGTCGCAAATGTATATGGATTAGATCCTGTGATTTTGCCGGCAAATGATCGCTATCAGTTATGGGTAAAGTTGGCCGCCTCGGTGATGGGTCCCATTATGGTGATTGAACGCGGATTATCCGGTCCAGAATAGGAGCCCGAGCCGCTGCCCGTCCAAGTGCTGAAGCTATAACCGGTGGATGGCGTTGCGCTGATGGAGAAAGTCGAGCCACTGCCTCTCCAACTGCTCGCGGGACTTACATGGCCGCCTGTCCCAGCGCTCATCGTGAGGTAGTATTGGGTGCCAAATTTGGCGGTGTATGTGGTAGTGTTTGTCGGCGTGACCGTATGAGAGATCGCCCCACCGTCACTCCAACTGCTGAAATAGTAGCGCACGCCCGGGGCACCGCTCTGAGGCGTGGTGGTGGCAATCGTGTGGGTTGAACCCGGCGACCAATTAAAGGTCTTTAGTGCAGTATAGGTTTGGCCATCTACGGTGAAGCTGAGTCCGCTGGGACTGGTTTGCACCGTCACCCCGAAAAAGACCGCCGTAGCCGTAACAGGTCTGTCCATGGTGATGGAAGCGGGATTATTCGTCGTCGAATAAGAATCGCCACCCCTGTAATTAATCGCCCAGTGGAGGAAACTGTAATCCTTCGCCGGAGTGGCGGTAAGCAAGACATTTGTGCCAGCGGTTCGCCAACCGCTGTTAGGGGTCACGCTTCCCCCTGTTCCGGCTTTCATGGTCAGATAATACTGGGTGCCGAATTTCGCCGTGTAGGTCGTGCCGTTGGTTGCAGTAATCGTATGTGAGATAGCCCCGCCATCACTCCAACTGCTAAAGTAATAACGTGTGTCTGTGGGACCGTTCTGGGGCGACGTGGTGGCAATGGTGTGACTGGACCCGGGCTCCCAGGCAAAGATTTGTGTGCTATTGTACGTCTGGCCGTCAACCGTGAAAGCTAGACCATTGATACTTGTTTGGACGGTTACCCCAATAGGAATTTGCAACTGCGCCACAAAGACGTCAGTGGAGCCGCTGTAGGGACGTACGGGCGAACCCCAGGTCGCCTCGCTGTATCCTGTCACATAGACATTCCCGCTCGCATCCACTGCGACCCCGTAGCCATAATCATTGTCGCTGCTTCCAAGAAATGCGTTCCAACTCAGAGTGCCATTCGATTTCAGTTTTGCAGCAAAAGCGTCCTCGCAAGGGTAATAGGGGTTATTGCAAGAAGTGTAGGGCAGTACAGGCAAACCCCAAGTCGCCTCGCTTGAGCCCGACACATACACATTCCCACTCTTATCTACTGCCACTGCCACCGGTCCATCAGAATTGTTCCCGCTGTCTCCAAGAAACGTATTCCAGCTGAGATTTCCGCCCGAATCCAACTTCGCAACAAAGGGGTCGTAGCAAATATCAGAGTAATTAACGCAAGGGCTGACGGCGCGGATGGGCGAACCCCAAGTGACATAGCTGACGCCCACCACATATACATTCCCGCTCCCATCGACTGCGACTCCATAGCCATAATCATCACTGCTGCTTCCAAGAAACGTGTTCCAAGTGAGATTTCCGCCCGAATCCAACTTCGCAGCAAAGGCGTCAAGGCCGCCGCTAAACGCGCGAACAGGCGAACCCCAGGTCGCCTCGCTGATCCCTACCACATAGACATTCCCGCTCCCATCGACTGCCACCCCATAGCCATAATCGTAGCTGTTGCCGCCAAGAAATGTGTTCCAAGTGAGGTTCCCGCTCGAATTAAGCTTCGCCACAAAGCCGTCCACGGCAGCGCTAAAGGCGCGGACAGGCGAACCCCATGTGGCATTGCTGTCGCCCACCACATAGACATTCCCGGTCTTATCCACCGCGACCCCATGGCCTTCATCCTCGGCGCTGCCGCCAAGAAATGTGTTCCATGTAAGATTTCCATTCGAATCCAACTTTGCAACAAAGGCGTTGGCAGAGCTTGTCCCCACGACATAGACATTTCCGCTCCCATCTACTGCGATCCCAGAGCCACTGCTAAGACCAAGAAACGTGTTCCAAATCAGGTTCCCGCTCGAATTAAGCTTCGCCGCGAAGGCGTCGGAGCTACCGCTGAAGGCATGCACTGGCGAACCCCAGGTCGCATAGCTGTATCCTGTCACATAGACATTGCCGTTCCCATCTACTGCAACACCGTAGCCCTCGTCAAAGCTGACGCCACCGAGAAAAGTGTTCCACGTAAGGTACGGATCGATGAACAGTGGTTGGCTCCGGTCATACTGACCGGTCCGAAATCCGATCCCATCTTCTCCCCGTTGCACAAATGCCACCTGCACCGGCATCCGTTTACCATTTTGCTCCTGCCAGGCTTGTGGCGCACTTTCGGTCACAGCGCCTGTCCGGAAAACCGTGCGCAACGATCCATCACCCTGGATTGAGACCGGCGCGTTGTAACGCAGGCGGATGTTCTCCGGCTTCGCATACGGTTCTAATCGATACGTGCTGCGGGCGATGGCTCCTCCCGGCGCGTCGTAGGTCAGGGTCACGCCGTCCCACAGATTGGAATAGGTAACCCGCGAGAGCGGGCTCGCTTTCCTTGTGGCGTTCCCATCGCTGGGAACGCCAGCACTGATTGGACTGGTCGGGTGCGCGTTGACAAATTCCACCCGCAGTGCGTGTGAGCCAGTGGCCACATAGACGCAATTTCTGCTAAATCCAAGGACGTGTCCGCCCGATGTAAATTGAAGCATTTCCTGCGGTTCGGCTGAACGTTTGAATTTGAGCGGTTCAGTTTGTCGGAGGCTAGAAGCGGCGCCAGCCACGAGAAAAACAAGCGCGAACAAAAAAAACAGCGCCGCCGCGGCGCTGCGAATGACGTAACCGCTAAGGTTGCTTTTTGTGTTCATATGTCTTTCCCTTTCACATAAGTTGAGGATGCGATGGCGTTCATGCTCAGCTTTTCATCGAAGGCGGTCAAGAAGGCGTTTGGAGAGTGGCTGGCTCGCCAGGGTCCTCTCGCTAGTCTCAACAGCGAGGGAGCATCATCAGTTATGGGTAAAGCTAGCCGTTTCGCTGATGGGCCCGTTCATGATCACCGATGCCGGGTTGTCAGTTCCAGAAAAGGAGCCGGTACCGGTGCCGCTCCAGTTGGTGAAGCTGTAACCCGTGGAAGGCTTGGCACTAATGGCGACCGTAGAGCCAGTGGTTTTCCAGCCGCTGTTAGGCGTCACCGTGCCGCCAGTCCCCGCGTTCATCGTGAGGTAGTATTGGGTGCCGAATTTCGCGGTGTAAGTCGTACTCTTTGTCGGCGTGACCGTATGTGAGATGGCCCCACCGTCACTCCAGCTACTAAAGTAGTAGCGAATACCTGTGTCACCGGCCTGCGGCGTAGTGGTCGCGATGGTATGAGACGAACCCGGCGTCCACGAAAATGTTTGGGCGGCGCTGTAGTTGGCGCCATCGACGCTGAAGGCGCGACCGGCGGGAGTTGTTTGGACAGTTACCTGAGTCGTTGGCGTTGGCGTTGGAGTCGGCGTTGGCGTCGGGGTTGGCGCCGCGGTAAAGACAGCCGTCTCAGTGATTGGTCCCGTCATCGTGATGGAACGCGGATTATCCGTTCCAGTATAGGAGCCCGTGCCGCTGCCCGTCCAATTGCTGAAGCTGTAACCGGTGGATGGCGTTGCGCTGAGCGAGAAAGTCGAGCCACTGGTTCTCCAGCTGCTATAGGGACTTACCTTGCCGCCTGTTCCAGCGTTCATCGTCAGGTAATATTGGGTGCCGAATTTCGCCGTGTAAGTCTTGTTATTGGTCGGGGCAACGCTATGTGAGATGGCTCCGCCGTCACTCCAGCTGCCGAAGTAGTAGCGCACTCCTGGGGCGCCGTTTTGCGGCGTGCTTGTGGCAATGGTATGGCTCGAACCGGCCGCCCACGAAAATGTTTGGGCGCTGCTGTAATTAGTACCATCGACACTGAAGGCAAGACCGGCGGGCGTGGTTTGCACCGTCACTTGAATCGGTGGCCGCGCGCAGTATCTGCCGCCGGTGTTCAAAACGCCGCTGTCGCCGGATCCGCCCCAGACGATCATTTGACTACCGGTCCAGACTGCCGTGTGATCGGATCGGTCAGAAGGCGCGTTAGTAAGGTTAGTGGCTGTCCAACTGTCGCTAGTGGCGTTGTAGCGCCTCCAGTATCCAGATAGGTGCCAAAGTTGTATCCGCCCCATACGATCATTTCATTACCAGTCCAGACTGCTGAATGATAGTATCGGGCAGAAGGCACGTTGGTGGTGCTTGTGGCTGTCCAACTGTCAGTGGCCGAATTGTACTTGCCGCCGGTGTTCAACGCGCTGCCGGGGCTGAAT
>WNFQ01005076.1_pt1 | contig 12942 bp, 15 predicted proteins | sample 5400171 | NCBI WGS metagenome assembly WNFQ01 (sample SAMN13153356, study PRJNA577476) | soil metagenome | isolation source: 20 cm soil under Madrone tree | place: USA:California | collected 2016-06-14
GCCCGCCGGCAGAAGGCGGAATTGGCACCGCATTGGTACAGCTTGCCGCGCTGGGTCTGGGCACCTCTCCCGCAGGATCCGGAGGAGCGCCGGAAGATCGTGGGGTCGGCCGTCGGCGGAGGCGACGATGTCATCTCGATGCCGCGATATTTCAAGCCCTGGGATCAGGGTCTGCCTGCGCTTCGAGCGCAGCTGAAGAAAGTGGACGCGGTGGCGTACTTTTCGACCGGCGAAAAGAGAGTCCTCAAGGAGCGCCTGCGCGCGGCAGGGCTGTCCCCGGATCAGCCGAATGCGATGCCTCTGACGGGTCGAGGGCACCCTCTGCTCGCGGTGTTCGACCCGGCCAGCCTGAAGATCATCGCGATCTTCAAGGTCAAATAGACAAACGCTCGGGATCGCGGGCGCTCGTCGGCTGTGCCTGCCACTTCGAGATGCGTATCGCGGTTCACGCGAATGTCGATGGTCATGGGCCACCGGAACGGATTATTCTGGGGTCGTTGACCAAGAGAGCTCCCAAAAGATCGAGTTCTCGCCGCCTCGAGAGTTCGCCCCACGGACCGATAATTGCCTATGACCAACCCGCCCGTATGGAAGCGACCATTCACGCGCCTGCCCGGATTTGGACTCCGGGGGGGCCAAGAAGCACGCCCCCTGCTGTCCGCCGTCGCCGGAGGCCTCATCGCGTGGGGAACCGCGATTGCGGGGATCGCCGTGGTCGATGTCATCGTGCGCCAGGCTCTTTTGGAGGACCTCAGGACCAATCTCGCGCGAACGGCGGCCGGCACCGCCGCGCTCATCGACGGGGATGAACTCCGAACGTTCAACAGCCCCGATCAGGATGGTTCCCCGGAGTACAACCGTGCTTCCCGACCTCTCCGAGTGCTGCTCGAGACGAATCCCGACATCCGATTCGCCTACGTCGGCGTCATGCAGGGAGACGTCATGCATTTCGTGCTCGACGGAACCCGGCAAGGCACCTTTGACGAAGCCGGTCGGCCCAACCATTCACCGCCCATGGAGGTGGACGAGCCGACTCCCGGGGAGCGAGAGGTCTCCAACACCCATCGATTGACGGTGGAGAAGGAGCTCACCGCCACCGCCTGGGGAATGGGCATCCGCGCCCATGCCCCGGTATTCGCAAAAAACGGAGAGATGGTCGGCTACGTGGGCATCACGGTCCGGGCCGACCGGTTCAGACATCTGGTGCGGCGCGTCGATGTGTCGGCCGTACTCGGCGTATTGATCGCGGGCGCGCTCGCGTTCCTCAACGGCGTGGCCATCTGGCGGGCCCAGATCGCGCGCCGGCGGGCCATCACCGCCCAGGCACACACGGAAGACGAACTGAAGCGCGCACAAGCATTCGCCAATCTCGGCACTTGGTACGCGAACTTGCCGACCCGTGCCGGATCGATGTCCGACCAACTTCGGCAGCTGCTGGGCAATCCCGGGGACACCGACCGGCCGCTGGCCGCGTATCTTTCGCTCACGCATCCTGAAGACCGGCCGCAGGTGGAGGCCATGCTCACGGATCTGGGATCAGGCGGCGGATCACGTACGCTCGATCACCGCTTCATCATCGACGGCGCCGTCAAGCACGTGCGTGCGGCGGCTGCCTCGCGCAGCGATGCCCGCGACCAGCCGGTGGAAATCCATGGAATCGTGCTCGACCTCACTGATCTGCGGGCGTCCGCGCTCGAGACGCTTCGAGCGAAAGAGGTTGCGGAGTCTGCCAATCGTGCGAAGAGCGACTTCCTCGCCAACATGAGCCACGAGATTCGCACGCCCATGAACGGGGTGCTCGGGATGACGGAACTGCTGCTCGATACCCGGCTTGATGCCTTGCAGCGTGATTATGCAGAGACCATCCGCGACAGCGGCACGTCACTCCTGACCGTCATCAATGACATCTTGGACTTCTCGAAAGTGGAGGCCGGCAAGCTCGAACTCGAACTCCTCGACGTGGACTTGCGCGATACGTTCGAAGACGTAGCGAGACTCCTCTCGATTCAAGCTCACGCCAAGGGGCTGGAACTCACCGCCCAGATCGATGCCAAGCTCCCCGATCTCGTCAAGGGTGATGCCGGGCGCCTCCGCCAGGTTCTCCTGAATCTCGCCGGCAACGCCATCAAATTCACAACCAAGGGTGAGGTATCGCTCGAGATCAAAGTCCTGAGCACCGGCGAGAACGGCACGACGGTGCGATGCGAAGTGCGCGACACCGGCATCGGCATTCCAGCCGATCGACTGGACTCCTTGTTTGCGCCATTCACACAGGTGGACACCTCGACGACGCGCAGATTCGGCGGCACAGGATTGGGGTTGTCGATCGTACGGCGTCTGGTCGAGCTGATGGGCGGGGAAACCGGCGTCGAAAGTGTCGAAGGCGCGGGCTCCCTGTTCTGGTTCACCGCACATTTCGCTCCCGTCGTCCACAGCCTGCAGCCCCAGTATCCGGCGCCGCCCTCGATCAGAGGACAGCGTGTGCTCGTGGTGGACGACAACGCCACCAATCGCAAAGTGATCATGGGACTGCTCCTGTTGTGCGGCGTCGAGCCCGTATCCGCAAGCTCCGCGGATGAGGCGGTGGCCATCATGCGTCAGGCCCGCGCTGCGGATCGCCCCTTCGATGCGGCGCTCCTGGATCATCTGATGCCCGACTGCGACGGCGCGGATCTGGGGCGGATCATCGTCCGGGATGAGGCGCTGAAATCCACGCGGCTGATCCTGTTGACTTCCTCCGGTCAGCGAGGCGAGGGCCAGATATTTGCCGACATCGGCTTTGCGGCCTATCTGCTGAAACCCATCACGCAGCGCGATCTGACGGAATGTCTGGTACTGGTGCTCGCCAACACGGCGCAATCCTGGCACATGCAAAGCCAGCCGATGATCACGCGGCACGCGCTGCGGGCCCAGAGCCGCAGTCGAATCTTGCTGGCCGAGGACAATCTCGTGAATCAGAAGGTTTCCCTGAGACTGCTGGAAAGGCTGAACTATCGCGTGGACGTCGTGGCGGATGGTCTGACTGCCGTCGCCGCGTGGCAGACCGGGAAATTCGATCTCATCATCATGGATTGCCAGATGCCGCAGATGGACGGCTACGAGGCGACACGGGAAATACGCAGGCTGGAAGACGGTAAGCGCCACATCCCCATCGTCGCACTCACTGCGCATGCCATGCAGGGCGATGAAGAAAGATGCAGCGCCTCCGGTATGGATGCTTATCTTTCCAAGCCGATCAATCACGCCAAGCTGGAAAGCTGCCTGGAACGTCTCCTGCCAAGCACCGGCTCGACAGGTCGGATGCCCATGATCAAGGAAGCTCCAGCCGTTGCGCAGAGTGCGGCCCAACCAGCCCCGGTGCATCTGCACCATCCGGTCGATTGGGAGTCCCTGCTCGAATCGATCGATGGCGATCGAGAATTTGCGCGCGATCTCGCGGATGCGTTCATCGGGACCGGCGATCGGGAGCTTGCGGCAATCGCGGCGGCGCTGGGCACGGGCGACGCCGCCGCGTTGCGCGAATCCGCCCATGCTCTCAAAGGCGCCAGCGCAAATTTGCGCGCCTCGGCCGCCGCCGCCGCCGCCGAACAGCTCGAGGTCGCCGCACGCCTGGGAAAGAGCGCTCAAATTCCCGCGCTCGCGGAAACGTTGACCATCGAAGTCAGAAGAATGACGGCATATCTGCGGTCGAAAGTGGGCTAGGCCAGAAGGCCAGCTGAACCTCATCAAACTCATGCCGCACGTCCGAGGATCTGCGAAGAGAATACGGCCGACGTCGATGAATGTCACATGGCCGTCAGAAGCCGTCCAACACCACCTTGCCGATTGACCGTCCGGTCTCCACAATCTGATGCGCCCGGCGCAGATTTTCGACGGTCATGCGCCCCATGTGCTGTGTCATGGTCGACTTGAGCACGCCTGCGTCGACCAACGCGGCGACCTCGCTCAGCAGCCTGTGCTGAGCGTCCATGTCGGCGGTCCGGAAAAGAGAGCGCGTGAACATCATCTCCCAGGATATGGTGATGCTCTTCGCCTTGAAGGGCGCGATGCTTTCGTCGAAATCGTCGATGAAATTGATGTGGCCTTGCGGATTCAGCGCCGCGACGAGCGCGGAGACGGTGCCCGGTGTGGTGGTGATCGCAGCCAAATAATCGACGCCATCGAAGCCGATGGCCTTGATCGCCTCGTTGATCGGCCGGCTGTGATCGGCGACATGTTCCGCGCCGAGCTTGCGGACCCATGCGGCGGTATCCGGCCGGGAAGCCGTTGCGATGACGGTCAGGCCGGTGAGGCGGGTTGCGAATTGGATCATCATCGATCCCACGCCCCCAGCGCCGTTAAGCACAAGGAGCGTGCCGCAGGGCTTCTTCGAGCCATAGGGCACCCTCATGCGATCAAAGAGTATCTCCCAGGCGGTGATAGACGTCAGCGGCAGCGCGGCGGCCTCGGCGAACGAGAGGGATCGCGGCTTGGGGCCGACGATGCGCTCATCGACCAGATGAAACTCGCCATTCGTGCCGGGCCGGTCCATCGCCCCCGCGTAGAAGACCTCATCGCCGGGGCTAAACAGGCTCACCTCGCTGCCGACGGCTTCGACGACGCCGGCGGCGTCATAACCGAGCAGCATATAGTCCGGGGCCGTCGCCGGTTTTCCCCGACGCCGACGCTTCACGTCGACCGGATTGACCGACACCCCCCTGACCGCCACGAGCAGGTCGCGCGGGCCTGGGGCGGGCAGCGACAGGTCGATTTCCGTCAGAACCTCGACTTCGCCTTCAGTTTTGTAGCCAATCGCTTTCATTCGTGTCCTCCTTCAACGGACGGCGGCGGGATCAACCAGTTCCAGCTCCGCGAGCGCAGATGCTGGTATGGTGCGCCCGGAGAGATTGCTTCGGGGCCTTCTCGGCCCCTCGTCCTCCGCTTCGCTCCGGCGTCCAACTTGGCCTGCGGCCAAGTTGTCGAACTCGGCCCCCACTTTTTTCGCTTCGATTACAAAGGAGGAACCAGCGGTTCTAACAATGTAATCGACGAATTTGGTATTGCCGTCTTCCGGGGTTCGCTCCTCCACGGAAACGTCGTCGTGAGTCCATTCCAATACTTCGAACAAAACTCGGTCGATGACCTTCAGCCTGGTTTCAGCCTCATTTGCATCCGACTGTGCAATGTTCGCGTGAGCCCTGATAATCTCTTCTACGACGCTCATGCATCTCACCTCGCCCCAGCGAAGCGCCGCGTGCTAGCGGTAGCGGACCGGCGGGCCATTGTCCACCGACCGGCGATCCGGCCCAAATGAGCACGCGACGCAGGGCCCCGCGTTCAAGCGGGACAAGGGCACACCCACCGCCGCGCAGAAATGGCTGGACGAGACAGGCCGCCATTGGACCGTGAACGTCAACCGGGTGAAGAAAAGCGTCCCTGGCAGTAACTTTACCGTTGAACGCATGACCGACTTCTCCCATGGGGGAGCCCTCTTATGTGCGGTGGTCATTACGCGTATCGCGTGATAATCGACGTGTCTTGATCCGCAAGTCGCGGTTGCTAGTCGTCGTTCCACGAATCAGCATTGCGCGGCAGCCGTCGGTCCGGGTCGTGCACCGGTGCCGTGAACGTATCGGCAAGCTCCGGATACAGGACGAGACAGCGCAGGGAGGGGTCGCGCGCCGAGCGATAGAGTATTCCGGCATAACCGGCGGCGCGCACCAGATCACCGATCGCCCAACTCGGTGGCTCGATGCCTTCCAGGAATGCGAGCCCCTTCCAATTACAGTACGCCTCAGCCCACAGCGGCGACCATTGCTCAGGGTTGTACCACCCGGAAAAGTCGACGATCTGGTCTGCCGTCACGAGGTAAGTTGCCACCGTAGTCGGCGGTAGCAGCGCGGATTCCTGGCGATACTCGTAGAGCGCGCCCTCGGCAGTTTCGGCGAGGTAACGCGCTTCGACACCCGGGCGGTTGAATCGGCCGCCAACGGCGCCCGCCCCGGCGCCGCTCTCGGGGAGATGCGCCCAGCGTGGCGTGAGCGCACGATAGAACGGCGCCTCCGGACCAAGCCGGGTCAAAATCATCCAGAGGAACCTGCGGCAATCGATGCTAGGTATGCGATCACTGCATCGGTTTTGCCTTCGGCGACGATGGTCTCGGCAGTCCGGTGCCCGAACTCAGGGATGGGTGTGTTGCGGAACCAGAAGATCGCGCGGTCACGATCGTGACTGGCTTCATAGGCCGCCGATAAGGCACGCAAGGCTTCGCGCAGGAATCCCTGCAGCCGCGCATTCCCGGGCGTCTCCGTCACCGTCGTGCGATGAACACCGGCAAGTTTAGCCAGGTCTTGGACTCGCAGGTTGAGCGCTTCGGCAAACCGTTCCGGCTGAATGAACGGCTGCCCCGGCGCCCGGAATTCCTCCGCAAACCCTAAAAACTGCATGGCAACGGCAGACATAGCAAACTCCAGATGAAGTATGGGTTCAATTTTATGTCTGTTTAATGTCTGTTTCAAGTCTGTCTCTCGTTGTGATTTAACCGCCAAGAGCTTTAAAGCCGTAATAGGAGACCAACCGCCCGCCGGCTACCGCGTAGGCTCATCGCGTCCCGGTCGGCGGCCCGCGGACCCCTGGTGGGGCTCCGCCGAGCGCTCCTTCAGCCGAACCTCCGGCAGCGGCTCTCCTTTCTGGATCGAGGTCGCCATAACCGCCCGCGAGTGCACCATGAAACGCTCACGGTCCCCAGGGTCCTTGATCCGTTGATTAGCGAACTCCTGGGCGGCTTGGATGCTCAAGAACGTCGACTTCAGTTCCGGGTGCTCTCGAACGGTTTCGCGGGCTTCGAGTTGCGAGTCCCGGAGCCGGCGCGCGCGCCGTTGTCGGTCCACATAAAACTTGGCCTTCTCGACGACCCACTGATTGCCACGGGCGTGCCTCTCGCTTTGACTGACGATTTGCCCGTCGGCGCCCCGTCGACGTTCCGTGATCGCGACGGTTTCGGCTTTGACGGGACGGGCTGCAATCTGATCGCCGATCTTCGGCTGGGAATGCGATTCCTTCATCGCGCGTTCCAAATCTTTGCCCCATAGCACCTTCTCGCCCGTGATCGTGATCACGCGCAGGAAGTACGAGGGGTTCTCCGACTCCCGTGGCATATCGATGAGCAGTTCCGAGGAGCACGCGTTTGCGAGAGCACTTATTCGCGTTGCGCGCTCACCCCTGCGGGGTCGCCCCTCGGGCGATCAACTTGGCCTGCGGCCAAGTTGTCGAACTCGGCTTGTTGTCTGCCGGGAGTTCGAATTACGACCTCTAGCCGTCAGCGACGATAAAGGTCCTCAGGCAAGGAAAGCTATGGTGCGCCACAAGTGATGAATCTGGGCACTGGGAAACCCAGGTTTCACTGTAAGCGCTTCTCGCCTCAGCCTGCCTTCAGTGCTCGCACCACCGCCCTGGGCTCGCGCTCGATAATCTTCAGCAGTGTCTTCGCGGCGCCGGTCGGGGAGCGCTGTCCCTGTTCCCACTTCCGCAACGTTGAAGCACTCACGCCAAACGCGTCGGCAAATTGGTCCTGTGAGAGACCCAACTGCTTGCGGGCGTTCTGAATCTCGTCTGGACTGACCGCCACCTTGTGCGTGCGTACACCGGATCTCTTGCCCTGAGCATGGGCCAGCGCCTGCGCCATCGACTGCACCAGTTCATCACCAAGCTTGCTCATTTTCGCTTCCCCAAAGCCTTGATTGCGGTTGCAAACGTCTTCACCGCCTTGCGCTGCTCCTGCGTCAGGTTCGCGCGTTCGTTCTTGCCGTAGATGAGCAGCGCATAGATCGGCATGTCTTCATCGTAGAAGTAGTAAATCACACGAACACCGCCGGATTTGCCTCGACCCATCGCACCGTATCTAACCTTGCGCACGCCTCCGGTACCGACGATCTCGTCACCAACCGTCGGGTGAGTTGCCAAATAGGTGATCAGATCAAAATGTTCCTCCTCACTGAGGAGACTCTCCGCCCGGCGTATAAATATCGGGGTCTCGACGACGGTCTGCATATATAACTATAACCCATTGGGTTATAGTCCGCAACCTGGTCAAGTGATCCAATCAAGTGCCCACTTCCATTTCGTCCAGCGACTACCAAATCCGAATCGCATGAACAACCTAGGTGATTGGTGCGCCAAAGGTGACGAATCTGGGCACTGGGAACAGACCTTTCGCCTAAGTGGTCTGTCCGCGCGCTCGCTCATCACACACATCGGTTGAGGTGTTTGAAGGGAAGGCTGTCGCGTAGATCTTGTTCCCAAGGTCGGCCCGCAACCTCGCATAAGTACGAATGTCCCCAGCGACGCAAGCAAATGATGCGTAATTGCTTTTATTCCAACGACTATTTGGATAGTCTTTCAGAAGCGATTCGAATCCCTCCTTCATCCGCGGCCACGAAGCTCTCATATCACGAAATATATCTACGTTGAGATCCGTCAGTTGGTTCGCGTACCACCATAGACGTGTATACGTCTGGGCACGCAATGCGGGCGGGGAATGCGCTGTCACGGTGTCGATGAAGGCCACTTCGTCCTGATACGAACCGTGCCATTGCGGAAGCAACGCTACCATCATCTGGAAATGCAAGGGGAAAAACGTCGGGAACGCCTTGGTTCCGCGCTCATAGATTGTCAACTGGTCCGCCATAGAGGCATCGAGCCCAAGATTCACCCGCAGATACTCGAGATGCCAGAGCGGGTTCGTGCCGGCATACGACTCAGAGTCCTTTAGTGTCTTGAGTGCTAGGCGCAGGCGCTCGTGAAATAGCCGCCAACCTTCCGTCGAAACGGTGCTTGCATATCCTTGGCCGCGCGCGCGCCACGCTGCATTGCGCCACGCGGCGGCTGTTGCGATGGCCGCACCTGCCGAATTGGGGTTGGCCGTGGTCCACGGCTTCAACTGACCCGGTATCGACGACTCGCCATTTGCCAGCGACCCGAGCGTCTGATCAAAAAACGCCGAGATGCCACTTAGCTTGAAACGCCCGTCATCGAAGCGATATTCCAGAGTGCTGTAACGGGTGATCAGAGCATCGAGGTCGATAAAGCGTTTGTGAGCAAATAATAACGCGGCGTTCTCGACGACCCGGGTTTCGCCGCTGGGGCCATCGTCGGAAGGCGTCCAGACGGCGCCCGGAGTCGGGCTGCGAGGACGGTCAGAGATACAGGGCCGTGGGATACCGTCGCAGGTGTCTTCCTGTTGCGGGATATCGATTGCAACAGCCGGCCCGGTTGCTAACAACAGGAACCCCAACATACTAACCAACATACCTGTCCGCCGAAATGCGTTCCTCATGGCGTTATCATACAAAGGCGATACTTCTCGAAGTAACGAGCTGTTCACACGATCTGAATTCGGCGCACGCTGACGACACAATCTGCCGTCTAGTGGTCAGCAGTTGGTTCGTGCGAATAGTCAGCTTGAATCGATGGCGCGCGCCACAAGTGATGAATCTGGGCACTGGGAATTTCGCTAGTAGAGGCAGGGATTGGTGTGGTTGCGTGATATTGGTAGCTACCCTTGCTCGTTATGAATGATATACCCGGTCACTGCAGCTGCCGCAGCGAAGAGCACCGCGATTCCACCAAGAACGAATATGGCTACACCCGCGAGAGCAATTGCAACTTTCGCTTTATGCGCAGGTGCGACGTAACTGCCCGCCCAGACAAACGCGCCGCCCATCGCGACGGATTGCGCAATCAAGGTGAACCATTGGTCGAACCGGGAAGGATCTTGGGACGCAAAAACCATTGGTAAATGTAAACCAAGATCGGGCCTATCAGCGATGCCACTATGGCGGCTGGCAATACGGCAACCCAGCGCGTCTTTACATATTTTTCCTGCTCTACGGATTCTTTGTTCATAACTTTAATACCGCCTTTGACTAGATGTTGCCGCCTCTCTAAGAAACCCAGCGCAGCTCTGGTCGGTGAGTCAGCCCTCAGAACGCGGGACTGCATCGGTCGCGGTTGTACCCACCGCCTTTTCTCCCGTTGCTGTGTCGCGCCACAAGTGATGAATCTGGACACTGGTCAGCAGATGTCGCCGTGTGACCGTCCGTCTGGGTCCCAGCGTAACCAGGGCGGGCACGCATTGCTCAAGTGGACTCGGATCCCTTGTTGGTGGGTGCTGGTAGCTTGGTCGCTTCTGCCGGCGACTCTAGGTCATTCTCCAGGGCGAACCGGCGGGTTAATGTCAGGAGCCGCCTGCCCTTTTCCGTCAAGATCCAATACTCAGCTCGGTCGTTTAAGGGTCGCTTGAGATTCGACGGGCAGACCAGTTCAAGTGTAAAAAAATCGGCCATCCAAGACTTAACTAGATTTGACGGTATGGGGTATTCCCAACGATGCTCAGCAGGGGTCAATCCGCCAATCGTTTGCGCGGTAAATCGCGCTATTTCCTCGATCGATTTCTCTATGAGTAGCTCCGGCGCAAGTGTAAGGAATAGGCGGTAGAGAGATACAGGCTTAAGCTCCTTCCAAGTGGTTGCGCCAGTAGGCCAAATCGACATGTTTCGGGTGTTCTTTCGGAGGATTGTTATTGCTTTTAATTCCTCATCGTGTTCTTTCTCCGTTTCGGCGGTTCGTGCCTCATTAATTTGGTTCCGCAATTGAGCGTTCTCGGCGCCAACACGGGCATGCGCACGATCGAGGCCCGGAACCTGCGCTGGCGCGGCGTGGACGTGCGCATCGACAAACAAGGACGCCGATTCTGCTGTCTCAACGTGCGCGGCAAGAACAAGTATCGCGAGCTCGTCGCCCCGGATAGTGTCGCGACGTACTTCGAGCGCATCAAGGAAATCAGCAACGCCACAGGACCCGATGATCCGGTCTTCTCAACCCTCGAGGGGAAGTCGTCTAGCACGCTGATGAAGGACGACGGGGTGAAGGCCGTCCATACTCGGCGCTCTTCGCCTGTTGCCGATGTCGACGATGCCGTAATGATCGAACCCCTTGGCAGCCGACCGTTGAACGGCGAAATAGAGACCGCCTGCGCAACCTTGGTAGTGCATGGAATGGCCTTTTTTACATAAACACCTTCTTAGAGCTCGGGGCTGGGCGAGTCAATTTCAATGGCAGCCCGGTGGCAAATGAATAGTCGCCCAATGTTTTGAATCGAATAGGTCTTTGATTTTATATTGAAAATGTCTCCTAAATGTCGTACATTGACAGCATGAGAGAGACGCTGAAAACCCAAGTATCGAAGCGGATCTACCGCAAGCGCGGCGACGTGTTTCTGCGTGCGGATTTTGACGATCTCGGCGGCTACGATCAGGTCGGTCGCGTACTGCGGCAGTTCGTCCGTCAGGGCAAGCTTCTGAGAATCGGGTCGGGCCTCTATGCGCGCACACGGCCATCGACCCTGGACGGCGCGCCGACCCCGGTGAAGGGTCTCCGCGCCCTTGCCGATGAAGCGCTGCGGCGTCTCGGCGTTCAAACCGCGCCAACACGTCTTGAGCAGGACTATAGCGCCGGGAAAACCACACAGGTGCCTGCCGGCCGCCGCGTGGCGGTCAATAAGCGCGTCCGCCGGAAGATCGGCTTCAACGGTGTTCTTGTGAGTTTCGAGCGTGCTCGACCGTCGCCTCGTTGAGGATATCGCTAACAGGCTGCGTCCCGGCGGCGAGGGCCTGATTGAAAAGGACTGGCACGTCGTCCGCGCCATCAAGGTACTTGCGGCGCTCGATCACGGCGATCTGCGGCCTGCGTTTTCGGGCGGAACATCTCTCTCGATAGGCTGGGGGTTAATCAAGCGATTTTCGGAAGATATCGATTTCAAGGTCGCGGCACCGTCAGCCTCCACCGCTTCGAAAGCGCGCGCGCAACGAAGTGCTTATCGGGAAAAGATTCTTTCAGCCCTCGGTGAAGTAGACTTCGAACTCATCGGAACGCCTCTCGTCCGCAATAGCAGTTCCTTCTTCGCTGCCGATTTTGCTTACAAGAGCGCATTCGATCCGGCCCCCGGTCTGCGGCCACACCTTCGTATCGAAATGACGTTTCAGACGCCGGCCTTGCCTCCCGTCGAGCGTCCTATCCGCTCGCTCGTGGCGCAGACGCAGGGACACGGACCGGAGCTCTCGGCATTCGCGTGCGTTGATCCGGTCGAAACGGCGGCCGACAAACTGAGCGCACTCGCCTGGCGTGTCTGCGTGCGCGACCGAAGCGCGGAAGACGACGATCCGACAATCGTCCGTCACCTTCACGACCTTGCTGCGCTCGAAACGCTCGCAGCGGCGGCTTCGACGTTTAGAACCATCTTGTTAGCTGCCGCAACTGCGGATACCGGCAGGGGCGGCGCCCAGGCCCCGGCCGACCCCACCGACCGCTTCGCTTTAATGATAGAACGGCTCAGCACTGATCGGATGTGGGCAGATGAGTATAAGGAGTTCGTGCACAACGTGTCGTTTGCCAGACCAGACGAGGAGATTTCTTTCAAGGCCGGCCTTGACGCGACACGGCGGCTGGTAGAAATCTACAAACGACGCGGAAACTAGTGGTGGATCAGTCGATTGGATCGGTGGTCTCGCTGATCGGAACTATCGCGTTTGCTTTGCCATTGATCTCGGAAACGCCGTATACGATATCGCCGCCGGCGGCATTGGCGAGTGCTGCGACATCCTTAAGAAATTCCTGCTTTGGTTTGTCGTCTGGCGGAGCAGGCTTCGGGAGTATTGCTTTGAATTCCAGCGTCGACGACTCGTCCCACTTCTCGCTACAAACCTGATTGAGGAGGATCTCGTCGATCTGATCTAACTTGTCGGCAAGCATGACTCAAAAAATCCGCTAGTCGATCCGGTGATAGCAATTCTCATGGCCACATCCCTGTCGCTGGTGATTTATTGTGACCGGAAATCTATCACGAGCCTCGCGTGGTCGAATGCGACGCAGATCCCTTTTTAATCGGCGTCTAACGGTACTGGTTCG
>WNFQ01002650.1_pt1 | contig 12939 bp, 21 predicted proteins | sample 5400171 | NCBI WGS metagenome assembly WNFQ01 (sample SAMN13153356, study PRJNA577476) | soil metagenome | isolation source: 20 cm soil under Madrone tree | place: USA:California | collected 2016-06-14
TGTTCGAGGGCCGCCGTCAGTTGATCGTCTATCGCGCCTTCTTCGAGCCCGGGGTGTTCGGCTGGCCCGAGCACGCCTGCCGCGGCTGCTCCCTGGGCGCCGATCAGGTCGCCCACCTGGCCCATCTGAACGCCCGCGACACCACCCTCGCCTACGCCTCACGCGCGCCGCAGGCGGACATCGCGCGCCTGAAGGCGCGGATGGGCTGGGAGATGCCCTGGTACACCATCACCGACGGCTTCGACGCGGACTTCGGCGTCGATGAATGGCACGGACACAACGTGTTCTTCCGCGACGGCGAGCGGGTGTTCCGCACATACTTCATTAACTGCCGCGGCGACGAGGCGATGGGCACCATCTGGAGCTACCTCGACATCACGCCGCTCGGCCGCCAGGAGACTTGGGAGGACTCGCCTGAGGGTTACCCCCAGACCCAGCCGTACAAGTGGTGGAACTGGCACGACAACTACGACGCCGAGGCCTCGCCCGACCCGAAGTGGGTCGATATCATAACCGACCCTCAAGAAGCCGCCGCCCGAAGGCGCGCCGAAGAGGCGAAAGCGAGCTAAAGAAGGGCGACCACTTCGTTGCCTTCGAACAGCCGGCTCTATTCACACAGGAAGCTGCGCGAGTGCTTCCGCAGGGTGCGCGGAGCCAGGAGGAGATCTTGGCGAAAACCGCGCCCTCGTTGCGCTCGCTCAGGCGTTAGCGGACTCCCCTCGCACCATTCTTCAAACACTGGCTGACGTGATTTCCGACATCTTTAAGGCCGATTCAACAGGAATCAGTGTGCTCAGCAAGGAGGATGGCGGTAAGCGGTTCTTCTGGCCGGCCATCGCTGGCAAATGGAACCCACACATAGGAAGGGGAACGCCGCGAAATTTCGGCCCGTGTGGGGACGTGCTTGACTGCGATCGTTCGTTATTGATGTGACACTTTGAACGACGTTACCCCCATTTTCAGCCGATTGCTCCTCCAGTCGAACAGTGCCGGCTGGTTCCGTTTTACGTAGAAGGCAAGGCAGTCGGAACGATCTGGGCGATTGCTCACGATGATCGCCGCAAGTTCGATGTCGAAGAACTACGACTCATGACTTCTTAACGACACTCGCCTCTTCGGCTTATCAAATTCTGTCGTCCATGGACGCCCTAAGATTCCAAGTAGAGGAGCGCGAAAGGGCGGAAAAAGCACTCCTTCAGAACCAATCCAAATTAAAATCCCTTGTCGACCGTCGAACCGCGACGTGGCAGTATCTTTCGTCCCATCTGATGCAAGTTCAGGACGACGAACATCGGCGAATCTCTCGCGAGTTACATGACAGCCTGGGTCAGCATCTGAGTTCCATCAAGATGAACTTGGATTTGCTCAGCAACGATTCGAATCCAACGACGAAGACTGAGATCCTGTCTACCACCACTGAGTGCGTGGAAAGATGCATCACAGAAACACGCACCTGTCGCATTTGCTGCATCCACCGCTACTCGACGAAACCGGTTTGGCCAGTGCTACTCGCTGGTATGTGGAAGGCTTCGCTCAGCGTACCGGCATTGAGGCTAGATTAGACTTGCCTGAGGAAAACTTTCGGTGCCGGCGCGAGTCGAGCTTCTCTTTTCCGCATCGTTCAGGAGAGTCTTACTAATGTACATCGTCACTCTGGCAGCACGACAGTTGAAGTGAAGGTAACGATCGGCGATGGACAAGCGGGTCTAGTCGGCCGGGATTCAGGTCACGGTATACCTTCCGAAGAGTTGGAACGGTTCCTGCAAGATGGAGCGAACTCAGGAGCGGGTCTAGGCGGTATTGCGAGAGCGCGTCAATGATTTGGGTGGGACATTTGACGTGCAATCCAATGCGCAGGGCACCGCAATAATTGTTATGGTCGCGCTATCGGCGCGAGCCGCCGGCGATTCAGAGATTGTTCAAGATAACCTGAGGAAAAGTTCTGCCGCTTAAAAGATTCACAGATTGGCACTGCTCACAAATAAACATCAAATCGGTGTCTTTACAGTCGGTGCGGAATCGTCGCGTCACTGCCGCTTCGCGTACGCCGCGCTAGGAGACTTTTCTTGGCATAGACATTTAGCAAACGTTTGGCGGAGACTCGTGCACCGACATCAGGAAAGACGGAGATTCCTTAGGGAGGCGCGAGCGCTTCCGCCGCTGATATTCGGATTGATGGTCAACTCAAGTATCGTTACACCGGACAGCTCCACTTGATATTCTTCTACTTCGCGTACCGACTCAGGAGGACTGAAATTCCATTGCTGGCGCACAATTTCTCTGAATGTGATTCCACCATCCGAAGACCACCGCAATACGAATTCTTGCGTCCTAGCAGTTTCATTTTCCTCGAACACAAGTGATATGCACCTGAGCATTTGGGGCTGATCGAAGACGAGCCGAAACGTTTGCGGTCCCGGCACCGCCGCACTCCAACCCCGTGTACTTCCGGAGCCGAAGGCGGACTCAACCGGACAGTCTTCGTCTTCCGACGTGACTTCCACCACAGCGACCCGCTCGACATCTAACCAACCGTCGCCGCGAGTTCGAATATTCGCCGGCGTTGGAGTGATAAGCCGTTTTCGCATGTTCCCGAGTTTACTACTGTTCGCGACCCTCGTTGTGCGCCCGAATTTCCTGGGCGAGAACTGCGGTCTGTGTGCATCATCCGCAACGGGATATTGTTAGGAACAAACCTTCTCCAAGATGCGAGCATCCACGTACTGATGAACTGGGAGGTCAAATGAGCAAGAAGAATGGGCTTGCAGATCCAACTCGCCTGAAACCCTTCGATTCCGACGATAAACAGATGCTACGAGTCGTGATCGAAACCCCAAAGGGAAGTCGAAACAAGTTTGCCTTTAACCCCGATGAGCACGTCTTTGAGTTGAAAAAAGTATTGCCGTCAGGGGTGACTTTCCCATATGACTTTGGATTCGTTCCTTCGACCGAGGCCGATGACGGCGATCCGGTAGACGTGTTGGTCCTGATGGACGAGCCCGCATTCCCCGGATGCATACTCACGTGCCGGCCGATTGGCGTAATTGAAGGGGAGCAGGGGGACACAAAAAAAAAGAAGCGGAATGATCGAATCGTGGCGGTCGAGCAGGACGCCCACAGCTGGGAGGATATAAAAACAATCGACGATCTGGGAAAGCAATTTGCCAAGGAATTGGAAGAATTCTTTGTGAACTACCACAAGCTTTCCGGGAAAAAGTATCGCGTGCTGGGCCTGAAAGGACCGGCTCAAGCACGGAAATTGGTGAAGTCCGGGATGCGATAAGGAGACCTGTCCGTTGAGCCAGATTCTTGCGCGGTTCCTCGTGGGCGGCGCTGTCGTTTCGGTATTCGCCGCAGTAGGCGACGTACTAAAACCCAAGAGCTTCGCCGGATTGTTTGGCGCCGCGCCGTCGGTTGCGTTAGCCACTCTGGGCCTCACCATCGTCGCTGAAGGCGTCCCCTATGCGACAGTAGAAGCTCGCTCCATGATCGCCGGCGCGCTGGCATTGTTCGCATATGCTTCTTTCGCGAGCTGGATCATGATGCGATACCACTTCAAGGCTCTTTTGACGACGATTTGTTCAATGCCGCTGTGGTTTGGGGTGGCTTTCGGTGTCTGGCATTTCTGGTTGAGATAGTCATGCGCATCAAGTTCGATGTGTCGGCGCTGAGGCAAACAAAGTGGCACGACTACGCAGTCCGATTCATTTTTGGAGGACTGATCACGGCAGTGGCGGGCATTATCACGAAACAGTGTGGACCCGGCATCGGCGGGTTATTTCTGGCTTTTCCGGCCATATTCCCGGCAGGCGCAACGCTGATTGAAAAGCACGAAAAGCAGAAGAAAGAGAAGCACGGGTTGGAAGGAACAACGCGTGGGACAGAGGCGGCCAGCATTGACGCCGCAGGCGCCGCAATGGGCAGTATCGGTCTGCTTGCATTTGCCTTCGTGGTGTGGAGATTTGTGACGCACCACAATCCCTGGCTCGTGCTCGCGGCTGCGACTCTTGTTTGGCTGACAGTCTCAGTGCTTATTTGGGACATTCGGAAGGCAGCGTAGACCCGCATCGAAGCGTCCCGCTTAGATGGAAATTATCGCGGTGAAAGCTGGTCAGCGAGGCAGAGGCTGCTGATTCTTCATTGTCGAAATCAATTCCACGGCGAGACGCCCCTTTTCGAGGCCTCCGTTTCCGCCAGCTGCAATGACGCGGGGCAAGAACTCAATCGGGTTGGGCTGGCTAATAATGGGTGTCTTTACAGTCCGCATTTCCAACCGCAAACTTCGTGTGCTTCGAAATCGTCATGCCGGGCACGCTGACATCACGCAGAATCGCGTCGCGCGGGAGTTCCGTGCCTTTCATCGAAAGTCCAAGCCCATTCGTGCCTCACCGCAGACATGCCAGTCCATTTCGAACTACAAAAGATCCGGTACGTCGGGTATGGTAGAGGGCAGCTCACGAAAATTATCACGCCGCCTCTGCTCGTCACGTCCGCCGAATTGAACCGAGACGCTTTGAGATATTTGTGCATCCAACCCTCGTCGTAAAACAATTCAAACGTGGAGGAAGTTATGCCGGAAAAAGGATTAAAAGAACTGTATATAGGATGAGCTTAAGGACTTGTATAACGCTGAAAACCAGTTGGTGAAAGCTCTACCCAAGATGGCGAAAGCTGCCGCGTCGGAGAACTGCGCGTGGGATTCGAAGAACATCTGGAGCAAAACAAAGGGCATGTGAGCCGTTTGGAGCAGATATTCGAATCGCTGGGAGAAAACCCCAAGGGCAAGAAGTGCAAGGGAATGGAAGGACTGGTCGAGGAGGGGGCGGAGAGTACCGACGAGGATCTTGACGATAACGTCAAGGATGCGGGTCTCATTGGAGCAGCCCAACGGGTCGAACATTATGAGATTGCGGCATACGGTACCGTCAAAGCATTCGCGGAAACCTTGGGACAATCCGAGCATGTGTCCCGGCTGGAAGAAACCTTAGAAGAGGAGAAGAAAACCGACGAAAAACTGACGGAGCTTGCAAAACAGATCAACGTGCAAGCCGGTAAGGCGGCGCACGGAGAATCAGCGGGAGCGGAGAAAAAGGGCAAGCGGCCTGATTTCTGCCTGGATTTCGCATGGACCAGGGCCGGAGCGTGCGGCCGGCCTTGTCCATGGGTTCCACGCGTTGCCGCAACCCTCGAATTTGTAACCCGATCTTGGGCGGTAGGAGAGTACAGCGTGAGATCTTCGCCTGGCGCATTTTGATGGGAACCGCGGCCGGAACCCGCAAGCCACAAGAAAAAAAGACGCATTCCGCCCCGAAAAATGCACGCCGCGGCTCCGGCGTAGCACTTCTCCAGAAGCTCGGCCCCGGCCTTATCACAGGCGCGTCCGATGACGATCCAAGCGGAATCGCCACCTACTCGCAGGTCGGAGCTCGATTCGGCTATGGCCTGCTCTGGACAATGATCCTGACCTATCCGCTCATGGCCGCTATTCAGGAAATCAGCGCGCGCATCGGACGGGTGACGGGAGGCGGTATCGCTGCCAATCTTCGGAAAAACTACCCTAAGCCTCTCCTTTATTGTGTGCTTTTCGTGGTGGCGGTCGCCAACATCTTCAATCTGGGCGCGGACATTGGTGCGATGGGAGCCGCGATGCAGCTCCTGTTGCCGAAAACGGCTGGAATATTCACCGTGGTTTTCGGAGTGGGCTCGTTGACCGGCGTGATGCTGGTTCCGTACTCGACCTATGCGAAATATCTGAAATGGCTCACGCTTTCCCTCTTTGCCTATGTCGGTGTAGTGTTCTTTGCCCACGTTTCGTGGCCGGCAGTTCTTCACGCGACCGTCCTTCCGCATCTTGAGCCGACAAACGAATACCTAACCGCGCTGATCGCGGTATTGGGTACAACGATCAGCCCCTATCTGTTTTTCTGGCAGGCGTCACAGGAGGTCGAAGAGGTCAGGAACAATCGCGGGGAGAAGCCCCTGAAGCATGCGCCGTCCCAGGCGGAGGAGCAAATCGGGCGCATCCATCTGGACACCTATTTGGGCATGGCATTCTCCAACATCGCCGCATTTTTCATTATCCTAACCGCCGCCTCCACACTTCACGCTCATGGGATCACCGAAATTACGACGTCCGCGCAGGCGGCGCAGGCGTTGGAACCGCTGGCGGGACGATTCGCCTTTGCGCTGTTCGTGTGCGGCATTGTCGGCACCGGGCTTCTAGCGGTACCGGTACTCGCCGCATCCGCGTGCTACGGAGTCGGCGAGGCCTGCCGCTGGAAGACCAGTCTTGAGCGTAAGCCGGGAGAAGCAATCCGGTTTTACGCTGCGATCACGGTTGCAACGCTTATTGGGCTCTCCCTGAACTTCATGCACATCAATCCTGTGAAGGCGCTGTTCTGGGCAGCGATCTTGAATGGCATCGTCGCCGCGCCGCTGATGGCCGTCATCATGGCTATGGCATCGAGCCGGAAGGTAATGGGCAAGCTCGTGATCCCCCCTTACCTCAAGACCATGGGCTGGATTGCAACTGCTGTCATGTTCTGCGCGTGCATCGGCGTGATCTGGACATGGAAGTAGGGGATTGGAACCGCGTGGGGATGACCATGCCTGCTCTTGAATATCCGCTCACGAATTCCCAAATCTCCGAGCTTCTAGCAATTGCAGGAGACGATGCGAAACGTCCGCTCAACCGGGCCTATCGTCGCGCTTCCAGAAAATCGTTGCTCTGGGAGGAAGAGGCGGCCTGCCTCTATCAAGAAGGGCGCTCGCTCAAAGAACTCCCGTGCGTCGGGCCATATCTTGAGAAAATCATTCGAAGAAGGATTGAAGTCTCGCAGGTCGTTCCCTCTCCACCGTCCATCAGGGACAATTTCTTTATGCTAACTCAGGGCCGCTCCATCCTTCGCGGTAAACCACTCTGTCCAATCAGGCGCTGGACTTGGCCAATACGCGCTACAACCTGGGGCTTGGACCGATTGTCGAGTCGAGCCAGGCGCAATTGCAGCAAACGCAGGCGGAGATCAGCAACGCACAGGCAGGCTACGACTATCGGCTCGCATTGGCCGTGCTTCGCTACCAGACGATTGGGCTATAGCAAGGGCTTCAGTCCCGAGCTTTGCAGGACGGGTAAGCCTTCTGATCCGCCTCATCCTCGCGACCTGCTTGACAGCGTGGGCAGTAGCGTTAAAACTACAGGGATTCCTGTATTTTCGCCTCACAAGTCTGTATGCGATCCTACAGGAAATGCCGCACGACTACGCCGAAGTACACCGCCAGCTTGAGGAAGCGGTTGCCAAGCTCAAACGGGCTACAGACCCCGACCTGCGGCGAAAGCTTCTCACGGAAATACGTCGCTTGCTGAAAGAGGCAGATCGTTTGAATAACGTCGCCCCAAAGTAGGTCAGAATTGCAGTATCCCGGAATGTACATTCGTCGGATTGTGGCAGTACTATCGGAGTTAACCTCACAACCTAGTCTGCCGTGCTTCCAAGGCGACGGGTGTCTTCGCCAGTTATACCGGAGGCCCGAATGGCTCCCACTAAGCACGCGGCAGTAGTCGCTGAAATCGCTAAATTGCGGAGACAGCAATTGGATGATTTAGCCAATGAAGTGTTCTGTGGTTGGACGCTGGAACAAGATGCTGTACATCAAAAACGTGCGGACCGTCTCGCACTTTTGGTTCTCGAATTGGAGGCGATTAACGGAGGAAAAGCTAAGAATAAGAATATGAGGTTTCCTGTCTCAGTGACACGGTTCCCTGGACCTAGGATTTAGACGGAGGGCGAGTCCATCCGTCAAGCCTCAAAGATTTCCGCACGGCTCAGTCTCAGCATGCTCCAAGAACGCACTGTCCCACTGCCATCTCCCTGCGTTTCGGGTCATTAACGTGCAGAGTGAATCGAATCGTGTTAAGCGGGTGACCTACTGTCCTGCTGGCAAGTGTTCGCGTTCCCAACGGGGAGAGCCTTGGATTTCCTGGCTGTGGGGAATCCGGTCGAAGGTGAACGCGATTCCGTTCTGAAGCCGAACATCATTCCGTTGTGAATCCGAACGGCATTCCGGTCTGAAGGTGAACACCGATTCCGGTGGGAAGGCGAACAGTTTTTGCCCTCTGCCCGGAATGGCGTTCGGCTTGGAGCGGAATGTTTTCCACAGGCGAGCCGCACTAGGCCCGTAGCGACGCTGGACAATTACCCGGCATTGAAAACTCCCTAAATATTGAAAACTCACTAAATAAGGAGATCAGGGTGCCGGCAAGGAGAAAGTCCATGCGGAAAACCAAGGAATTGCTGCGGTTACGGTTTGAGTTGGGGTTAGGGCAGCGCCAGATTGCTCGCAGTTGTGGGATGGGAGTGGGGACGGTCCACCGGTATCTGGCGCGAGCGGTGGCGGCCGAGATCGGTTGGCCGTTGCCGGAAGGCTTGAGCGAAGAGGAACTGGAAGCCAAGCTATTCGGGAACCAGCTAGTCCGGGCAAAAGCCGTGCGGGGGCGGCCACAGCCAGACTGGAAGGCGATTCATGAGCAACTGCAACAGCATCGCCATCTGACGTTGCAGTTGGTGTGGGAAGAATACCGGCATCGCCTCTCGTCCGTTTTCTGCCTCTCCGCACACTTCGAAGTCGGACTCAGCCGTAAACAACTTGCAGAGAGCATGACGAATCTCCGCATTGTCATCAACTACCAGCACCCTTTTAGGCATCGCTGGGACTCCAAAGTTGAAGTCAACCCAGACAACGTGGTGCAAGCCATCAAAATGGGAGTTGGATGCGGGACTGATGAGGTGATGTTGGGTTAAAAAATTTATAAAGAAGTCATAAAGAAACGCAGGAGTTCGGACGGCGGACTAAGATGTTTCCTCGCCGTGATCGTCACCCGACAACCGCTTTTTTCGACGTTCGTTCCTTTCGCCGAGTAGGCGGTCTATTTCTTGGAGCAACTGCATTAGCTTGTCCGGATCTTGCTCGGCGGCAGCGTGCCCACAAAGCTGCCTCCAGCGTTCGTCGTCTTGGCTTTCGGCAGTCTTTCGCAGTTTCTCGCGAATAGTTGCGATAAGTCTCGCTGGCTCATCCGTGCTGACCACAATGGCATCCGGGTTGTTCTTTACTGGTGCCTCCGGCGAAGGCAAAATCTCGATGATTTTTCCATCCGAGTTACTTTGCCTGAAGACTTCGGCCAATTCCCAGCACGTGTCGCGAGTCACAGTCGAGCCAAAAATAAGCACATCGAACTCCGAAGACTCGATCTGTTCGCGGGCGTGGTCGCTTGATTCAGACGTTGTGACGTCGAACCCTTGTTGTCGCAACAGTAGTGCACGAGATTGGTTTAGGTGAGGGTCGACACCAGCCGATAGGACGCGAATTAATGGTTCCTGGCCCTGGTGCATCGTATTCATCGAACGCCACCATTCACGCCTGCCTCCAAAACAAAATATCATGGGCAAACAACGATTGAAAAAACTAGCTACTCTGTTCTCTCATGGCCTTCAACCGTGCGGCCTCTCGTTCGATTTCTGCAACTCGATGAGCGACGGCCACCGCTTACCGAACTTCGCGCCAAACGTTTGATGCCGCTGCCAGCGCAACTGGTCGATCCAGCTCTGCACGGGTCGAGCGGATCGAGTTTCGCAATCAGGTGGGGCGCTGCCGGTGCTGCCGACACGCGCTCTTCCGCAATTAAATACCCGCATGGACAGCTGACCCGGTTCTCGCCGGGCAGTCTGAAAAACTATATCGTCGGGGTGTTGGGAACAATCGGGAAGGTACATGCAAATCCAAATGAAACTTTCCTCGGTTCGGATTCAGGCAAACGCCTAGTTCGGTTGGAGGGGAAACACCTGAAGCGGGGAAACAGGTCGAGTGATGAAGGTAAGGTGAAGATCAAGCTTGGAATCGAGACGATGCTCCGACCCTCATCCGCCAATCAAAACCAACGAGGAAACCGGAAGCATTTCATTCCGGTTGGTATTTTGGTACATCGAGCGGGCGCACATCAAGGGAATTCACCAACTCGGGAATTTGGGAACGGCTCGGGTGGTTCTACTACCTTGAGCAAAAAATGCCGGCAGAGCCGAAGTTCCCGAGCTGGTTCGACGCTCGCAGCCTGTTCGAGGTTCCTGTGTCTATTTCAGGGCGCTGCGCTGGGCGATGGCCTTACACAAGACTTCGCCGAGATACCCTTGGGAAGATCAGGATCTTCGCTTCCAATATCGCTCGCTGCCCCAGCGCCACCGAGGTCTGCAGGTCGACATGCTGGCTTGTGAGCTCCGGATTGCTCCAGACCTTGCCGGTAGTACGTATGAAACTGGCGACGATCCACTTGCGATCGATTGAGAGGCCATTGCTTCAAAGGCATTGTCAGCCCACTCGGTGTCTCCGAGGCGGGGAGATCAATCCCGTCCTTGTGCTGGACGTAAGTGCGCTCCTGGCGAACATCGTGGAAGATCGAGGCAAGCTTGGGGTCACTGGGAGCCCGGATCATGTCGTAGTTTTGGCTCTTGAGGTAGTTACTGTACGCCTATATTTTTCCAGCCCCCAGATTCCCTTGCTCAACGGGCCAGGTTTAGCGCCACCAGCCGCTTTGAGAGGACGGCCCAAAGGAAACAGGGAAGTACAGGTGAACAACTTTATGACGAGGGACAGCAAGAGGCAGGCAGGAGCTACTAAGGGCTGCGAGTTCTATGGATCCGGATATGAGCCTGGCCCGGGCGATGTTGACGAAAGGTGCGCGTCGCTTGAGGGATTGGAAAGACAACCGCAAACTTGTTCTCGCACGATCTTCGGGGGAAACTATGTGGATGAGATCATGCGCTATTTGTAAAAGACTTTTGCGCAAGCTCCGATTGTCCGATTCCGTGCGTTGTGAATGCGGATGGGTTTGGTAGGGGCGCTGGAGTCTGAAAGCTGAATTGCCGCCCCATCGTAGAGGCTCATCAGATGAAGAGGTTGTCATGACAAAAGTGATTGAGTTTTACACACCGAAGAACTTTCGGAAACCGTTGAAGTCAGCTCCTAAGGTGAACACTGGAAAGATCATCGAGTTTTGCGCGCAGACTAAGAAGTCAGCCTAGCCTAGCCTAAGACTAGACTAAGCCTAGCAGGTTGCGGAAAAACGCTGTCTTTAGCCGTGTCGAATCGGTCGAGCTTTCGGTTTCGAGTTCCTAGTTCTTTGGCCGACCTGGATATGAAATGTCAAAAGGGTCTGACAGCCTGCCCTGCTGAGAACCGACTGCTGCGGTGTACGCGTGAATAGAGGATTAAGTTTTATGACTCTTGACTTACGGCGAGGTCGAACGCTTCACGCAAAAACGGAATGATCGTGCCTAGGTCCTCGGCGGTCCGGACAAGGGCGGCGTGTGAGACGCGGTTGCCACCCTGCATGATTTTGATGAAGTACGGTACGCTGGCCTTGCGACTGAGGTGAATCACCACGCGATGCCTCCCGTATTACCGTCAGGTCCGCAAAGATGCGTGTCGTCCGGAACAGCGCGTACCGGTTACGTGTGACTACCTCCACGTCGCCACAGTCCCTTACGGTGGTCTCAAGTGTCCGGCAGAGATCGGTAAGTGCCGGTGGCCTACTTTTGAGCAAGGTAGCAGCGCTGCCGACGCACGCGTGACGTTCAATGAGAGCAATGGCGATGGCTTCGCCAACCAACCGACGTTTGACGGAGGCTGGGCTGCGTCGCTCAATCGCTCAGTGCCCTTTCCGAAGGTCATGGGGGCAGTGGAAAGACGATTGACCGACAGGACACTGTACCTTCGTAATCAGGAGTCAACGGTATTGAGGCGAACGCTGCTCCCACTGCAAAATCCAAGAACGTGAGGCGAGTCCTCACGAATGCCTCCTTAAGGAGTACCAATGCCGACATACGAGCCCTCCGTCAAAATAGTTCATGCGTTCCTGGACCCTGAAACACGCATAGCCTTGTCGCTTCCTCTGGCAGCGCTCATCACGGGTGCTTTATCACAGGTTGAGACCACAATCGAACTGACGAACCGAGTTTGCGATTCGGTATTTCAGCGTTCAATCAAGACGATGATTGACTCGGCGATTGGTTCCCCAGTTACTCCAGCGATGAGCCAGGATTAACCTAGATCGCGGTAGCGATGACCATTGCTGATCGCCCCCTGCCAGACCGTGGGCATACAACGGTCGCGCCATTCCGATCAACACCTGGGCAGAATCGGCATAGATTCGCCAGTCACTTGACTCGTTGGCATCGGCGAGTGTGGAGCGCGACACCTTGCCGCGGAATCCCATGTGCTACACCTTGCCCTGCATCGAACGAAGGCAGGCTTCGATATCTCGCAGACTGTCCCGATAAGTCAACTGCGCGAAGGCCATAGCCAGACACTGATCCCAGCAAGAGAAAGTCTTTTGCTGGTAATCGCCGCGATAACGAGTCACACATTTTTCTGCCAAGGCCCTTTTCGACTCTTTTGACTTCAAATCGAACAAAACAAGAATCGCATTTAATTCCTTGTCCTGCATTGCATTAGCGGAATCCCTAAAGCTGTCTTCCTGACAGACTGACTCTACGATTGTTTGGAACAGTCTGGAAGCGCCCGTCGCTGTAGTTTCGGGACTGATGGCCGGAAGTATTTCGTTGGTCGGCTTCGGGCTTGACAGCCTCATCGAAGTCACGTCGGGTGCCGCCGTCCTTTGGCCCATGCATGTTGACCACCCCGACCTTCAACGCGAGAGAAGGGATCGACAGTCTTCGCGCCAAAGCGTGTTGCTAAGTCATTTGATCAGCGACTTCTCCCCTGCTCCGGCATCATGACGAGGAAGACTCTGATGTTACCTCTTGTCTCGTTCCAACCCGTTACCTGTAAGGCTACGATTATTGCTGACGTGCCCAGACCACAACCTCGAATATCGGTCGCCGTTTTTCGTCTACCTGAATTTCTTGTTTTGGGCGCAATTCGATTTCATGC
>WNFQ01004677.1_pt1 | contig 12938 bp, 11 predicted proteins | sample 5400171 | NCBI WGS metagenome assembly WNFQ01 (sample SAMN13153356, study PRJNA577476) | soil metagenome | isolation source: 20 cm soil under Madrone tree | place: USA:California | collected 2016-06-14
TACGCCTCGGGAGCGTGTCCCTGCAGAGGCACCGGTTGAGCGCAAAGCTGGCGGACACCGGGGTAAAGCCTCACGAGATGTATGGATTTTTTGGATCGAGCCTGAAGTGGGGCAAGGACGATGTAGTGTCGATTCCAGCGAAATTTGCGCAGGACAATCCCTTCGGAACGCCGGTGGAGACGAAAGACGATGTAGGGCGGGTTGGTGGAGGGATTCCAGTCGTGGCGTTTTGGACGCGCAAGGTGGGTCTTGCGATCGGGCACGTAGAGACGCTACCGCTCGCAGTTTCTATTCTGGTGAATACGACGGCGGACGGCCGCGTGGAGGCCAGCGCAAGTGTGCCGGCAGGAGCGGTTCTCAAGCCGGGGGAAACATTTTCGACACCACGGACTTTCGTAAATGTCTACAAGGGAGATTACTACGAGCCGCTGCACACCTGGTCGGACGCGGTCGAGCGTGAGGGACTCACTCGGCCGAAGAACAACGACGAAAACTACGCGGTGAGCTGGTGCGGCTGGGGATATGAATCGAACGTGACACCGAAGCAAATGACGGACACGATTCCGAAGCTGAAAGAATTGGGAATACATTGGGCCACATTGGATGATCGGTGGTTCAACAATTACGGTGACTGGCAGCCCAGGACAGATACGTTCGCCGGAGGCGCGATTCGGAAAATGGTAAAGGAGTTTCACTCACAGGGAGTAAAAGTGCAGATTTGGTGGCTGCCACTCGCCGTGGAAGACGGGAGATACAAGTATGGAGATCACAAGTACGCGTTGTCGGATGTGGTGAAGGATCATCCGGATTGGCTGGTGCTGGACGAACACGGGAAGCCGGCGCGGATGACCCGCAATTTAGCAACGCTTTGTCCAGCGGTGCCGGAAGTGCGGGAATACTACAAAAAACTGACAGAACGATTCGTGCGGGAATGGGATTTCGACGGACACAAGCTGGACAACATCTATGCAGTGCCGAAGTGCTACAACCCAAAGCATCATCACAAATCCCCACTCGACTCGGTGACTGCAATGGGCGAGGTATATAAGACAATTTTCGAGACCACACGGGCGCTGAAAGCAGACAGCGTGACGCAGAGCTGCCCGTGCGGAACGCCGCCAAGCCTGGCGTGGTTCCGTTACATGGACCAGGCGGTGACGGCGGATCCGGTGGGGTCGGTTCAAGTCCGGCGGCGAACGAAAATGTATAAAGCGCTGCTGGGTCCGAGCGCGGCGGTTTATGGCGACCATGTCGAGCTAACGGAAATCTCAAATCCAAGCGGCGGGGACGAGCAGGACACCGGAAGCGATTTTGCATCGACGCTTGGCACCGGCGGCGTGCTGGGGACGAAGTTCACGTGGCCGGACTACGGGCCAAAACTCAAGAACGTGTACTTGAACGCGGAAAAAGAGCCGGAGTGGAAGAAGTGGATCGCACTTTATAACCAAAAAATGCTCTCCAAGGGAAGATTTCTGAATTTGTACGTGTACGGATACGATTCGCCGGAAGGATACGCAATCGCCAAGGATGGAGAGATGTACTTCGCGTTCTACGCAGTGGAGCCACCCGGGAAATCGGGAGGAAAATCGGGAACATATCGCGGCGAGGTCGAATTGCGGGGGCTTGAAGCGAAGAGCTATCAAGTGACGGACTACGTAAACAACCGCAACTATGGAGTTGTCAGCGGCCCGGTCGCGAAGCTGGCGGTAGACTTCAGCGGAAACTTGCTTCTGGAAGCGAAGCCTGCGGCGCAACACTAGACTTCGCAGAAAATATCAGCGATTCAGAAATGCGGTGCGATGCGCGGTGTCGCGGAACCTAAATAAATCGTTGGACTCTAGACGAGAGTCACCTCGACGTCCGCATCGCGCAGGGCCTTCAACTGGGATTCTGGAATCTTGCGGTCGGTAATTGCCTTGTGAACGGCAGAAGTCGGCATGATGAGCGACAGGCTGCGGCGGCCGAACTTGCTTGAATCACATACGACAATTGTGCGGCGGGCGGCTTCCGCCATGGCACGGTTGACGCGAGATTCCAGTAGGTTTGGCGTCGTGAGACCATAGCGCACATCAAAGCCGTCTACCGCGAGAAACAGGAGATCTTGATTCCACGAAAGTTATCGAATATAAAGAAGCGTTCGGACAATCGGGCTTACAGACCCGTCCGCCAAATTTTCATGGTTTTCACCATGCCAAGCGAGAAGTCATCACAGGGGCGCACTCACATGCCAATGCGTGCTCTTAGCGGCGGAACTGCGCTGGCCTCATTTGCAATGCTGGTGTCCTGCTGCATGGCAGCGCAGAAGAACTCGTCCGCGGAGGGAATCCGCGTAGTTCCCAACGAAGCGCAGCGTCGGGTGGACATTGTGATTGATGGAAAACCGTTCACTGCGTACATCTGGCCCGAAAAACTCGCGAAGCCCGTTCTCTATCCTGTTCGCAGTGCCAAAGGCACCATAGTCACCCGCGGATATCCACTGGAGCCGCGATCTGGCGAGCGTGTCGACCATCCGCATCACGTCGGGATATGGTTCAACTACGGGAACGTCAACGGCTTCGATTTCTGGAACAACTCCGAAGCGATCAAGGCCGAGGATGCTCCCAAGATGGGCAACATTCGCCACCGCGCCGTCACGCTTGCAAAGAGCGGTTCCGACCAAGGCGAGCTCGAAATCGATGCCGACTGGATCAGTGGTAAGCAGCAGCTCATTTTAAAGGAACACACTCGGTTCGTTTTCCGCGGCGGGCCCAATTTCCGCAGCATTGACCGCATCACTACGCTGCAAGCTCTTGCTGAAAACGTCGTGTTCCATGACGACAAGGAAGGCGTTCTCGGAATGCGCGTCACGCGTGCGCTCGAAGCTCCCTCCGACAAACCCGAGGTCTTCACCGACGCGAACGGTCGGCCGACAACAGTCGCCAAGCTCGACAACGCTGCCGTAAACGGCGTCTATCTAACGAGTGAGGGCAACAAAGGTGATGCTGCCTGGGGCACGCGCGGGCGTTGGTGCAATCTCAGCGGCCAAGTCGGCGATGAGCCGGTGACGATTACGATCTTTGATTATCCTGAGAATCCCGGGTTTCCCACTTACTGGCACGCCCGCGGCTATGGCCTTTTCGCCGCCAATCCGCTGGGACAGAAAATTTTCAGCAATGGCAAACAAGAGCTGAACTTTTCCATTGCTCCCCACCAGTCCGTAACATTCCGCTATCGGATCCTGATCTCCTCCGAAGACGCGAGCCCAGAAAAGTCCGAAGCCAATTACACAGAGTTCTTGAAACGGGTTCCGGTCCGCCCTGGATCTTGACCCATTTTCAGAGATTCGATTTCTTGGTCAAAGGCCTGAGGCGCCTTGAGAATTCTTTCAACGTGACGTCAGACGAGAGTGGGCTCCGCAATTTGCGATCGGGACTGCTGGATTGCCTTGCACGATGGTCATCGGCGGGACGGATTGGCTTAATACACTGCCGGCAGTGACCACCGCGCCGCGTCCGATGGTTACGTTGGGAAGAATGATCGCTCCAGGCCCGACGAAAGCATCCTGCTCGATTTTTACGATTCCGAATACCCGTTAAGATGTTCTCTTTCGCTTCTCTGTGGGGTTCCCGGGGCACCGGAGCGACGGCGAGATTCTGAGCGTTCTCAAGCTCTCTTTGTTCAAGACGCGACGTGGTGCTGGACATAGTTTTGCACCGCTGAAAAAGAAACTAAGTTGGGCAAATCGGTAAGGCTGACCTGCACGCCGAATTCTTCCTGAACAACGGAGATCAGGGTCACCGAAGCCAAGGAATGCCACCCGGGTACGGAATCGATGCTTGCGTTACGAATTTGTTCTTCGTCCAAGTCTGGAAATACAGACGAAAAGCAGCGCACCAGACGATGCTCGAGATTATGCATTTACGGTCGCCTTAGCCTGATGGAACAGAGATGGACATTTGCCAGAGAAGCCGATTCTCAAGACGCGAACGTCGCCGGTAAGCGGAGTGGTGGTTATGCTTGCGAGAAAATCCTGAATCGGTTTATTGCGATCTGTCGGTTGATAGGCAAAAGTAATCTCTTGTAGATCGAAATTCTGGAACAGCCAACTTAGACATTGATGCTCGATGCGCCGGGAAAAGGCGCGGCAACTCATCACCCAGTAGTTAATTATGGCAGCTGTGCCCCGCATCCGGCCGAGGAGAACGGCTATCTTGCCGAGCGCACCATACTTATCCTCGTAGCTGACGGTCATCAGAAACGTGGTCGGGTCATTGAGGTACGCCATCCATGAACTTTCGGTCAGGCGTTTTCCATTCAAATTGAACTGATTCGTCTTATTGATTAGTTCGAACGCCCGGTGGTCTTCCTTCTCTTTACCGAAAGAAATGGCGACGCTAGCTTGAGCGTCTTGAAGAAAGCTATCGAGGGAAGTTCCTTCGCCGTTTGACGAGTGATGCAGATGTGATGCTGCGCGAATGCTGTCCAGACGGATGGAATCTTCTTCGGATACGATTGCCTTTCCAAACGCGTCGCGCAAGCGCCGCAGCATTTGCCAGAAGGCTTGATAATCGGTCTTGGGGAATGCCAGACATTCCATGCCGGGGAAAACAGCTGTGACTTCGGCGAGCTCCATCGGACTATCGTCGATGAAAACCACGCTATCAGCGGCAATGTTCCAGGTTTTCAGGATGCGGCGAACGGACTCCGATTTTGGGCCCCAATGAACGTCGATCGGATACAACGATTGGTTGTCAATTAGCAGATCTTCTCTTTCGAAAGCTTGCTGTACCAGCGCAGGATCATTCTTGCTGGCTACGGCCGTCAAAATGCCGGCGCTGGCGAGCGAGGCGAGAAACTGCTGGTAGAGACCGTGAATATGTGCTTGCTGGTCAAGATGCCACGAAATTCCGTCAACACCGTTCTCGCCCAAGATTCCAGACCATAGCGTTTCATCCAGGTCTGTGATCAATCCCTTCTTGGCGCTTGGATTCCGGATCAGAGCGGCCAGCAGCTCGGCTACGGCGGATGCATGCGACAGTTGATAGGGAAATCCAGCGGAAAGCTCTGATTGGATATCAAAACGAGCAGCTGGTGGTGAGATTTCGTCCACATGAGATGCACTTAGGATGCGTATGCGCGCGTGCGTCGCAAGCGAAGCTGCAAAGCTGCTGACCGCCTGCCGCAATTCAAGTTCGTAAGCAGAGGCCTGCTGGCTCGGAGTCGTGAAGAGGGGAGGCAGTGGGAGCGTGGGCACTGAGATGTAAGACGGAATGGAAGCTGCCGCGGTGAGAATCGCTTTCTCGAGACGAGCGAGCATCCGGTGAGCAGACTTCACGATGTCAGGCAACTCCGCAACGCGCCATCCACCCAAATTCCGAATGCCCAGCCGAAGGTCCAGGTCTTGCCATTCGATGACCGCGACTAAGACATCGCCGTCCGCGGATCGGATGCCTTCGATATTGCCGGCCAGATCTCCGAAAAGTCCGGTGGTCACTTCGACGCGTTCGACAGGCGACCGCTCGCGCAAGCCCGCCGTGAGGAAAGTCTCGAGGTGCAGAGGGGTAAATCCACAAGCCAAGGAGACTCTGAGAAGAGGAGCGTTCTCAGGAAGGGGACGTCTGATAACAGCTAGGGCGTCGATAAGTTTCACGATGACCCTGTCGAGACTGCCCCACGCAGGAAAATCATGTAAGAAAAGTCCTTTTGATAGGCTGTGCTGGGGAGCCGGAGCAGGTAATCGAATGCAAATCTAAGCCACTAAGACTGGCTGGGGGGAGCCAACGTTGCGAAAACGAGAATTGTGAGTCAGCTTGAAAACACTGATCAACGATCATCCTAGCATGTTTTTCGCGCGTCATGAGATTGCGCTTGCTGCTCAAACAACGTCCAGATACATGGAGGGAACCGGTTCCGGTGATGGTTCGCCCTTAAAGACTGTCAAATAGCAATGTAAGCGTTCGAGGTGAGCTGCGGAAACGCGCGGCACGAAAGGGCGCGGTATCGGAATAGCTCAAGCACGGAAGAAAGGCCATCTGCGCTCCGGCTTGGATACCCCGATCGAGCATTTTCTCGACAAGGCTTAGGCGTTCTCCATTTTCCAGTCTTCCCCACAACGCATCCTCGATTAGCAGGCACTTTGTTCTTTGCGGATTGGCGGCGTGCATCAAATAGCCGGTCAACAGTCCTCCCTTGCCTTGAGAGCGATGATATGCAACCAGTCCATCGGGCCTCTGTAGTTGCCATCGCGCTTCGTCTTCCGCCCAGACACGTCTGAACGGTGTGTCGTTCCCGATGGCGCCGACGGCTCTGCGGAATGCTTCCGTCAGATCCTGCGAATCGTCCGCGCGAGAAGTCACAAACTTTGTTTGCAGGAATCGCATTAGATAGTGAACAGAAAAAATACGTTTGGTTGGAAGCTTCAGCATGCGGCAGCATCCGAGGATCATGCCGTTCATCGGCTCTCCCTCGACGCAGTAGTTCACCATGCCATCGTAGCCGGCAGATTGCGCGCGCTTAACAAGCTCGCTCCAGAGAACTACTCCATAACCTCTCTTCTTGTATTCGCTGGAGACAGAAAGAAGAGTGCAGAGTATTACGCGAAGCTCGCGCCCTTTATATTGGACGATACGCGGAAACCCGGCGACAAAAGCACACGGTTTTTCGCCTTCGTAGAGAGCGGGAGCCAGAGAATAGCTCGATCCGGGATAGTTTAGACATGAAGCGAGGAATTCGGGCGTATAGAACAGGCCCTGCTTGCCATTCTCTTTCCAGGATTCCTGGATTAAGCAGGCAACCTGCGGGAAATCGCCGCGGAAATCTTCTACCTGAATAGACGAAGCGTGTGCCGTTTGTGGCACCTGAAGCTTTGGGTACGCGCTTTTCATTCACCCTATCTCGACCACCAATTAGATGCACGGAGGTTAAAACATGGTGGCGGAGACGGCGCATCGTGCGACCCATCCGCCCCTTCCAGTATCAAATACCGAGAGCATCTAAATGGGTATGACAAGTTTCAGCATCATCATTACCTCGCATAATCAGGCGAATTTTATCCGGGACGCCGTGGATTCCGCGCTAGCGCAACTGCATGGGCCCAAGGAAATAATTGTAGTGGACGATGCGTCGAGCGACGAATCGCAAGCAATTCTCGCGGAGTATGGCAACACAATTCGCTTAATCAAACTCCAAAACAATGTGGGCGCTGGTAGCGCTCGGAACGTCGGTATCGAAGCAGCGCATGGGGACTTTTTGGTTTTCCTGGATGGGGATGACGTCTTACTGCCGTGGGCTTTGGATGCCTACAGGGGGGATTCTCGATAGTGAACGCCCCAAAATCATTCTGAGCACCTTGTTATGGTTCGAGCGCGAAGCTCCGAAATTCGGTGCGGGTGTGCCGGAGCGTGTTCAGGTAGTCGCCTACGAGACTCTATTGGAGAAAGATCGACCCTACCGCGCGAGCGCCAGCGCTCTGGTCATCAACCGCGATGTCTTCACGAAGGTGCAAGGATGGACTAATGACGCTTTCCCGATGGACGACTTGGATGCGTTGATAAAACTGTTTCATTCGGGCCGAACCGTGCAGGTTCTTGCGCCTCCCATGGTTTGCTACCGTATTCACGCGGCGAATTCGATTCATCAAGTGGCCACCTGCGCTGCCGCGTTGCGCTGCATCATGAAAAAGGAAACGCAAGGTGGATATCTGGGCGGGCAAGCAAATCGCGGCCAGAGGTACGCGTTTCTCCGAGGCCCGGCGCTGTTTTGGGTGAGAAACAAGAGCGGTTTGTACGTGGAGGCGCTGCGCCTACTGGCGTCAGGCTGGCCGATGATTTTCGCCGCTGGTTTTCGCAGACTGGCGGTTTCGGTCAGAGGACGACGCGCGGTGCAAACGATCGTCTTGTAGGTTACAAATTACAGATATAAAGGGCTTTACAGCCCGGCGTACAGACGTGTGCGGGATTCACAGTATGTACTTAGGTGCAGCAGATAAAATACGCTGCGATTGGAAAACTGGCAGCGGTTTTTAGCGGATTTTGGTTTAGCCATCCAAGCCCACCGGTTCGACCAGCCTAGCACTTCGCCCTGCCAGGCTACATACACGCAGTTGGAAAGAATGAATGGCGGCACATTACTTAAGGGGCAACGCTGCCGCGAGCGGATGTCCCAAAGCATTGTTGCTCCGCGGGGAAGCCGTATCAGCTGAGGACGAGAAGCTGGGAACATTACTCGACGTGCTCGGCGTGCCTTGGCAGGCGGTACCCGCCAATGAGATCGCGAGCCTCAGTCATTGGAACGTGCCGAATAGCGGTGAGCGATTTTGCGTCATGAGCTCGGCAACCTGCATGGCCGCGCTCTCGGACCTCACTGCGAAGGCTGGAAGTGAACTGCCCGATTGGATGATCAAAGCGGAGTCCGTTTACGTTTACGGCTTCGGAGAAGACAGCGACTCAGAGCGCTTAGTTCGCTTCTTGATGGCCGATCCCTGTGCCAAGGTTCGTTGCGTGACGGCGGAACAGTCTTTCGTTTCCGTAACAGGCGATTTTCCGGAAATGTGTGGTCCCATGTCTGGTATTCAGTTCCAGGTGCGGACTCCCGACAAGCAAACGCTATTCGACTTATACCCGCGAAGGGACTCATTTCAAAGCGTTGTCAGTTCGAGTGAAGGGCATTTATTCGTTGCCACCAAACGTGGAGGTGCGGAGCTATTCCTGAACTCATCGGCGAATGTCATCGACGTTGGTGTAGCTTGCACGAAATATTTCGACGTGAGGGAGAATTTTTTCGATACGGCTCCGGTTGTGATGTACGCGAAATGGGCGTTTGGACCGGTCGCTGCCCCTGAGATCAGCGCGTGCCTTATTGTCGACGATCCACCGCTAAAGCCACGCTACGGTTTTTTGAAATATCAAGAAGCTTTGCGATTGATGGACGAGCACAACTTTGCGACAACGGTCGCCTTCATCCCGTGGAACTGGCGCAGAACAGACCCACGTACAGTGCAGCTTTTTCACGAACACCCAAACCGGCTATCCCTCTGCATTCATGGATGCGATCACACAGCTAAGGAATTTGCCGAGCGATCTGCGGCCGTTCTGAACAAAAGGATCAACGTCGCGAACCATAGGATGCGGCTCTTTGGGCGAAGAACGCAGTTGCACCACGATGACGTCATGCTCTTTCCGCAAGGCGCATTTTCGGCGGGTGCGGCGCGAGTTCTGAAACTGAATGGGTTCGTTGCAGCCGCGAACACGGAAGTTGTGCCGGTCCACAAAGACGAGAACAAAACTACAGTTGGGGACCTGCTTAGCCTGGCGATAATGAAATATGCCAGCTTTCCGATGTTCACGCGGCGATATCTGGCGCATGGAGTGGAGAACTTTGCCTTTGATGGATTATTGGGCAAGCCATGTTTCATAGCGGCTCACCACGATGATTTTGCAGGTGACGCGCGAATACTGCTTCAAACGATTGCAAAGCTCAATGCATTGAACTGGAACCTTCGTTGGCGTTCTCTGGGAGACGCAATTGCCCACAGCTTCAGCATTCGTACACACGGTGAAGGCGACCCATGCGTTGAGATGTATGGCACCAGCCTGACTTACAAGAATTTACATGCATCTTCTCAACGCACCACATTTATGAAGGAGGAGAGTGATTTCGATTGTGTGAAAGCCGTGACGGTTAACGAGCTGCCCGTGGACTATTTGCGTCACCGAGGATATCTCCGGTTTGAGGCGATGGTACGGGCAAACGAGAGTGCGGACTTGCGCATCCTTTATTCTAGCGACGCAACCCTGCCTGCTTGCGAGGACAGCCTCAACTATCGCGCAAAAGCCGTCCTCAGAAGGTATCTTTCGGAGTTTCGCGACAACTACCTTTCCCGCAACGCCCATTTGCAACAAAGTGCGATCAGGCTCAAGGAAGCATTGAGACTTTAAGGAGCTATGGAAAAGGGGAGTTTGCTACGGGACCGGCTTCGCTTTCGCTCGGATGCGGTTGGATTCGAGGACCAACGCCTTTTGTGGTTCGGGTTCATACGCTCAGCACAGCACTTTCCGCAAAGGCCCGCCGTTGTGGCTGAGGGGAAGGTCCTCAGTTACGAGGAACTTCACGAATTGGCCTGCCGAATTGCCGCCACGATTCAGAGATATCCCGAATTTTCCGCAACCCCGCTTTACCGGTGCGTTTGCCTACCGGAGCACGACCGCCTTCGCCGGTGTTCTAGGAGGGCTCTTGGCGGGAAACGGCTATGTTCCAATGAACCGAACGTTTCCACAAGGCAGAACACAGAGCATTCGGAGTCTCGTTCACTCGTCGTGGACCCAAAAAGCTTGCCGCAACTGAATGGACTGTTGGAAGGTGCGCGGGAGCGAGAGTTGGTGATATTGCCTGATGTCTCCGACGTGGCGTCGCTCGAGACCAGATGGCCCAAGCATCGTTTCGTGGGAGCAGATGGGCTGCAGCCATCCTCGTCCTGGCGAGAAACGGCGGCCCAACGTGATTCGCTGACTTATTTGCTTTTTACTTCCGGAAGTACGGGCACGCCGAAGGGAGTAGCCGTTGTTCAGCGAAACGTTCGACGATGCAGGCCCCGGCCTTGCCGATGGGGAACAATGAGCAAATCTGAACACTTACGGATATAACCCGATGTTCTAGAGCTCCTGGCGCGCGAGAAAGGATAGGAGCTTTGGAACAGATTTGGTTGGTACCCGCTTTACCTCCCGCCGTTTAGAGGTCCGATAGGGCTTTTAGCAAGATAGGCGTGAGTCGTCGCAGCGCCTTCCAGCAAGTTTACGTAACTCGCACAACGCTACAGTTCGGCGCGGAAGGCTAAGAAGTGCCGCCCATTGCGCTGCTTTGACACCGGTAAGTCAATACACTACTGTACCCCTCCGGAAGTTCGTTGACAGTTTCGGCTGCGGAGGCAAGCCGGACCGCTGCGTCTCACGACGATTACAACGATAATGGTGAGCCTGGATTAGCTCCTTCGAAAGTGCGATGAGATGAATCCCGAAGGCGAAAAATCGGTGACACTGCCCGTTTTTGAAGGGGAGGCCGCATCCCGCCCTAACGCCCGCGCCGCTTCGCGACTCTTGCCGGTTGGGCAGCTCGTTCCTTTCATTCTGGTTACTGTCCTATTCTTTCTCTGGGGCATTCCCAACAACCTCAACGACGTCCTGATCCGCCACTTCATGAAGTCGTTCGCCATTACGCGTTTTCAGGCCGGCCTGGTGCAATCTGCGTTTTATATGGGATATTTTCTGCTGGCCATGCCCGCCGCGTTCCTCATGCGCCGTGCGGGATACAAGTCCGGCTTTGTCACGGGCCTGATTCTATTTGGTGCGGGCGCTTTCTTGTTCTGGCCTGCCGCGCTGGCCGGCAGCTACGGCTTTTTTCTCTTCGCTCTGTTCGTGATTGCCAGTGGCTTATCGTTCCTGGAAACCGCATCCAATCCCTTCATCGCTCAGTTGGGTGACCAAGATAGTTCGGAGCGCCGTTTGAATTTCGCTCAAGCCTTCAACCCGTTGGGTGCAATCACTGGGGCCTTGATTGGAACAGTTTTCATATTTTCCGGCGTTGAGCTAACGCCACAGGAAATCGCAGCGCAGCAAGCGCGACACACCTACGAAGCCTACCTTCGTTCCGAAACTCTGCGCGTCGTAAAGCCATATCTTGTGATTGGCGCTATCGCCCTGATCTGGGCTGTCCTTATTCTCCGCACGAAGTTTCCCTCCATTCATGCTGAACACGAAAACGAGTCTGGTGATCACGGGCACTTGGGCGATCTGTTTCGCTACCCTCATTTCCTCTTGGCGGTTCTCGCGCAATTCTTCTATGTTGGCGCTCAAGTTGGAACGTGGAGCTACTTCATTACTTATGTCCAGGAATACGCGCATCAATCCGAAAAGGTTGCCGGCTATTTTCTGACCGGCACGCTCGCCGCTTTTGGAGTGGGCCGCTTCGCCTCCGCCTGGCTGATGCGTTTTATTCCGCCCAGCAAGCTCATGGGTGCTTATTCCATCATTAATATCATCCTGGTGGCGATTGCGGTGCTCACTCCCGGTTGGTTGGGGCTGTGGTGCGTTTTTCTGACCAGCTTTTTCATGTCTCTCATGTTCCCAACCATCTTTGCTCTCGGGCTCAAGGGCCTTGGGCCTAACACCAAGCTAGGCGGCTCGCTGCTGGTGATGGCGATTGTCGGCGGAGCTGTTCTCACGCCGCTAATGGGATTAATTTCCGAGACGACACAAAGCCTTGCACTGGCGTACTCCGTCCCATTGCTCGCCTACGTGATCATCGCGCTCTATTCCTTCTGGGGCTCGCAACAGCGGAACGCGAAACTTATTGAGAGCTAAATTCCCAGTAAATGAGGAGAGCAGTCATGCCAGTCCTACGACGCGAGCATTCCTGGGGAAAGTGGCCACTTTTCCTGGCCGGGATCCTTGCCGTAATTCCCATTGCCTTGCAAGCCGTGTCGCAGACGCAGCCCACCGAGTCCCAGGATGCTCAAGCGATCGATGAAACATGGCAACGCGCCAACTCGAAATACGATTCCGAGCGCGAGCGATGGCCCTTACCGGGCCGATTGGCAATCTCTGCAGAAATACGAAGTCCCTGATTGGTATAGGGACGCCAAGTTTGGGATCTTCATCCATTGGGGTGTTTACTCGGTCCCCGCGTACGGAAGCGAATGATATCCGCGCAATATGTACCGTCAGGGCTCAGACGAACACAAGCACCATCTCACCATCTATGGCCCGCTTACAAAATTCGGTTACAAGGATTTCATCCCCATGTTCCGCGCCGAGCGCTTCGATCCCGCCGCTTGGGCGCGCCTCTTCAAAGAAGCTGGCGCGAAGTATGTTGTTCGCGTTTTTGAGCATCACGACGGCTTTGCTATGTACGACAGCGGGCTCTCCGACTGGACGACGGCCAAGATTGGCCCGCGGCGCGATGTCCAC
>WNFQ01004280.1_pt1 | contig 12936 bp, 15 predicted proteins | sample 5400171 | NCBI WGS metagenome assembly WNFQ01 (sample SAMN13153356, study PRJNA577476) | soil metagenome | isolation source: 20 cm soil under Madrone tree | place: USA:California | collected 2016-06-14
CGTCGTGTTTGACCAGGTTCTCCGGGCGTCGGTCTGACCGTTTCGTCATCCTCGATTGCAGTCTTGGCAGCTGGAAAGAGTTATGCCGGGCGCAGCGATTCGTTCTTCGCGAGCAGCGCCCAGGCGATGCGTGCGTTCTTGTTGGCGATCGCAACGAGCGTTCGGTAGTAGCCGCGGCGCGGCTGCAGCTCGAGGATCCAACGTGACATGCGATCCTGATGTCCCGATGCGCTGTGCAGCACCGAGCGCGCGCCCTGCACAAGGAGGTTTCGCAGGTACGCATCACCACGCTTGCTGATGTGCCCAAGGCGCGTCTTGCCGCCGGTGGAGTATTGGCCCGGTACGAGCCCGATCCAGGCGGCGAACTGGCGGCCGTTCTTGAACTCCCTTGCATTGCCTACCGTCGCAACGATCGCAAGCGCGGTGGTGGCGCCGATGCCGCGGATCTTCATGAGGCGCTGCGCCGGCTCGGACAGGCGTGCCTGGGCTTCGATCTCCCGGTCGTAGCCATCGATGCGTTCATCGAGCAGGCGCAATTGATCAAGCAGATCTCTGATTGCGCGGCGCGCGAGCTCCGGCACCGCCTCAGCCGCCTGCGCCGCCTGGCGACGCACCGTTTTTGAACGAAGCGGAAGCACCACTCCAAATTCACACAGCAATCCCCGCAGGCGGTTGATCGTCGCGGTGCGCTCAACGATGAAGCCTTGCCTCACCCGGTGCAGCACCAGCAGCGCCTGCTGCTCTGCGGATTTCACGGGCACAAAGCGCATGTTCGGGCGCATCACGGCTTCGCAGATCGCTTCGGCATCGTTGCCGTCGTTCTTGCCGCTCTTGCGGTAGGGCGCCACGAACTTGGGCGCCATCAGCTTCACCGTGTGGCCGAGCCCTTGAAACCGACGGCCCCACTCGTGCGCGCCCGAGCATGCTTCCATCCCGATCAGGCACGGAGGTAAAGCTGCCACCGTCTGTATGAGCTGATCGCGCCGGACCGTACGCTTGAGCATCACCCGTCCCGCGCCGTCCACTCCGTGCAGCGAGAACACGCTCTTTGCCAGGTCGATCCCCACAGTAGTAACCTTGTCCATGACTTCCCCTCTCGAATTTAGATTGAAGAACCACATCTCAATCTTGGCACTTCGATGCCGTGCGGGCATCGCCCGCTCTCGGGTAGGGGAAGTCCCTTTCATTCGTTAGGTTGCTGTTCGACGCGCGGTGCTGATATTCGAATGGGATCCCGAGAAGGGTCGGGAGAATGAGCAAAAACATGGCGTCAGCTTCCTTGAGGCGTCGGAGGTCTTCGATGACGACCATTCATCATCTGTTCCAGACCCCGACCACTCCGCAAACGAGGATCGTTACCTTATCTTCGGCATTTCCAAACAGGGCAAGCACCTAGTTGTGTCCTATACTGAGCGCGGAGAACGAATTCGATTGATCTCCGCTCGACACATGACTTCGCGGGAGCGAAGAGCTTATGAAGCGTGACAAAGACACAATGAGAGACGAGTACCCCGAGAACCTGATCAAGTCAGGTGTACGCGGCAAGTACGCGAAGAGCTACCGCGAAGGGACCAACGTGGTCCTGATTGACCCAGACTTGCACAAGCTTTTTCCCAACTCCGAAGCTGTTAACCGTGCTCTGCGTGAGTACGTCTCGAAGAAGCGGACAGCAACCTAACAACACGCCGCACGCGGCGCAGAACCTCATCCGATAAAGTGGACACCTCGACCTAACGCTCGAGGGAGAAGAAATGGCGGCGCCGGTCGGCGTGAAGGTTAGGCGGCACGAGGACCGTCGCAGCAAGGCGTAGACTCCAGCGAAGCTGGAATAGGGGGCCGCTTCACTCGCGGCGGTGCCGGAAAGGGAGGAATCAATGGCAGCAGTGATGGTGTCGCCCGGCCGCGCATCGGCCGAGCGCCGCTTCTTTACAGGGATGGCGCTCGCCATCCTGGCGACCGTCATCGTCGGCTTCTCGCGCAGCTTCTTCCTGCGGCCGCTGTTCCCCGAGTTACCTTCGCCCTCCGAGATGATCTTCTACGTGCATGGCGTAGCGTTTACCGCGTGGATCGTGCTCCTGGTCGTTCAAGCATCGCTTGTCGCCGGCGGGCGCACCGAGCTGCATCGCAAGATCGGCCCCTATAGCGCCGTGTTGGCCGTTGCAATGGTGGTGCTGGGCACGCTCGGGGCACTGATCGCTGCGCGTCGCGATACGGGTTTCTTCGGGATCACCATTCCACCGCTGCAGTTCCTCGCGGTCCCGATCTTCGACATGATCCTGTTCGCGCCATTCGTATGGCTGGCGATCGCCCAGCGGCGCAACCCGCAGAGCCACAAGCGCTGGATGTTGCTCGCCACCGTTAACCTGGTCACCGCCGCGATCGCGCGCTGGCCGGGCGTACTTCCCCTCGGGCCACTCGCATTCTTCGGCCTGACGGACTTGTTCGTAATCGCGTTGGCGATCTGGGACTTTCGCGCGCGCGGCCGGCTGCATCCAGTCACGCTATGGGGAGGCTTGCTGACCATCGTTTCGCAGCCGCTGCGCCTCGTCGTGTCGAGTACTGAGGGCTGGCTCGCTTTCGCGCAGTGGGCGACCGGGCTGCTCGGGTAGCCGCAATCAGGTCTGCTTTTGCAACGCTTCCATGCGGGTAGCTGCTTCAGCGATTGCCTTGGCGACCAGCTCGCGGACTGCCGCATCTTGCAACGGACGGAGACCGGTAAATAATTTGAGCTGTTCCGGGCTTTCGGGGCGCTTTGAAACCATCTCCGCGCAACCACGCGCGGTCTCTACCGCCGCGGCAACGGCAGTTTCTCTCGACAGCCCACCATCTCCGCGCAACCACGCGCGGTCTCTACCGCCGCGGCAACGGCAGTTTCTCTCGACAGCCCGCCCTCGACGCCGGCGGCGATCATGGCATCGAAAACCGGCAGGAAATAGGTCGGCCCAACCGCACTGAGCGCGGTATAGAGATTCATCTGCGCATCCGGCACGGCAGGACTCATGCCGAGAACTCGCAAAAAGTCATCGGCCTTAACGCGCGCGGCTCCGGTGGCGCTCGAACCGTAGACGACAGGGTTGTAACCGGCGCCGACGACGGTGGGTGAATTTGGATTTACACGGATTGCCGGCGTTCCAGGCGGAAGCGCAGATTCGATTACCGAAAGCGGTACAGCCGCTGCGAATGACACTACAAGAGGTCTATGCTCGAGCCGTCCGCGGATCGATTGCAGGATTTTGCGAATCTCCAAGGGAGGTGCCGCGAGGACGATGACCTCGGCTGCTGCCGCCAGCCCGGAATCGGCGGTGGTACGCACTCTGTAACGTTGAGAGATTTCATCGCGCCGTGATTCTTTTGGTTCACAAGCGACGACATTTTCCGGCCGCGCGCCAGCGCCAGCGAGAAGTCGATCGATCAGCGCGCCGCCGATTGCGCCGGCGCCAATGATTCCGATTCGAAGACCTGCTAAATTAGCCATGGAAAATCCCCTCCGGCAGGATCGCGGAAACGACGACGTTCGGGACGTCGACCACGTTGCTGACTTTGAGATCGACCGCCACGCTGCAGATTACATAGGCTTGTTCGCGGGACCACCCACGCTCCTGCAGCAGATCTATCATCCGAATAACGGCATTGCGCGTCGCAAGAGTGATGTCGCCGCCCTCGTTCGTGCCGTTGTCGCGAACCGGCATTCCCATCGTTGCGACGAAATTCCTGGGCACTGCCCATTCGGGTGCCGCGAAGTATCCCGGGTGCGCGAACCGCGGCCAGACGATCTTGTGCCGTGCCGCCTGCCCGCGGTGGATGCGAAATCGGACTGCGACCGTCGCCCCCATCTCGATGGCCGTGCCGCAGCATTCCGAGTCCCCCTGCGCGAAATGGCCGTCGCCCACCGAATACAGGGCGCCTTCGACGTTCACGGGAATGAACAGTCGGGAACCGACGGTCAGCTGCTTGATGTCGACGTTGCCGCAGTTCTCCCTGGGAGGAATGGTGCGCAGGCCTTGTTTTGCGACGACTTCAGTCGGCGGCACGGCGCTTTCGCGGTCCGGCATAAACACCAGTCCGCCGCGCGCCTTCAGCTCACCTTCACGCTTTGTCCATCTTGCAAGCTGCTCATGTGAAGGGGCAACGCCGGCCGTGCCCATGAAAGCCGCGTTCGGGATGCGCACGCCCGGAAGCGACGCGGAAGTCGCCCATTCTTTCGCAAGGTCCCAATGCACCAGATAGGGATGGTCGAAAAGATCGTGCAGAAATCCGATGCCGGGCACGAAACGCGTCCACGCATACTTCTGCGGAACGACGTCAAGGTACTCGACCTCCAGCAGATCGCCCGGCTTGGCGCCCTTGACGAAGACGGGGCCGGTAAGAGGGTGAACGACCCGGGATTCCATCTTCAGCAGGTCCGCCGCCGTTTTTCCCGGCCGGATCTGGCCGTCGGACGATTCGCGGGTCTCGATGGTTACTTCCTCCATCGGATCGGCTTCGACGACCGGCGGGATATCGGGATGCCAGCGGTTGTGGCCCTTGCCGGCGTCGTCTTTCAGCGGCTTCGCGCGGTCGATCTCGATGCTTTTTGCCATCGGCGCTCCCTGCGAATTCGCCTAGAGGCGCACGATCAGGTCGATCTCGACGGCGGCTCCGAGCGCCAGATTCGTCACTCCCACCGTGGTGCGCGCGGGATAGTGCCCGGGCTTGAAGTAGGAGGCGTAGACCTTGTTCACGGCGGGATAGTCGGCCGCGAAGTTCACGAGAAAGATCCGCGCCATGACCGTGCGGTCAATGGTCGTGCCGGCGCCGCGCAAGACTGTCTCGAGGTTGCGCATGACCTGCTCCGCCTGATCCGCCGCTCCGCCGGACACGAGCTTGTTGGTATTCGGATCCACACCGAGCTGGCCCGTGACGAAAAGATGGTCTCCTGCCCGGACGGCGTGACTGTAGGCAGCAGTCGGCGGCGGCGGCGGGGCGCCAGGGATGTTCAGAAAAGTCGGATCCACGCTGTCGTCTCCTTCTCGCTAACGATTGTAGCGCTCGAGGAACTGGCGCGACCGGTCGGTCGCGGGCCGTTCGAAAAACTCCTCCGCCGTCGCTTCCTCCACCACGCGGCCCTTGTCCAAAAATACTACACGGCTGGCCGCTTCCCGAGCGAAATGCATTTCGTGCGTCACCACGATCATTGTCATGCCGTCGTGCGCGAGGTCCTTCATCACCGAGAGAACTTCTCCCACCAGCTCGGGATCGAGGGCGCTCGTGGGTTCGTCGAACAACAGCAGGTCGGGCCGCATGGCGAGCGCCCGCGCGATCGCCACGCGTTGAATCTGGCCGCCTGAAAGAAACGCCGGATAGACGTTGCGCTTGTCGGCGAGGCCGACTTTCTCCAGCAGGCGATCGGCTTCCTCGATCACTTCCGCCCGCGGACGTCGCTGGACATGAATCGGGCTCTCGATCACGTTTCCCAGGGCGGTCATGTGCGGCCAGAGGTTGAAATGCTGAAATACCATCCCGATCCTGGTCCGGACCGCGGCGAGCTCACGATCGTCCATCGGCTTGTTGCCTTCAGCACTGGAGCGAAAGCCGATCCTTGTACCGTTGAGGAACACCGCTCCCCAGTCGGGAGGCTCCAGCCAGTTGATGCAGCGAAGCAGCGTCGACTTCCCCGAGCCGCTCGGGCCAAGCACGCATACCGTTTCGCCGGGCATGACGCGCAAGTCGATCTTTGACAGTGCCTCATGGTCCCCGAAACGTTTGCCGACGCCACGCAATTCCACGGCGGGAACCGCCGTGCTATCAGGCATGGGCGCGTCTCATCTGGGAAGCCCACCTCTCCATTCGGCGGACCAGCCATTCGATGCCGGCGCACAACGCCCAATAGAGCAAGGTTGCCACGAGGAAGGACTCGAACGGTACGAAGTAGTAGGACTGCACTGCGTTCGCGGCAAACGTAAGCTCCGGGAGCGTAATGATGGAAAGGAACGCGGAATCCTTGATCAGCTGGATGAGCTGATTTCCAATGACCGGCCCAACGGCGATGACCAGCTGGGGAAGGATGATACGCCTCAAGAGCAGAAAACCGCTGTATCCGAAGGCGCGCGCGGCCTGGGTCTGCCCTGCCGGAAGGCTTGCCCATCCCGCCCGGAGAATTTCCGCCATGTACGCCGTGTTGTAGAGGACGAGGGTGGCAAGTGCGGCGGTCCACTTGTCCAGAACGACACCCAGCGACGGCAATCCGAAGTAGACGATGTATGTCAGAAGCAGAAACGGAATGCATCGGCCGGCATCCACCACTGCCTGGGCTAGTCGCCGAAGCTTGGGTTTTTGCGACGTGAGCGGAACCAGGAATAGCGCCCCGAGCGCGAGAGAGAGCGCCATCGACACGCCGCACAGCCAAACGGTATTGCCCAAACCCGCGGCGAACTGCGGCGCCTCCTTCAAGATGACGTCGACGCGAAATGTCATGCGAACCCGAATCTTCTGGCAAGCCGCCTTTCAAGCCAGCGCGCGCCGGCAACAAGTAGCGCGAGCACGAGGCCGTAAATCAATGCGGCGGATATGAAGGCCGGCAATGGCTCGTAGGTGACCGCGGAGATCTGACGGGCCTTCCGTGTGAGGTCCACCACGCCAATGATGGCAATTGCCGGGCTTACCTTGATGAGGAGCGTCATCTCGTTCACCAGCGAGGGCAGGCTCGAGCGCCAGATTTGCGGGAAAACGATGCGCCAGAAAGAGACGTTCCGTGTCATGCCGAACGCGCGGGCGGCCTCCAGCTGGCCGTGCGGGAAGTCGGCGATCGCCGCCCGCCAGATCTCGCCGTTGAACGCTGCGGTGTTGAGCGCAAGCGCGAAGACCGCGGCCGGAAAGGGATCGAGGGCTATTCCCAGTGCGGGCAAGCCGAAATATATGAGCATCATGAAGGTCACCACCGGCACGGCGCGCACGAAGCTCGAGTAGGCGGCGCAGAACGCTCGCACCACTCGGCTTCGGCCCGTTCGCCCCGCGGCGAGCATGAGGCCGAGCGGGATGCCGGCTGCGATCGCGAGCATGGATACGGCAACCGTGACCCCCGCCCCATGCAGAAGATCCAGGAGCGTTGCGACCTTCAGCATTGCTATGGCCCCGCGGCCGGGGCCGCGATCAATTCATCTTCCGATCGCCCGGCAGGAGCGGCTCACTCGGCAGGTTGCCGAAAATGATCTTCAGATGCTCCTCCTGCAGCTTTTTCAAGGCGCCGCTCGCCTTCTCCTTGGCGAGGAACGCGTTGAGGAAATCGGTGACGCTCTTGTTACCCTTCTGCACGGCCCACGCGGCGTAGGATTTCTTGCCCACCCGCTGGCCCAGTTCGAACTGCTGTGGCTTCTCGCTGATCAAGGTCGAGAGCGAGACGATGTTGTGGATCACGGCATCCAGTCTTTTATTCGCGAGATCCTGGTAGGCCTCGGAGAATGCGCCGTACTGCACGATCTGCCCGAGCTTTCCTCCCGTCGATTTGAGCTCGGACTCGAGGTCGGGAAGCACCTGGAACGACGCCCCGCCTTGCTGCACGCCGAGCGTCATGCCCGTGAGCTCCTTGATGGTCTTGATGCGGCTGTCCCCCTTGCGCTTGACGTAGGCCATGGTGGATTCGGAAATCGGCATGGTGAAGTCGAGCGACTTCGCGCGCTCGTCCGTGATCACCGCTGCCGTGACGGCGGCATCGTATTTCCCGGACGCCACGCCTGGAAGGATCCCCTGCCAGGGCAGGATCTCCTGGCGGACCTCGAAAGGGGTCGATTTTCTCAGCAAGGCGAGGAGCGCATGGTCATATCCCATCGGCTTGCCGTTGACCACGTACTCGAACGGCGGGTAGTCATCTTCGGTCGCGACCACCATGTAGCCGCGCTTCTTGATCTCGTCCAGACTCGCACCGAAGGCCGACGATATTCCGATAGCTGCCAGAAAAGTGACGACGGCCCAGCGGCGAAGCTCAAATGCCTTCATCGGAATCCCCTTAGGTTCGATTCGTAAGCTGCGCGACCGACTATATAGCATGTTCCAGTATTTTTCCTGCCTGAAGTACGAACTGTTCCTGCAGGGGGTGCCCCACGAGCTGTACTCCCACCGGCAGATCACCAACTTTTCCGCACGGGGTTGCTAGAGCAGGAAATCCCGCAAGTGACCAGAGCCCCTGGAGATACGAGGGCCCGGTTTGCTCGGAAAAGGCTGGTGCCGCCCCGTCCGTCGCAGGTGCGAGAATAATCGCGTCCTCTGGCAACAGGCTCAGCAACTGCGTCCTCAGGTATTTTGCTTCCGCTATTGCGGCTTCGTACGCCTGGTCGGTGACCTTGCGACCATCGTCGATGATCTTCACCAGGCGATCGCTCATCCTGCTGCCGAAATCGTCCCTGTCCCTGCCATGGCTGGCCGCAATGTCCCGAAAAAGGATGGTTTCCCAGCAGGTCACCATTGTCTTGAAGGAATTCGGCAGGGCGGTCTCTTTCACTGGTATGCCATTCGCCTCAAAGGTCGATCGGGCCCTGTCCAATGCTTCGCGCGAAGCGGGCTCGATGCGATCCCGCAAAGGACCTTCAACCAGCAGCACGTTCCCGGGCTTTTGCTCTCCAGGTCCGATGTTTCCGCCTGCTGCGCCCGGATCGCGCATCGCAAGATACGCAAGCCAGAGATCGTCTATGGACCGCGCCATCGGGCCGACGTGATCGAGCTGCGGCGACAGCGTCATCGCGCCGGCCGTGCTGATCGCACCTTTCGTGGGCTTGAGTCCGAATATTCCACAGTAAGTCGACGGCCGGACAATTGAACCCACGGTTTGCGTTGCCACGGCGAGCGGAACCATGCGCGCCGATACCGCGGCGGCCGAGCCGCTCGAAGAGCCGCCGGGAGTGTGCCCCGTATTGTGAGGATTTCTCGTGGGACCCGCGCGCGCAATAGCGTACTCGGTGGAAACGGTCGTGCCCAGGATGACTGCGCCGGCGTCGCGCAGGCGCTTTACCACCGTCGCGTCGCGCGCCGGCACGCGATCCTTGTGAATCTCGGTTCCGAGCGTGCAGTGCAAGTGCTCGACATCCACCGTGTCCTTTATCGCTATCGGAATTCCGTGTAGCGGGCCTGTTTCACCGCTCTTGTCCAATCCCGCCGCCTGGCGCAGCGCTCCATCTGCGTCCAATTCGACAAACGCTCGAACAATGTGCTCGCGTTCGGTGATTCGATCGAGGCAGCTCTGGGTTATCTCGACAGCGGAGCAAGCTCGCCGTTTCAATAAGATGGCCAGTTCGGTCGCCGTAAAACTCCAGAACGGTTGACGATCCATGGGTGATTTTGGCATGGCTTTTGCACCGAACGTTCGCTTCACTCAGAGGAGGACATCATGAGCAAAGTCAGGTTGGAGGGGACCTACAGGCTCATCGGCACCACGGCAAGAATATTGGAGACGGGCCAGGAAGAAAAATACACCGACGAATCGGGCTATATTACCTACGGCAGGGACGGCCGCATGTTCGTCGTTCTGGTCAGGGGCAAGAGGCCAAAGCCGGAAAGCCTCGAGAAGATGACCGATCAGCAGCGGGCTGATTTGTTTCGCACGGTGACGGCGTACAGCGGGCGCTACACATTCCACGGGAAGACCGTTGAGCACCACATCGATATCTCGTGGAACGAGGTATTCACGGGCACGACCCTGCGCCGTGAAGTCAAAAGGGACGGCGACAGGATAATGCTTACGACGCCCCCCTCGCCCAGGTCCAAAGATGGGAAGATGAGCGTCAGAACCCTAACCTTCGAGAAAATAAAGTGACCATGCTCAGGCTCATTCTAGGCACGCTCGGCGCAGTCGCACTGGCGTTGCCCGCAGCAGCACAGGTTCACCCGTTTCCAGCCTCGTTCAGAACTCAGAATATCCAGACCGATGGCGCGAAGCTTCACGTCCGCGTCGGCGGCCAGGGGCCGGCCGTCGTGCTGCTGCACGGGTTCGGTGACACGGGCGACATGTGGGCGCCGCTCGCGGCCGACCTCGCGCGCGACCACACGGTCGTCGTGCCCGACCTTCGCGGCATGGGACTCTCGTCGCGGCCAGCCGGCGGCTACGACAAGCGCACGCAGGCCGGCGACATCCGGTCCGTCCTGACGGCGCTCGGCATCGACCGGGCTGCGGTCGTCGGCCACGACATCGGCACGATGGTCGCCTACGCCTATGCGGCGCGCTACCCCGAAAAGACCGAGAAGCTCGTCGTGATGGACGCGCCGGTCCCCGGAATTCCGCCCTGGGACTCCATCGTGCGCCTGCCGGCGCTGTGGCATTTCGATTTCGGCGGCCCGGACGCGGAGCGGCTCGTTGCAGGGCGCGAGCGCATCTATCTCGACCGCTTCTGGAACGAATTCGCGGGCGACCGCACGAAAATAGACGAAGCCACCCGGCAGCATTACGCGAAGCTCTATGCGCGGCCGGGCGCCATGCGCGCGGCCTTCGCCCAATTCACCTCGATCCGGCAGGATGCCGAGGACAACAAGGTCGCGATGGCAATGAAGCTCGGCATGCCCGTGCTGGCGATCGGCGGCGAAAAGTCATTCGGCGCGAACGAGGCGGTGGTGATGCGCAACGCCGCAACCGACGTGACCGAGCTCGTCGTCCCGAATGCCGGCCACTGGCTGATGGAGGAAGCGACCTCGGCCACGATCACGGCCGTCCGGGCCTTTCTGTCGAGGAGGTGAAATGAGCAAGGTCCCGTTCATAGTTGGTTGACCGCGGCAAGCCTGTAACAGAGCGCCGCCCATTGGGGAGACGGCTTCATGCCTGAACAAGAAACTCATCCACCCTTGGCCTTAGGGAAAAAGCAATACGGCATCATTGCTCAGGCCATTGAGCGCTGGCGAGAAGGGGGCACGATTGACGGGCAGCTCGCCGAGAGGCTGGGCAATTCTATTGCTGTGGCGTCCTTCGACTGGCAGAGAACGGCCCGCTACGCATTCATTGTTTCCATTTTTTGTCTTGTGATCGCCGTCGGAGCGATCCTGGCCGACGAGGTCTTGCTGGCGCTGCTTCGGCGCATTTTTGATTCTCCGGCCATCGTCAAATGCGGTTTCTTTTCGTTGGTGGCAACGGGAGTCTTTCGGTATGGGCTCCATTTGCGCAAGCGGTACCCGCATCGAGCGTATGGAAACGAATCGGTGTTTTTCCTCGGTGTACTGGCGCTGGCAGTGGCGGTGTTTTTTCTTGGCGTGGCAATCGATACCGGCTCTGGGCACTACTCACTGCTGTTTCTGATTGCGTCGGTCCTCTATGCGCTACTGGGGCTCTGGTTCCCTTCCAAACTGGTTTGGGTCTTTGGCTTGGTGTCGTTGGGCGCCTGGATGGGAACTGAGACAGGTTATGTATCGGGCTACGGGATGTACTTCCTGGGAATGAACTATCCGCTTCGATTTGTCTTGTTCGGCGCCGCGTTAGCTGCAGTTGGAATTGCCGGACAGCATTCACCGTCTACCGCGTCGCTGTCCACCTTGCGCCAGCGACTGCTTCTCATGTCCCCGCAAACGAAGGTGATCGGCTTGCTCAATCTCTTTGTCGCCCTGTGGATCATGTCCATCTTCGGAAACTACGGAGACATGAGTCATTGGCAAAAGGTGAAGCAATATGAGCTTTTCCACTGGTCGGTAATCTTTGGCGGAGTGGCGATCGCCGCTGTGTGGTACGGCCTAAGACACGATGATGGTGTTCTGAGGGGCTTTGGATTGACTTTTCTCTTTATCAACCTCTACACCAGATTCTTTGAATATTTCTGGGATTCAATTCACAAAGCAGCATTCTTTGCAGTCCTAGCGGTCAGTTTCTGGTACCTCGGAAGCAAGGCAGAGGCAATATGGCACCTGGGTCAGCGCGGCAGGCAGCTCTGATCGACCGATAGCGATGGCAGTCAACGGGAATCTCTCCGTCCGGGCAGTGGCCGACACGACCCGGATGGAGTGGGCGCCGAGCCCGAGCGGGTCGGTCTGGCGCAAGCGAGTCCACCTGGTGGGTGCTCCGGAGTCGGGCCAGGTTACGTCTGTCGTGCGCTACGAGGCGCGCTCGAGGTTTCCGGCGCACGATCATCCCCAGGGAGAGGAGATTCTCGTGCTCGAGGGCGTGTTCTCCGACGAACACGGGGACTGGCCCGCCGGCACGTTTCTCCTGAATCCGGAAGGCTTTCGCCATGCACCTTTTTCGGAGCCTGGCTGCATCCTGTTCGTCAAGCTGAGGCAATTTCCGGGCCGCGAACGCAGCCACGTCGTCGTCGACACCCACAAGCTTGCCTGGGAGCCGAGCTCGATTCCGGGCGTAGCTTACAAGGCGCTCTACCAGCAGGCCGGCTTCTCGGACCTGGTGCGCCTCGAACGTTGGCAGCCCCAGGCAGACCTGGGCGTCATCTCCTATGAGCAAGGTGCAGAGTTGTTTGTCCTCGAGGGCGAGTTTGTCGACGAAGCCGGAGCGTACTCTGCGGGATGTTGGCTGCGCCTCCCGGCTCGCTCGGAGCATCATCCCCGATCCGCCGGAGGGTGCACTGTCTACATCAAGAGGTCTGGTCTACCCTACCTGGTCAGCGCGGCAGGTAGCTCTGGTCGACCATCTCGGGGACGTTGACCGGCTTCTCGAGCCACTGCAGCTTCTCGAGCATGAACTTGGAAAGCTTCTCGAGGCTCGGGACGTCCACGCGCGCATCGGGATCGCGCTTCCAGTCGGCGTTCCTGAGGTAGATCTCGAGCGGCGTGCGCACGAACCCGCTCTTGTGCAGGTCGCTCTTGGCCTGGGCGGTGTTGGCGAGGTAGTACTTCGTGACGGCGACGTAGTCGGCGAGGAAAGCGCGCACCGCCTCCGGGTTCGCCTTGAGGAACCTGTCGCCGAACCAGATATCGAGCAGCTCGTGGTCGTAGCCGACGGCCTCGACCGCGGTGAACAGCTTGCGCAGCCCGCCCCGGGCG
>WNFQ01006312.1_pt1 | contig 12936 bp, 12 predicted proteins | sample 5400171 | NCBI WGS metagenome assembly WNFQ01 (sample SAMN13153356, study PRJNA577476) | soil metagenome | isolation source: 20 cm soil under Madrone tree | place: USA:California | collected 2016-06-14
GGCCGCCGCAAAGCGTCCAGATCACATCGACGCCTTCATTCTTTAACGCCTTGGCGACCAGATGCCCGCCGGAGATCACTGGGCCGCTAGCTTCTTTTTTGGTCTCGCCGGTCGTTGCCATGATTCCCTCCCTTCGGCTCGTTGCCTTTAAAGAAATTAAGTTCGACCGTTTCAAGCTCGATCGAGCACGGCAAAGCGCATTAATTTAATCATCGCTTTGCCCGCCCGTTCGTTACAACGGTCTAACTCAGCGCGTGAAAAACTTTTTGTAAAGCTGAGACTAATATCGCGCGGATTAACTGTCAGACTTGGGTCTGAAACGCTTTGGTCTACCTGTTAGTTTACTCGCCGATGCTCGGAGTCTCTGAAGCTTTCCTCCTAAGATACAGAATCTCGCCCTCGTGCTCAAGCTTTACACCCGTCCGCGGAGCGGCGGTTTATCTACGGGGCGTCGCCAGTGGCTACCGGCGGTGTTTGGCTTGATAAATCTTCTCACCGCTGACATGCGCGGCCTTTCGTCCGCGCATGTCAGCAGGCATTAATTGGCAGGACCGAAATGGAAAGGTTATTGCCAGAGTTTCCCTAAATCCTAGCCTTCAGAATCCCTCGCAGCGGCGCGACACCGGGGATCTGCCATTCTTCCCACATTTGATCGACCATGTTTTGAATATGCGCGTAGTGTTCTTCTTTCAAATGATCGAAGCGCCCCTGTTTCGAAATAAACTCCTTGACCGGAATGCGTCCCTTGCCACTCTTGCGCGCGTCCCAGGTGTAAATGACGTTGCCGTCCACGACCTCGTAGAGCGGATAGATGCCGCATTTGATTCCCAACTCGCCGAGCTCGTTGGAGTAGCGCGGATGATAGTCCCAACCCTTTGGACAGGGATCGTAGGTGTGGATGAAGGTCGGGCCGCCGATGGCGAGCGCCTTTTGGACCTTGTTCAGATAATCCGTGGGCGGAAAGGTGGCGCAGGCAGTGGCAACGTAACGGCAGGTCGGATGGCCGACGGCAAGCATGCCGGCGACGTTCTTCTTCCAGCGCCTCTGCATGATCGGATGCTTGGTTCCCGGAGGCGTGAAGGTCGTCTGCGCGCCGTAAGTCGTCGAGCCTGTTGCTTGGATATCGGTATTGGCGGCCGATTCGTTGTCGTACATGATAATCAGCAAGTCGTAATCGCTCTGCAACGCGGCGGAGATGCCGCCGATGCCCATATCGCCGGCGCCGAGATCGCCGGAGAAATTGATGACGTTGATCTTCTCGTCTTTGATCTTGCCCTTGCGCTTGAGCGCTCGCAGGCCCGCCGCCATGCCCACGGCCGAAGAGCCACCGGCGCCGAGCTGCGTGTGCATCCACGGCACGATCCACGGCGTGGTCATGTACGAAGTGTTGGCCACGTACATGCAACCGGTTGCTCCTGTGACCACCGAGCGCGAACCCGCAACCTTGATGAAGCCGCGCATGGTCGTCGCCGACTCGCAGCCCTGGCAGGTCCGATGGCCGGAAGTATAGAGCTCTTCCAGCGGAATTTTGTGAACGCCTTTGACTTTCTCGTAATCGATTGTCGGTACGGTCGACATAATGTTTCTCCTATTTACTCTCTTAGGCCGATCCAGGTTACGTATTCATCCAGGGAATCTTTCTTCGCCGCCTGTTGGGTGATTTCGAACATCTTCTGAGCGTCGGCGATCGACAGATCGCGCCCGCCCAAACCACCCATGAAATTAACGATCGCCGGCCGGTTCTTCGCCGGATAGAGGCAGGATCGGATTTCGTGCATCAAGATGCCGCAATTGTCGGGCGAGCCGTGAGCGAAGTCCCTGTCGACGACGCCGACCGCTTTAAAGCGGCTCAGGGACTCGCGCAGCTCCACCGTCGGGAAGGGCCGGAACCAGCGCAGATTCACGTAGCCAACCTTCTGTCCCTTCTCACGCAAGCGCCTGACCGCCGTGCGCGCCGGAGCTGCCACCGTACCAACGCCGATCAGGACCGCTTCCGCGTCGTCGGTCATGAACTCGTCGAAATAGTAAGGCGCGGCGTAGCGATCGCCGAAAATATCGTTGAATTCCTTATAAGCATCCTTGATGACACCGCGCGCCCGCTTGGCGGCTTCCCAATTTTGCCTGCGAATCTCCATCACCCAATCCTCGTTGGCTTGCGGCGCGACCGAGATCGGGTTGTCGGGATGGAGCCGCCGCTCGGCGAGATCGTACTGCGGCAGGAATTTCTTCGCCGCCTCCACCGATGGGATTTTGACCATGTGTTGCGAGTGGGTGAGAAAGGCGCCGTCCATCGCCAATCCCATCGGCATCCTGACTGTCTTGTCCTCGGCGATGCGGTAGCCGATCAGCACGTGCTCGAGCGCCTCCTGCGGCGTCGTGACCCAGCAGAGAAGCCAGCCCATGTCGCGGACCGACATCGCGTCGTTGTGCTCGACGCCGAAAGCGCCGGGATCATCCAAAGCGCGGTTGCCGACCACGAAAAGAGGCGGAAGACGGTCGGTCGCGGTAACGACCAGCGCCTCCATACCGTACATCCAGCCCGTGCCGCTCGAACCGCCGAAGGCGCGCGCGTTCACCGAGCTGGCGTGCTTGACGATCTCGAATTGGGAATGCTCGCTGTCGGCGATGATGTACTCGGCGTCGAATTTCCCGTCGGCGATCAGCTTCGAGAGGGCGTCCATCACTTCGGTGTAGGGACGGATCGGATAAGCTGCGATCACATCCACGTCGGCGAGACACACGCCCTGCGCGACCGCCTGGCAGCCGTTTAAAAGGTCTTCCCGCTCGTAGACACCTGATTGATCTGATTTGGCTGTTGCGAGTGCGACACTCATACTTCGACCTCCTCGGTTTTTCTCACGGGCACTATCTTGCCCTCGGGCATCACATCTCCCTGAGTAACGGTCATGCCCTTGCCGGTGACGAAGGGGTAAGAAACCCGGTCTTTGCCCTTTTTGTCCTCTACCCACTGAATGTAGTCGTTGGAATCCCTTTTCCAGTGTTCCCACGGACTCGAGTCGTCCTTGAATTGGAGTTCATCCACCATGACGATGCATTCTTTAACCGGACATACTTGAGCGCATTTCCCGCAACCGACGCAATACTGATAGTCGATGTCGTAAAAGCCATCCGTGGTCGGATCGAAACACTCGTCCGGACACTCGACCCAGCAGAGCGTGCACTTAGTACAAAGATCGAACCTGACCGCGGGTCTCTGCGTCTTGGTCGTGCCGCGCTTGAAGCCGGGGTTTCTGTTTTGTCCCCTCGGGCCCATTTCGAAACCGCGCTTCACAGCCGGAACTACAGCTCCCTCTTGCATCTCGAACCACTTGGGCAGCACGGGTATCTCATGCAGCCACACGATTCCGTCTTCCGGTGTCACGGTCGTTACTTTAGGAGGCTTAGCCTCCTGCCTGAGCCCCAAGATATGCTCATGGGTCATGTCATCCTTGTTGACCCAAAGCCCAGCGAGACTGGCGTCGCCGTCGAGGATTGCGATTCGATAGTTGTACGGCTTCTTGCCGATGAATTTTAACAGCTCTTCCGGTGTTTTCTTGGACACCACCAGGAGGCAGCCGTCCTTGACCACTCGTTCATTGATCGGGCGGATACCGTGCCATCCCCACGGCTCGACACCCTTGCACATCGTGTCGTCCAAGACGACGGAGATGTTGGCTTCATCGATCTCGAGCTTGGCGCCGCATTCCGCTTCCAGTTCCTCCTCGGCAAGATCCGGCGAAACGAAAGCAAAATACTTGCACGGGATGCCGTTTCTTTCCGGCGAATCGCTGTAGCGCCCGTTGGAAAAGGCTTTCTGGCCCATACGGCTGGCGATCATGACAATGTCGCTGCCGATCTTTTTACCCAGGTTCTTTTGAAAGATACCTCGATAGTTGACCTCTACGCGTTTGATCATGAAACCCTCCTCTCTTTAGTGACCTCATTACGTTGGCTTTTTCGTGCGCGGTTGGACGGCAGGACGCTCGCTTCAACCTGCTCGATATGCAATTGCATTTCTTTGCGAGCCTTGATTCGGTCATGCTTTTCAATGGCGGCGACGATCTTACGGTGCGTATCGATGGATGCCTTTCGCCGCTCATTGGTCTGCAGCGACTCTTCCCGGCTGCGGCTGAGCATTTCCATCAATCCGAAAACCAACTTCTGCAGCGCCTGGTTTTGCGTGGCGCGGCTGATGCACAAATGCAATTCAGCGTCAGCGTCGACGCCGGTTTCGCCGCGGCTCACGGCCTCGGTTTGTTTGGCGACGATCTTTTTTAACTGCGCGATATCTCTCTCGGTTGCGCGCTCGGCCGCCAAGGCGGCGATATGCGGTTCGATAAGCTTGCGCAACTCGAAAACATCCGCTAGCGCCGTTTTCTCGTCGATCAGCATTCGGGCGAGCGGTCCCACCAGAGCTTCAACTCGTCGATCAGCATTCGGGCAAGCGGCCCTACCAGAGCCTCGACGGGAAGATCGACAACAAAATTGCCCGCGCCAGTTCGGCTGACGATGAGCCCTTGGGTTTCGAGGGCGCGCAGCGCCTCGCGCACCGAAGTCCGGCTGACTTTGAAAGTTTCAGCCAACTCGCGCTCTGAGGGAAGTTGATCACGGGCCCTGAGCCTGCCCTCCTTGATCAGTTGATGGATCTGGTGGAAGACGTCCTCGTGAATACGGGTTTTCTTAATAGCTCTGAGCATTGGTCCGATGGTCTAGTGGTCTGACCAGTATTTATAGAATTTTTCAGCGGGCTGTCAAGGGGGAGCACGTTGACAACCCTTGACAAGAATTCTAGTCGTTATATAAGGCGCGGAACATACCAAGCGGTGGAAATATCCTCATGCCCAAGAGAGTCGAGCGCAATGCTTCCATGAGGGCGCCGCCTGAAGTCGATTCAGACCGACCTTTATTTGCGGCTCGGACGCGAGGGTTCTCAACGGACAAAGGAGGGTGCCATGACTCACGTCGTACGCTTTCTTCCGCTGCTTTCGACAGCGCTGTTCTTCGCATCGACTATTTTCGGCGGGCCCGCCGCCGCTTGGGAGCCGACGAAACCCATTGAATTTGTCATTCCCGCGGGCACCGGCGGCGGCGCCGACCAGATGGCGCGACTGATCAGCGGTATCGCTGATAAGCACAAGCTCTCGCCGCGACCCCTTATTGCCGTCAATAAATCCGGCGGCGCAGGCGCAGAAGGATTTCTCGAGGTGAAAGGCAAAAAAGGCGACGCCCACACGATCATCATTACTCTTTCCAACCTCTTTACCACGCCGCTCGCCACCGGCGTGCCTTTCAACTGGAAGGACCTGACGCCGGTCGCGCGCATGGCACTCGACCAGTTCATTCTCTGGGTGAACGCCGAGACACCCTACAAGACCGCCAACGAATACATCACTGCAGTGAAGGAGCGCTCGGGCGGCGGCAATCGCATGAAGATGGGCGGCACGGGTTCGGCGCAGGAAGATCAAATTATCACGATCCAGCTGGAGCAGGCGCTGGGCGTGAAATTCACCTATGTCCCTTTCAAAGGCGGCGGCGAGGTCTGCGTCAATCTCGTCGGCAAGCATGTGGACTCGACGGTGAACAATCCGATCGAGTGCGCGAGTCACTGGAAGAACGGAAGCGTGCGTCCGCTTGCCGTCTTCGACACGGCACGCATTCCGGTCGCGGATTGGAAGGGAATTCCCACCGCCAAGGAGGCTCTGGGCGTCGACATCCATTATCGGATGTTGCGCGGCATCTTCGGCCCTCCCGATATGCCCAAGGATGCCGTCGAGTGGTACGTCACCTTCCTCAAAAAAGTTTACGATACGCCGGATTTTAAAAAATATCTCGAAGACGGGGCGCTCAAGCCTGCCTTTGCCACGGGCGCGGAGTACGTCAAATGGGTGGAGGAGAACGAGCAGCTCCACCGTGACCTGATGGCCAAGGGCGGACTGCTCAAGAAATAGATGCGCGCCGCAGAACTCGTTACGGCATCGGTGTTGATCTTTCTCGGCGGCATCGTCCTTTTCGATGCCGTTCGGATCGGTGTCGGGTGGGGTCCGGACGGACCTAGAAGCGGATTTTTCCCCTTCTGGCTGGCCTTGATCATGGTCATTGTGTGCGGTGTGATTCTCGTGCAGGCCGCGCTGGACCATCGAGGGAAGAGCTTCGTCAGCCGTGAGCAACTGAATTCGGTCCTCAAGGTGCTCTGGCCGGCGACTGCGGCAGTCGCGCTGATGCATTTCGTCGGCCTCTACGTCGCTTCCGCGCTTTACATGGGCTTCTATATGCGATGGGTCGGCCGTCACTCGTGGGTGGCGGTCGTCGCTATCGCGCTCGGCATACCGATTGGTTCCTTCTTGGTTTTTGAGAAATGGTTTCTGGTGCCCATGCCCAAGGGGCCGCTCGAGCAGTGGCTGGGTTACTGACCGATGGGAATCGAAAACCTCATACTCGGCTTTCACATCGCGATCACGCCCTTCAACCTGTTCATGGCCGTAGTCGGCATCCTGCTGGGCACGATCATCGGCGTGCTCCCAGGATTGGGCGGCGCGAACGGAGTCGCCATTCTGCTTCCCGTGACCTTCACCATGCCGCCCACCTCCGCAATCATTCTTCTCACTTCTATTTACTGGGGAGCGCTTTTCGGCGGAGCCATCACCTCGATACTTTTCAACATCCCGGGCGAGCCGTGGTCGGTCGCCACGACTTTCGACGGTTACCCAATGGCGCGGCAGGGGCAGGGCGGTGCGGCCCTGACCGCCGCGTTTACGTCTTCCTTCGTCGGCGCGTTCTTCTCGATCGTGTTCATTACTTTCTTCGCGCCCCTCCTCGCGCAGATCGCTCTCAGGTTCGGCCCGCCGGAAATTTTTGCCATTCAATTTCTCACTTTCTCTAGCTTCGTGGGGCTCGGCGGCGGCAACCCGCTCAAGTCGCTGGTATCGATTCTTATCGGCTTTATCCTCGCCACCGTCGGCCTCGACATCGTCACCGGCCAGCTGCGCTTGACCTTCGGCATTACCGAACTGATGAGAGGCTTTGATTTTATCATCGCCGTCATCGGCCTGTTCGGCATCGGCGAGATCCTATTGAGCGTCGAGGAAGGGCTGAGCTTTCAAGGCACGAGGACCGGCATGAACCTGCGCGTGGTGCTCGACACCTGGAAAATTTTGCCGCGTTATTGGCGCACTTTTGTGCGCAGCTCCTTCATCGGTTTCTGGATGGGATTTAAACCCGGCGGCGCGACGCCCGCGTCGTTCATGAGCTATGCTTTCGCCAAGCGCTTCTCGAAAAATGCCGACCGATTCGGCAAAGGCGAGCTCGAAGGGGTGGTCGCGCCGGAAACCGCGGCTCACGCGGCCGGAGTGGCGGCGATGCTGCCGATGATTACGCTCGGAATTCCAGGCTCTCCCACGGCCGCGGTGATGCTCGGCGGGCTTATCATCTGGGGCTTGCAGCCCGGCCCGCTGCTATTCAAAGAAAACCCGGATTTTGTCTGGGGTCTCATCGCGAGCATGTACACCGGCAACATCATCGGTGTGCTCATGGTATTGGCCTTCGTGCCCTTGTTCGCGGCCATACTGCGCATTCCGTTTGCGATTCTAACGCCGCTCATCGTGGTGGTCTGCGCGATCGGATCTTACGCGGTGCACAACAGCATGCTCGATATCTGGTACATGCTGATCTTCGGCGTGGTGGGCTACGTCTTCAAGAAGCTGGATTATCCGCTTGCGCCGCTGGTGCTGGCGCTGGTGCTGGGCGACATGGCAGAGAACGCATTGCGCCAGAGCCTGATCATGTCGCAGGGGTCGCTGGCGATTTTCTTCAACCGACCCATCGCGGGAGTGATCACAGCGGTAGCCGTCTTCTTTTTCATCCTGCCCTTCATCACCCCATGGTGGCGAAAGCTGAAGGGCGGGTCGGCGCCCACCGTTCAAACCAGTCACAACTGACCCTGCCTCCGCGCCTGTCTTGATCGTCGACGTCACAGGGCTCACCATTTAAAAACGAAGGTTATCCGACACATCCCACAAAGAGTTTATCTGGCAACATCGTTGTGAAGAGATTCGTGATTGAGTAGCCTGAATGCTAGGTCAACATGGAATTCCCGGTCTGGTACGTGCCGTTCATCACCGCGCCGATTCTCATCCCGCTGATCGCGGTGCCACACGTGATCGTGGCGCAGTTCGCCGTCGGCGCCGGGATTCTTCTCGCCGATCTCGTGCGCCGGGCTCATCGCGACCATCGAGTCGAACTGCTTGACGGCGATGACAAGAACGACCTGCGCAAGCTCGTGCCGCTTTATTTTTTGGGCGCCGTCATTTACGGCAGCGCCGGCGCGATCTATGCGTCGTCAATCTTGCAAGCCCTGCCGCGCTTCTGGTTCATCGTTGCCGGCATTAGCATGATTGCCGGCGTGCTGCTTGCCGCCGCGTACTGGAAAAATCCGAGTCGCATCACGGGCATTGGATTGATCCTCGCGCAGTTCGCGGTGCTGCTCTCCAACGCCATCGCGCGGCAGTGGGTGCAATTGAGCGAGCTGATCAAGTGGTACGATCCTTATAAAGCTCCGATCCGCGGCGAATGGGGTAGCTTCGCGCTCTTCATGACGGAGCTCCTGGCCGCGCTAGTAATCATTTCGTGGATCGGTCTAACCGCGCTGCGCCGGACGAGAAACAATGCCGTGTAAGGTAAGAAATGTATTGACGTGCCCGTCGTGTATTGGGTTATGATGACGCCGGCAAATTCCTCTGCCGCGAACAGAAAGGAGCCACTATGAGATCACGTTGGTCCCGTCGCGAATTTCTGAAAACCACCACCACTGCCGTCGTACTCGGCGCGGCGAAAAACTCCTGGGGCGCGACAACGAATTCACTGCCGAAGCGCCGCCTGGGCAAAACCGGCGAGATGGTTTCCTGCATCGGCTTCGGCTCCGGCGCCCGCTTCTGCTCCATCGAAAACGAAGACACGGCGCAGGCGTTATTGCAGAAAGCGTTCAACTTCGGCATCAATTACTTCGACACCGCCGGAGCTTACACACGCCGTCCCATCGAGCGCTTGAGCGAGAAACGGCTGGGCGAATTTTTAAAGGCACGGCGCAAAGAAGTCTTCCTCGCCACCAAGATCGATCCACGAGACCGTGACGGCGCGCTCCGTTCGGTGGAAACGAGTTTAAAGTTCTTGCAGAGCGATTACGTGGATTTGATTCAGATCCACAGTCTGAGCAATCTTGACGATCTCGAGCGCATCGGCAATCCGAACGGTGTGCTCGCCGCCATAAAACAATTGAAGGATCAAAAAGTCACGCGGTTCATCGGCATCACCGGCCACAACGACGGCGCCGCCATGGCCGAAGCCTTGCGCCGCCACGATTTCGACACAGTCTTGATGGCGCTCAACGCCGCCCAATCCGCCAATCCGATTGCGCAGCGAAAAATGGAACCGATCCCCGCCTTCGAGCAATCCGCTCTGCCGGTAGCGTTGCAGAAAAACATGGGCCTCCTGTCGATGAAAGTCATGGGCCAAGGCATGCTCGTCGGCACCGGCGCCGGCCGCGCCTCCCCTGCCGAGCTTTTGCAGTTCAATCTCAGCCAGCCCGTTGCCAGCGTCATCATCGGCTGCGAACAACTGGCTCCCCTCGAACAAAACGTCCAAGCCGCCATGAACTTCACGCCGATCAGCGAAAGCGACAAGCAGAAGCTTCAAGAAAAAGTCGCGCCGTCGCGATCGGCGTGGGAGAATTTCTTACGCACACACGAGGATTCCGTAACGGTCTGAGAGAAAAGAAAAGTTCGCGCAAGAATGCTTAGCACCGTGACCCTAGTGCTCTATTTGTGAGCGTGCCCCCTCATTGGAGCTGTCGATACTTATTTCTCGAACGGACAAGGGACGCCAATCCGTGGCGTCCCTTCAACGCCTTAAAAAGAAGCGGCAGCAGACGTACGGTGGAGAACGAGCCGAAGTACGGTTATTACTTGAGTGGTTTGAATTGCGATATTTGCAGTTGGAGAGGCTCGGCCGAATCATCGACGGTCCCCTCGATCGAGATCGTGCCTTCAGAGGGAATTTTAGGAGAAGCCGCCAGAAGAAACTTATCTTTGCCCGCCACAAAGAACCGCTTACCTCCTTCTTCATGAACATGGCCTCGGGCAACAATCAGGAACCGCACCACCGCCACTTCCGCTTTTGCCACGGCCTCGCGAATATCCCACGGCTGGAAACTGGCCCCCGACTTATAGGTAACTTGGAATCTTTGCTTCGAGATGCTTATAGAAATCTTGTCGACACCGTCCAGGTGTCTTAGAGCGATCTCCATGACCGCCGCGCAAGAAGGTCAGGTAATTCCCTTTGCATCCGCCGTCACCTGGGTCACTTGCGCTAATACCGGGTTACCTACCACCAGCATCAGCAACGCTAACAACCAAATCTGTGTTCGCCGCTTCATTGCCGAATCCCTTTGCTAGTCGATGTCACTTCATAAGATCGAGAGATAAATCTCTTACCGGTAGCGAAACCATAGCACGACCCACGAACCTAGGACTGCGAGATTCACAATCAGGCTGGCGCCGAGAATCGCCTTGACCCCCATGCTGCGCAGCGCAGGCAGTTGGCGCCGCACGAGCCAGCCCTCATAGCCAAGTGATCCGAGCGCTATCGTGAGGAAAACGGGCTGCAAGCGCTGCAGCCAGAACAGGCAACTAACGCTCAGCAATGAAAGTAAACCAAGTCCTGCCAGGACTTGAGGTAACACTCATCAACTGGGCACGAGCAACGCAGCGACAATGGACAATAGTCCCGATCGTTTTGAATCCGCTTCCATATCTAAAAATGTTATGACTATACGAGCCGGCTGTTCCGACTGTCAACATTTGCGCCAATAAGGCATTCAAGCGGTCGCGCCACCCAGGCGATCGTACCGCCCGTGAGGTGGAGCCGATTTACAATTGACAGCATGCCGTTACGTATAATAGCTCTTACTCAGGTACCGAGAGCGTACTACAAGTGAAAATTCCGGGACGGAAAGGGGGCAGAAATCTATGAGCCGGAGTGATCGATTGCGACGGACTTACCCCGTCGTGTTCCTGACTCTAGTGGCCGTGATTACCGGATGGGTGTTAGTCGCGGGGAATGTCCATCTTTCAGGGCTTATCACTGCCGTTCACTCGGCTTTGCATAAACCCAGCGACTCTGCCCAGCTGATCTCCTATGACCTATTGCCAGCGGGGGCTATGGACGACGAGCAGTGTGAAGGGGCACCCGTCAACGCCAGCAGTGCTCTGGCTGCTGATCCACTGAAAGAAGGAATTCCCAACAGCTTAACAGCAAGATCCTCTGCGGAGACCGCCCCTGCTGACGTGTCGGGGAAAAAACCGGTGCGGATGATCCGCGACCGCTATGCTTCTTATAGCTCCGTGGCGGTGGACCCTACCAATAACGAGGTCGTTGTCACCGACGAAAACCTGTTCAATGTGCTCGTCTATAACAGGCTGGATAATACGCCTCCCACCGCCATAACCGAACCGAAGCGCGCCATCGGCGGATTGAAGACCAAGATCGAGTTCCAGAGCGGCGTCTATGTCGATCCTAAAAATGGCGATATTTACGCGGTGAACAATGACACAGTGGATACGCTAGTGGTCTTTTCCCGCGAGGCCAAGGGGGATGTACGCCCCGCACGTGAAGTCCACACCCCGCATGGAACCTTTGGCATTGCGGTGGATGAAGAACACCAGGAACTTTTACTTACGGTGCAACATGACAGCGCAGTGGTCACATTCGAAAAGACAGCTACATCTGAAGACGCCCCCATCCGGCTTCTCCAGGGCGAACACACGTTGCTGGCGGACCCACATGGAATGGCCTTGGATACGAACGATGACCTCATATTTGTAACCAACCACGGCAGCGTCCATCAAGTTCGCGCCGGTGCTGTGGCCGCCAGCGGACGAATCCGGGAAAGCGATCTTCGAAAATCGAACTGGCCATTGGGATTTAGCAACGCCATCCCCGGTTCCGGCAAGAACCTGCCTCCTTCCATAACGGTTTATCCCCGAACTGCGAGCGGTGATGCGGCACCGCTCCGCGTGATTCAAGGTCCCAAAACTCAAATGAATTGGCCGACGGGAATTGCCTATGATCCGCGAAGCCACGAGCTGTTCGTCGCTAATGACATGGGAGATTCCATCTTGGTCTTCAGCGCCTCTGCCAGCGGCGATGTAGCGCCGATCCGAGTTCTCACAGGTCCTAAGACCCTCATCAAAAATCCCACCGGGGTCTACGTCGATGCCAATAACGACGAGCTGTGGGTGGCGAACTTCGGCAACCATACCGCCACTGCCGATAAGCTCACTGCGGCCGGCGATACAGCGCCTCAGCGAGTGATCCGAAGCGCGCCGCGCGATCAACCGACGCTCAGCATCGGTAACCCGCACCCGGTGGCCTACGACAGCAAGCGGGAACAACTTCTCGTGCCCAATTGAGTGGCTCATCCGCAGATTGCGGCATTCGCCAGGCTGGCGGATGGAAATGCGAAACCGGTTCGCAAGATTGAAGGACAAAAGACGCTGTTGGGCCGGACGATGCACTCCATCGTCTATGACGAGATTCACGACGAGTTCGTCGTGCCCCAGCAATTTGGCCAGGCCATTCTGACCTTCCGCGGGGGAGCCGACGGGGAGGAAGTTCCGGTCCGAGTTATCCAAGGTTCACTCACCCAGTTGCGCAATCCAGACCGGCTGGGTCTTGACCCGGTGCACAACGAAATTTTTGTTCCCCAAGGAAATTCGGTTCTGGTGTTCTCCCGCGAAGCAAAGGGCAATGTGGCGCCGATCCGAGTTATCAAAGGTCCTGACACGCAGTTGGGTGCTAGCGCGCTCGCCGTAGACCCCGTCCACGACTTGCTCGTCGTGGGTGGAACCGTTCGAGGTGTGGGAAGCCGCCTGCTGATTTTCAACC
>WNFQ01005785.1_pt1 | contig 12929 bp, 10 predicted proteins | sample 5400171 | NCBI WGS metagenome assembly WNFQ01 (sample SAMN13153356, study PRJNA577476) | soil metagenome | isolation source: 20 cm soil under Madrone tree | place: USA:California | collected 2016-06-14
GCCACCACCTGGCTGATGTCATTGAGGTCGCGCCCCATCATCAGAAGCTGACCCAGCCCGAGACTGACGAAAATCATTTCTCCCGCGAGGAGCGAGCGCCAAGCGAAGGCCCAGCCCTGCTTCAGGCCGGAAACCAGATGAGGGAGGCTGGCGGGCAAGAGAACGTGCAGAAAGAGCCGCGCGCCGCTCGCGCCGAGATTGCGGCCGGCCATGGCGTAGATTCGCGGGACGTTTCGCAAGCCGGCCTCGACATTGATGCTAATGGAGAGCAGCGAGCCCATAACGACGACAAAGAGAATCGCTTTCTCGCTTAGTCCGAACCAGAGGATCGCCAGTGGCAGCCAGCAAATGCTCGGCATGCTTTGCACACTTACGACCAGGCGGCCAAGGGTCTCCTCCAGGAAATCGCTCTGCGCAAGAAGCAGGCCCAGCGCGCCGCCAAGGATGACGGAAAGGGCGTAGCCCACGAGCATGCGTTTCAAGCTGACGCCGATGCCAATCCAAAACGTGTGATCCGAGAAGCCGATTCGAAGGGCCTCGAAGACGCTGGCGGGAGTTGGAAAAACATAAGGTGGCCAGAGCTTCAAGAGCGCAAGGCTTTGCCAAAGCGCCAGCACAACGGCGTAGAAGCCGACTTGTCTCGCGATCTTACGCAAATTATTCATGATGAAATTCAGCTCGCACGGATTTGTCGATTTCTTCGCGAAGATGCCCAAGGACTTTCTTGGACATGGAGGCGACCTCGGGATCTTCGATATGACGAGGCCGCGCCAGAGAGATGGAAAACTTTGTTTTGATGCGGCCCGGCCGGTAGCTCAGAACGAGAACGCGATCACCGAGGCGAACTGCTTCGCGCACATTGTGGGTGACAAAGATGATGGTTTGTCCGGTCTCGCGCCAGACGCGCTCGAGCTCGTCGTGCAGGAGGTCGCGGGTTTGCGCATCCAGGGCTGCGAATGGTTCGTCCATTAACAGAACGTCGGGCTGCATGGCCAACGCGCGAGCCAGCGCCACGCGTTGCTTCATGCCGCCGGAAAGTTGATGCGGATGGTGTTCTTCGAATTGGGAAAGGTGAACGAGATCCAAGTAGTAGCGTGCTCGCTCACGGCGTTCACGCCGGTCGATCCCTTTCTGCCGCAGGCCAAATCCGACGTTTTCCCGCGCTGTGAGCCAAGGAAAAAGTCCCAGCTCCTGGAACAGGAGTATGCGGTCGGGACCGGGTTCTTGCACTTTGCGGCCGTCGATCCAGATCTCTCCGGCCGAGGGGCGATCGAGTCCCGCGATGAGATGAAGCAATGTGGACTTGCCGCACCCAGACGGCCCGACGATGCACAAAAATTCTCCCAGGAGAACTTCGAGATTGATATTTTCGAGAGCCGCCAGTTGGCCGCCATGGCCCGACGGGAAGTGACGCGACACGCCATCCACGCGGATCTTGTTGTTCACCGCACGGAGCGACAATTGTGCTTCCAGAAGTGCAGCCATCTCACCCTCCCAACCCTGCTTCCAGAGAATCAGTGCATCGAAAATCATCACGTTCAACGGGGATCTCACTGCGCCAGCTTCGTCGCTGTTTTTGCAAGATCATTGGATGGGCTTCGCTTTCTTTTCCAGAAGTACTTCGTTCAAGAGAGCCAGATCGTAGAGGCCAGAGAGGTCAGGACGTTCACGCCCCAAAAATCCCGCATCGTAGGCCTGCTGTGCCGAGGTCAGAAGAGAATTGCGAATTGGATCGTAAGTGGCTTGCAGGCGCGAGAACGATTCGTCGAGCACTTTCGGGGGAAGCGCCTTGCCGGTGTCCTTCTGAATTTGCTGATTGACGATTTGTTTTGCTTCCGTGGATTTTGCGTTGATCCATTCCGTCAGCTCGACGTGGGTGGCGATTGGGCCAGAGGTCGCGCTCATCCACGAGGAGCCGGCCATTGGCCTCCTGGATGAGGCGCGAAGCCCAGGGTTCGGGCGCCCAAGCGGCATCGATTTCTCCCTTGAGAAAGAGTGTGAGTTGGTCTGGATTAGCAATCGGGATGACCAGGACATCGCCGCCTTTGTCCCGCGTTTTCAAGTTGTGCGCATGCAGCCACGCACGCAGAGCTACGTCCTGAGTGTTGCCTAGTTGGGGGGTGGCGATTTTCTTGCCATGAAAATCGTCCGGCTTCTGAATGCCAGTGGCGGTTCGCACGACCAACGCTGCTCCGCCGCTGGTGGCGCCTGCAATAACGCGCAGGGCCTCACCCTTGGATCGGACGTACCCCGCCACCGCCGGATTTGGTCCGACGTAGGCTAAATCAAGCGCTCCGGCGAACAGAGCTTCAATCACAGACGGTCCGGCGTTGAAGACTTTCCACTCGATGCGCACGCCAGGACCGAGGGCCTGTTCAAATCGGCCTTGCGCTCGTCCGACAAGAGCTTGCGAATGGGTGACGTTCGGAAAATAGCCAGCCCGGACCGTGACGCGTGCGTTTTGTGCACCCGCCGTGCCGGTCGCCAGGAGGAAGAGAAAAATCGGAAGTGGAATTCGCGATTTCAAGTGTCTGCTCCGCGCACCTGCTCGGACTAATTCGAGCTTATTTGCTCTGGCCTGCAAGAATTGCTCCTCGGCATAAAACAAAAAACCCACCTGCCAACTATTCCTTGGCGGTGGGTCGGAAACTTTTCAGCTAGAATTTAAGTCTCTAGATACCTAGCCTCCCCGCGCCAAAGCACACACCCTCGCGACATGGACAGCAGGGACACGCTTGGGAGGTCTTTTTGGAGCGAGAGAACATACAAAAATAGTCTACGCGCAGGCTTGCAAATCACAAAATCAAAATTTCGATGCTTTCCAGTTAAATTTTGGTTTCATGGTTTGAAAGTCAATCCTGAGTCTTGTGCAATTCATGTGGTTGGAGATCCGACTAGCCCCTCATTTTCGCCGGCGCGGCTCGAATACGAACTGCATTGTATTTTCATTGGTTGTAGGCTAAAACGAATTAATTCAGACTATCGCGCGGCCAGGCCTTTGCGTGCGAGCGCCCGCCTGGCACGGACTGCCGGTAAGGCAGCAATGGTAGTGTTCGCTCCAGCGCAACCCAGGAGGAACGCATGAGCATTATTCATCCTTTTGCGGGAGTAAACCGATCCAAGAGTCCTTTTGCGTTGGTTGCCTTATCGCTGGCTCTGACGGTCGGTGTCGCCAGGACGCCAACGGCAAAGCCGCGCCAGGAACCCCAACCCGCACAAGAAGATGCGGCGCTTCTGGAAGGCTACCGCCACGTCGAAGTGGCTTCGGTCTCGGACGCGCTGGAACAGATCGCCGGGCGAAAAATGTACCTGTCGCATCGCATGCGTCCGATCTTTCCCACGCGCTTCGCCGGATTCGCGCTTACGGTTGCGCTAAAGAAGGAAGCGAATCACGATCCCGAGGCGCTGAAGGGTATGCTTGCCGCGATCGATCATGGCGCGCCGAATTCCGTCTACGTTATGGTCGTCGAAGAGGGAGCCGACATTGCCGGAATGGGCGGCCTGATGGGAACAGCGATGTTCGCGCGCAACTTTTCCGGCGCGGTCATTGATGGCGGAGTGCGCGATGTTGCTTATTTGCAGAAGATCGGTTTTCCCGTGTACGCGCTGGGGGTCGTGCCTTCCACTTCGATTGGCCACTACCGTTTCGCGGGATCGAATGTCCGTGTCGTTTGTGACGGAGTCGAAGTGAATCCCGCTGATATTGTTGTCGCCGACCTGGATGGCGTTGTCGTGGTGCCCCGCGCGCTGGCTCCGAAGGTGCTTGCGCTCGCCCAGGAGATGGATTTCAAGGAGCACTCCATGTACGCGGTGATCGAAAAGCTCAAGTCCATCGAGGAAGCTGTCAAGAAGTTTGGGCGGCTCTAGAGAAGTGACGGTGAGCTGGGCCAATTCTGGTGGAACTGCAAACGGTTCTAGGCCATCGCTGAGGACAGGGATGTTTTCATTTTTGGATTGCCCCAGGGGATTGAATTTTTGCAATCATGCATTTGGAGGAGGCACAAGATGATGTCAGGCCGCAGCACTAGGAGAGGTTTTGCAGCTCGTTTCGCATCTCTTTTTACGGGAGCTGGAATTGCGGGATTGTTTTCGAATTCCGCGGCTTCGGCAGAGCAGGCACCGGGTGGCGTTCAGAAGCTGACTTATGAAGGCAAGCCCAACACCGGGACTGGTTTCATCACGCCGCTCATCGTTCACAACGGCGTGATCTACATCGCGGGCCAGGGCGCTCACTCCCACGACAAAGGCGAAACGTTTCCGAAAGACATCGAGAACCATACGCGCCACGTAATGGAAAGCGTTAAGACGCTCGTTGAAGCGGGCGGCGGCACGATGGATAGCATCTTACAGCTCACGGTATACCTCGCGAACATCGACTACTACGACGGCATGAACCAGGTTTTTAAGACGTACTTTCCGCGCGGTGGGCCAGCGCGCACGACCGTTGCAGTCGCAGCGCTTCCAGGCGATTCACTCGTGGAAATCAATTGCACGGCAGCCGTAGTGACCGCCGCAAAGAAGGGAGCTTAACCATGATCTTCAGCGAAAAATGGGAACGCCGCACGTTTCTAGGTAGCTTCGGCGCACTAGCGGGCACACTGCTCAGTCCGCGGAAACTCTTCGCTGGCCCCGTCGCAACTGCAAAGCCAGCGGGAAAAATGAGCGGGTTTGGCGCTACCGGAAACGTATACGAAGAACTGGGCGTAACTACGGTGATCAACGGCCAGGGCACGATGACCGTGCTTGGCGGCTCCCTGATGCGCCCCGAGGTCGAGGAAGTTATGGCTTTGGCTTCGTTGCATTTTGTGAGCGTTCCCGAGCTCGAAGTCGCGGCCGGCAAACGCATCGCGGAAATGCTCAAATTGCCCGAGGGCAACACGGCTCTTGTCACATCAGGGGCTGCGGCCGCGATGCAGTCGGGATTGGCCGGCATCCTCACGGGAGACAATCCGAAGTTCATCGAACAACTGCCGGACCTCACTGGAATGAAATCCGAAGTGATTATCCAGAAATCGCACCGCAATCCCTTCGATCACCAACTCCGTTCAACGGGGGTCAAATTGATCGAAGTGGAGACCAGCAAGGACGTGCGAAAGGCCGTCAATCCGAAAACCGCCATGATGCACTTCACGAATTTCGCCAACGCCGCGGGGCAAATTAAGGTGGAGGAGTGGGCGAAGCTCGCCAAGGAACTAAATGTGCCGTCCTTCATCGATGCTGCCGCGGATACGCCGCCCGTCTCGCATCTTTGGGACTATACCGTCATGGGTTATGACCTTGCAGCGTTCAGCGGAGGCAAGGCGATTCGCGGCCCGCAGTGCGCCGGGCTGCTCATCGGCAGGAAGGATCTCGTCGCCAACGCGCTGCTCAACAACAGTCCTCACGAAGACACTCTCGGCCGCAGCCAGAAAGTCGGCAAAGAGGAAATCATCGGGATGGTCAAGGCGCTGGAATCGTATTTGAAGGAAGATCACGAGGCTCTCAACAAGGAATGGCAACGCCGCTTGGGAGTTGTCTCCACGCAAATCACGAAAGTTCCGGGGGTCTCCACTTCATACATGGTTCCCGACATCGCCAACCACGTTCCGCATATGGTGATTAAGTGGGATGCACAGCACATTTCGCTGACGCCGCGCGAAGCCGGCAAGGCTTTGAGAGCCGGAAAACCGTCCATCGTGCTATCCACCGGCGAGGAAGGCGAAGCGTTGTCCATGAACTCCTTCATGCTGCAGCCCGGCGAGGAGAAAATCGTCGCCGAAAATCTAGTCAAACTCTTCAAATCGCACTCGGCGTGAGTGAATTGACGGCGCGTTTAACCAGACTCCGAAAGGCTGCTTCTCTTATCTCGCGCGACTTGCTGGATCGCGCGAATCAGAGGAGTCTCTGTGCCTGAAGCCGCCTCAACTCGCGTACGCTGGTTCCTGGTCTTCGGGCTTTTTGTTTTGAGTGCGGTTGCCTACGTTGATCGTATCAACATCGGTATCGCTGGAGACTCGATTGTTGCGGAGTTTCACCTTACCTACGTTCAGCTGGGGTGGCTCAGCACCGCTTTTCTGCTTGGCTACGCGGCTTGCCAAACTTTGGGCGGATGGCTTGCCGACAGCCTGGGACCTCGGCGCGTGCTCACGGCGGGTGTTTTGTGGTGGGGGATTTTCACTGCGCTGACTACCGCTGTCTCCGCGAAAATCGCATTCGCCATTTTTTACCTTGCGGCGATGCGCTTTCTCCTCGGGGTCGGAGAAGCCGTCATGTTTCCGGCCTCCAATCAATTCGTATCGCGATGGATTCCCACGCAAGAACGCGGAATTGCGAACGGCGTGATATTTGCAGGCGTCGGTGTGGGTGCCGGCGTCACGCCGGGTCTGATCTCCTACATTATGGTGCACTACGGCTGGCGCTGGTCGTTTTGGGCGAGCGCTCTCCTCGGCTTGATCGCTGGAACGGCGTGGTATTTTTTCGCGCGAGACACGCCGGAGCAGCACGCCTCCGTTTCCGCTGCTGAACTCGAATACATTCAGGCCGGTCGAACCGTCAAGACTTCCGCCACCTCCAAATCGGGCGACGGCCGCATTCCGTGGGGCACCATTCTTGCAAGCAAAGAGGTGTGGGCCGTGACGCTTGGCTATTTCTCCTTCGGTTATGTCGCCTGGATCTTCTTTGCCTGGTTCTTCATTTACCTTCGCAATGTCCGTGGATTGGATTTGAAAGCCAGCGCTTCCTACACCACGCTGCTCTTTCTCACGATGGCCGCTTGCAGTCCGCTTGGCGGTGCGATCAGCGATAAGCTCACCAAGATGTACGGCAAACGCATCGGAAGGTGCGGCATAGCAGTGTTCGCACTCTCGCTGACTGCTATTTTTCTAGCATTTGGTTCGCAAGTGCGCAGTGCGCGCCTCGCCAGCATTGTTCTTGCTGGCGGAGCGGGAGCGCTCTACCTTTCCCAAAGTTCTTTTTGGTCCGTCACGGCGGACATCGGTTCCCGTTTCTCCGGTTCCGTTTCCGGTTTCATGAACATGGGCAATCAAATTGGCGGAGCCCTAACGGCTTCGTTGACTCCCGCGATCGCGTCGCGTCTAGGTTGGACGGTTCCGTTTTATGTCGCGGCAGGATTGGCCGTCTTGGGCGCGGTGGCCTGGCTGTTTGTCGATCCCGAGCGCACTCTCTCACCGGCGTCGAGTTCACCTCCTTCCACAGAATGAATGGAGAGGACCAGCAGGATCGGCCTCACTGTCCGAGCCGGACCGCGTAGTCATAACCCGTCATTTCCAGATATCCCACACCACCTGCCGCCTGCCCGTTGCGTTTTCCGGTCAGGAGGATCGCGCCCTCCCAATAATTCGGTGTGACTTTCGTGTTGCCCGGCAGTTCCTGAGATTCCAGAGGCGTTTTCACTTCGAGTTCAAGGCCCAGACGCGGAATTGCCAGTTTCCACTCTATCGGGTAGACCGCGCCGGTGACGGGGCTCTTCCATGTTTTTCCATGGGGCGACAAAACAAAATCAATCGTCCCCAAGTGCATGGCCTTGCCCTGTGCATCAACGTATGTCCCTGCCGAATTCGGATCAATCGAACCATCCTTGCGGCGAATGTGGAAGAGCATCAGCTCCGTATTGTCCTCGAGCTGCAGACTGAGCCAATCCCATCCCGTTTGGTCCGCGGTCAGCTGATGCGTGAAGAACTCGTGATCCATCCAGCTCGTACCCGTCACTTCGAATTTCTTCCCGCCTAACTCGACGAAGCCGGACGTACGGATGCGCGTGAGAGAAATGTAGTGCGAAGCGCGCCCCGTGCCCTCTGCCTTTTGGCTAACACCATTCTGCCCATGGATGACAGGTGGCTTTCCCGAGCGCAGCGCCAAATGTAATTGGAATCGCTCGTCGACTGCCTGCAGCTCTTGCGCGCCCTTTTCCCAAATAATCTGCCAGTTGCCGTTCCAGATGCGCCCGCGGGTTTCATCAACGCCGGCAATTCCCGGGCCGGATCGGTTCGTTCGTTCGGCGTGGTAAAACTTGCCGCCATCCAAATCACTCAACGCCAAATGCGCGAGGTAGACATCTTTCACGTCCCAGGCCGCTGTTTTTGCGGGATCGCGACTTACGGCCTGCCGGAAAAAGGTCAGTTCGAATCCGAAGCGGCGCCCATCGCTCGATTTCAGATTTCCCGTGTAATACCACCATTCGGTCTGAAATTCCGAGTGATTGAAGTGGTCGTGCGGGAATTCGAAGTGGTAACCCGGCAGAGCCGTGCGGTATTGCGCCGCCGCCGGTTGGAGAGAAAGCACCGCGGCGACGAAGCACGTCAGCCTACTCTTCATGCGCAACCTCAATCGGATTCAGCTGCACTGCCACTTGCGCCGGGTACAAGCCGGCAAGCACGGTTGCCACATACACGATGGTGATGGCCGCAAGAAGGATTCCCACCGGCCAGTGAAACCAGATCGTCCAGCCGAACGACTGTTTGTTGATTACAAAAATGAGAACGAGCGACAACGCGAAACCCAGCAGCAATCCGGCAATATTAGCCAGGAGTCCCAGCAATCCCGCTTCCACCAGGATCAGCTTTCGAATTTGGTTTTTCGCCGCGCCCAGAAAATGTAGCAAACCCAGCTCGCGGCGCCGGTCGATGACGAGCGCGAGAAGTGCACCGGCTATCCCCATGACCGCGACGAGAACCGCAACTGCCTCCAACGCGTAAGTGATGGCAAAGGTGCGGTCAAAAATGCGAATTGCTTCTGTGCGAAGATCGCGATTCGAAAACAGCAGCACCCGTTGGCCTGCTGTAGTCTTCTCGATCTCGTGCCGAACGGTGTCCGGATTTGCTTCGGGAGAGATGTAAATCGCCAGGTTGGACGGTGCGGGGTCCGGCAAAAAGCGAAGCAGCGTCTGGCGATCCATCAGGATGTTGCCGCGCTCGCTCGAATAGTCGTAGTAGACGTCGGCGATCCGGAAGGAGCCTGTGCGTCCGCCGAGCGCGAGGGTGAGAGAAGCACCTCTCTTCACAGCGTGCTTGTTTGCGAACGGTTCGCTTACGAGCACCACATTCGAATCGCGCAATTCCCCCAGCACTTCCTCCTTCGAGCGGCCGGAGAAAAAATCAGAATTGTGATGCGAGCGCAGTACATCCACATCAACGGAAAGCAACGTTGCCGGCATGTCTTCGTAGCTGATTTCGTAGGCGCGCAATCGATCAACGGCTATCACTCCGGGAAGTTTTGCAATTTTCTCCGCCAATCCCAGCGAAATCGTTGGGTGGCGATCCGCGGCAGCGGATCCCGCGGGTCGAAGATAGAGATCGGCCGGCAACTGATCGGCCATCCATACGGCCACGGTTTCGCGAAAACTCCCAACCATGATGCCCACCGCAGTCATCATGGCGATGGCCGTGGAGAGCGCGCCAACGAGCACCGAAGTTCGGCGCAGCGACCCCGCAAGGCTTCGCGAAGCCAGCAGCGCTTCTACCCCCAGTATCTTGCCAAGCATTTTCGATGAAATGGTCAAAAGCGCATCCACCACGGCGGGAATCGCCAACGCGGAAGCTGCCACCAGCAAAATCGCCGCAAGATAGCCAAAGAGCGGCTTTCCCGCGATTGCATTTGCCCGCGAAGCCGCGGCCGCTGCCAAACTCAGCCCCGCCGCCAGCCACAAGTCTCTGCCCTTCTGGACGCGCACGTCATATTCGCGCCGCCCTTTTCCCATCGCCTCCACGGGAGATACGAGCGAGGCCTCGCGCGCCGGCGAGTAAGCAGACGCAACTGCAACTCCAATGCCGATCCCCAGTGCCAGGAAAACCGATCCGATGCCCAACTCGATCGGCCCCGGACGGCTGCTCACGTAAAGCGATTCGACCGTGGCGGCCATCAACTTCACGGCCCCCGTCGCCATGAACCGGCCGAGCGGCAGCGCCATCAATGCACCCACAATCCCGAAGCAAGCAGCCTCGCCAACGAAGGCCGAAAGAATTGTCCCGCGGGTCGCGCCAAGTGCGCGCACGATTCCAATCTCTGCCCTCCGCCGTACCACGGAAACGGAAATCGTGTTGTAAATGAGAAAGGCGCCAACTACCAGCGAAACGTAACTTAAGAGCCGCAGATTCCAGCGGAACGCCGCCAGCATGCGGCGATTTTCGTTTGTGCCCGTTCCTTGCGGACGCAGCTCCACTCCAGCGGGAATCACGGAACGCAAACGTTGCTGCCACTCCTCCAAGGTCGCCGTCTTTTGCATCTTCAACAAGATCCTGTCGACTCGGCCATATCGAGTCAACACGTGTTGTGCCGTTGCAATGTCCATCACAATGGCGGATTCGTTCCCGTTCGAATCGGGATACACGCCGCGAATCACATAGTCGTGGACCTGATCGTTGATTAGTAATTGGACGTGATCGCCCACCTTGAACCCTAGGCTCGCGCCCACCCAGATGCTGTCGAAGCCTCCAGAATTCTCGAATTCCTCTTCCAGAGTTTTCGGAAACGGAGTTTCCGCCGCACTTCCGGAATTCATTTGGGAAAAGCCGGACGCCTCGGCTACCAGGTCCAGCCCGATAAGAGGAAGTGACTTCCTCGTCCCGGCGATAACGGCGAAGTCCTCGATGCGCGGCGAGATTCGAATCGAGTACGGCAAGGAAGCCAGCGTGCCCACCAAATCCTCCGGCACGCCGCCCGGCGTTGCGATTTCCAGATCATTGTCCCCGGCCAGCGTTTCCATCGAAGAACGGAACGATCCGGTAGCTGCGTCACCCGCGAGATCGATCGCCAGCACCACTGCCACGCCTAAAGCCACGGCCTCAGCGCTCGAGGATCTCTTCGATTTTTCCGTCGCGCATTCGCACAACTCTGTCGGCGAGGGTGGCGGCCTCGACGCTATGCGTTGCTAGGATCGTTGCGGTGTTTTGTTCGCGCGTGAGGCGCCGGAGCAATTCAAGAATGACGTTCCCCGTCGACGTATCCAGATTGCCGGTCGGTTCGTCGGCGAGGATCAGGCTCGGCGAATGGATCAGCGCGCGCGCAATGGCTACGCGCTGCATCTGTCCACCGGAAAGCTGGTGCGGATAACGATCGCCGAGGCCCTTCAGCTCCACCCACTCGAGCCGCTCTTGCGCAGCCGCGCGCGCGCGTGGTTTTCCCGCAAGGAGCAGCGGCAGCTCCACGTTCTCAAAAACTGTAAGGGTGTGGAGCAATTGAAACGACTGAAAAATGAAGCCAACCTTTTCGCGCCGCAATCTCGTCAGCGCGGCATCGTTCAAGGACGACGTCGAAATGCCCTCCACCAACACTTGGCCCGAGGTAGGAAAATCCATGGCCCCGGCAAGATTTAGCAGCGTGGACTTTCCGCAGCCGCTTCGGCCCACCAGGGCTACAAATGTTCCGCAGTTCGCTTCCAGCGAAAGCCCCTTAAGCGCCTCGACGCGCTGGCCATCGCTCAGGTAATCCTTCGAGACGTTTTGCAGCGAAAGTATGGACATTTTGATTTGTAAGCCGGCGACGCTTGCGCAACATCATTTTAGCAGTCGTCCGGCCCACAAACGCCGCGTTTAAAGGCTGGAAATCGATCCAGTCCGCTGCACTTCGCTCAGGATTTCAGCGCGCTGAGCGCCTTCTCGATCGCTGACGTCACTTGCGGCGCATCCGGCGTCACTTCCGGTTCGAACCGTGTGATGACGCGCCCGTCCGGACCAACCAGGAATTTCGTGAAATTCCACTTGATCTCGCCGCCGGTTTGCGGATGCGCAGCCTTGTCCGTCAGGAATTGATAGAGAGGCGTCGTGTCCTCGCCCTTTACGGATACTTTCGCCATCATGGGAAAAGTCACGTTGTACTTCGAAGTGCAAAACGTCTTGATCTCTGCGTTCGTGCCGGGCTCCTGGCTGCCAAAGTTATTCGCAGGAATGCCCACGATGACAAAGCCCCGATCCTTGTATTTTTCATAGATCGATTCCAGCGCCGTATACTGCGGCGTGAACCCGCACCGGCTGGCGACATTGACGAGCAGTACGACCTTTCCCTTGTACGCTCCGAGCGGAGCGGGCTGTCCATCAATGGAATTCAATGTGAAGTCGTACACGGTCTTCCCCTCTGCCAACACGGCGACCGCACCAATCAGCAGGCATAGCAGCAGCTTTCTCATGTTTCCTCCAAGTATCTGTTTTACCTTGTTCTGTCTCCGTCGGCAATCTGCGCCGGTCGCGCAAATGGCCCACCCCAAGATACCTGCTCGCCTGCCCGATTATTCCCAGGCAGCAAAGATTGGCCGATAGACTGTCATTCAACTAACAGGCGCCCCCGCGAAACGGCCATTGAGACTGCGTTTCGCCTGTTATAGACTTCGCACGCACAATTCTTCACGGCCCATTCGTTCGGGTCATTTGTCGGGGCAGCAAGGGAATATCGTTTAGGCGGGGGCGGCCACGGAGACGTGCTGCGTGTGGCAGTCCACAAGGAGGTGTTGATGCTTTTTGCATCTTCGGTTGCGGTCACTCACCGGACCCTCGGAACCGTGGATCTCGTCATTATCGGGATCTATTTTGCCCTTGTCTTTGGCATTGGCTACTATTTCTCGAGAAAAGAACGCACTTCCGAGGAATATTTCCTTGCCGGCCGTAACATCGGCTGGTTCGCCATCGGCGCGTCACTCTTCGTTTCAAATATTTCCACGGAACACTTCATCGGTCTGGCGGGTTCCGGCGCCACGTCGGGCCTGGCCGTAGGCCATTTCGAATGGCTGGCCTGCCTGATGCTGCTCCTGCTCGGCTGGGTTTTCGTGCCGTTCTACCTTCGTTCGAACGTTTTCACCATGCCTGAGTTTCTGGAACGCCGCTTCAACCGCAATTGCGCCACTTACCTCGCATCGATTTCTGTCATTGCCTATATCTTTACGAAAATCTCCGTGCATCTCTATGCTGCGGCAATTGTTCTGGAGCGTGTGGTGGGATGGAGCC
>WNFQ01002652.1_pt1 | contig 12927 bp, 7 predicted proteins | sample 5400171 | NCBI WGS metagenome assembly WNFQ01 (sample SAMN13153356, study PRJNA577476) | soil metagenome | isolation source: 20 cm soil under Madrone tree | place: USA:California | collected 2016-06-14
CGGCCGCCAGGAGCGGGAAAGGCGAGGCAAGCTGGCGGGCGAAGTGATGGACTCGAAAATAGGCCCCGTCGGCGCCCAATTCCTCGGCGGCAACGGCGAGGTCGATGGATTGCAGGAGTGTGTCTGCCGCCGAGCGGGTCTGCGATTGCGACGAGGGCGTCCAGTGCCCGAATGAGAGGAAGCCGATCTTCTTCATCTGGGCAATCTATTGCTATCCGGGTTGGTTTGCGACCGCCGATGTGCTGTCCTCAGTCCGGGACGGGAACACGTAGCAAATTATTCTCCGTTGATGCGCTCCCGGTTTTGCTGTGCAAAGCTCGTCAACACCCACTGGTCCTAGGATCAATGGTTAAACGAGGCGCACAACCTGACGCTGGCACGAGCCTTGCTGACCTCGACAATTCGCGCTGCTGTTCGCTGATCGGATGTTACGGAATCTTGGAGCGTCCATTCATTGCTTTGAACAATTTTTGCGAGCGACTTTCCTGAGATCGTCGTTAATAGCCACACTGCGCGTGCGCAGAATTCAGCGCCATCGAGATTCAAGATGCGGCGCCGCCCAGCGAGATATGGCGTCATCCCGAAACGGGGGCACCTTTCGCAAAAGGTCATATGCCCTAGCTCATGCACACTCGCCCAAATTTGAATTAGATTTTGAAAAAAATAAAATAGGCCTGAGAAAAAAGTAGGTTGTTCTCTCCGCTTCTGCCCCCGGGTTCATCAAGACTGTGGCAGTAAGACTTAGCAGCCGCTTGCATCCTTCAATCCCTTCCATTCGGACTGGACCGTCTTCCAGAATTTCGTCTTCGACATCTTCCGATCGTCGATGTGCTGGTTCGGTTTTCGGTACATTTTGAAGACGCAGGCGACTATGAAGTTCATTCATCCTCCTGGGTGGAATTTGGGGGCAGGACGCCGCGCGCAATTTCCGGGATACGGCCGACAACTGAAGCGTTTTGGTGGGCCCATTGGCTTCGCGCCAGACCGTCCGGCACGAAGTCGCGATATTTTCCCGCATTGATATTCTGGACGAATGCGGCCATGTCCGCGGGATCGATCGATGCCATGGCGCCAAGCTTGGCCAGGATAGGCAGGATCTCGGTCAGCCCCGTCTTCTCAAGTGTTACTCCGAAATCGTGGACTTCCGCTGCCAGCCCGGCCATGGCCAGGGCGGCACCAAAGACCGCCGTCGCCTGCGAGCCACGCCAAAGAAAGACGTGCACATCTCGATCTTCGGTCGCGAATGATTCCTGTTCGAGACCGAGCGCGCGAAAACTCTCCCGGCCGTCGGCGAGCAATTCCTTCGCCTTGGCATCGAGATATGCGGGCACATCCGAAGACCGGTACACCGCCCGCATTTCCGCAGCCAACCGATCATCGGCCGGCTCAACGCTTACCCGCTCAAAACGAGGAACGACGCCGCCCGGATGCGGCGAAACGAACAGGGTTTTTGTCTTCTCGTCGAGATCCTGAACGATCCATCGCTGTCCGGCGAACACGACGAGACTCGCCTTGTGGACAGGAAACGAAATCGGCAACGTTCCTAGCGCACGTCCGCCGACCGTCAGCCTCCATTCCTCGGCGGTCTCGAAAACGGCGAAGAAGTCCCGGGACTGCACGATCCTCTCGCCCTGTTCGCCCAGCATCATGATGCCGTCGGGCGCCTGCTCGACCAACTTGATCGCCGGACTTCCCATATGACGAAGCAGATCGGCAAAATGTGCAGTCCCGATCGTCGAGAACGGACCGGGCCCGCATAACAGATCGAACAATGGTCTCGGACGGATACCGCCTCGCTCCGCGATCACGGAAAGGATTTGATGAATGAGGGTGGAAGCGACTTCGGGGACGGGTCCGGGTGTTTCGACAAACCCAGCCAGCAGGAGTCTCATTGCGGCGACCGCCCTGACCGTCCCCGGATGCAGTTGATCGAGGAGGCCTGTCTTGGGACCGATATGGGGTTCGCGGACATAGACGCGGAGAATGGACGGCGTTCCGCGGCGGCGGCCCGTTCTTCCCAACCGCTGCCGCAGCGACGAAAGCGACCGCGGCGCACCGATCTGGGCGACCGATTTGACCGATCCGATGTCCACGCCGAGCTCGAGCGTCGAGGTGCAAATCGCGGTCGTCGGCAAGTTGCCGACCTTCAGCCGATCTTCCAATTCTTCACGCAGGATCTTCGACAGGCTGCCGTGATGCGGGAAGAACTCGTTCGGAACACCTGCCTTTTCGCAGCGGCGGCGCAACCGGTCCGCAGCCGACTCGACGGTGCGGCGAGAACCGCCGAAGACGAGGTTGTTGGACCCTCTCAGGTTCTCGAAGAGATGGTCGGCGATGAAATCAAGCGCGATATGCCCACCGCTTCCTTCTTCGCCCGCTGCGCCGGCCCCTTCCGCATGGTCCGGATCGTCGAGGTCGGGAGGTTCGACGTAACCTCTAATCTGCAGCCGGAGTTCCGGAGGATCTGATTTGCCCTCGAGAACTTTGACGCGGGCGGGATCGGTGGGGCGCAGCCACGCGGCGGCCTGTCCCAGGTCCCCGATTGTCGCCGACAAGCCGACGCGCCGGGCGGGTACTTTTGCCATGGCGTCGATGCGGCGGAGCAGGCTCGCAACGTGAAGTCCCCTCGGGCCCTGCAAAAATGAATGAACCTCGTCGATCACGATGAAATCGGCCGAGCTGAGAAGCCGGTGCGCATCCGCCGGCCGCCTAGTCAGCATCGCTTCGATGGACTCCGGAGTGATTAATGCGATGCCATCTGGCTTGGCGATCGCCCTTTTCTTGGCGGTCTGAGAAGCGTCGCCGTGCCATTTGACGACTGGGATTTCCATGCTCTCGCACAGTTCGTCGAGACGTCGAAACTGGTCGTTGATGAGCGCCTTCAACGGACTCACGTAGAGCACCGAGAATCCCGATTGCTTGCGGTCGGCGATCGAGGTCAGTATCGGGAGAAAGGCGGCTTCCGTTTTGCCGGCGGCGGTCGTCGCGGCGATGATGATGTCCTGTTGGCCGTCGAGAACGGCGACGATGGTCCGGGCCTGGATTTCACGCAGCTCTTCCCATCCCTGGTCGCGTATCCAGCGGCGGATTTTGGGATGAAGGCGGTCGTAGGAGCCTTCAAGATCCGATGCGGAGACTGGTGAGTTCATCGTCGCCGCCATTCCGCTTCGGGTCGGGTTCCATTGGTGCGCCCAGGTCGGGTGCGTCCGCCGCGATCTGCACCTTGCCCAAGCGTTCCTCCCAGTTCGCACTCGGATTTTGCTCGAGAACCGAAAGCAGTTGCACGAAGGCCTTCACGGTCGTCCGGGGCGTGCGGAAATAGGCTTCGCCGATGCGTTTGTTGCAATGGTCCATGAAGGCCGTCAGCGCTTCGTCTGGGACGAGATATTTTGATGGCTCTCCATAGGCAAAGACCGAACGGATGTTGGACAACAGAACCATTAGATCCTCGGGCGTCAGGCTCTGCAGGTTGATGACGGGACCGGAGAAATCGACCAGGCCGTCGGTAGCGAAGCGGTTTTCGGCCAGGCGCGACTGCAGGGCCTCGTAGCTGTAGATTCCGCGTCGCGTGTCCAGTAGCGATTCCGGTGTTCCGCACATGATGAAGCCGATGCCGTGCGTATTGCCCTGAAGCGAATCGTTCACGATGCGCAGGAGCTGTTCGTAGTTCTGGTTCCGGGCCTGGGAATTCTGGAGCTTGTAGATGTTGACCATCTCGTCGAACATGATGAGCAGTCCGGCATATCCCGCGATCCGGATCAGGCAGGCCAGCGATTTCAGCGAGTCATATACGTTTTCGTCGTCGATGATTGTCCGGACCCCCAGCGCTTGCCGGGCCTCTGTCTTTGTCGAGAACTCGCCGCGAAGCCATCGCAAGGCGGATGCTTTTAGGACTTCGTTCGATTCCTCGCTTCCTCGCCAGTAAGCCTTCAGCACGGTCGCGAAATCGTAGCCGCCGACGAAGTCCTGTATCGGCGCGAGCTTCTCGTCGATGACGGTTTCCACCGCGACCTTTCGCTCGGCGGCGTCCTTCACGGCATCCGTAACAAGCCGCTCGACCACGCTTGCAAGCGCGTTTCCTTCGGGCTTGTTACGGGTTGAGAGGTTGCGGATGGCTTCGGAGTAGAGCGCGCGCGCCTGCCCCCCGCTTGCATGGATGCGGCGGTCCGGCGCGAGGTCGGCATGGACGGTAACGCACTTTCTTTCGAGCGCGATCAGACGGACGAGATTGCCGAAAAACGTCTTTCCGGCCCCGTACTCGCCGATAACAAATCGGATGGCCGACCCACCGTCGGCAATGCGGTCGATGTCGCGCAACAGCGCCGCAATCTCCGCAGCGCGCCCGACCTGGATGTAAGTCAATCCGACGCGGGGGACGACGCCGGCCGCAAGCGCCTGAATGATCGTGTCGCGGTCGCGGGCCTTGATGGCTTTGGCGGGCTTGCTCATGCGGTCGTCTCTCTCATTTCGGCCAGCCTGGTACGCAGGTTGGCGGCCATCACAACCTGTTCGCCGTCGTCAAGCAAAGCCTCGTCGAAGCGGTCGAACGACCAATCGTTGATCCTTTCGATCGCTCCGTCCGGCAGCAGCTTCAAGGCCCGGGCACGCTCTTCGAATTCATGCCTTGAAATCTCGCCTTTTATTTCAAGGAATTCCACCAATTCCGCGTGCGCGTGGTCGAGTCCTTCGAACGCCGGCTCTTGATGGCCATCGGCCGCGACCGCGGGCGCTGTCGGAACCGGACCGGATTCCTCGACGAAAATCTGCGCCAGCAGGGCGGAAACCGTTTCCGTCTCCCTCTGGACGCGGGCCAACCGGCCAGGGTCGATTTGGACGGAACTCGGGGCCCGCGAAGGCGTCTCCTTCTCCTTGGGAATCGGGATGCCGGCCACCCGCTTTTCCACTGACACGCGGACGGGTTCATCCCTGGGCGGCTCGATCCGATGCAGTTCGGCATAGACCCGGTCTTTCGGAAGTCCCAGAGCCTTGTGAAGCCGCTCGAGAAATTTGACGTCGTTGGGCTCAACTTTGGCGCCCCCGCCGACGAATGCGGTGGCTGCCGTCGCGATGGCTTCCTTCTCGGCGACGGTTCGTTCCGCCAGCCGGCGCAACACCCTCTCTTGCTTTGGGGGACTTTTGAAGATGGTTACCGTGTACGCGATCAACCGGGCTTGTTCGACGCCGCTGAGATCGCTGCCGGCGCGAATAGCCGCGATGACGCGCACAAGCTCCTCATGGGACGATTCTCCGTCGGTCGCGGCCGCCAGTACAGCGACTTCGACCTGCGCCTTCATGACTCGATAGGGAATGCGGTCCGGGTCGACCGGACCGCCCTTCGGAGCCTTGAAGACGAATACCTGGTCATCAATCTGCGGCGTGCCGCTGCCATAACGACGGTCCGGCTCGATCGCGATATTCACGCTGTCGAGGATCCTGCCGAGCTGGTCGCCTAAGGCGGGAACGATCTTTCCGTGAGAGGGATAGTCCAGGTCGGCAGTCTCGAGCATTTTTCTCATGCTTGTGCTTGCCCGGCCGTTGTCTCCCATGATGGCGGCCATCCGCTCGCCAAATCCGGAGATGGCCGCGGTCGATGTCTGACGCTGAAGATCGTCGGGAAGGAGCAGGGCGGCCTGCATAGTTGACCGGCTTGCGGGTTGACGCCCCACGAACCGGCTGAACGGATCGAGTTCGTCGGTGCACGACTGGACCAGTGCCTTCAGTGAGTTCAGCGACGTGGTGACGGCGAGGATATCGGGATACTGCTCGTGAGGTCCTGGCACGTCGACCGCGAACGCGTTGCTCGCCGCACGGTACTTCAACCGGATATTCTTTGCCGGCGTCTTGACGGAGAAGCCGCCGGGATATTTCTGGTTGAAGCGCAATGTCCAAAGGTCCACGAACTCGTCAAAGCAGCGGACTGCCGCCGTCCGCAGGTAGACGTCCGGCGTTGCCAGCAACCACAAAAGCGCATCCCCCGCCCCCAGCGCGCGCGATTCCGACATCCGCTTTCCGAGGTAGATGCGGATCTCCGGTGCCATCTCCCCGGATCCCGACCGTTCCGCCGAAAGGCTGGGCTCCTGCTGCGGCATGCCGGCGACGAGCCGGGCGTAGGTGATGAAGTCCCGGGCGTAGTGCTGAAAGGAGTTGCTGCCTCCGTAGATCGACAACAGTCGCTCCACCTCGGAGACAAACGTACTGGTGCTCTTGGTGTCTCCGTCGACGAACTGGCGATGCTCGAGGCCATAGAAGAAAAGGAAAATGTGTCCGATCCCGTATGCCGGGTCGCGGCGGCCGCCCGCCATCCAGTCGATGAATGCTCGACGCGCGGCCGGCGTGATCCCGGCGTATGACGGCCAATATGGCATCGAACTTCCCTCGATGTCGGATTGCGGCGACCGGATCGGCAGCTTCGGATTGACCGCGTATTGATCGGTCATTCGTCCGTCGCCGACGGACAATGTATCCCCGAAATAGAACAGGCCGGAGGTGATGACGGTACCTTGGATTGAGACGGCCTCTCCTGGTCCCATCCATTTTGCTTCGCTTCGATAAGAAGCTTTAGCGCTGCGCACGACCCGCCCTGCCATTGGTGAGGCCGGCTGCAGTTTGGTCGATGCCGATCGAGGGGCTATCGGTCCGGCGCTGGCGGTGTTTGGAATTTTGGCGCCGCGGCGGGAAATCACGAACCCCACGAGTGCGACCGCCCCGCCCACGACAATAAAAGCCATGACCTCCGCCGAATGCTCGACCATGAACCGATAGACAGCACCCAACAAAAGGACGATCCCGCCGAGCAGGATCAGTATTCCGAGGCCTGCCGACTCCCCCAATTTCCGCCGCCCCATCAAATCACTCGTCTGTTTCGGGCCACAAAAGATCGGGCAACCCGCTTCCCGTTCACCTAGTGGTTGCGAGAATAGCAGAAAACGTGCAACCTTGGCCGCCGATTCTTTTCAGCATCCGCCTTTATCTCGCACCTCGGAGCCTCAGTTGACAAGCTCTCTGGGGATGCGACGTCGACACGACGAGATGGTGCGGGCTCCGACATCCTTGCGGACAACATGAAGAAAACGGCGAGCGGTTTCGATTTGAGCGCGACGGACCTCGTCGGCTATCTGAACTGCAAACATCTATCGCGCCTTGACCTGGCGGTCTCGGAGGGAGCTTTGGCCCAGCCGAAGGCTTGGGATCCGCTGCTTGAAATATTGTGGGAGCGGGGTTCGGCGCACGAGAAGAAATATGTCGACCATCTCGCGGAGTCCAAGTTGGAAGTCGTCAGGATCGACGGCATCGATGTGACGGGTCAGGCCGTCGCGGAAACCGTCTCGGCGATGAAGGCCGGCGTCCCCATCATCGTTCAGGGTGCACTTTCGTATGATGGCTGGAGCGGCCGAGCCGATGTTCTGCGCCGCGTCGACGTACCGAGCGCCCTGGGAGCTTGGTCGTATGAGGTGATCGACACGAAACTCGCGCGTGAGACGAAGGCCGGAACAGTGCTGCAGCTCTGCCTCTATTCGGATCTTCTTCGCGAGACGCAGGGGACGCCGCCCGAGTTCATGTTCGTCGTGCCGCCCTGGACTGCTTTCGAAGCAGAGCAATATCGGTTTGCGGACTATGCCGCATATTTTCGGAAGGTCCAACGGGGCTTACGGCAATCTCTCGACGCCGGCGATGCCGAAGAAACCTATCCCGAGCCGCGACCGCATTGCGACGTTTGCCGCTGGCGGAAAACTTGCGACGGTCGGCGCCGGGCCGACGACCATCTTTCGCTCGTCGCCGGCATATCCAAACTGCAGATGGACGAACTGAAGCGGCGTGGCGTTGCGACACTGGCCGCGCTCGCCGATCTTCCGTTGCCGACGCCTTGGAAGCCGGAGCGCGGTTCGGTCTTGTCGTACCAGCGCATCCGGGAGCAGGCGAGACTGCAGTACGACGCTCGCACCACCGGCGAAGGAAAATTCGAGCTGCTGGGCGTCGAAAAGGGATTTGGGCTCACCTGCCTGCCTCAACCATCGAAAGGCGACGTGTTTCTGGACCTTGAGGGAGATCCATTTGTCGGTGAGCACGGACTCGAATATTTGTTTGGCTATCACTTCCTGGATGTAGACTCTCGTCCGACCTATGTCGGCGACTGGGCCTTCTCACGTAACGACGAAAAGCGGGCCTTCGAGACGTTCGTTGATTTCGTCATTGCGCGCTGGAGAGCATTTCCGGACCTGCACATCTATCACTATGCGCCCTATGAACCTTCGGCCCTCAAGCGCCTGATGGGACGCTACGCGACGCGCGAGGAAGAGATCGACCAAATGCTTCGCGCGAAGCTCTTCGTCGATCTGTACTCGGTGGTGCGCCACGGCGTCCGCGCAAGCGTCGAAAGCTACTCCATCAAGAAGCTGGAGCCGTTCTACGGTTTCAAAAGAGAGACGGCGTTGCCCGACGTGAATGCGGCGCTCGCCATTTTGCAGGCCGGTCTCGAACTGGACGACGGTCCCTCGACATCGGAAGAGATCAAGACCATTGTGCTCGGCTACAATCGGGACGACTGCCAGTCGACGGCCGCGCTGCGGGACTGGCTGGAGAGGCTCCGGGACGAACTCGTGTCGGCGGGCAAGGAGATGCTGCGGCCGGTTCCGGGCGACGGTGCACCCAACGAGAAGATCACCATTGGCTAGTCAGGGTGAACTCGCTGGTGGAGCGGCTGACCATCGACGTTCCGGTGGACCGCCACGAACGGGACGGGGAGCAGCAGGCGCGGTGGATCTTGGCAAACATTCTGGACTGGCACCGCAGGGAAAACAAATCGGCATGGTGGGAGCATTTCCGGCTGGCTGATCTGTCGGCCGAGGACCTTCTCGATGAGTGGTCGGGCCTTTCGGGCCTTACCTATGTAGGCCCGGCTGGAGGGACCGCTCGCGCGCCCGTTCACCGCTATTCCTTTCCGCCGCAGGAAACGGAGCTGCGCGGCGGCGAGGATCTGAGAAACAAGGGAGGCGAGAGGTTCGGTTCTGTTCAATCCATCTCGTTCGATGATTTCACCGTCGATATCAAGAAGCGCCAGGACAGTGCGGCCATTCAACCGGAGGTGGTATACGCCCACAAGGTCGTGGATGCGGACGAACTCGCCGAATCCCTTATTCGGCTTGGTGAACACGTCGCAGATCATGGCTTGCAGGGCGCTGGACCCTACCAGGCGGCCAGGGACCTTTTGCTCAGGAAGGCGCCGCAAATCGGGGGCGAAGCGATCCGTGCGGATGGCGAAACGACGCTCGCGGCGGCGGTTCGGATGTGCGCGCACCTGGGAAGCGGTGTCTTGCCTATCCAGGGGCCCCCGGGTGCTGGGAAAACGTACACGGGAGCCCATATGATCTGCGAGCTTGTCCGCCGGGGCAAGACCGTGGGCGTTACGGCCAACAGCCACAAGGTCATCCGCAATCTGATCGACGGCGTGATCAAGGCGGCGGATGAACTTGGCTTGGATCTGCATTGCTGTCAGAAGCCTTCCGAAATGGAAGACCCCCGCCACCGGCTGTCCTTCGTAAAAAAGAGCGAAGACCTGCTTCAGTCCTTGGGAAATGGGGTTGCCGTAGGCGGAGGGACCGCCTGGTTGTGGTCCAGGCCGGACGCCTTTGAGGCGCTCGACGTTCTGTTCGTCGACGAGGCGGCGCAGATGTCTCTCGCGAACGTCCTCGCCGTGTCGCAGTCTGCGAAGACGGTCGTACTGATCGGTGATCCACAGCAGCTCGATCAGCCGACGCAAGGTAGTCATCCGAACGACACTGATGTTTCAGCGCTCGACCACATCCTCGGGGATGAACAGACGATACCGCCCGACAAGGGTCTGTTTCTCGAAGAAACGTGGCGCCTGCATCCGAACATTTGCGCGTATACGTCCGAACTGTTTTATGCAGGCAGGTTGCGGTCCAAGGCGGGATTGGAACGCCAGATCGTCAAGTCATCGGCAGGTGCGCGCGGCTCGGGCCTGCGGTTTGTTCCGATTGAGCATGCCGGCAACCAGAATTGCTCTCCGGAGGAGGCTGAAGCCGTAGTCGATCTCGTGAAGGCGATGCTGGCGGCGAACGCCGGATGGGTAGATGCCCTGGGTGCCGAGAAGCCTCTCACGCTTGAGGACATCCTGATCATCACCCCTTACAACGCGCAGGCGTTCGAAATCCAACAGCGGCTGCCTGGGGCGCGGGTGGGGACAGTCGATAAATTCCAAGGCCAGGAAGCGCCGATCGCGATTTATTCCACGGCGACATCAAGCCATGCCGATGCCCCGCGGGGCATGGAATTCTTGTACAGCCTGAACCGGCTCAACGTCGCGACGTCGCGCGCCAAGTGCTTATCCATTCTTGTGAGCGCCCCACAGATTTTCGAAGCTGAATGTCGCACGCCCAGGCAGGCTCAATTGGCTAACGCATTTTGTCGGTATCTCGAAGTGTCTAACGCTGTTACCCCAGATGTTACCCTGAGCGCATCTACCGACCATGGTAAAGGCGGTTAAGTCTTGGAGCGGGCGAAGGGGCTCGAACCCTCGACCCCGACCTTGGCAAGGTCGTGCTCCTGCTTCGACGCCTTGCCGCACGGCGCTACTGCTGTCTATAAAGAGGTCCCGGGGGTCGGAACGGTGCAACACGATTTACAACACGACCGAAAAAGTGACCGGGCTAAAAATGCAAAAAGTACCCGGTTTTATTGGCTAAGTTGCGGGCGTCGTATAGTGGTAATACAGCAGCTTCCCAAGCTGCATACGAAGATTCGATTCCCTTCGCCCGCTCCAACCTCGCTCCTCATAAAATAGGGCGTGCCCCGCAGTGGCGACGCCATCCGGCCGCTTCGGCACGATCTTGCCGTTGATCAGCCCGCATCTCGCAAAGCTGCTTGTCCCGGCCGGTCCATCGGTCAAGGTAAAATCTTGGATTGAAATGATGCTTGCGCGGCAAATCGATGGTGCGCATCGCCTCACAGATTGGGTCTTGCGCACATCGGAGCGGATCTCTGGTTGCTCGGCGTAGAATAGCACAACCAACCGGCGATTTCACGGCGAGACGGCGCTACGGGCTGCAATAACTCGACCAAGCTTCCATGATGAGCCGGCGTTTGGGCAAGAGATCATCCCGCTGATACGCCCGCCGAACTTTGCCGCGCCGTTCGTGCGCGATGCAGCGGTCGGCAAGGTCGTCTGGGAAATCGGTTTCCGCCGCAACGTATTCAGTGAACGATGTGCGGAAGCCGTGCACGGTGTAGCCATTCCCGCCGTTGGTCTTGAGCCTGTTGAGCATGGCGTTTGCGCTGGAGACCTCAAACAGCGGGACATCGTCGGCGCGGCGCTCGCCAAGTAGCGCGACGGCTTCCGGTGTGAGTGGGACGCGATGCATCTTGCGGCCCTTCATTCGAGTTTTCGGGATTATCCATGTTGGCAGCCCGTCAACGTCGGCAATCTCGGCCCATGTCGCGGGGAGCTTGTGCCACTTGCCGCCCTTCTTGGCGCCGATAACCTCATCGGTCCGCGCGCCGGTCAAGATCGTGAAGCGGAGTGCCCGCGCGTCGTCGCTATCGAGGGCGGAAATCCCTTTGTAGAACGTCGGCACGTCGCGGTAAGGCATGGCTTCGTGGTGCTCGACCTCATCGTCGCCCGGGCCGCGCTGGATGATGACGCCGGTCTTTGCGTACCGGATGACAGCTTCAATCCAACTCTTGGCCTTCCGTCGCGCCGACTTCCCAAGCTTTTCGAGAGCGTCATTCTTGGCCGATTGATCGATGGCCGACATCGGCAGCGCCGCGAACTCCGGAATCTGGCCGAAGGTGCGTTCATGGTCGCGCCGCTCGCGCTCGCGATTAGACGGACTCCATTGCGCCTGTTTCTTATCGAGGTATTTGACCAACCACTCGGCGAACGACTCGCCCGCGGGCCGCGCTCGCCCGGCAGTGAGCATTTGGAACGGGTCTCTCCCTTCCTTCACGGCTTTGCGGAGCCTGCGTGCGGCTTCACGCGCTTCATCGATCTTGTAGACGCTGGCCGGCCCAATGCTCCGCCAGCGTTCTTTATGCCGCCAGACCCACGACGCCTGACCTGGAGAAGCCACTTGCAAATAAAGCCCGCCCCCGTCAGAATGTTTACCCTTTGTTCGCATGAGCCGGGCAAGCTCGCCTTTACCGTTGTCCCCCTGAATGCGTTCAATGGCCATGATCTCTTTCCACGTCTCTTTCCACGGGCGCCGCGACATCCAGAGATATCTTGGAAAATCCTGATACCATAAAATGTGGACAATTCAAAGCCTTAGTAGTCCTGAGTGATCCAGAGCTATCCAAAGATATCAAATCCCGAGGTCTACATGTCCACCATCGCCTTCGATCAATTCGCGCTCACCCGCATCGCCGACTTCGCCCGCTCGCTGTCGCGGCTGCATCAGGCCTCCCGCCGCCAGGTGGTCGATGACGAAGCGATCGACCGCGAATTCAATGCCGTCTGCCTATCGGTGTGGGGCTACACTACCGACGATTTCAGCGACGAGCTGTTTTCCGAAAAAGATCACGCGTGGCTCGATTCGCTCGACGAGGCGCAGGCGCGCATCTTCGCCGCCGAGCAGGGCTATGACCTTGTCGACGATCAGGGCATGCTGACCGACTGGTGGGGCTATTGCTGGATGATCCTCGCCGAGAAACGCGGCCTGCTGACACCGGAAAACCGCGCCGCCGCGCGGACTCAAATCGAGGAAAAATATCTGTCAGCGCCGAACGTGATCGGCGTCATCGTCGGGCGGTGAATTTTCTCCGGCCCTCGTCCCCGGATGAGCGCATTTGCGCTCACTCGGGAGGAGCCGTGCACTTGCGCGGCGTCTCGAAGGATGGGCGCAGGCGCTAATGGTGGCGGCCTCATGGTTCGAGACCGCGCTCGTTACCATGAGGGTGGCAATTCTTCCCTTT